>Ga0315912_10005055_pt1 | contig 12220 bp, 4 predicted proteins | sample VfabasoilMG_FD_204469 | JGI IMG/M metagenome (GOLD analysis project Ga0315912, IMG submission 204469) | Garden soil microbial communities collected in Santa Monica, California, United States - V. faba soil | ecosystem: Environmental > Terrestrial > Soil > Garden | place: USA: California... | reverse complement strand
GCACGGTGGAACAGGAACTCGTGCCGACCCTGCTCGCCATGCTGCACCAGGCCTCCGACACCGACGTGCTCGACTCGGCGCTGCTGGCGCTGGCCCGCGTGGCCCCGGCCGGCCGCCGAGACGAGGCCGCCGCCGCGATGCTCCCGCTCCTGGAGCACGACGAGCTCGCGGTGCAGTCGAGCGCCGCCCTGGCCCTGGGCGTGCTGGGCCCGAGCGCCGGAGCGGCCTGCCTGCCCAACCTGCTGCAGGACAACTCCGAGGGCCGGCGCCTGTGCGGCGGTGGCGCCGTGCACTGGCTCGTGCGGTCGTTCGCGGCGCTCTCGCTGGGGCTGCTGGGCGACGACCAGGCCGTGGACGTGCTGATGGACGTCGCGGAGCGGCTGCGCGGCAGCGAACAGGACGTGCGCCTGTGCGCCTTCGTGGCCCTCGGCCTGCTCGGCAGCGAGCACCCGCGCGCCGCGGAGGTCGGGGACTTCCTCGTGCGCAAGTTGCAGGACCGGCACACGCCGCCGCTCACCGCGGCCTTCATCCCGACGGCGCTCGGCAGGCTCGGTCGCCACGAGGCGCTCGATGCGCTCACGGCCACCTTCGCGGACAGGGACAGCGACCTGGCCGTCGTGCAGAGCACCGCCATCGCGCTCGGCCAGCTCGCCACCCTGGCCGACACGGCGGCCGTGGCCGCCCTGCGCGACTACGTGGCCGAGGGGCAGGACGCGCCGACGCGCCACTTCGCGCTCATCGCGCTCGGACAGATCGGGGCGCGCGACGCCCGGGGTGAGTCCGGCGCCGGCGAGGCCCGGGGTGGGCCGGACGCCGACGGCCAGGCTGCGCTCGACGCCGACGGCCAGGCCGCCCTCGTCGAGCTGTTCACGCGCGAGATCGCCGGCAAGGGCAAGAGTCGCGCCCACCGCTCCTGGGCCGCCCTGGGCGCGGCGATCCACGCACGCGAGGCCGTGGACCGGCAGCCCGAGATGATCGAGAAGCTGCGCGCGGCCTACGAGAAGGAGAGCGACCCGGCCTTCCGCGGCGCCTTCGCCATCGCGCTCGGCCTGCTGGCCGACCGCAGCTCCGGCGAGCGCGTGTTCGCCGACCTGCTCTCGATCCACGACGAGTCGTTCCGCGGCTACGCCTGCGTGGCCCTGGGCTTCATGGACCACCGTCCGGCGGCCGACACGCTGCGCGGCTTCTGCCAGCAGAAGACCACGCCGCCGAACCTGCGGCTGCAGGCCGCCACCGGACTCGGGCTGCTGGCCGATGCGCAGGCCGTGCCGGTGCTCATCGACACGCTCGAGCGGGCGGAGACGCTCGGCGTGAGCACGGCGGCCGCCAAGGCGCTCGGCCTCATCGGCGACCGCGACTCGCTCCAGCCCCTGCTGCGCGTGGCCCAGGACGAGACGCGCCAGCCCCTGACGCGCGCCTTCGCCACCGTCGCGCTGGGGCTGCTCGCCGAGCGCAGCGACCTGCCCTTCAACGCGGTCGTGAGCATGGACCACAACTACTTCGCGCGGGCGGCCAGCCTGCTGGAGCTGTTCGACATCCTCTAGCTGGACGCCGACCCCCGTCCGGCGGCGCGTGCTGGCGTCCGCGGGGTGCCTCGATCATCGCCCAGGACGGCGCCGGCGTCGGCGCTGCGTTCAGCGCAGGATGCCGACCGGCGTGCCGGCCGCGCTCGCGGGCTGCAGCGTGCCGCCTTCCCGCAGCTCGAGGACCCGGTCGAAGGGCACGTCCTCGAAGTGTTGCACGCGCCCGGAGCCAGGCCACTGCACCTCCAGCTCGAGCACGGCGAGCGCCTGCCCGAGGCCGATCTCCTGCTGCAGGCTCGAGCTGCCGAAGCTGCCGCCGGTGTTGACCACCAGGTGCAGGTCGCGCTCGCGCCTGCTGCCGTCGGGCTGCGCGGGGTCCTGCGGCTCGGCGATGCGCACCCGCACGCGCGCCCCGATGGCCGAGCGGTTGGCCTCCACGCCCTCCAGGCGCAGGGTCAGCCAGTGCCGTCCGAAGCCCGGGTTGCGGAAGAGCGCATTGGGGAAGACGTCGCCCGAGTACGCGCCGCCCATCACGGCATAGATGTCCTGGTCGCCGTCGGCGTCGAGGTCGCCGAAGGCGATGGCGTGTCCCTTCTGCACGTGGCCGAAGCCGCCGGCCGTCGTCACGTCGAGGAAGGCGCCCCGCCCGTCGTTGAGGAACATGCGGTTCGGGTAGAGCGCGGCGAAGTCGGGCTCGCCCGTGCCGCAGTAGAGGTCGAGGCAGCCGTCGTTGTCGAGGTCACCGAAGTTGCTGCCCATGGTGGGCAGCACGCGCGCCAGGCCGGCCTGCTCGGAGACGTCGGCGAAGGTGCCGTCGTGCCGGTTGTGATAGAGGCGCGCGCGGATGCCCTTGCTCGGCAGGTCGAGGTAGTCCTTGGCCACGAGGCCGCTCGAGCCCCAGCGGTAGCCCGCCACGAAGATGTCCTGCCAGCCGTCGTTGTCCGCGTCGAAGAACCAGGCCGGGAAGCTGCGCACGGGCTCCTGCACGCCGGCCTCGGCCGCCACGTCGGTGAACAGCCACGGCACGGCGGGCAGGGCCGAGCCGCGCTCCGGCACGGCCGGCGTCATGGCGCGCGGCGGCAGGCCGCCCGGCAGCGGACCGTCGTTGCGCATGAGCCAGTTGCGTCCGTCGATGCGCGAGACGTAGAGGTCGAGGTCGCCGTCGTTCTCGATGTCGCCCCAGACCGCCGCCTTGACGTAGCCCACGAGGTCCATCTGCTGCGCCGGCGCCACGTCGCGGAAGGTGCCGCCCTCGTTGTGGAACAGCTCGCAGGGATGGGTCTCGTGCGGACCGGTCTCGTTGCCCACGAACAGGTCGAGCCAGCCGTCGCCGTCGTAGTCGCCGAAGTTGCCGGCCTGCGTCGAATGGAAGCTGAGCAGCCCGCTCTCCTCGGTGGCGTCCGAGAAGACGAGCTGGCCCTCGTTGCGCAGGTACGAGTTGGGGTAGCCGCCGCCCTTCTCGACCCAGGCTCCACGCAGCACGAAGACGTCCGCGTCGCCGTCGTTGTCCGCGTCGGCGTGCACCAGGTTGAGGCCGCCGACGATGCCCGCGAGGCGGCTGTCCTCGCTGCGGTCGGCGAAGCGGCCGTCGCCCTGGTTCTGGTAGAGGTGCAGCGGGTCGTCGAGGCCCCAGGACGAGACGAGCAGGTCGAGCAGCCCGTCGCCGTCGAAGTCCTCCATGCAGACGCCGCCCGCCAGGCTCACCGTGTTCACGCCCGCGGCGGCGGCCACGTCGGGGAAGCGCGGGAACGGCGCCTCGCTCGCGAACACCTCGGGCGGCATCAGCCACGCCTCGGGCACGCCCTGCGGCCACTCGCCCACCGTCATGGCGGCGAGGTTCAGCAGCCAGCGCGCCTCCCAGTCCTGGCTGTCGTGCTCGAGCGCCTCGCGGAAGAGCGCCATGGCCTTGTTCCCGCCTTCCGCGAGCTGGTGCAGGCCGTCGCCCTGGATGGGCACGAGGCACGAGTCGAGCGTGTGGTGCTGCAGGCAGTTCTGCTGCTCGGCCAGCCGCATCCACGCCAGGCCCAGCATGTGCCGCAGCTCGGCCAGCATCTCGGCGTTGGCGCGCGAGGCGAGCGTGGCCTGCATCGATTCGAAGATCGGGATGGCCTGCTCGGGGTGACCCGCGAGCAGCAGCTCGCGCGCCCACGAGAGCACGGCGCGCGTCGGCGCCTGCCCGGGCCCGCCGGCCGTCGCCACGCGTTCGGCCCAGATCGCGGCGCGCTCGACGTTGCGGTACTCGCTGTCGAGCGGGTCGAGCTGCTGCGGCATCTCCCACAGCCGCTGCGCCATGCGGCGCGTGCCCTCCGAGGCCAGCGGATGCGTCGGCGGCGGCGCCGCCCCGCGGTGGCCGGCTTCACCGGCCGAGGGGTCGCCGCACGCAGCGAGGGCGCCGAGCAGCGACAGCACGAGACCAGCAGCGGCGGAGAGGGCCGCCGGCCAGCGGGAGCGGGACATCGGGGGAGGATCGACCGCCGAGAGGTCGAGCCTGAGGGGGAGGAGGGGCCGCTCCGGCGATTCGGGGGTCCGGAGCGGGCTTTCGGGGACATGCAGTGTGCCGCCTCCCGGCCGGCCTGCCAAGGCGCGAGTGCCCGCGGACGGGCGCCTCCGCGCGGAGAGACGCCGTCACCATTCATGAGGAGCGGCGGCGGTCGGCGTTCACGGGAGGGATGCCCGGTGGTGGGCGCGCCGCGCCGACCCGCATCATGTGTCTTCCCGCACGAGGCCCCGCCATGGACCCCAGCCTGCTGCTCGCCCTCTTCACGCTCGCCGTGCCCCACCCCACCTCCGGTCCGCCGGCCGTCCAGGCCGCGCCGCAGGCCACCCCGGCCGGGGCGCCGGCGCTCACCATCTACAACGGCGACTTCGCCGTGGTGCGCGAACTGCTCGCGCTCGAGCTCGCTGCCGGCGTCAACGAGGTGACGGCGGCCGGCATGACGACCTCGCTCGAGCCCGACTCGGTCATGCTGCGCGATCCGTCCGGCACGCGCGCGCTGCAGGTGCTCGAGCAGGACTACCGCAACGACCCGGTGAGCCAGGAGCTCCTGCTCTCGCTCTTCGAGGGCCGCACCATCCCGTTCCTGGTCGTGCGCGACGGGGGCGAGCAGCGCGTGCAGGGGCGCATCGTGCGCAGCGGCTTCGTGTCGGGACAGCAGGGCGGCCGCCCAGGGACGGTGGCCTACAGCCAGCCGATCATCGAGGTGGACGGCGAGCTGCGCTTCGGCCTGCCCGGCCAGCCGCTCTTCCCCTCGCTGGCCGACGACACCGTGCTGCAGCCCACGCTGCGCTGGACCCTGGCCACCGACCGCGCCGGCCCGCTCACGGCCGAGCTGTCGTACCTCACGGGCGGCCTCGACTGGGAGGCCGACTACAACGTCGTGCTCGACGCACGGGCCGGCACGCTCGACCTCGTGGGCTGGATCACGATGGTCAACCAGAGCGGCAAGGTCTTCCGCGACGCGCGGGTCAAGCTCATGGCCGGCGACGTGAACAAGGTCGTGGAGGACGGTGCGGCCTGGGACGGCCGGATGATACGAGCCTCGGCGGAAGGCAGGATGCTCGGTGCACCCGTGACCGAGAAGACCTTCGACGAGTTCCACCTCTACACGCTGGCGCGCAGCACGACGCTGCACGACCAGGAGACCAAGCAGGTGGAGTTCGTGCGCGGCCAGGGCGTGCCCTGCAAGACGCTCTACGTGTACGACGGGGCGGCCATCGACCCGCGCCGGTGGAACGGCTGGAACGCCGCCGCGCTGCGCTCCAACCCCGACTACGGCTCCGAGTCCAACCCCAAGGTGGCGGTCATGCGCGAGTTCCAGAACAGCGAGGCGAGCGGCCTCGGCCTGCCGCTGCCCGCCGGCACGGTGCGCTTCTCCACGCGCGACGCCGACGGCCAGCTGGAGTTCGTGGGCGAGAACCGCATCGACCACACGCCGAAGGACGAGACCCTGCGCCTCTACACCGGCAACGCCTTCGACCTGGTCGGCGAACGCGTGCGCACGGCCTTCTCGCTGGACGAGGACGACGAACAGCTGGACGAGTCGTTCGCGATCACGCTGCGCAACCACAAGCTGCAGGCCGTGGAGATCCGCGTGGTCGAGCACCTCTATCGCTGGAGGAACTGCGAGGTCGTCCAGCCGAGCCACGAATTCGTGCGCTCCGACAGCGAGACGATCGAGTTCCGGGTGAACGTGCCGGCGGGCGGCGAGGTCACGGTGCGCTACACGGCGCACTACACCTGGTGAGGGGCACGGGCGGACGGGCCCGGCCCGCAGTCCGGGCAGGCCGGAACGCCCGGCCCTCCGCCCGGCCCGCGCGCGCCCGCCCGCTGCACCCGATGACGCGCGGCCCCGACCTCGCGTAGACTCGCCGGGATCGACCAGTCCTCGCGGGTGACCGCGGCGCAGGGCAGCGGCAAGGTGGGCGCGCCCCTGGCGGCCGTGCCCCCCCTCCGACAGCGCATGCCGAGCAGCCACCCCCATCGCGAACATGCCGAGCGCCTCGAGCGCGCGCAGCTCGCCCCCTGGGCCAGCTTCTCCGACGAGCACTGGCAGCGGCCGCACGTCGAGAGCCCCGACCCCTTCCGCACCTGCTTCGTGCGCGACCGCGACCGCGTGCTGCACTGCGGCGCCTTCCGGCGGCTGAAGGACAAGACGCAGGTCTTCGTCATCGACGAGGGCGACTTCTACCGCACGCGGCTCACGCACACGCTCGAGGTGAGCCAGCTCAGCCGCTTCCTGTGCCAGGCGCTGCGCCTCAACGAGAGCCTGGGCGAGGTGCTGGCGCTCGTGCACGACATAGGCCACCCGCCCTTCGGCCACGAGGGCGAGCGCACGCTCAACGACTGCGTCGGCGTGCGCTTCGACCACAACCAGCAGGCGCTGCGCATCGTGGACGTGCTCGAGCAGCCCTACGTGGACCGGCGCGGCCTCAACCTGACGCAGCTCGTGCGCCGCATGATCCTGAAGCACGGCGGCAGCGCCGGCATGGACGCCGAGGACACGGTGGGCCACGTGCTCGAGGCCCAGGCGGCCGACCTCGCCGACAGCACCGCCTACCAGCACCACGACGTCGAGGACGGCCTGCGCGCGGGCATCCTGCAGCCGGCCGACCTGGAGGACACGAGCATCTGGTGCCAGGCGCTCGAGGAGGTGGGCGGCCTGCTGCCGGGGCCGCAGGGCACCAAGCGCGTGCTGAACCACATGCTCAAGACCTCGCTCTACGACCTGATCGAGGCCTCGGCGGCGCGCCTGCAGGAAGGCAGGCCCGGCAGCGCGGCCGAGATCGCCGCCTCGGGCCGGCGCTTCATCGACTACAGCAGCGCACGTGCGCAGCAGCACCGCGAGCTGGGACAGTTCCTCTACGACTGCTACTACCGCCACCCGCGCGTGCTGCGCAGCTCGGCCTCGGCGCGGCAGGCCATCTCGCTGCTCGTCGAGCACTACCGCGGCCATGTGCACGAGCTGCCCTCCGACTACCGCCGGCGCATCGACTCCGACGGCCTCGAGCGCACGCTCTGCGACTACGTGGCCGGCATGACCGACCGCTTCGCCGTGGACGAATGGCGCCGCCTCTCGGCCAGCCGCTCGGTCGTGGCCGCCGCGCTGCCCACGCTGGAGCCCGAGCTGGCCACCCGCGTCACGGCGCTGGAGGAGACGCTCGGCTACGTCTTCCGCGACAAGCGCCTGGCGGCCACCGCGCTGACCCACGCCTCGGCGCGCAGCCACCTGCGCCACCCCAACGAGCGCCTCGAGTTCCTGGGCGACTCGGTGCTGGGTCTCGTCGTCGGCCAGGAGCTGTACCTGCGCTTCCCGGACCAGCCGGAGGGCGAGCTCTCGCGCATGAAGAGCATCACCGTGAGCCGCGGCGCCCTGCAGCTGGTGGCCAGCCGCTGGGAGCTGGCCGACCTGCTCGTGCTCGGCCCCGGCTTCCGTCGCCCGCAGGACGCCCCGCCCTCGGTGGCGGCGGACGGCGTCGAGGCCGTGCTGGGCGCGGTCTTCCTCGACGGCCACCTCGAGCCCGTGCGGCGCATCATCCTGGCCGAGTTCCTGTCGATCCTCGAATCGGCGGCCACCGGGCGCCGCAGCCGCAACGCCAAGTCGGAGCTGCAGTCGTACACGCAGGCCGAGCTGGGCATCACGCCGCACTACCAGGTGCTCTCGGAGGACGGCCCCGACCACGAGAAGCAGTTCTCCATCGCGGCGCTGGTGCAGCACGTGCGGCTGTCGGTGGCGAGCGGCCGCAACAAGCGGCAGGCCGAGCAACGTGCCGCGCGCGAGGCGTTGCAGCGCCTGGCGGCGGTGCGCGCGGGCCGCGAACCGCCGCCCGACGGCCTGCTCCCGCTCTGGCCCGCACTGGCCGAGGGGGGCACGGCGGCCGCCCCGGCCGCCGGCGGCGCGCCAGGGCTGACCGGCGGCGCGCCAGGGCTGACCGAGGGCGCGCGGTCACCACACGACGCCGGCCCCGCCGACGAGTTCGAGGAACAGCCAGGTGCCCGGCACACCTGAGGCCCTGGCGCCCCTCGTCGATGCGCTCGCCGCGCAGCCGCCGGTCCGACGCCTGCTGGCCGCGCGCGAAGCGGGTGGCCAGGTGGCCGGTGCGCGCGAGGCGGGTGCGCGCGAGGCGGGTGCGCGCGAGGCGGGTGCGCGCGAGGCTGGTGCGCGCGAGGCTGGTACGCGCGTGGAGGTCGGCGGCGTGTTCAGCTCGTCGGCGGCGGTGCTGGTCGGTCTCGCCGCATCGGGACACGGTCGCATCGTGGCCGTGGCCGGCGGCGCCGAGCCGGCCGAGCACCTGCTGCTCGACCTGCGCGCGCTCTTCCCCGACCTGCCCACCCACTGGCTGCCGGTGGCCGAGGACGACCTCGGGGCCGGCCCCGAGCGGCGCGCCAACCTCTCCGAGCGCCTCGTCGCGCTCGCCAGCCTCGACCAGCGCGACGACGGCGTGCTGGTCGTCCCCGCCGACGTGCTGCTCGACGAGCTGCCCGTGCCGGCCGGCGAGCGCCTCGTGGTGGCCAAGGGCCAACGCCTCGACCGCGAGCGCCTGCTGGCCGAGCTGGCCGCGGCCGGCTTCGACCGGGTGAGCCTGGTGGCCGCGCCCGGCGAGTGGTCGCAGCGCGGCGACATCATCGACATCTACCCGTGGGCGGCCGAGGCGCCGGTGCGCATCGAGCTGTACGACGACGAGGTCGAGGAGCTGCGTCGCTTCGAGGTGGACACGCAGCGCTCGGTGGAGCTGCTGGAGAGCATCGAGCTGCACCTCACCGACGGCGCCGGCGAGCGCCGGGGCTTCGACGAGCTGCTGCCGGCCGACACGCTCGTGCTGCTCGTCGACCCGGCGCGCGTGCGCGACCGCCTCGTGGAGGTGGCCTTCGAGCGCAAGCTGCCGCCGAAGCGCGTGGACGCCACGCTCGCCGACCTGCGCCGCCGCCCCGGCGGCGAGCTGCACGCGCACGACCTCGACCAGCCCGACGCCGACCTCTCGCTGCGCCCGATCGACCCGCCCCACCGGCCGCTCGAGCAGACGCTCGCCGCCTGGCGCGCGGCCGGCCGGCCGGTGTGCGTGCTGTGCGACAGCCCGGGCGAGCAGGAGCGCCTGCTGTCGACGCTGGCCGGCCATCCGCTGGGCAGCGACGCCGGCCTGCGCGTGGCCGTCGGCCGGCTGACGCACGGCTTCCTCGGCGCGCACGGCGGGCCGGTGGTGGTGCACCACCACGAGCTCATCGGGCGGAGGGCGGTGCGCCGGGGGAGAGCCCGGCGGGTCGTCGCGACCCGCGCCCTCGACTCCATCGCCGAGCTGAACCCCGGGGACTACGTCGTGCACCTGCTGCACGGCGTGGCGCGCTACCGCGGCATGCAGCGCCTCAAGCGCGAGCAGGGCGAAGAGGACTTCCTGCTGCTCGAGTTCGCCGAGGACACCAGGCTCTTCGTGCCGGCCTCGCGCATCGACCTGGTCGAGCGCTTCATCGGCGGCGACGCGCGCGGCCCCAAGCTCGACAAGCTGGGCGGCAAGACCTGGGCGCGCAAGAAGGAGCGCGTGGCGGCGGCCGTCGTCGACCTGGCGAGCGAGCTGCTCGCGCTGCAGGCCGCGCGACGCAGCAGCCAGGGCGTGGCCTTCCCGGTGGACGACCCGATGCTCAGCCGCTTCGAGCACACCTTCGCCTACGAGGACACGCCCGACCAGGCGCGCACCTGGAGCGAGGTGCTGGCCGACATGGCGCAGCCGCGCTCCATGGACCGGCTGGTCGTGGGCGACGTGGGCTTCGGCAAGACCGAGATCGCCGTGCGCGCGGCCTACCTCGCCGTGCTGGCCGGCCGCCAGGTGGCGGTGCTCGTGCCGACCACCATCCTGGCCGAGCAGCACCACGAGACCTTCCGGCACCGCATGGCCGAGGAGGCCGTGCGCATCGAGGTGCTGTCGCGCCTGCGCAGCCCGCGCGAGGTGAAGGACGTCGTCAAGCGCCTGGCCGCCGGCGCGGTGGACATCGTCATCGGCACGCATCGGCTGCTCGCCGCCGACATCGCCTTCCGAGACCTCGGCCTGCTCGTCGTCGACGAGGAGCAGCGCTTCGGCGTCGTGCACAAGGAGCGCCTCAAGCAGCTGCGCGCCACGGTGGACGTCATCACGCTCTCGGCCACGCCCATCCCGCGCACGCTGCACATGGCCATGAGCGGCCTGCGCGACATCTCGCGCATCGCCACGCCGCCGCCCGGCCGCCGGCCGGTGGTCACGCGCGTCACGCAGGAGACGGACGAGACGATCCAGCGCGCGATCAAGCACGAGCTGAACCGCGGCGGCCAGGTGTTCGTGCTGCACAACCGCGTCGAGAGCATCGGCGGCATGCTGGAGCGCGTGCGCCGCCTCGTGCCGCGCGCGCGCAGCGCCTTGGCCCACGGCCAGATGGGCAGCCACGAGCTGCAGGAGATCGTGGAGCGCTTCGCGGAAGGCGCCCTCGACGTGCTCGTGTGCACGACGATCATCGAGTCGGGCATCGACATCCCGCGCGCCAACACGATCATCGTCACCGACGCGCACCACTTCGGGCTGGCGGACATGCACCAGCTGCGCGGGCGCGTCGGGCGCGAGAGCACGCAGGCCTACGCCTTCTTCCTGGTGCCGCAGGGCTCGGTGCGCGAGCAGGCCGAGCGACGCCTGCGCGCCATCGAGGAGTTCAGCAGCCTCGACGCCGGCCTGCCCATCGCGCTGCGCGACCTCGAGCTGCGCGGCGCGGGCAACCTGCTCGGCGCCGAGCAGTCCGGGCACATCATGGCGGTGGGCTACGACATGTACTGCCGTCTGCTGCGCGCGGCCGTGGCGCGCGCCTCCGGCAAGGCGCCCGAGGCCGAGCCCGGGCAGGTCGAGGTGGACCTCGGGCTGACGGCCTTCCTGCCGGCCGAGTACGTGCCCGACGAGCCGACGCGCATGGCCCTGCTGCGGCGCCTGGCCACGGCGGGCAAGAAGCGCGCCGAGTCCATCGAGACCGAGCTGACGGACCGCTTCGGCCCGCTGCCCCCGCCGGCGCGCGCGCTGCTCGACCTGTTCAGGCTGCGACGCCTGGTGCGCCTGTGCGGCATCGCCTCGCTGGCGGTGGACGGCATGGGCGGCATGCTGCTCGGGCTCTCCGACCGCGACGCCTTCGAGGCGCGCCACCCCTTCCGGCCCGACGAGCTGTACCTCATCACGCCCGACCGCCTGCGCGTGCCCTGGCCGGAGGGCGTGCTCACGCCGGGCCAGCGCCTGGAGTACCTTCTGGAGCGCTTCGCCGGCCGCCCCGCCGCGGCGCGTGCCCGCTGAAACCCTGCCCGGTCCCGGATCGTCCCGCCCATGCCCAGCCGCCGCCCGCTGCTCGTGCCGTTCGCGCTGGCCCTCGCGGCGGGCCTCGCGCCGGCGCAGCAGGCCCCGCCGCCGCGACCGCCCGGCGAGGCGCCGCCGACCGTGCCCCAGGCGCCCGAGGGCCAGCACACCGTGGCCTCGGTGGGCGGCCAGCTCGTCACGTCCAATGACGTCACCTACCAGCTGATGCTCGTGACGCGTGGCCGTCCGGCGGAGCCGGGCATGGAGGCCGGCATCGTGCGCCTCATCGCGGAGCAGATCCTGCTGGCGGGCGAGGCCAAGCGCCTGGGCCTCGACCTCACCACCACGCAGGTGGACCAGTACTGGAAGCTGCGCTTCGGCGAGGCGCCCGACTACGAAGCCGGCGCCGCCGCGGCCGGCACGACCGTGGCCCTGCAAAAGGAGCTGGCCGAGCGCATCGTGCTGGCCGAGATCTACCTGCTCAACAAGGTGGGCCTGCGCAGCGACCCGGGGGTGCGCATCCCGCCCGACCTGACGCTGGAGCAGATGGTGAGCGTGACGCCGCAGCAGCTGCGCGACTACTTCCACGAGTTCCGCTCGCAGCTCGACCAGCCGGCAGGCGTGGCCTACGCGCTCTATCCGTGCTCGCATGCCGCGGCGGCCGAGGCCATCGCCCGGTCGCTGCGGGACGGCACGCCGGTGGAGAGCCGGCCGGTCAGGGAGTCGGCGCCGCTCGACGTGCTCGAGGAGGTCTTCCCGTACTCCCCCGAGCTGGTGACCTTCGCCCGCGAGGCCCCGGTGGGCGCGGTGAGCGACCCGGTCTTCGTGCAGGACGTGGCGCTGGTGGTGCAGATCACCGAACGCATCCCGCCGAAGCCGGCCGACTTCGACGCCGTGCAGGAAGAGCT
>Ga0315912_10005054_pt1 | contig 12221 bp, 9 predicted proteins | sample VfabasoilMG_FD_204469 | JGI IMG/M metagenome (GOLD analysis project Ga0315912, IMG submission 204469) | Garden soil microbial communities collected in Santa Monica, California, United States - V. faba soil | ecosystem: Environmental > Terrestrial > Soil > Garden | place: USA: California... | reverse complement strand
CCTATCATCCTTGGGCAGCCGTGTTGAGCCAAATGGTGTCGTATGCGCGCGCCAACCCCAAAGGCGAGGCGCTACTGAAATCGCACGGCGCGGCCTTGGTCAAACTCTTGCCGCAACTCGCCGAGCGCATTGGCGTCCCCGCCTCTACCAGCGGCGTAGATGATAAGCGCAACCTGATGGAGATCACCACGCGCTTCTTGTTAGCGAGCGAGCGGCCGCTCCTCATCATTTTGGATGACCTGCAATATGCCGACCCGGGCACGATTGAATTGCTCGATTATGTGGGGCAACGCGCTGGGCAAGGGCGCATTTTGATCTGCGGCATCTATCAGGATGGTGATCTCACGTCCGAGCATCCTCTCCAATTGGTGTTGCGCCGGGCCACCGAAGAAACGACCGAAGCGAACAGCGCCGCAGACACCGAAGGCAACACCGCGTACGATCTGTTGCGCCTCAACCCGCTCACCGAAGCCGACACGGCCGAATTTGTGAAATCTATGTTGGGCGTGAAGGAATTGCCGCCCGGCCTCCTGCCGCGCCTGATGTCCGAAACGGGTGGCAACGCGCTCTTCATCGAAAGCGTGATGCGGAGTCTGGTGGATGAAGACCTGTTGCACTACGACGGCGAGACGTGGCGCATCCAAGTTACCCACCTCACCCGTCTGCCGTTGAGCATCCGTGACGCCGCTCAACGCCGGCTCAAACGCCTCGAGCCAGAGACGTTGACGCTCTTGCAATGGGCGGCGACTATTGGTCTGCAACCAGATTTGGATTTATTGATGGAAGTGACGGGCTACTCGCCGGAACGCCTCTTCGCGGTTATTGAGCGCGCGCTGACCCACCACGTCTTAACGCGGGTCACTCAAACGGGCGCGATGGCCTATCGCTTTAGCGACGATCAAACGCGCCAAGTCATTTACGCTACGCTCACCCCTGAAGAGCGCGTCGAGCATCATCAGAACATTGGCGAGATGATACAAGCCCTATACCCCGAAAGCGACATGGCCGAGGCGTTGGCCTGGCATTTTGAGCGCGCCGGGCAACTGGGCTTGGCCTTGCACTATTCGCATCGCGCGGCGGATAAAGCACGGCGCGTGTTCGCCAACGAGACCGCGCGCCAGCATTATTCCCATGCGTTGAACTTCTTAAAGACCATGCCCCCCAACGCGCAACTCGAATATGATTTGCTGGCTGGGCGCGAGGAGTGTTGTGGACGGTTGGGCGACCGGCGCGCGCAAGAAGCTGATTTGGCCGAGATGGGGCGCTTGGCGTATGAGATGAGCGACATCGCGCGCCAAATAGATGTTGCCATGCGCCAAAACGAAGTTTCGCGGGTGTTGGGCAACAACACCGAGGCCCTGCGCGCTGCCGAAGTCGCGTATGCGCTGGCGCAGCAAGTGGGCGATCAAAAACTCGAGGCCGATGCGCTCACCTCGCTGGGCGAGATCTGGTTTTCATTGGGCGATTTCGCGAGCGGCTTGGAGTGTCATCAGAAAGCCCTCACTCGCTATCGCACGCTGGCCTCGGTGTCGGGCGAGGCGGCGAGTTTGCGCTGGCTGGGGCAGGGCGAACGGCGTTTGGGCAACGTAGCGCAAGCACAAGAGTTCTTCAAGCAATCGCTGGCGCTCTATCGCCAACTCAATGATCGCGCGGGCGAGTCGCATTTGCTCAACGCGCTCGGCACGACCGTCAGCGATTACGTGGAAGCGATCCACTATCACGAACAAGCATTAGCGATCCGGCAGGCGTTGGGCGACCGCGACCGGCAGGCGCAATCGCTTAATAACTTGGCGGTTATCAATACCTCGCTTGGCGTCTATGCCCAAGCGCGCGACTACATCAAACAAGCCGTGCAGTTGCAACGCGAAATGGGCGGGCGCACCTCGCTCTCCTTCTTCTTGGAGACGTTGGGGCGCGTGCAATTGCATTTGGGCGATTACGCTCAGGCCCAGATGACCTTTGAAGAAGGGCGCACGTTGGCGATCAAGACCAACCAACGCCTGAACGAATCACTCTACAGCATGATGCTCGGGCGCTTGGCGCTGGTGCGCGGGCAGGCCTCCGAAGCGTGTGAGCTGTTGCAACAGGCCAGCGACATGCAACGGGAGATGGGCGTGATTAGTGATCTCGCTTCCACCCTCACGTGGTTGGGTGCGGCTCAATTGGCGCTCGGCCACTGGGAAGCGGCGGACGCGACGACGGCGGAAGCGGTGGAGCTCATGCAAAAATCGGGCGGCAACGCGGGCGATTACCCGCCGCAAGATGTGTGGTGGGTGCGCTATGAAGTGTTGCGCGCCGCGCCCGGGCAGAGCGAGGGGCTCTCCTCTATTGCGCGTGAGGCCTTGCAAGCCGCCCATACGACCATGCTGAACGGCATTGCCACCCTCAGCGATGACAACCTGCGCGCCACCTATCTCAATAAGATCAAGCTCAACCGTGACATCCTCGCCGAGTGGCAAAGATATTTCGCCCTCGCCGAAACGACGCATGGGCCAGAGGTCACGCCCAACCGCGCTAAGACCGGCCCACTCAGCGAGACCGATCTGTTCCGCGACAAACTGAAGCGCGTGTTAGAGATCAGCCTCCAAATGAACGAGACCCACGAGGCGGAGCTCCTGCTGAATTACATCATTGACGAAGTGATCGAACTGACGCGCGCCGAACGTGGCTGTTTGGTGTTGGTGGATGAAGCCGGGCGCATGGACTTCCGCGTGACGCGCGGCATGCCCGAGGCGGAGAGTGAAAATCGCCGCCCGCGCGTGCCGATCAGTTACAGCCTCATCGGCGCAGTGGCGCAGACCCGTCAACCGATCTTGCTCACCGATGCCCTGACGGATGAACGCTTTGGGCGGCAAAACAGCGTGTTGGTACTCAACCTGCGTTCGGTGTTATGTGTGCCGCTCGTGGCGCGCTCCGAATTGATCGGCATGATCTATGTTGATCACCGCGCGCGGGTCGGGCGCTTCACCTCCGCCGATGTGGATTTGTTAACGATCTTCGCCAGCCAAGCCGCGACCGCCATTGAGAACACGCGCTTGTATGAAGAGACGCTCAAGACCAAGAACGAGATCGAAGAGTGGGCGCGCAATCTTGAACAGCGCGTAGCAGAGCGCACGGCCGAACTGCGTCAAGCCAATACCCTGATGATGCGCCGCGCCGCCGACTTAGAGACGAGTAGTCAGGTCGGCCAACAGGTCACGTCCATCCTCGATCTCAACGACCTCTTATCGCAAGTCGTGATGTTCATTCAAGTGCGCTTTGGGTATTATTTTGTGGGCATCTGGATGGTGACGGATGCGCGCGACGCGGTTGCGCTCCGCGCGGGGATGGGGCGGATGGGTGAGAACTTTGAGAACTATCGCGTCGCGCTGGATATCCCCAGCATCATCGGCTCGGTGTGCAAGACCGGCCAATCGTATGCCGCGAGCGATGTCGCCGCCGACCCGGCCTATAAGGCGGTGGAGATTTTGCCCAACACGCGCTCCGAATTGGCGTTGCCGCTCCGCATGGGTGAACAAATTTTTGGCGCGCTGGATATTCAGCACGACCAGCGCCTCGAGTTTGGCCCGGATGACCGCATCGCCTTGCAAATTTTGGCCGACCAGATTTCGGTGGCGATCCGCAACGCGCAACTCTATCAAGTGGAACAACATCGTCGGCACTTGGCCGAGTCGCTCGAACAAGCTGGCCGCGAACTTGCTATAAGCCTCGACCTACGCGAAGTGCCGGGGCGCATCTTGGAACAACTTGATGCGGTCGTGCCGTTTGAGCGCGGCGCGGTCTTGTTGCAGGAGGGCGAACAGTTACGGATCGTCGCGCGACGCGGTTTCCCTGAAAGCCATGAACGCGATGAGTTGCGCGTCCCGATCCGCGCGGGTGATGTCTTTCAACAAGTGTCGGTGGCGCGGCGGCCAGTGGTGATTGACGACACCACGCAGACACCCGGCTGGCGGCAAGTGGAAGGACTGCCGCTCAATAAAGCGTGGGTGGGGATCCCGCTGGTCGCCAAAGATCGGGTGATCGGCATGATCTCCCTCACCCGCCGCGAGGCCGCCGCCTTTTCTGTGCAAGATGGCACGTTGGCTTCGGCGTTCTCCAGCCAAGCCGCCATCGCGCTGGAAAACGCGCGCCTATACGAAGAGATTCGGCAATTCAACGAACATTTGGAACAGATGGTGCAGGCACGCACCGAGGAATTGAACAAAGCCTATAAGACGCTGGAGAAGATGGATAAGACCAAGTCCAACTTCATCGAAGTCGCGGCGCACGAACTCCGCACACCGATCACCGTCATTCGCGGGTATACCCAAGTGTTGGGCGCGATGGGCGGGAGTAGCAATGACCAGACCAAGCCCTTGTTGGAGGGCATCGTCAGTGGCGTGGATCGCTTGCATCAGATCGTCAATAGTATGTTGGATGTGACGAAGATTGATAGCCAAACGCTCAAACTGCACAAAGAGCCGACGATTGTGTCGTATTTTGTGGAGCGCACGCGCGCCGCGTTTGCCGCCGCGTTGAAAGAACGCAAACTGAGTTTGACCATTGCCAGCCTCGATACCTTGCCGTTGATCCATGCCGATGGGGATTTGATGTACAAGGTGTTTTATCAAGTAGTCGTCAACGCCATCAAGTATACGCCGGATGGTGGTTCGATCAGCGTCACCGGACAGGCCATCACCATGCCTGATGGCGCGCCCGGCGTCGAGGTGGTGATCACGGATACCGGGATCGGTATCAATCACGATCACCATGAGATGATTTTCGAAAAATTCTATCAGACGGGCGAGGTCGCGGTACACTCTTCCGGCTTCACTAAGTTCAAGGGTGGCGGGCCGGGGTTGGGCTTAGCCATTGCGCGCGGCATTGTGTTGGCGCACGGTGGCAAAATTTGGGTCGAGAGCGTCGGGCACGACGAACAAAATTTTCCGGGCAGTCAGTTTCATATCGTCCTGCCCGTTGGCGAAAAATAAAAGGAGCCTGCGACATGGATTATGCGCAACTCGGGCGCACCGGTGTAAAAGTCAGTCGGTTGTGTCTCGGCACGATGAATTTCGGCCCGCACACTTCCGAAGCGGATAGTTTTGCGATCATGGATCGTGCTTTGGAACTAGGGATTAATTTTTTCGACACGGCCAATGTCTATGGTCGGCAATTGGGCGAGGGCATCACCGAACAGATCGTGGGACGGTGGTTCGCACAAGGTGACGGGCGGCGCGATAAGGTGGTGTTGGCTACCAAAGTCTACGGGCGGATGAGTGAATGGCCGAACGACTCACGCTTATCGGCTTATCATATTCGTCGCGCGTGTGAAGAGAGTTTGCGCCGCTTGCAAACGGATCACATTGATTTGTATCAAATGCATCACATTGACCGGAACACGCCCTGGGAAGAAGTCTGGCAGGCGATGGAGACGTTGGTGCAACAGGGCAAGGTGGTGTATGTGGGGAGTAGTAATTTCGCCGGGTGGCATTTGGCGCGCGCACAGGAGCTAGCTCGGACGCGGCATTTCCTCGGCTTGGTCAGTGAGCAGAGCCTGTATAACTTGATGGATCGGATGATCGAACTTGAGGTGATCCCGGCTTGCCGAGAATATGGGCTGGCGCTTTTGCCGTGGAGCCCATTGGCGGGGGGCTTGCTGGGTGGCATCTTGGAGAAGGAAGCCGCAGTCACGCCCAAGAAGGCCGCATCTAAATTGGAGGCACTGCGCCAGAAGCGCAATGTGCCGACCGGGCGCGTCGCGCTGTTGAAGCGCATCGAAGGCGATGATTTGCGCACGCGGGTACAGACCAAACTGCTCAGTAGCCTTGACCAAACATTGGATTTGACCGATTCGGACGAAACGCGCAAGGTGCTGGCCGAACTGTATACCGCCGTGTTGTTAGAAGAAAATATCATCTTGGCGCGCGCCGAACGCAAGCGGCTGTTCGAGCAAGTGATGGCCGATCTTTTAACCATGCAAGGCCGGCGGGCGTCGGAGAGTGTACAGACCAACCTCACCAAGCATCGCGCGCAGGTGGAGCAATATGAGCGGCTGTGCCACGAACTCGAAGAAAGCCCAGCGGATATTGCGCTGGCGTGGTTGCTCAATAACCCGGATGTCACCGCACCGATCATCGGCCCGCGCACGCTCGCCCAACTCGAAGGTAGTTTGCGCGCGCTTAAGATCAAATTTTCCAAAGACACATTGAAGCGGTTAGATGAAATTTGGCCCAGCCCCGGCGGCGAAGCGCCGGAGGCGTATGCTTGGTAAAACCGACTAGACCCTAAAAGTCTTATAGACCTTTAAGGTCTGCTCACACGATAAAGCCATGAACAAAGTCTATCGTCAAAAATCCCTCGCGCCCGATGAATATCTCGGCTATGTCACCACCGATGGCAAGGTTTATGAAGAACGCCTCGGCCCAGATCACTATGTCGGCTGGGTCGAACTCGACACTGGTAAAATTTTTGAGACGCGCTTGGGGCCCGACAAGCAAGTGGGAGTGGTGGAACTCGACACGGGTAAAATTTATCGGCACAAACCGATGGCGGTGGATGATTATCTAGGCCAAGTGGATAGCGAGGGCAATTGCTATCGGCACAAACCCATCGCACCGGATGAATATATCGGCAAGATCACCGAGATGCTCTCTTACGCGCATGGTGGGGCGGGGTTGTTGCTACTGTTGTGGGAAGAAAACCAGCCCGTTAACCCGGCTCAATGACGAATTTTTGGCAAACCGCCCGCCTGCACGGGTGATCAGGTCAGCCGTTGGTTCAATCCAACGGCTATTGTCAACAAGGGCCGGCAGAGACTCCTCTGCGCTTCTAAAACCTGACTCAATCAAGCAACAATCGCAATGGACACTTTCCTCCACGCCAACCGCCGCCTTTGGGATCAGTGGACAGGCGAGCATGAGAAATCGTCGTTCTATGACGTGGCGGGTTTTAAGGCCGGCAAAGACCGCTTACGCTCGATTGAACTGGCCGAGTTGGGCGACGTCTCGGGCAAAGCGCTTTTGCACCTCCAGTGCCATTTTGGGTTGGATACATTGGCGTGGGCGCGTCGTGGCGCGCAAGTGACGGGCGTTGATTTTTCGGAGAGCTCGATTGCGTTGGCGCGTTCCCTCAGCGCCGAACTCAATCTGCCCGCCCAATTTGTCTGTGCCGATCTTTATCAAGTTCCGGCGAGGCTCACTACGACCTTTGACATCGTCTTTACCTCGTACGGCGTGTTACACTGGTTGCGCGATCTGCGCCAATGGGGGCAGATCATCGCGCAGTGCCTCAAGCCCAACGGCATTTTTTATATCGTCGAAGACCATCCCACCTTTCGCATGTTCACCACCGAAGCCGAAACCCAGATCAAATTGGCGAACCCCTATTTCTTTTCGGCGACGCCAGACCAAGTTGAGATGACCGGCTCGTATGCCACCGACAATCAAGGTGAAAAGGCTTCGTTCTATATTTGGAACCACGGCCTCAGCGAAGTGATCAACGCGCTCATTGAAGCGGGGCTGACGATTGAATTCTTGCACGAATTTCCCTATGCCGCGCGCGCTAAGTTTCCGTTCATGGAAAAAGGCGCGGATGGCTGGTGGCGTTTGCCCGCCTCGTATGTACAGATCCCTTTCTTGTTTTCGTTGCAGGCGCGTAAACCTAATCGCTAATCTCCCACTCGCTCAGCCTCTTTAAGGATTCCTATGCCTACTCCTGACACTTCTCATATCTCCCCCATTTGGGGGCGCGCGGTGCCCGGCACGCTCATCGCCGAACGGGGCGAGGGCGCGTATCTCTACACCACCGATGGGCAACAGTTGCTCGACTTCACCTGTGGCATCGGCGTCACCAACACCGGTCACTCTCACCCACGCGTAGTGCGAGCCATTCAAGAGCAGGCGGCTAAACTCATTCATGGTCAAGCGAACATCGTCTATCACGACCCGCTCATCCGCCTCACCCACGAACTGAGCCAAATCGTCCCCGAAAAATTGAGCTCGTTCTTCTTCTCCAACTCTGGTGCGGAGATTTTGGAGGCCTCGGTCAAACTCGCCAAACACGCCACTAAGCGCCCCAATATCATCGTCTTCAATGGTTCGTTTCACGGGCGCACCCACCTCACGATGGCGATGACGACTTCCAAGACCATCTATCGCGTTGGCTATCAACCCTTGCCTGCGGGTATCTTCGTCACGCCCTATCCGTATGCGTATAAGTATGGCTGGGATGAAGCGACGACAGTGGATTACTGTCTAGCCGAACTGAAGTTGTTGTTCAAGGCGCAGACCGCGCCCGACGAGACAGCCGCCATCGTGATCGAGTCAGTGTTGGGCGAGGGGGGCTATGTGCCGCCGCCCGCGCGCTTTATGCACGAACTGCGCGAGTTGTGTGATCACTATGGCATCTTGCTTATCGCCGACGAGGTGCAATCCGGTTTTGGGCGCACCGGCAAATGGTTTGGCTTTGAGCATACAGGCATCGTGCCGGATATGATCTGCATGGCGAAAGGCCTCGCGTCGGGGATGCCGCTCTCGGGCTTGGCCGCCAGCCCGGACGTGATGAGCAAATGGACGCCCGGTTCGCATGGCGGGACTTATGGCGGCAATGCCGTGGCCTGCGCGGCGGCGGTCGCCACCATTCAGACGATCCGCGAGGAAAAACTTTTGGAGAACTCAACGCGCATGGGCGAAGTGTTGATGATCGGCTTGCGCCGTTTGCAAGAAGAGTATCCCGAAATCGGTGATGTGCGCGGCGTGGGGTTGATGGTCGCCACCGAGTTCAGCACCGAGAAGCGTGAGCCGTGGACGGAACGCGCCAAAGCCGCCACCAAGGCCTCGCTCGACGAAGGCCTGATGCTCCTCACGTGCGGCTCGTATGACAACATCATCCGCTGGATCCCGCCGCTGATCGTCAATGAAGCGCAAGTCAAAGATGCGCTAGGTATGTTTGAGAAAGCGCTGAAAAAAAACTGACTGGGTGACAAGGTGATGGGGTGACCCACTGAGTCACCTGTTCACCCCTTCACCTGTTCAATTTGAAGAACACCTATGACTCCTCAATCTCCTCCTCCTCCACACCGCTCCGATTGGGGCCCGTTAGCGCGGTGGATGTTTACCTTCCTCACCGGTTTTGCCTTGCCCATTCTGACGTGTGTGGGCTTAATGTTCGCGTGCATTGTGGCTTTGCGCCTGATGACGTTTGGCTCGGATCGGCCGTCTTCATTTGATTTCAATCCCAACAGTGGTGGGAGCGGCCCGGCCATCGCCTTGATCCGTGTCGAAGGCGTGATCGTTTCGGGGAAGGGTGGGGCGTTCGATAATTCCGGCTCGGCCTACTCGCGCACGGTGATCGAAAAGATCGAGAAGGCCAAGGCCGATGACGATGTGAAGGCGATCCTGCTCGCCGTCAACAGCCCCGGTGGTGGGGTGGTCGCCTCCGATGAGATTTATCATGCCTTGCAGGGCGTGGACAAGCCGATTGTGGTGGTGATGGGCGATCTCGCGGCGAGCGGCGGGTACTACATCAGCATGGCCGCCGATTGGATCATCGCCAACCCGAATTCACTCACCGGCTCCATTGGCGTCATCAGCGAGTTTCCACAAGCCGACGCGCTGTTAGAAAAGATCGGGGTGGATTTTGTGGTCGTCACCTCTGGCCCGCGCAAAGACATTGGCTCACCCTATCGCGACATGACCGAGGCTGAGCGCGCTTATTGGCAGAAAATTATTGACGAGACTTACGAAGGCTTTGTGCAAATCGTGGCGGCCGGGCGACACCTGACAGTGGATGAAGTGAAGCCCCTCGCCGATGGCGGCGTATACACTGGGCGGCAGGCGTTGGAATTGAAATTGGTGGATCAACTCGGCTATGAGGCCGACGCGGTCGCCAAAGCGGCTGAATTGGGTGGCATCACGGGCGAGCCGCGCATCATTGAGTACGACACCCCCGCCGACTTCTTTGATGTGTTGACTCAATCTATGCGCCCACAAGGTCTTTTGCCCACTGCGCGCGAGGTGATGAATGAAGTGAGCCATCCACGTTTGTCGTTGCGCTGGGTGGGGCAGTAAAAAAACAAACCCTCAGGGCTTTCAAAACCCTGAGGGTCTCGCTTTATCACCCGATGCACGACTACAGCGACCCCGAATTTCAGCAGGCCTTCGTCAACGCACAATGGGACTCGTTGGCGGCTCTGGCTTGGCAAAAACACGCCGCGTTGGGGCGAGGCGCGCTCTATATTCATTCCTTCTATACCTTCCCCGGCACGCCCAAAGTCGCGGCGCAGATCGAATATATCCGCGAGGCGGATATTTTGAATCCTGATTTGCTACAGTTGGTGCAAACGTATGACCCGACCCGCGAAATGGTCGCACTGATCGGGGATGCGCTGGGGATGGGGCTGTCATATAAATTTCGTAACAGCATCGCCCAATTGCCGCCGCCGGTAGCATTTGAGAAACAACAACGGGGCTAGCCTTCAAAAGGCTGGGCTGTACTCAATGATCAAAGTTTAACGGATGGCCGAGATAGACAGTCTGGCTTTTTGGTCAATCGTTCGGCAGGCCCTACTCTATGGCGTTATCCTAAGCGCAGTCTTGTTTACGTTGACCTTAGGGGTGACCCGGATCAATCCGGAAATCATGCTCAACGATTATCCACCGGATATTAAAGCCAAATATGGGCCAATGAGTGAGCGGTCGAAACGACAGCGCCTACCCGTTGCCCTAGTGCTGATCGTCGTGTTGGTGGGCATTGTCGTCTGGTCGTTTCAAGGCCTTAGCCCGGCGGGTGAGCTTGGCTTTGTCACCGCCTTCATTCATTTATTCGTCATGTTCTTTGTCTTCAATCTACTGGATTGGCTAGTTCTCGATTGGCTCATCGTCGTTGCAATTCGCCCCAGTTTTATTATCCTGCCCGGCACAGAAGGGCTAGCCGGATACGCCGATTACGGATTTCATTTTCGGGGGTTCTTGATTGGCATGGTGATTATTTTTTTAACTAGCTTGATAGTCGCCGGAATAGTGGCGGCGCTATTCTGAGCAAAAGCAAGCCAACGATGCGTTTACATCATCTAGTCGCCCTCATTACGGGCGGGACATCGGGGATCGGCGAAGCGATGGCGGAATTGTTTGCCGTCGAAGGCGCGTGGGTGGCGTTTACGGGCCGCCGCCACGACAAGGGCGCGGCCTTGGAAACGCGCCTCCGCGCCCAAGAGGCGATGGGTACTGCATCCCTGCTGACCGCGCTACAGCGCGGCTCAACCTAAAACAACTATGAAATCCCTGATAAAAATTGGCGGCCTAGGTGCCGTCCTCCAAAGCATTTGTTTACTCGCCTTGTTGATCGTAGTTGCCGTGCTGATGCCTAATCAAGGCTTCGCCGGTGATGCCCAAGCCTTCCACACCCCGCAAGTCGCGCTGAGGTATGCCACACAATCGTTCCTGTTTCCAGAGTATTATTGGATCGCCTGGGGATTTGGCGTGGGTTTGCTCTTAGCGGCGCTTGCCACTTATGATCTCTTACAACTTGGGGCGACTAGCCTGAGGCGACTGGCTTTGACGGCGGGGACCCTGGGGGCTGGTTTCAGCGTGGCCGAAGCCATCGTAGGGACAAGGGTGATTGCAGAATTAGCGGAATTGTACATACAGCAACCCAACGAGGCTGGCCCGGCGTATTTGGCAATCAATCTTTTGACGGGCGCACTGCGGGTTGGCGGTTGGCATGCCTATGGTTGGTGGGCCTTGTTCACCAGTTTGGCTGGCTTACAGGCTAAAGTTTTGCCGCGTGCCTTGTGGCTGATGGGGATCGGGGTCGGGCTGGTAGGAATTGGAACGTTCATCAGCGAACTGGTGATTGTGCATGTTTTGTTGGGCTTGGTGTGGCCTACATGGTTGGGGCTGACATTGCTCCAGCATAAGGAAAGCTAACGATGCGCCTCCATAATCAAGTCGCCCTCATTACGGGTGGCACCTCAGGGATCGGCGAAGCGACGGCGGAATTGTTTGCTGTCGAAGGCGCGCGGGTGGCATTTACGGGCCGCCGCCAAGACAAGGGCGCGGCATTGGAAGCCCGGCTTCGTTCGCAGGGTGGCGAGGCACATTACATCGTCGCTGACCATGCTACTTTAGCGGGCTGTGAGCAAACGGTACAAGCGACGTTGCAGTATTATGGGCGGATAGATATTTTGTTTAACAACGCGGGCCTTGTCACCAGTGGCACCGCTGAGGCCACTGCTGAAACCGATT
>Ga0315912_10005053_pt1 | contig 12221 bp, 14 predicted proteins | sample VfabasoilMG_FD_204469 | JGI IMG/M metagenome (GOLD analysis project Ga0315912, IMG submission 204469) | Garden soil microbial communities collected in Santa Monica, California, United States - V. faba soil | ecosystem: Environmental > Terrestrial > Soil > Garden | place: USA: California... | reverse complement strand
CCGACTGCTCGAGCAAAGCGGCGGCAATCTCGTTCGGCTCGAGCATGCGGCCAGGCCCCGTCTCGCCGCAGGCTTGATCGCCCGTCGCCGGCCCGAGAAACCGCACGCCGCGCGCTTCGAGCACCGTGCGATTCGCCTGCACGGCGGCGTTCGCCCACATCGCCTGATTCATCGCAGGCGCGACGACGAGCGGTGCAGTTGTGGCGACGCATACGGTCGACAGCAAGTCGCCGGCGAGGCCGGCCGCCAACGTGCCCAGGAAATTCGCGGTGGCGGGCGCGACGACGACGATGTCGGCCCAGCGCGCGAGCTCGATGTGCCCCATCGCGGCTTCGGCCGCCTGATCCCAGAGATCGTCGCGCACGCGCCGGCCGGAGACGGCTTGGAAAGTCAGGGGCCCGACGAACTCGCGCGCCCCGCGCGACATGACCACCTGGACCTCGCAGCCTCTTTCGACGAGACGCCGCACGAGCTCGGGCGCTTTGTACGCAGCGATTCCGCCGGTCACGCCGAGCAACACTCGCGGTGCGCGTTCAGTGGTTGCCATGGGGGATTCTCCGGGCCGAGCTTACTCTCGCTTCTTCGCGCCATGCCACTGGCTAATCGAGCTTTTCTTATGTCTTCGGGGACTAATCGCAGCTGCCGCGCCGCTGCTGGCACGGGACCATGAGCACGCCTCTTGGTCGTTCGGAGAATCGCGCCATGTCGAACCGCTGGCCACTGTCGGAACGCCCGCGTGAGCGACTGCTCGTTGCCGGGCCGCAGGCTCTGTCCGATGGCGAGCTCCTCACGATCCTGCTCGCCCCAGGATCCCGCGGCCGCCCGGCGGCCGAGCTGGCGCGCCGGCTCCTCGGCGAGTGGGGCGGCCTTACCGGCCTCCTCGGCAGCACCCCGGCCGAGCTCGCGCGCGCGAACGGACTGGGGCCCGCCCGGGTCGCGCGTCTCGCCGCTGCGCTCGAGGTCGGCCGTCGTTACCTCGGGGCACCGCTCGAGCCGCGCAGCGCCCTGGCGGCACCCGAGGACGCGGCGCGGTTCCTGAAAGCGAAACTGCTCGACTTGCCGCACGAGGTGTTCTGTTGCCTGTTCCTCGATACGCGCCACAGGCTGATCCGCTACGAGGAGCTGTTCCGGGGCACGATCGACGGCGCGACCGTCTACCCGCGTGAGGTAGTCAAACGCGCACTGGTCCACAACGCATCGGCCGTGATCGTGGGGCACAACCACCCCTCGGGGGTGTCGGAGCCGAGCGAGGCCGATCGCAACATCACGCTGAAGCTGGCGAAGGCCTTGGCCTTGGTGGAGGTCAGGCTCCTCGACCATGTCGTCGTGAGCCGCGGCGGCCACGTTTCGCTGGCGGAGCGCGGCCTGGTCTGAGGTGACGGTGTTACGGTTTCGGTTCGAGGCGCCGAGGAGCAGCCGGGCGGATAGCCCTTAGCGCAACCGAAACCGAGCACCGGCACCTCTTGCCTTGCCGCCCAGAGGGGTCAGCAGGTATAGTCCCCGCCCTTTCGACGCCTGCTTAGGGATTACGCCATGTCCAGGGTCTGCGAAGTCACCGGCAAAGGGCCGATGGTCGGAAACAAGGTTTCCCACGCGAACAACAAAACGAAGCGCCGGTTCTTGCCGAACCTGCACTCGCAGCGCTTTTGGCTCGAGACCGAGAAGCGCTTCGTGCGCCTGCGCGTTTCGCGCCAGGGCTTGCGGATCATCGACAAGAAGGGCATCGAGCAGGTCGTCGCGGATCTGCGTGCCCAGGGCAAGCATATTTGAAGTCCAAGCACATCTAGCTAAGTCACGAGAAAGACCATGCGCGAAAAAATTCGATTGATGTCCTCGGCCGGGACCGGTCACTACTACACGACCACGAAAAACCGCCGCCTGCACCCCGAGAAGATGGAGGTCCAGAAATACGACCCCGTCGTGCGTAAGCACGTCACGTACAAGGAAACGAAGATCAAGTAGCTCGCGAGCTGCTGGACCGAAAAAAAACCCGCCTCTCGGCGGGTTTTTTGTTTGTGCAACGGAAAGTTGCTTACGCGTGCACGGGCTCGCGCATCGCGCGGAACGACTTCAAGTAAGCCGCGAACTCCTGCAACCCCTGGATGCCGCTCTGCTCGGCGCGCGCGCACCAAGCGTGGAAATCAGCGAGCAAGCGCTCGTTGCTCGTGTGCGCCCCTTCCCAAAGCTGCTTCAGCTCGTTGCGAAACTGCAGCACGGTCTTGAACCGCGGGTGGCGCTGCGCGAGCTCGTGCAAGCGCTGGCGCGACGACTCGTCGAGCATCTCGGGCCCCCAGCTCAAGTGCCGGCGCGTGGCGCGCAGCAACGAATTGGCGTTGTCGCCGAGGCTCTCGATCTCGCGGCGCAACACCGGCAGCGTGACGTTCAACGTGTAGTGGCGAAGCACGTGCATGCGGTGAACGATGATGGCGCGCAGCTCGTCGAGCTCGGCCGTCGCCCGCGACGCATTCTCGAGCTGCGGCAGCTCCGCGACGCGGCGGATCTTCGCGAGCTTCAGCCACACGAGTACCTTCAAGTGCAGCCAACCCATGTCGATTTCGTGCGGCCGCATCGAAAAACGCGCCGAGGTCGGAAACGCATGGTGATTGTTGTGCAGCTCCTCGCCGGCGACGAGCACGCCGATCGGCCACAGGTTCGTGGACGCGTCGTCGGTCTCGAAATTGCGGTAACCCTTCGCGTGACATAGGCCGTTGACGATGCCCGCCGCCATGAACGGCATGTTCGAGAGCTGCAGCGCGATCATGATGATGCCAGGCACACCGAACAGCACGAGGTCGGCCACGACGAGCAACGCGATACCCAAGTAGCTGCGCGTCGGATGGTGATAGAGATTGTTCTCGAGCCAGTCGTTCGGCGTGCCCTTCGCGTACTTGTCGAGCGTCTCGCGATCGCGCGCAGCAAAGCGATAGAGCTCCGCACCTTCGAGCAGCACGCGCTTGAGCCCGTAGATACGCGGGCTGTGCGGATCACCTTCCTTCTCGCAGTGGGCGTGGTGCTTGCGGTGAACGGCCACCCACTCACGCGTCGAGGAACCCGTGTTCAACCAGAGCCAGAAACGGCAGATGTGCCGGATCACGGGATGCAGGTCGACCGAGCGGTGCGCCTGGTCGCGGTGGTAGTAGAGCGTCACGGCCATCATCGTCCCGTGCAGCCACAGCAGCGTCACGATGACGTAGCCGAGCAGGCTCAGGTTGGCGAGACCGTAGAAGTTCTCGTAGAGGAAGTTCACGGGTTACAAGTCCTTGTAAGTGGCGGCCGCGCGAGGAATAAATCGGCCCTTATGTCATCTTTCAATATATCCGATAGAGCGAACCTACTCCAACGCTGGAGCCGCCAACGTGCCACGCGTCACGAAGACTTAAGATTTGGGCTCGCAGCCCTCCGGCTTTAAGCTCGCGCCATGCCGGAGCTGCCCGAAGTCGAAACCACGCGCCGCGGCCTCGCTCCCTACGTGGTCGGCCGCAGGATCACACGAGTAGAAGTCCGCGAGCCACGCTTGCGCTGGCCGGTTGCGCGTGGGCTTCCACGAGCGCTCGCAGCCAGGAGCATCGACAGTCTCGAGCGGCGCGCCAAATACCTCTTGTTCGGCACGGGCGCCGGCACGTTGCTCGTGCATCTCGGCATGTCGGGCAGCCTACGATATTTGGCCGAGCCGCTCGAACCCGCCGCACACGATCACATCGACGTGCACTTCGAGGGTGGCGGCGCATTAAGGTTCAACGATCCGCGGCGGTTCGGGAGCTTCATCCTCACCCAGAAGCCCGCCGCGCATCCGCTGCTGAAGGATCTCGGGCCCGAGCCGCTCGGCGACGAATTCGACGCGGACTATCTTTGGCGTTCGAGCCGCAACCGCCGCGTCTCGATCAAGCAGCACCTGATGAACGGCCGTGTCGTCGTCGGGGTGGGCAACATCTACGCTAGCGAGTCGTTGTTTCGCGCGGGGATCCATCCGCGGCGCATAGCGGGGCGAATCGCTCGCGAACGTTTCGAGCCGCTCGTGAGCTCCGTGCGCGACGTGTTGCGCGACGCGATCGAGGAAGGCGGCACCACGCTGCGCAACTTCGTCGGCGGTGACGGCAAGCCGGGATATTTCTCCGGGCGGCTTCGCGTCTACGACCGCGCGGGCTCGCCTTGCCTCAACTGTGGAACGCCGATCGAACGGCGAGTGCAGGGCCAGCGCGCGACGTTCTACTGCCCGCGCTGCCAGCGCTAGTCGCCCACACTGATTGCTCAGCTAATCGCCGAGCGCGGCGCCCTCGCGGCGCGGATCGACGCCGCCCAGAAGCACGCGGCCGCGGCGCGGATACTCGATCGCGATCGCGTGCAGGCCGCTGTTCAAGTTCGTGACGGCGACGTTGTGGCCGAGCGCTTCGAGTGCCGCCTCGTGCGCCGCAACGGCGGTGCCTTCCTCGAGCTCGACGACATCTTCGGCGAGAAAGTGCGGTGAGGCGACGGCTTGCTGCACGTCGAGCTGCCAATTGACGATGCCGACGATGCTCTGCGCGACGAAGCCGATGATGCGCGTGCCGCCCGGCGAGCCGACGACGAGCCGCAAGCGCCCGCGCTCATCGAGCAGCATCGTCGGCGACATGCTCGAGAGCGGCCGTTTGCCCCCTTCGATGCGATTCGCGACGGGCTTGCCGTCGACCTCGGGCACGTAGTCGAAGTCGGTGAGCTGGTTGTTCAGGATGAAGCCGCCCACCATGAGCTGGCTGCCGAACGCCCCCTGAACGCTCGTCGTCATCGCGACGGCGTCGCCGAATCGATCGACGATCGAGAAGTGGCTCGTCGATGGCCGTTCTTCGCCGCTGCCAGGCGCGTAGTTCCACGCCGCCTTCGGCAGCGGGTCGCCGGGCGCGACGACCGACAACGCCTTGTCGGGATCGATCAGCGCCGCACGCGAGCGCAAGTATTGGCCGTCGAGCAAGGCCGTCACGGGTGCTTGGACGAAGCTCGGATCGCCGAGGTACAGGTTGCGGTCCGCGAATGCGAGGCGATTCGCCTCGGCAAACACATGAATCGCGCGCACGGGGTCGGTGCGAAGATCGGGCAGCGCGACGTTCGAGAGCATGCCGAGCATTTGCTGCGTCGTCACGCCGCCCGAGGACGGCAATTGCGGGCCGCAGACGCGCCACCGGCGATAGGGAGTGCAGAGTGGAGCGGACACGTGCGGCCGATAGCTGGCGAGATCTTCGACCGTCATGCGGCCGGGCCGCACGTTGTTCGTCTGCACTTTGGCGGCGATGGCGGCCGCGAGCTCGCCCGTGTACATGACCGCGGCGCCCTGCGTTGCGAGCTTGCGCAGCGCCGCGGCGTACTCGGGATTGGCGAGCTTGGAGCCGACGGGCCGCGGCTCTCCGGCCGCGTCGTAGAAATAGCGGCGGAAGTCGTCGCCGCGCGCGAACCGCTTGAAGCCGTTCAACAGGCCGAACAGCCGCGGCGAGACCTCGAACCCATTTTCGGCAAGCTCGATCGCGGGCGTGAACAGGTCTGCCCACGGCAGTCGTCCGTGCTGCTTGTGCGCGCTCTCGAGCATGAGCATCGCCCCGGGCACGCCCACGGAGAGCCCGCCGACGCCGACGTTGTTGAACGACTCGGCTCTGCCGTTGGCGCTCAAGAACATGTCGGGAGTCGCCGCCGCGGGAGCGGTTTCGCGGCCTTCGTAGGCCGTGATCTTGCCGGCGCCGCCCGGCGACGCGGCGTCGTACACGAGCATGAACGCGCCGCCGCCGACACCCGAGGACTGCGGCTCGACGAGCGAGAGCACGAGCTGCACCGCAATCGCGGCATCGACCGCACTACCGCCTGCACGCAGGATCTTACGGCCGGCTTCGGATGCGTACGGATTCGCCGACACGACGAGCTGCGTTTCGGCGCGAGTCGGCGCGGCGGGTTGGGCCGCAGCGCCGAAGAGTGCGAACGCCGCTAGGGCCGCGCAGAAGAACCGATGCATTCGCAGCGAGCGCGCCTCCGGCATCATCGCTTATTGAGCTTTTGCTTGAGCCGTTCCGCCACGACGGGATGGACGAACGCGCTGACGTCGCCGCCGAACTCCGCAATCTCGCGAACCAGCGTCGAGGAAATGAACGTGTGGTGCTCCGACGGCGTCAGGAACACGGTCTCGACGCCATCGATCAGATGGCGGTTCATGGTCGCCAACTGAAACTCGTACTCGAAGTCGGAGACGGCGCGTAGGCCGCGGATGATCGCTTTGAAGCCGTTGGCGCGCGCGAACTCGACGGTGAGCCCCGTGTACCCGGTAACCGAGACCTCGGGTAAATCTCGCAGCACTTCCTTGGCCAGCGCGACGCGCTCGTCGAGCGTGAACAGCGGCGCTTTCTTCGGATTCGATGCGATGGCGACGACGACCTGATCGAACAAGCGCACGCAGCGCCGGATGAGATCCTCGTGACCGCGTGTGATCGGGTCGAACGTGCCGGGATACATGGCGCCGATTTTCACTTGGGCTGTGCTTCGCTCGTGGATTGCCCGGGCATTGTAGCTTCTTCGAACCGCAGGAGCCCGTACTCGACTGCACCCGCGTGACTTCGTTTCACCCATTGTGCCGACGGCACGGCCGGTAGACCCGCGTCCCGCGGGCGTTCGATGTAGACGAGCGCACGCGGCGCAAGCCATGGGGTCAGCACTCCGAGCAACGGCTCGAGCGGCGACGCATACGGCGGGTCGAGGAACACGACATCGAATCGCGCTGCCGGCGGCTCGCGCAAGAACGCGAGCACGTCGCGCCGCACGATCCGCGGCGTCGCGCCGAACTTTTGCGCCGTCGCGCGCAACGCTTCGACGAGTTTCGCATCTTGCTCGACGAGCCACGCCTCGGCCGCGCCGCGCGACAGCGCTTCGAATCCCAAGACGCCGGTGCCCGCGAAGAGATCGAGACAGCGCGCGCCCTCGACCACTTCCCGCAGCCAATTGAAGACGGTCTCGCGCACACGATCCGGCGTCGGCCGCACCGCCGTGCCGTCGGGGATGTCGACGAGCCGCCCACGCCAAGTGCCGGCGATGATCCGTATGCGGCCCTGCACATGCCGAGCGCTCGGCTTTACCATGTGAGCCACACTAGCAGAACACTCCGAGCCGACACTCGTACCCCATGGCAGCCGCTCCGCCCGAAAAAGAGAGCTCCGGTTTTTTCGGACGACTCAAAGCGCGCCTGAATCGAGGGACTACCTGGCTAGCGTCGGAGCTGCTGTGGCTCGGCGAGCAGCCGCTCGACGACGAGACGGTCGAGGAGCTCGAGACGCGGCTGCTGAGCGCCGACGTGGGGGTCGAGGCAACGACTTGGCTAATCGACGGAATGCGGGCGGCCAGCAAAATACATCCGGGCACTCCGGCCGTCGAGCTATTGCGGCGCACAGCGCTTGGATTGCTCGAGACCGTCGAGGCGCCGCTCACGATCGATGCGGCGCGAAAGCCGTTCGTGATCCTCGCCGTCGGCGTCAACGGCACCGGTAAGACGACGACGGTGGGCAAGCTCGCGCATCGGTTGAAGGCCGAGGGTCACACCGTGCTCCTCGCCGCGGCTGACACGTTCCGCGCCGCCGCCGTCGAGCAGCTTCAGGAATGGGGAGCGCGCGCGCAGGTGCCGGTCGTCGCGCAAGAGCCGGGTGCGGATCCCGCCGCCGTCGTTCACGACGCGCTCGTCGCCGCTCGCGCCCGAGGCATCGACGTCGTGCTGGCGGACACCGCGGGACGGTTGCATACAGCCGCGGGGCTCATGGACGAGCTCGAGAAGATCAGGCGCGTCATCCAACGTTTCGACACGACGGCGCCGCACGAGACGCTGCTCGTTCTAGATGCGAGCCAGGGCCAAAACGCGTTGGCGCAGGCGCTGAAGTTCCATGAGCAGCTGAAGCTGACGGGCCTCGCGATCACGAAGCTCGACGGGACCGCGAAAGGCGGCATCCTATTCGCGATCGCGCAGAAGCTGAAGGTTCCAATTCGGCTCGTCGGCGTCGGCGAAAGCGTCGCCGACCTCGACGATTTTCGCGCCAACGAGTTCTTGAAAGCGCTGCTCGGCGACACCCGCTCGTGATCGCGCGTTCATGATCCGACGTTCATGATTCGATTCGAGAATGTCCACAAACGCTACCCTAGCGGCCGCGAGGCGCTGTCTGGCGTATCGCTCGACATCCAACGCGGCGAATTCGTGTTCCTCACGGGTCCGTCGGGCGCCGGCAAGAGCACGCTGCTTCGCTTGATCGCGTTGATCGAGCGTCCCACTCGCGGCACGGTGCTCGTCAACAACCAGAACACGGCGCGCATCTCGCGGCGCAAGATCCCGCGGTTCCGGCAACGACTCGGCGTCGTGTTCCAGGATCACAAGCTGCTCTACGACCGCAGCGTATTCGACAACGTCGCACTGCCGCTCGTCATTGCCGGCGCGAGCCGCCGCGAGATCGAGAAGCGTGTGCGGGCCGCGCTCGACCAGGTGGGGCTACGCGGCCGCGAGTCGCATCCGCCGATGACGCTCTCGACGGGCGAGCAGCAGCGCGTAGGCATCGCACGCGCCGTGGCGCCGCGGCCGGACGTGCTGATCGCCGACGAGCCGACGGGCAACCTCGATCCCGATCTGTCGCTCGAGATCATGGAGCTGTTCACGCGCTTCAACGAGGTCGGCGTCACGCTGCTGGTCGCGACGCACGATCTCGAGCTCATCGAGCAGCTGCCGCATCGCACCTTGCGTCTCGCCGGCGGGCAGATCGCCGGCGACACCGGGCGTGGAGCGTCGTAGCAATGGAGGCTCTGCGGCATTACTTCGGCCTGCACCGCGCGAACCTCGTCGGCGCGATCAAGCGTCTCACGGACCAACCGTTCGCGAGTCTCCTCACGATCCTCGTCATTGCGACGGCGCTCGCGCTGCCCGCGGGTTTACGTGTCGCAGTCAACAACGCCGGCGCGGTCAGCGATTCGTGGCAGGGCGCGGCGGACTTCACGGTCTATCTGAAGCTTGACGTGTCCGAAGACGCGGCGCGTCGCACGGCGCATGCGCTCGAGGCGCGCCCGGACGTCGCGAGCGTCACGCTCATCGATCGCGACGAGGCCCTTGCCGAGTTTCGCGCACGCTCGGGATTCGGCGAGGCGCTGGATGCGCTCGGCGGCAACCCCCTCCCGCACACGCTCGTGGTGAGCCCGGCCAGCGGTATCTCAGCCGACGTCGAGGCGCTCGCCAAGGCCATCGGCGCGCTGCCGGAGACCGAGCTCGTCCAAGTCGACACGGCTTGGGTTGCTCGGCTGCGGGCCATGCTCGCCCTGGCGGACCGGCTCGTGGATTTCGCGACCGTTCTGTTGGCGCTCGCGGTGGCCATCGTGATTGGCAACACCATCCGGCTCGAGATCAACAATCGCAGCGTCGAGATCGAGGTCACGAAGCTCGTCGGTGGAACCGATGGCTTCATTCGCCGGCCCTTCCTGTACCTCGGACTTTGCTATGGCCTCGCGGGGGCCGTCGTGGCGTTGGCTATCGTCGCCGTGGCGTTGCTGCTGCTGCGTCCACCCGTACGGGCCTTGGCGGCGCTCTACGGGAGTGGGTTCAGCCTGACGGGCCTTTCCCTGCGCGAGAGCGGCATCCTGCTGGCCGGGGGCGCCCTCCTGGGGTGGGCCGGAGCCGGGCTGGCCGCCGCCCGCCATTTGCGCGCCATCGAGCCCAAATAGAGTCCCCGATAGGGGAAACCGGGACCGGTTTTAGCACTCTAAGGCGACGAGTGCTAATATGCTCGCTCGGGAGGTACAGGAACCATGACATCGACTGCTTTGGCTATGCGCCCTGCGGAGCTGATGCTCGCGGGCCCTTTGGGCAGCCTGGACCATTACATTCAGGCGGCCAATGCTATTCCGGTTCTGAGCAAGGACGAAGAGCTCGAGCTCGCGACGCGATTGCGCGCGTCCAATGATCTCGACGCTGCGAAGCGCCTGGTGTTGTCGCATCTTCGCTTCGTCATCCATGTGGCGCGAGGCTATGCCGGCTACGGCTTACAGCTCGGCGACCTGATCCAAGAGGGCAACATCGGCCTAATGAAGGCCGTGCGCCGCTTCGACCCCGGCGTCGGCGTTCGCCTCGTGTCGTTCGCCGTCCATTGGATCCGGGCCGAGATCCATGAATTCGTGCTGCGCAACTGGCGCCTCGTTCGGGTCGCCACGACGAAGGCGCAGCGCAAGCTGTTCTTCAACCTGCGCCGAGCCAAGAAGCACTTGGGCTGGCTCAGCAAGAAGGAAACGGAGGCTGTCGCGGCCGACCTCGGCGTGACACCGCGCGACGTCACGGAGATGGAGCAGCGGCTGAGCGGCCGAGATTTGGCGTTCGATCCGTACCCCGAAGAGGAAGAGGATTTCGCCCCGGCTACTTATCTACCGAGCCCGAACAGCGATCCGGCTCTGTCCATCGAGCGCGAGAACGCGGGCGCGAACGATCACGACCGGCTGACGGCCGCGCTGGCGAAGCTCGACGAGCGCAGCCGCATGATCTTGTCGCGGCGCTGGCTCGCGGAGAGCAAGGCCACCTTGCACGAGCTCGCGGCCGAGTACGGCGTTTCCGCCGAGCGCATCCGGCAGATCGAGGCCAACGCGATCGGCAAGCTCAAGAAGCAGCTCTCGGCAGCCTAGGCGCGAAAAGGGGGCGGACTTATTTAGTCCGCCCCCTTTTCCCCTCAGCTTTCCAGCGTCAACGGCACGAGCGTGAGCTCGACGCGGCGATTTTGCTGCCGGCCGGCATCGGTGTCGTTCGTGGCTATCGGGTGGCCTTCGCCAGCCCCGATAGCAATCATGCGGTCCGCCCGCACGCTGCGTGTCCCCAGGTAGGCCACGACAGACTGCGCCCGGCGCTGGGAGAGCTGCATGTTGTAGTCCTCCGAGCCGGTGCTGTCCGTATGCCCCGCGACCTCGATTACGGTCTTGTCGAACTCGGCGAGCACCATGCTCACCGAATTGAGGACATCGTAGAAGTTAGCGTTTAGATCGGCGCTGTTCGTCGCAAATGTGATGTTTCCAGGCATGTTCAGCGTGATGTTATCGCCGACACGCGTGACGCTGACGCCGGTCCGCTCGAGCTCTGCCCGAAGCTTTGCTTCCTGGCGGTCCATGTAGGTTCCCACGCCGGCGCCGGCCAAAGCGCCCAAGCCCGCCCCGACCAGCGCGCGTTTCTTCCGCTCCATCGAGTCGTCGCCGGTGATGAGACCCGCCACGGCGCCCGCGGCTGCTCCGATGACGGCTTGACGCTGCGCGTGTGAGACCTGCTCTTCACGCGTATACGCGTCGATCGTCGTGCAAGCCGGCAGCGTAAGCGCAATGCCGACCACCAGTGCCCCCACCTTCGACCAGCTCTGAATCCGCATACTGGTTCCTCCTCTTGAAACGGGCGGTATGATGCCAACCCGAACCTGAACGAAACGTGACCTAGCGCTCCCAATCAGGACTATGCAAAGCGTGGGCCTATGCGGCGCCCGCCCCCGGCCCGTGGCCCATATGTTATGTCAACCGCCAAGCTCGTAGCCGTCGTCGAGGACGACGCGGCCATCCGCGACAACTATTTGGCCGGGCTGCGGCGCCAAGGCTACCGAGTCGCCGGCTTCGGCAGCCGCAAGGAAGCGCTTGCTGCGTTCGCGAACCGCTTTCCCGATCTCGTGATCATCGACGTCAATCTCGGCGCCGAGGTCGAGGGCGGCTTCGAGCTGTGCCGCGAGCTGCGGGCCCAGTCCGTGCAGCTGCCGATCATTTTTCTCACGGCCCGAGAAAGCGAGCTCGACGCCGTATCCGGCTTACGGCTCGGCGCCGACGACTATCTGACGAAACGCACCAGCATCGAGCATCTGCTCGCGCGCGTCGCCGCGCTGTTCAGGCGCGTGGAAGCGCTGCGCGCTGGTGACGATTCGGGAGAACGTCTCGAGCAAGGGTCGCTGACGCTCGACCGCGATCGCATGACCGTCCAGTGGAATGGAACAGCGGTCCCCCTCACGGTGACGGAGTTCTGGGTCGTGCATGCCCTCGCCCAGCACCCCGGCCACGTACGCAGCCGCGAGCAGCTGATGGCCGCCGCCAATGTCGTGCTCGATGACGGCACGGTGACCTCGCAGATCAAGCGCATCCGCGCCAAGTTCGTCGGCGTCGACTCGAAATTCGACGCCATCCAAACCGTCTACGGCATGGGGTATCGCTGGCAGGCCGATTGAGCACCATTACAGCGCCCGGCC
>Ga0315912_10005052_pt1 | contig 12223 bp, 8 predicted proteins | sample VfabasoilMG_FD_204469 | JGI IMG/M metagenome (GOLD analysis project Ga0315912, IMG submission 204469) | Garden soil microbial communities collected in Santa Monica, California, United States - V. faba soil | ecosystem: Environmental > Terrestrial > Soil > Garden | place: USA: California... | reverse complement strand
CATCGTCTGGACCGCGGGCGAGCACCAGCATGGCTTCACGATCAACGGCATCGTGCGCAAGGCCGAAGAGCAGGAACTGGTCCTCAAGTGGGACGGCGCGCCGCTCAATCTGAAGAACGCCGGCTCACAGAGCTGGCGCATCCCCGGCCTCGATGAATTCGCGGTGACCCAGGCCCAGGCCGTACAGCAGAACGACCAGCGCCAGATCCAGGTGTACTTCTCCGGCGCGCTCGATGCGCGCCAGGAGCTCAAGGGGAAGATCCGCCTCTCGACGGGCGAGTTCACCACGTCGATCAACGGCAACCAGCTCATCGTCTACGTCAACGAAGACGTGGTCGGTGCAGTCACGCTGACGCTCGAAGCGGCGCTTCGCAGTCGCGCCGGCCAGTCGCTCATCGGCGAGCGGGAATTCAAGGTCGAGTTCACCAACACAAAGCCGCAGGTCCGGTTCGTCGGCAACGGCGTCATCCTTCCCGATGCGAAGACGCTCAGCGTTCCGTTCGAAGCCGTGAGCGCGCGCGCCGTGCGCGTGACGGCCCTGCAGGTGTTCGAAGCTAACATCCCGCAGTTCCTGCAGGTGAACAGGCTCAGCGGTTCGCAGGAACTCGGCCGCGTCGGCCGCGTGTTGTGGCGCAAGACCATTCCGCTGGCCTCGCCCGTGCCGGGCAAGTGGACACGTTACGACCTCGACGTCACCGAACTCACCAACAAACATCCCGGTGGCCTGTTCCAGCTCACGCTTTCGCTGGCGCCGCCCGACGCCTTGTATGAGTGCCCCGGCAGCAGCGAGACCACTGCGCCCGAGGCGGAGCCCGCCAGCCAGGATGACGGCGACACCGTCGACGCCTCCAATTGGGACTACTACACCGAGGACTACTACGACGGCGAGATCAACTGGAGCGAGCGCGACGACCCCTGCAAGGCGGCTTACTACCGCTATGGACGCAACATCCGCGCCTCGCGCAACCTGCTCGCATCGAACATCGGCCTGATCGCCAAGCGCGCACAGCGCGGCAAGCTGCTCGCCGTCGCGACCGCGCTCGACACCGCCAAGCCCCTGTCCGGCGTGAAAGTCGATGCGATGAGCTACCAGAACCAGGTGATGGCAAGCGGCCGCACCGACAGCAACGGCATGGTCGAGCTCGACATCCGCGGCACACCGTTCGCCCTCATCGCCGACGATCGCGGTCGCAAGGGCTATCTCCGCGTGGCCAACGGCAACGCGCTGCCAGTGAGCCATTTCGACGTAGGAGGTGAATCGGTCGTCGCAGGACTTCGCGGCTATCTCTACGGCGATCGCGGTGTCTGGCGCCCCGGTGACACCATCTACCTGACCTTCGCACTGCAGGACAAGGCGCGCACCCTGCCACCCAACCACCCGGTCACCGTCGAGCTGCGAAATCCGCGCGGCCAGCTCATCCAGACGCTCGTCAACTCCAAGCCGGTCGGCCAGTTCTATACCTTCGAGCTCAAGACGGCCGCGGATGCTCCCACCGGCGACTGGAACGCCGTCGCCATGGTTGGCGGCGCCAGCTTCGGCAAGACGCTGAAGGTCGAGACGGTCATGCCCAACCGGCTCAAGATCGAGCTCGACCTCGGCGACAAACCCGTCATCGAAAGCGCGCCACTCAAGGGATCGATGAGTGCGCAGTGGCTGTCCGGCGCCACGGCCGCGTCGCTGCGTGCGGCGATCGAAGTGCGACTCTCGAGTGCGCCCACGCGCTTCACGCGCAACGCCGACTTCGTGTTCGACGACCCGGCGCGTTCGTTCAGTGGCGCGCCGATCACCGTGTTCGACGGCGAACTCGACGCCAACGGCAAAGCGAAGATCGAGAAAAACCTGGACCTGCCCCGCGACGCACCCGGCATGCTCAACGCCACGTTCATCACGCGCGTGTTCGAACGCGGCGGCGCATTCAGCATCAATCGCGAATCGCGCACCGTCGCCGCGTTCGAACGTTACGTGGGCCTCAAGTTGCCCAAGGGTGATGCGGCGCGCGACATGCTGCTCACCGACACGAAACACGTCGTCGAACTGGCCACATTGAATGCCGATGGCGTGCCCGTCGCCGTGCCCCGCCTCCAGGTCTCCATCTACAAGGTGCAGTGGCGCTGGTGGTGGGAGTCGGGTGGCGGCGAATCCCTCGCGCAGTATGCGCAGGGTGAAAGCACGTCGATGATCAAGCAGGACACCATCGCGTCGAAGGATGGCCGTGCCCAGTGGGACTTCGAGATCAAGTATCCCGAATGGGGCCGCTATCTCGTGCGCGCCTGCGATCTCGATGGGGGCCATTGCACCGGTCGCGTGTTCTACGTCGACTGGCCATCCTGGGCCGGCGCGGCGCGCGACCAGTCTGGCCCGGCCGCCAACATCCTCATGTTGACGTCTGACAAGCAGGAATACCGCGTTGGCGAAACCGCCACCGTGCAACTGCCCGAAGCCTCGCAAGGCCGGGCACTGCTCACGCTCGAGAATGGCAGCGCAATACTCGATCAGCGCTGGATCGAGGCGAAGCCCGGTGCGAATCGCATTTCGATTCCGATCACCGCGGGCATGGCGCCCGGCATCTATGCCGCCGTCACGATGGTCCAGCCGCACGCCGGCAAGACCAACGACCGGCCGATCCGGCTTTATGGCGTGATCCCGCTCAAGGTGACGGACCCGCAGTCGCATCTCGCGCCGCAGATCACGACGGCCGCCGAATGGGCGCCGCAGTCCAAGGCCAGCCTCACGGTCAGCGAAAAGTCCGGCCGCGCCATGGACTACACCATCGCCATCGTCGACGAAGGCTTGTTAGGCCTCACCAGTTTCAGGACGCCGGACCTGCACGCCGAGTTCTTCCGTCGTGAAGCGCTGGGCGTCTCGACCTGGGACCTGTTCGATGAAGTCGCAGGCGCCTACGGCGGACAGCTCGACCGGTTGCTCGCGCTGGGCGGCAGTGACGGCGCGGCCGCCACGAAGCCCGACGACGGCAAGTCGAGATTCCCGCCCGTCGTGCGTTTCCTCGGCACGTTCTCGCTGAAAGCCGGCGAGAAGCGTGCTCACACCGTGGAACTGCCGCAGTACGTCGGCGCCGTGCGCGTCATGGTGGTGGCCGGCGACGGTGGCGCCTATGGTTCCGCCGACAAGTCGGTGTTCGTGCGCCAGGCGCTCATGATCCTGCCGACGCTGCCGCGCGTCATCGGGCCGGACGAGCAGTTCGCGCTGCCCGTCTCCGTGTTCACGAGCGAGGCTTCCATCAAATCCGTGAAGCTCGAGGTGAAGACCGACCCGCGATTCAGCTCCGTGGGAGATGCCTCCCAGCAGATCGAATTCACGCGTCCCGAAGAGAAGCTCGGCTTCCTGACACTGAAATCGGGCTCCACGCTCGGCAAGGGCAAGATCCACGTCGTGGCCACCAGCGGCAAGTACCGCGCGGAGAGCGACGTATGGCTCGAGGTGCGCGCGCCGAACCCGCCCTCCTCGCGCTTCCTGCGCGCCACCGTCGCGCCGGGGCAGAGCTGGACGGGCAATCTCGCGCCTTTCGGCTTACCCGGCACGCAACTCGCGAACCTGGAAGTATCCGCGCTGCCGCCCGTCAATCTCGACGGCCGACTCGAATATCTCGTCCAGTACCCGTACGGCTGTCTCGAACAGACGACCTCCAGCGTGTTCCCGCAGCTCTATCTACCGGCGCTGATCAGGATGGACCAGAACCGCCGGCTGGAGATCGAGAACAACATCCGGGCAGGCCTCGCCCGTCTGCGCAGCCTCCAGCATCCGAACGGGGGCTTCGCCTACTGGCCCGGCCTGTGGAACACGGACGGCAACCGCGACTGGCGTAACAACTGGGGCACGACATACGCCGGCCACTTCTTCCTCGAAGCTGAAAAGGCGGGATACACGCTGCCGGGCGACATGAAGTCGTCCTGGATGCGTTACCAGAAGGATGCCGCGCAGCAGTGGAACCCGCGTCGCGGCGAGCCCGGCAAGTACGCGCCGGACCTCGCTCACGCCGAGCGTTACGCCCAGGTCTACCGCCTGTACACACTGTCGCTCGCGGGGGCTCCGGAAATCGGCGCCATGAACCGCATGCGTGAAGTCGACTCGCTGTCGCTGGCCGAACGCTGGCTGCTTGCGTCGACGTACAAGCTGGCTGGCAAGCCGGACGTCGCGAAGGCGCTGGTCGACAAGGACCGCGTGCAGGCACTCGTGTTCGCCGACGCGAATCCGTACACGTTCGGATCGCTCCTGCGCGATCGCGCCGTCGTGCTCATGGGCATGACGCTGCTCGGTCGCGACGCCGAGACCGGTCCGCTGCTCGAAGACGTGGCCGGACAGCTCAACGACGGCTCCTGGTACAGCACGCAGTCCCTCGCATTCGCACTCGTGGCCGTGGCGCAAAACACCGGGGCGAAGCCGTTCATGGGCTTCAGCTTCGACTACGCCACTTCGGGCGCGCGCAAGCAGACCTTCAAGGCGGAGTCACCCGTTGCCAACATCAAGCTGCCGCCGCCGCCCACGGCAGGCGTGCCGCTGACCATCACCAACACCTCTGACCGAAAGCTCTACGCGACGGTGGCGGTGCGCGCGGTTCCGCGCAGCGGCGAAGAAGATGTGTCCGCCAACGGGCTCAGCCTCAGCGTGGAGTACAGCGACGCCGACGGCGAACCGCTGGACCCGCGTCGGGTGCAACAGGGCAGCGATCTCATCGCCCAGATGACAGTGAAGAACGTCAGCAAGCGCCAGCTCGACAACCTTGCCCTGTCGCAACTCGTGCCCGCCGGCTGGGAGATCCGTAACGATCGCCTGGAAGGGGTCGACACGGAGGGCGAACGCACGACGGAGAAGCAACCGCGCGGACAGTTCTGGTGGGTGCCGTCCCAGTGGCGCAACCAGGCGATGCGCACTGCCGAGTACGTCGACATCCGCGACGACCGCGTGCAGCGCTTCTTCAGCCTGGCGCCCGGCGAATCGATCTTCTTCGAGACGCGTCTCAATGCCGCGTATCTCGGCAGGTTCTATCTACCGGGAGCCACGATCGAGGCGATGTACGAAGCCACGCAACACGCAAGGGTCAAAGGTCAATGGGTGGAAGTGGTAACCCATCCTTGAAGCGGGTGCGACCATCCCGCCAGCACACCGCGCGAGGACGAAAGGTCCTCGCGGCGGTGGTGGCGGTCGCCTGCGTGGCTGGAGCTGCGTTCTGGGCGATGCTTCCCGCGAAGCTCTTCGACGTGCCCGAGTCGTACGTACTCGAAGCGCGTGACGGCACCTTGCTGAGCGCCCGCATCGCCAGCGACGGGCAATGGCGTTTCCCGCCCCAGGCGTCCGTGCCGCGCAAGTTCCGCCGGGCGTTGATGGTCTTCGAGGACAAGCGCTTCGAGCAGCACTCGGGCATCGATGGGCTTGCGATAGCGCGCGCCGTGCGACTGAACCTGCAGGCGGGCCACGTGGTTAGTGGAGGCAGCACCCTTACCATGCAGCTCGCACGCCTTTCTCGCAGCGGCAAGGAGCGCAGTTTTTCCAACAAGATGGCCGAGGCGTTGCTGGCGCTGCGCATCGAAGCTTCGTTCGACAAGGACGAGATCCTCGCCCTGTATGCAGGGCACGCGCCGTTCGGAGGCAACGTGGTGGGGCTCGAAGCCGCGGCGTGGCGATACTTCGGCCGCGACCCCGACACCCTGTCATGGGGCGAGGCTGCCACGCTGGCCGTGCTGCCTAACAACCCCGCGCTCGTCCACCTCGCCCGCAACCGCGAACGCCTCCGCGAAAAGCGCGACTTCGTACTTCACCGCCTTCATGAAGCGGGGGACCTGACCTCGCTCGATCTCGACCTGGCCCTCAGCGAACCGCTGGCCGCCGAGCCGCACGACCTGCCGGATCTCGCGCCACATCTGCTCGAAACGCTGCGCGCGCAGCACCCGGAGCGCCACCGCGTCGTCACGACGCTCGATGCGCGACTGCAGCGCGACGCCACGCAGCTCACGCGAGAACACTCGACGATGCTCGCGCGACAGAACGTCTACAACGCGGCGGCGCTCGTCGTGGACAACACCACCTTCGAAGTCCTCGCCTACGTCGGCAATTCGGATGAGGCACGGGATCCACTGCGCGGACACGCCGTCGACGTGATCCGCCGGCCTCGCAGCACCGGCAGCATCCTCAAACCGTTCCTGTATGCCGCCATGCTCGAGGACGGCACGCTCACGCCGCGCATGCTCCTGCCCGACGTGCCGACACACTATGACGGCTTCGCGCCCGAGAACTTCGACCGCCAGTATCGCGGAGCCGTGCCGGCCGACGAGGCGCTGGCGCACTCGCTCAATGTGCCCGCGGTGCGCATGCTGAAGACCTATGGGGTGGCGCGATTCGCAGACCTTCTGCGGATGGCGGGCATGAGCACGCTCACACGTCCGAGCGACGACTACGGCCTGACGCTCGTCCTCGGCGGAGCGGAAGGCAATCTCTGGGACATCTCGGCGATGTACGCAAGCCTGGCCGGCGTTGCCCGCGCCGGCGTCGCGGATCCGACGCCGCGGTTTCGCGATCTCACGGTGGTGCGCGGCGAGCCCGCGCGCCCGCGGGGCAACGTGGCCATCAGCACGGGCGCAGCCTGGCTCACGCTCGACACCTTGTTAGAGGTGCCGCGCCCCGGCGAGGAAGGCCATTGGCGCAACTTCGCGTCGAGCCGTCGTATCGCGTGGAAGACCGGCACCAGCTGGGGACTGCGAGACGGCTGGGCGGTCGGCAATTCCAGCCGTCACACCGTCGCGGTGTGGGTCGGCAATGCCAGCGGCGAAGGCCGCCCCGGCCTTACCGGCTCGACGATGGCCTCGCCGCTTCTGTTCTCGCTTTTCAACGCGCTACCCGCGAGTCCCTGGTTCGAAATGCCCACGTACGCGCTCCGACGCATCGACACCTGTGAGAACGACGGCTATCTCGCCACGGGCGCGTGTACGGCCACGCGCACCTGGGTGCCTGCCAACAGCCACTTCGACCTGCTGACGCCTCACAACCTGCGCGTGAACCTGGATGGAGCCGGCAAACAACGTGTGGACAGCGATTGCGAATCCCCCGGCCGCATGCATCAGGCGAACTGGTTCGTCTTGCCGCCCGCGCAGGAGTTCTACTTTCGTCGGGTCCACGCCGAGTATCGGCCGCTGCCGGCCATGCGCGCCGACTGCAATGCCACACGCACCGAAGGCCGTCCGGCGCTCGCGCTGCTCTATCCGGATCCGAACTCGAAGGTGCTGATCCCGAAAGAGCTCGACGGGCGTCGTGGACGCACCGTATTCGAAGCGGTTTCCCGGCGCCGGGAGGCCACGGTCTACTGGCATCTCGATGGTCAATACCTTGGCGAAACGCACACTTTTCACCAGCAATCGTTGGACATCGACCCCGGCGAGCACATACTGACCGTCGTGGATGACGAGGGAGAACGCGTCGCGCGGCGCTTCGAGGTCATGGCCACGCGGTAATTTTTTCTCGAAAACCGGGTTTCTCGAAAACCGGGGCATTCTGCGAGGGCGTCGTGTTCGATGGATTCACGCTAACAACTGTCGAGACCGACGAAGTCACCATCCGCCTGCGACACGGCGGTTCGGGTCCGCCCCTCCTGCTCCTCCACGGATTCCCCCAGACCCACGCGATGTGGTCGAAGGTCGCGCCGCGTCTCGCCGAACACTACACCGTCGTGTGCCCGGACCTTCGTGGCTACGGCGGCAGCAGCAAGCCCGCCTCCAGCACCAACCACGAAACCTATTCGAAGCGCGCCATGGCACGCGACCAGCTCGCCGTGATGAAGAAGCTCGGCTTCGAGAAGTTTCACGTCGCCGGCCACGATCGCGGCGGCCGTTGCGCCTATCGTCTCGCGCTCGATTCACCGGGCACGGTGACCAAGCTGGCGGTACTCGACATCGTGCCGACGGGCGACACCCTGCGCCGTGCGGACTGGCGCTTCGGCATGGGTTACTGGCACTGGTTCTTCCTGGCGCAGGCGCATCCGCTCCCCGAACGCATGATCAGCGCCGATCCGATCGGTTTCCTGTTCCGTCATGGCCAGGGCTCGTCGGACTTCGAGGCCTACGAGGACTATCTACAGAACGCGCGCGACCCCGCGGCGATCCATGCGATGTGCGAGGACTATCGCGCCGCGGTCAGCGTCGACTTCCAGCAGGACCAGGCCGATCGCGGCACACGCAAGATCGAATGCCCCACGCTCGTGTTGTGGGGCAACCGCGGCGTGCTGCCGAAGTGGTACGACCCCGTCGGTATCTGGAAGGACTGGGCGAGCAACGTCCGCGGCGAAGAAGTCGAGAGTGGCCACATGGTGGCGGAGGAAGCTCCCGACGCCACCTACCAGGCCCTGCGCAACTTCTTCGACTAACTAGCCTCGCCCATCGACCGGGCTAGTGCCGATTGTTCTTGCCGCGGGTCGACGGCTCCACGGCGGGCGCATCACGCCGGCGCAGCGCCGGATCTTCACCCTTCGCGCGCCGCTTGCCGGCAGCCTCGGCGGCTTTCATGTCTTCTTCTTCCTCGGCCGACGTCGGGGCAGCACGAACCGCGGCCTTTTCCACGTCGTTGTTGTTGATGTACTCCTCCGTGCGCTTGCGGAAGCGTCGTGTGGCTTCGTAGTCGCCCTCGCCTTGTATTTTTTGCTTCGTCATTTCGGTTCCTCCGTCATGGGTCTTCATTAGACCGCAGCTCGTCGCGAGGATTGCCGCGCCGCGGCGCCGTCCTACGACACAATCAGCCGCGGCGCAGATGGCGCCTCCGGCCCCGTTTGCGAGACTTTCACCATCAGGGAGCGATCCTGCTGGAGCCGGAAATGGACATTTTCCCGAGAGTCGATGTCGAACCACCCACGCTGGCGCGCTACAAGCTCGACCGCCTTCGTGAGCTGCGAGCCGTCATCGACTCGTTACACCGCGAACGGGAATCCAAGGACCCATTCCTGAACTGGATTGCCGAGCGGAAGGCCTCGGAAAACCACTAGCGCGATTGAACGCGGGGTCGTCGGGCTGCGACAATGCGCGCCCCGCCGGCGACCGCAGGTAAGCTCACGCGTCATGACCGCGCCACCCCTTCGAGTACTGATAGCTGAAGACAACGATGACCTGCGTGCCCTGCTGGTCACGCTCGTATCCGCTGAGCCCGATCTGAAATGCGTCGGCACGGCTGCGGATGTCGAATCCGTCATCGAGAGCACGGTTGCAAACCAGGCCGACGTCATCGTGCTCGATCTCGAGCTCCAGGGCCGTTCGAGCATCGACCTCCTCCGCAGCGTGCGTCGTAATGGCAGCAAGGTCACCATCGTCGTGTTCTCCGGGCATTCGCACCCGGAAATGATTCGCCACACGCTTGCGGCGGGTGCAGACGCATACATTCCGAAGAGCGGCGACTATGAACTGCTGCTCGACGCGATCCGCGACAAACGCGCCACCACATGAAACCGGGCCGTCTCATGACGGCCCGGCGTTGTTGCCCTGAGAAGACGGCAACGATCTATCAGAACTTCCACGCGGCGGTCAGCCAAAGCGCATCGGCATCGTCGGTTCCTTCGAGGTCGTACCTTTCGTACTCGAAGCGCAGGTTGAGCCGCTCGCCGATGTTCGCACCGACACCGGCGCCGTAGACCAGGTCCTCTGACTCCTCGTCGAACTGGACGTTTCCGTTGATCTCGTCTTCAACGCCGAGGTTGGCGTCATAGAAGAAGTAACCGAGGCGTCCATAAACTTCGAACCAGTTGCCCAGCGGGAGCGTGGCCACTACGAACGGCGCGAAGCCATCGACCGCCAGATCCACGTTGAATCCCGGCACCACGGCACCGGACGGCTCACCGAGGTTGATGTAGTCCAGCTCGAACGCCAGGTATGGGTTGAGCCGATAACCGCCGAACAGCTTGTACGCATTGTCGTCTTCATCCCAGGCGCCCACGGCGTCGTTGACCTGGTCTGGATTGTCGATATTGACGTTGAACGATCCGACGCCACCACCGAGATACCAGCCCGAGGGCTCCTGGGCGAAGGCGGCCGGCGCCGTCGCTGCTGACAAGGCGGCAAGTGTTGCGGCGAGTTTGAGGTTCATGAGTACTTCCTTGAGTTGCTTTGACGCCGCGGAAGTTAGTCGTTGCGGAAATGCACCACACTCAGGCATGGCTACCCATGCCTGTCGGTTCTCTCCGTCGGCCCGTCGCAGGTCCTCAACGGGCTCATCACGGATCGGCGAAGTCTTACTCGATCCGTCTTGGGCGACGATTCGCCTTGCGACGCGACGCGCGCATGCTCGCGCACCGATTGAATCCAGGAGAGATCCAGTGAGCGCGAATGTTGCCCGTCAGACCTATCCGTTCGAACTGCCCGACCTGCCCTACGCATATGAGGCGCTCGAACCGCACATAGACGCGGCCACGCTGCGCATTCACCATCGCGAACATCACGCGACGTACGTGAAGAAACTCAACGAAGCATTGGCCATGGACGTCAACCTGCAGAAGCTCACGCTCGCACAACTGCTCCGCGACCCGGCCAAACTACCCGAGCCGATCCGCGCGGCCGTCAAGAACAACGGCGGCGGACACCTGAACCACGATCTCTTCTGGAAATCGATGGCGCCCGCACCATCGACGCCGCCGCGCGGAGCGCTCGGCGACGCCATCGACCGGGATTTCGGCTCCCTGGACGCATTCCGCAAGAAGTTCAGCGACGCATCGGCCAGACATTTCGCGAGCGGCTGGGTAGCGCTCTCGCACGATCACGCCTCGGGAAAACTGGCCATCGTGGACCTCAAGGACCACGAGGTGCTGCAGGGCAGCGTCGCCACCGCCGTGCTCATCCTCGACGTCTGGGAACACGCCTATTACCTCAAGTACCAGAATCGGCGCCCCGCGTTCATCGAGGCCTTCTGGAACATCGTCGACTGGTCTCGGGCAACCGAGAGATTCGAGCACGGTGCCGCCCACGCAGGGGTGTAGGATATTTCTGACTGAGGTATAGCCCATTCGCCGGACAGGCGCAGGACCACGCGAAGGTAGACTCCAGCCATGCACGAGATAACTCAACAAGTTGTGGAGACAGCCCGGCCCATGAATCGCACCAGAGTCATGATCGTCGACGACCACCAGGTCGTTCGCGCCGGCCTCAAAACCTTGATCAACGGACAACCGGACCTCGCGGTGGTGACCGAAGCGAGTTCCGGCCGTGAAGCGATGGAACAACTCCGGGCGCACACGGTCGACGTGCTGCTCCTCGACCTGTCCCTGCCGGACGTGTCCGGCCTCGACGTGCTCAAACACGCCAAGGCGCATTACGAATCCGTTGGCGTGCTCATTCTGTCCGCATTCCCCGAAGCGCAATACGGATTGAACGTACTGCGCGGCGGCGCCAGCGGCTTCGTCGGCAAAGGCACGGAGGAATCCGAGCTGTTCCGCGCCATCCGCACGGTCGCCCGCGGCGGACGTTATGTCGGCCCCGAACTGGCAGACTTGCTGGTCGCCGGCGTACGCGGAGACCCGAACGCGCCGCTGCACAGCATCCTGTCCGAACGCGAATTCCAGATTTTCTGCAAGCTCGCGCAGGGCGAGTCGGTGTCGGAAATCGCGAATCGGCTCTTCCTGAGCGTGAAGACGGTCAGCACCTACCGCAGTCGTATCCTTGAGAAGATGTCCATGAAGAGTAATGCTGACATCACGACTTATGCGCTGCGGAATAATCTCGTCCAGTAGTTAGGTTACCCACCCTTCCACGTCGACGAGGCGCCACGGACGAGGCGATGTCCCCTTCATTGCAAACGCATTCCGGACAAAAAGCCGAGACGAAGCGCCAGGCGGATACGGTGCGACCCAACGGCGCACCGGGAAAACCCTTGCGCATTCTGCTCGTCGAGGACTCCCCGCTGCTCCGCAGCCGTCTCGAGAGCATGTTGTCGCAGTACGCGGCCTTCAAGGTGACGGGTCTCGCTTCCGCCGAAGCCGAGGCCATACAGAAGCTCGAATCTGTGCCCTACGACGCCATCGTCGTCGACGTGGAGCTACGGCCCGGCAGCGGCATCGGTGTCATTCGCGCGGCCCGCGCGCGCAACCCCGACAAGGGGAACGGTGACCACGTGTGGATCATCGTGCTGACGAATTACGACCTGCCGACAGTTCGCGAACGCTGCATGGCCGCCGGCGCGGATCACTTCCTCGACAAGATGCGCGAGATCGACCAGCTCATGCCGATCTTGTTGCAGATCGCGGGA
>Ga0315912_10005051_pt1 | contig 12224 bp, 8 predicted proteins | sample VfabasoilMG_FD_204469 | JGI IMG/M metagenome (GOLD analysis project Ga0315912, IMG submission 204469) | Garden soil microbial communities collected in Santa Monica, California, United States - V. faba soil | ecosystem: Environmental > Terrestrial > Soil > Garden | place: USA: California... | reverse complement strand
AAGGAGTGGGCGCAGGAGCGGCGGGCCGCCTTCCTGCGGTCGCAGCCAGGGCATGCCGGCCAGGCCGCGCGGGCCGGCTCCGCGCAACAATTGCAGCAGGAGCGTCTCGGCCTGGTCATCGAGATGGTGCGCCAGCACGACGAAATCCGCGCTGGCTCCGGCAAAGGCGGCGTAGCGCAGCGCTCGCGCGGAGGCTTCGATGCCGCTGCCATCGTCGACGACCTGCACGCGTTTTGCCGCCAGCGGAATGGCTCGCGCCCGGCAAAGCTTGCCGCAGAAGGCCTCCCACTCGCGCGCCCTGGGATTGATCTGGTGATTCACATGCAGGGCCGTCAGCACCAGCTGGAATTGCGCGCGCAAGCGATCCAGCGCATCGAGCAGCACGACGGAATCGACGCCGCCGCTCAGGCCGACGCAAAGCCGCCTGCCCCCTGCGTGCGCCTGCTCGAGCCTGGCTGCAACAGCCTGTACGATCCGGTCAGACATTCCGATGCGTGTGCCGGAAAAAAATACCCCGCGACGCGGGGTATGCGACGTGCTCCCTCACCGCGCCCGGCACAGGCCGCGCACGGGAGCGCCGCTCAGCGAACGGCCGACTCCTTGAATTTGCCATAGGCCATGAGCCGCTCGAAGCGTTTCTCCACCAGTTCCTCGATCGGTTTTTCCTGCGCATCCGACAGCGCTTCCTGCAGCGCCTTGCGCAGGGACTGCATCATTGCCGCCGGGTCCCGGTGGGCACCGCCCAGGGGTTCGCCGATCACCTTGTCCACCAGGCCCAGGGTTTTCAGGCGGCTGGCGGTGATGCCGAGCGTCTCGGCCGCATCGGGCGCCTTGTCCGCGCTCTTCCACAGGATCGAAGCACAGCCCTCCGGCGAGATCACGGAGTAGATCGAATACTGGAGCATCAGGGTCACGTCGCCGACGGCGATGGCCAGCGCCCCGCCCGACCCGCCTTCGCCGATGATCGTGACGATCACCGGCACCCTGAGTTCGGACATTACGTAGAGGTTCTTGCCGATCGCCTCCGACTGTCCGCGCTCCTCGGCGCCGACGCCGGGATAGGCGCCCGGGGTGTCGACGAAGGTCATCACGGGCACCCCGAACTTCTCCGCCAGCTTCATCAGGCGCATCGCCTTGCGATAGCCCTCGGGCTTCGGCATGCCGAAATTGCGGTAGAGCTTGTCCTTGGTGTCGCGCCCCTTCTGGTGGCCGATGACCATCACGGTCTGGCTGCCGAAGCGGGCCAGGCCGCCGACGATGGAAGGATCCTCCGCGAAGCCGCGATCGCCATGCAGCTCCTCGAAATCCGCGAATATGCTCTGGAAATAATCCAGGGAGTACGGCCGCTGCGGATGGCGCGCCACCTGGGAGATCTGCCACGCGGAAAGCTTGCCGTAGATTTCCTTGGTGAGGGTTCCGCTCTTTTTCTGCAGGCGGGAGATTTCCTCGGAGATGTCGACGGCGGAATCGTCCTGCACGTAGCGCAGTTCCTCGATTTTCGCCTCGAGTTCCGCGATCGGCTGCTCGAATTCCAGGAATGTCGTCTTCATGATCCGGTATTGTAACCCCGGCGTGCGAACCGTTGCCTACCTGCCGTACTGGGCGGCCAGGTAGTCGACGATGGCTTTCGCGTCCGCTTCCGGGACGGGGGCGCCCATGACCTTGATCATCTTGTTGACCGATGCCTCCCATCCCTTGCGATCGAGGAAAGGAGAATTCATCGGGATGTAGTCGAGACTGTGGCACATCACGCAGTTCGCCTCGACCAGTTGCCGCCCCGGACCCTCCTTGAGCTTGAATGCAGCCTCGTCGGCCCTGCAAACCTGCGTCGCCCAGCAGGCTGCGAAGGCCAGCGCCAGCGCCTGCAATTTTTTCATTGGCGCATTCATGCGATGTCGAACTCCGCGCGCTGCCATACGTTGTTGTGATAGCCCGCCGGATTGAAAATGAGTTCCGCCGGTTGCGTGCTGCCGGCGCGATTGGAAGCGCGCACCAGCAGGACCTGGCGTCCTGCCCTGGCGGGAGCAAAGCGGTAGGTCCACTGGCGCCAGGCATGCCGCCCGAGGTCCGTGCCGAGTTGCGCGGTTCGCCAGTTGCTGCCGCCGTCTTCCGAAACCTCCACGGCCGCGATGCCGTAGCCGCCATCCCAAGCCACGCCCGCCACATCCAGCGCGTCGCCGACCCTTGCCGTTGACGGGCCGACGGGCGACGTCACCAGGCTGTTCACCACCATTTCCGTGATCGGAGTATTGGCGTCGGTTTCCTGGCTGGTAAAGCGATCGACCAGCGGAAACTTGCCCTTCGGGATGCGATAGCCCGGATTCATCCAGAAACTCTTGAAGGGCTCGCCCAGCGCGGTGACCGACGTCACGTGCTTGAGCCAGTACGTCGCCGTCCAGCCGGGCACCACGATGCGGGCCGGAAAGCCGTTCCAGTGGGGCAGCTTTTCACCGTTCATTTCCAGCGCCACCAGGGTGTTTTCGTCCATCGCCTTCCAGACGGGGAGGGACTTGACGAAATCAGGCGTCTTGTCCAGGACGGCACCGTCGGCGCCATCGAAGGCAATCTCGACGGCCTCCTTCCTGAGTCCGGCCTTTTGCAGCAGGTCGCGCAACCGCACGCCGCGCCACCGTGCATTGCCGATCGCTCCATGGCCCCATTGCACGCCGGGCACATGCGGCTGCGAGAATCCCCGCCGGTTTCCCGAGCACATGCAGACCGCGGCAATCTCCACCTGCTCCATCTTCGCCAGATCGGCGAGCGTGAACGACAATGGCTTCTCCACCGCGTCACCGCCGATCGCGAGCTTCCAGGTCTGCGGATCGACGGCGGGAATGGCCGACAGGTGATAACGCACGAAAAAGGCGTTGTTCGCCGTGAATGCCGTACCGAGGTGGCGCACCGGCGTTTCGTAATTGGGGGGGCGGAAGGATTTCTTGATGAGCGGCAGCTTGCCGGGCAGGGCTTCGAGGATGCCCGCTTCCACGGCTCCAGCGGGCAGGCCTGGCATCGCATCGTCCGCGGCGATGGCGCCCGCGGCCCAGCGCGCACCATGCGCCAGCAGCAAAGTGCCGGCGGACATTTTCAGGAATTCTCGCCTGTCTCCCACTTGCGCTCCTCCTGATCCCGCCGCGCGTCAGAACAGGACGCCAGCCTTGCCGCGCGGATCGCTGGCCGCCGTGACACGGCCTGTTTTCCTGTCGACGAATACGGATTGCATGTTACCCCACCGGCGCTTGCCGGCTTCCACGACATGGCCTTTGGCCTTCAGCGCCCCCACCCATGCCTCGTCGAACCCTTCGGGTTCGTACTGGATGCGATCCGGCAGGTACTGGTGGTGGTAGCGGGGCATCCCGGTCAAACGCGCGAGGTCCGGTTCCGGTTGATACATGTACTCCAGGATTCCCAGCAGGACCATGGAAATGATGCGGGAACCGCCCGGCGTGCCCAGCACCAGCACCCCCCGCTCGTCTTCGACGAACGTGGGCGACATGGACGAGAGCGGCCTCTTGCCGGGTGCCACGGCATTGGCCTCATTGCCTTGCAGGCCGTACAGGTTCGACGCGCCCGGGGCGAGGGCGAAATCATCCATGTGGTTGTTGAGAAGCACGCCCGTGTTCCCCGCCACGAAGGCCGAGCCGAAAGCGCCATTCACCGACAATGTCGCCGCCACGCGATTTCCCTGTGCGTCGACAACGGAAAAGTGGGTCGTGTCCTCGCCTTCCGTCGCCGGCGCGCCGGCCAGTTCGCTGCTGGGCGTGGCATGGTCCGGCCGGATGGACCCGCCGCGCTTGAGCGCGTACTCGCGCGAAGCCAGCCGGGCGGGCACCTTCACGAACGCGGGATCGCCCATATAGCGGGCCCGGTCCTGGTATCCGCGCCGCAGGGCTTCGACCACATGGTGACTGCGATCGGCCGGACTCATCGAGCCCAGCGGCAGCGGCTCGAGCATGTAAAGCGCCTGCGCCAGCACCAGCCCCCCCGAGGACGGCAGCGGCGCCGTCGTGATTTTCGCGTTGCGATAGGTCAACCGCAGCGGCTCGCGCTCGATCACCTTGTAAGCCTTGAGGTCTGCGAGGTCCCAGAGCCCGCCGCCGGACTGGACCGCGGCAACCATCGCGCGGGCAATCTCGCCTTCGTAAAACCCCTTGCGGCCGTCGCGCGCCAGCCTTCGCAAGGTCGCCGCCAATTGCGGCTGGCGGACCACGTAGTTCGGCCCCGCTGCATGGCCGTTGTCGAGGAAGATGCGCCCCGCCTCGGCGTCGGCCTTGAGCACCGACTCCCGTTGCGCCGTCGCCGCCGCGAAGCGCGCATCTGCGGGAAATCCGTCGTCCGCCAGCCGGATGGCCGCTTCCAGGCTTTTCGCCAGGGGAAGGCGGCCATAGTTCGAAGCCACCCAGTCCAGCGCCGCGGGCGTGCCTGGAATGCCGGCGGCAGCCGGGCCGTCGAGCGACAGGCGCTCCTTCGGCTTGCCCTCCGCATCGAGGAAAAAGGCGGGCGAAGCCTTGCCAGGCGCGGTCTCGCGGGCATCGACGAAAGTCTCGTACCCGTCCGACGCCCGATGCAGCAACAGGAAACCCCCGCCGCCGATTCCGGAGGCGAAGGGTTCCACCACCGCGAGCGTCGAGGCCACCGCCACCGCCGCGTCGAAGGCATTGCCGCCTTCCTGCAGGATGTCGCATCCGGCACGGGTGGCAAGCGGATGCGCCGAAGCAATGCCGCATTCCGCGCCGGCTGATGGCCCGGCCTGCAACGATGCGGCCAGGACGAACAGAAGCCCGGCCGTCCGCAACGATCGAAGCGCGAAACTTTTCATCGCCGGATACCTGCTGCGCAACACCACCATGTTCACCCTTCCCTTCCAGACATTGACCGTCAAAGCTGCCTTTCGATCGGCAACCACCCCAGAATCCTGGCCGCAAGCCTGCGCCAGAGGCTCACCAGCGGCTCGCGGTCGTGCATGATGGTCTGGCCGCCCTCGTTCGACAGCCATCGCAGGCGCCCCGATGGCGATTCGAGTTCCACCTTGTAACTGTAGTCGCGGTCCACGAGTTCATCGAAGGATTCGGCAATCTCGCAGGCCAGGACCGCGCTTTCGATTGTCAGCCCGAGTTCGGTGTTCAGGTACACCGATCTGGGATCGAGGTTCATCGAGCCGATGACGACGCGGCGGCGATCGAACACGAAGGTCTTGGCATGCAGGCTCGCCCGCGCGGAGCCGAACATGATCTTGCGGCGGCGGCGGCCGCCGGTGGGCACGATGGGCTTGAGTTCGTAAAGTTCGATTCCCATCCCCAGCATCGCCGCCCGATACCGGGCATAGCCGGCATGCACGGCTGCAACATCGGTCGACGCCAGCGAATTGGTCAGCACCCGGACCCGGACGTTGCGGCTTCGCAGGCCGCGCAAGGCGGTCATGCCCGCCTCCCCGGGAACGAAATAAGGCGAAACCAGGAGGATCTCGGCCGTGGCCTGTTCCGCGAGCACTTGCAGCTGGTCGTAGGGGCCCGTGGAAGCGATATCCGGCGGCTCGACGATTTTCTCCGGCGGGTCGGCCAGCAGTTCCGCTTTTGCCCACTCGAGCGTCAGGTGGCGTTCCGACAACTGGGTCGCGAGGTCGGTCTTGAAGACGCGCGTGGTGTAGTCCGACTTGCGCATGCGGATGAAATGGCGGCCCAAGCGCCTGCGCAGCCGTTCCATCCAGACCTTCGCCATGACGCGCGCGCCGAATGTCGACGGCGGATACGCAAACGCGCTGTTCCAGTACCGGTCGAAGCTGCGCGAGATTTCGGCGGCGATCGGCCCCACGGCCAGCACGTCGAGGTCGCCGAAACCGAAGTCGCGGCTGGCATCGAAATACTCGTCGCCGATGTTGCGGCCGCCGACGATGGCACCCAGGTTGTCGGCGATGAAGCTCTTGTTGTGCATGCGGCGATTGAGTCGCGCGGCATCGGAGAAGAAATTCAGCAGGCGCGCCCAATAGGTGTCGCGCCGCGTGGCGAAGGGATTGAAGACCCTCACCTCGATGCGTGGATGCGCGTCGAGCGCCGTAACGTCGTCGTCCCTGCGCAGGAGGTTGAGGTCGTCGACCAGCAATCGCACCCTCACTCCGCGGTCGGCGGCCTTGAGCAGCGCCTGGGTCAGGTACCCGCCGGTATCGTCCTCGCGATAGATGTAGTACTGGAGGTCGAGGGTGCGCCGCGCCGAGTTCGCCAGCGCCACCCGCATCAGGAAAGCCTCCATGCCGATCGACAGCAGCCGGAAGCCCGACAGGGAGCGATGCGCCGCGAGTTCCTCCGCGAGCAGCCGTGCAAGCGTCGAATCGCCGTCCGGCGGCACCGAAAACGATTCCTTGCGCGCAAAAGCCGTCGCCGGCGCGAGCTTGCGCGGATTCAGGAACGACATGCGGGAACACCGGCGCGGCGCAATGCGGGCAATCGGCTAATGCGGATCAAGGCTTGCGGACGCGGAACCAGGCGGCATAGAGGGCGGGCACGAAGAGCAGGGTCAGCACGGTGGCGGAAACCAGGCCGCCCATGATTGCGACCGCCATCGGCCCCCAGAAGTTCGAGCGCGAGAGCGGAATCATGGCGAGGACGGCCGCCAGCGCCGTGAGCACGATCGGACGGAAGCGCCGCACGGTGGCCTCGATGATCGCGTCCCACTGCGAATGGCCCGAGCGGATATCCTGCTCGATCTGGTCGACCAGGATGACCGAGTTGCGCATGATCATGCCGAACAGCGCGATCACGCCGAGGTTGGCGACGAAGCCGAACGGCACATTCCAGGTCAGCAGGATGAAGGCCACGCCGATCAGGCCGAGCGGCGAGGTGAGCAGCACCATGATGGTCTTCTGGAAGCTCTGCAGCTGGATCATCAGCAGCGTCAGCACCGCGACCAGCATCATGGGCATGACGTCGATGATCGACTGCTCGCCCTTGGCGCTTTCCTCGATGGCCCCGCCCATCTCGATGCGGAAATGCTGCGGCAGGCGGGCGCGCATGGCGTTCAGCGCGGGATCGATCTGCTTCGAAACCACCGGCGCCTGCACATCGCCGCGGATGTCGCCGCGAACGGTCACGGTATGCTGGCGATTGCGGCGCCAGACGATGCCTTCCTCGAAGCCGTAGTCGATGCGCGCGATCTGCGCCAGCGGGATCCATTTGCCCGACTGGGTGGGGACGTTGATTTCAGCGATGCGCCCGGGGTCCGCCCGTTCCGCGGTCTCCGCCCGCGCCAGCACCTCGATCAACTCGTCCTTTTCGCGGTACTGCGTGATGCTGTAGCCGGTGAGGATCGAATTCATCACCAGCGACAGGCTTTGCGAACTCACCCCGATCACGCGCGCCTTGTTCTGGTCGATCTCGAGGCGGATGTTCTTGACCTGCTCGTTCCAGTCCAGGTGCACGTTCTGGGTGTTCTTGTTCGCGCGCACGATCTCGGCGACCTGCAGCGCGATCCTGCGCAGTTCCGGGATATCGTTGCCGATCACGCGGAACTGCACCGGGTAGCCCACCGGGGGACCGTTCTCCAGCCGGTTCACCCGGCCGCGCAGCAGCGAGAACTCGGTTTCCAGCAAGTGGTTGAATTTCCCGTAAAGCACCTCGCGAGCGACATTGTCCTTGGTCACCACCACGAACTGGGCGAAGTTCGGATGACCCAGCTGCTGGTCCAGCGGCAGGTAAAAGCGCGGGCTGCCGTTGCCCACGTAGGCGACGAAGTTCACGATGTTCGGGTCGCCCTTGAGCTTGTCCTCGAAGCGCTTCACCTGCGCTTCCGTGGCCTGGAACGAGGCGCCCTGCGGCAGCCACAGGTCGACGATCAGTTCGGGACGGTTGGAAGACGGGAAGAACTGCTGCTGCACGAACTGGAAGCCGAAAATGGAGATCGCGAAGACGCCGACCGTGACCAGGATCACCGTCTTGCGCCAGCTCACGCACCAGGTCACCAGTCTGCGGAATCGGCGGTAGAACGGCTTCTGGTAGACGTCGTGCCCGTGGTCCGGGTGCGGCTTGTAGTCGGGCAGCAGCTTGTAGCCGAGATACGGGGTGAACAGCACCGCCACGATCCACGACACCAGCAATGCGATCGTGACCACGGCGAAGATCGAGAACGTGTACTCCCCCGCCGAAGACTTCGCGAAGCCCACCGGCATGAACCCGGCCGCCGTGATCAGCGTTCCGGTCAGCATCGGAAACGCAGTCGAGGTGTAGGCGAAGCTTGCCGCGCGCACGCGATCGAGTCCCTGCTCCATCTTGGTGGCCATCATCTCCACCGAGATGATGGCATCGTCCACCAGCAGGCCCAGCGCGATGATCAGAGCACCGAGCGAAATGCGCTGCAGGTCGATGCCGTAGACCTTCATCATCAGGAAGGTCACCGCCAGCACCAGCGGGATCGACAGGGCCACCACCAGGCCGGTGCGAAAGCCCAGGCTGAAGAAGCTCACCGCCAGCACGATGACCAGGGCCTCGAGCAGGGTCTTCATGAATTCGTCCACCGAGCGCGCCACCACCTCGGGCTGGTTCGAGTACTGGTGCACTTCGATGCCCACCGGGAGGTCGCGCTTGATGCCGGCGAAGGCCGCGTCCAGGTCCTTTCCGAGCTGGATGATGTCGCCGCCCTTGGCCATCGAAACCGCGAGCGCGATGGCCTCCTGCCCCATGTAGCGCACTTTCTGGGACGGCGGGTCGATGTAGCCGCGGTAGACGTGCGCGATGTCGCCGAGGCGGAACAGGCGGCCGTTGGCCTGGATGCCGATTTCCCGGATGCTCTCGACCGAGTCGAAACTGCCGGAGATGCGCAGCGACATGCGGTCGGCGCTGGTGTCGATCGAACCGGCCGGGGTCATCGCATTCTGCTCGCGCAGGACGTTGAATATCGACAGCGGGTCGATGCCGAGGTTGGCCAGCTTGCGGTGGGACACTTCGACGTAGATCTTCTCTTCCTGGTCGCCCAGCAGCTCCGCCTTGGCGACGCTGGGCACGCGCAGCACCTCCTTGCGCACCTCCTCGACGTAGTCCTTGAGCTCGGCGTAGTTGAAGCCGTCGGCGGTGAATGCGTAGATGTTGCCGTAGACGTCGCCGAACTCGTCGTTGAAGAACGGCCCGATCACGCCGCTGGGGAGCGTATGGCGGATGTCGCCGATCTTCTTGCGCACCTGGTACCAGACCCCGGCCACCTCGCGCGGCGGGGTGGAATCCTTGAGGGTGATGAAGATCGTGGAATCGCCCGTCTTGGTATAGGACCGGATGTTGTCGAGGTAAGGCGTCTCCTGCAGCTTCTTCTCGAGGCGCTCCGTGACCTGCTCTTCCATTTCCGCGGGCGAGGCGCCGGGCCAGATGGCCCGGATGACCATCACCTTGAAAGTGAATTCCGGATCCTCGGCCTGGCCGAGCTTGACATAGGAGAACAGGCCGGCGGCCGCCAGCGCGAGCATAAAAAAAAGCACCAGCGACTGGTGCTCCAGGGCCCACTCGGACACATTGGGGCCCTTCACTTCGCCGCTTCCCTCGCGGGCGGGGCCGTTGCAGGCTCGGCCATTCGCACTTTTTCTCCGTCGAACAGCTTGTGCACCCCGGCACGCACCACGATGTCGCCCTTCTTGAGCCCGGAGGTGACCGCCACCTTGTCTTCCATGTATTCACCGACGCCGACGGGCACCAGCTTCACGGTTTGGGATGCGGCATCGACCACCCATACCGCCGCCTTGCCGCCGTCCTGGAAGAGCGCGGTCGCGGGCAGCATCGCCGCCGCCTCGCGCTGGACGCCCTTGAGATAGACATTCGCCGTCATCCCCAGCTTCATCGCGGCGTCGGCGTTGAGCACCGTGATCTTGGCCGCGTAGGTCCTCGTCACCGGGTCCGCAGAAGGGCTGACTTCCCGCACTTTGCCCCGGTATTTTGAATCCGGCTCGGCCCATAGCGTGATGGCGATGTCCTTCGAAGCGCCGAGCTCGGAGAGCCGGTTCTCCGGAATGCTGATCACGACTTCCTTCTCGCCCGTGCGCGCCACCTTGACCACCGTCTGGCCCGCCGCCACGACCTGCCCGACTTCCGCCTGGATCGCCGTTACCACGCCTGCGTGGTCGGCGGTGAGCGAGGTATAGCCCGTCTGGTTCTGGGTGACTGAAAGCTGGGCCTTGGCCTGCGCAAGCCGCGCCTCCGCCACGTTGAAATTGCTGAGGTGCCGGTCGTATTCGGCCTTGCTGATGAATTCCTTCTTGTAGAGGTCGGTGTAGCGCTCCAGGTCGGCCTTGAGCTGATCGAATTCCGACTTGGCGGCCGCCATCTGCGACTGGGCGCTCTGGGCATTCAGCTTCTGGTCTTCGGGGTCGAGGCGGGCAAGCACATCGCCCGCATTCACGACGGTTCCCACTTCGACGTTACGGGCCACGATCTTGCCCGGCACGCGGAAGCCGAGGTTGGTCTCGTAGCGGGCGCGCACGTCGCCGGAATAGGCCACTTCGCTGGTCCCGGTTGCCGGATCGACTTTCACGACGTTGACGAGCCGCGGCTCGGGCGGTTTTTCCTCCCGCTTGCCACAGGCCGGCAGGCAGGCGAGTAGCGCGACAAGCAACGTCGCGCGCAATGCGCAGCCGGTGGTATTGGAATCTGCTCCAACGGACTTCATCTGGGTATCCGGGGGTAGTAGGCCGCCCGTCGCGGCATCGGCATGCGGTCTCAGAGCACCACGGTCACGGGCGCACCGAGCTTCAGCATCGCGGCCTGCTCCGGCAGGGGACGCGCTTCCACCATGTAGCGCAGCGACTCCGGGTTTTTCTCGCCGTCGCCGAGCGCAAACGGGGAAACATAGATGATGCTCGCATCCACGGGGCCTTCGCAGCCTTCGCACATCAGTTTTACGCTGCGGCCGTGCTGCAGGTGCGCCGCGACGTCCAGCGGAACGGCGAAACGCACCTTGACCTTGTCGACCGGCAGGATCGCGACGACGGCCGCACCGGCAGGCACCCAGTCGCCTTTTGCATACAGGGTTTCCAGCACCACGCCGTCAACCGGCGCGATGGCGGACTTCTGCGACAGCTTCCATTGGGTCTCGGCGACTTCCGTCTTCAGGCTTTCCAGCGCATTGGGGTCGCGGCCGGCGTTCGTTTGCTGGCGCTCCAGGCGCGCGAGGCGTTCTTCGGCGTCCTTGTGGGCGTTCAGGTCTCCCGCCTCGACCACCGAAAAGACCGGCGAACCTTCGAGCACGCGCGCCCCGGCCTTGACGGACAACGTCGCGAGATTGCCGGCATGCGGCGTGGTCAGGCGCACCATTTCCACCTCGGTTACGCCCTGAAAACTGCGGACATCCTCGCGCTTGCATGCGGCGAGCGCCACGACGACCGAAAGTGCCACGGCCGCGTTGCGCGCAATCCCAGCGAAGTGTCCGGTGCCCATAGCCGTCGGCTATTCCTTGAGCAGCTTGTTGATGTCGGCCAGGTCCGCCTCGGTGAGCTTGCCCACCGCCGCCTTCAGCCGCAACTGGTTCAGGATCGTATTGTAGATCGCCTGCGCAAAATCGCGCCGCGCGATCGCCAGCTGCTGGTCCGCGTTGAGCACGTCCACCGCGGTGCGCACCCCCACCTCCTGCCCCAGCTTGGTCGACTCCAGCTGCAGCTGTGTCGAAGCCACCGCCTGCTCCAGCGCCTTCACCTGCCCCAGCCCCGAGGTCACCCCAAGGTACGCCTGGCGCGTCTGCAACGCCGCCGTGCGCCGCGCATTCTCCACGTCCTGGCGCGCCTTCTCCTGGTTCGCGATCGCCTCGCGCGTGCGCGAATCGATCGCACCCCCCTGGTAGATCGGGATGTTCAGCTGCAGCCCGATCACCAGCGCCTGCACGTCGCTGCCGATGCCCTGCGCCGAGGAACTGGCGTAGTTCTGCGTGAGCGAGCCCACCGCATCGAGCGTCGGATAGTGCCCCGCCCGCGCCTTGTCCACCTCGCGCGCCGCAATCTCCAGGCTCTGCTGCGCCAGCGCCACCTGCAGGCTGCTCTGGTAGGCCTGCTCCACCCACGTCCCCATGTCCACCGGCTCCGGCGGATTGAGCGTCACCGGCAGGCTCAGCCCCGCCAGCTCCCCCACCGGCTTGCCCACGATCTGCTCCAGCGCCCGGATGCGAACCTCCAGGTCGTTGTCCGCCCCCAGCTCCTGCGCCACCACCAGGTCGTAGCGCGCCTGCGCTTCGCGCGAGTCCGTGATCGTGGCCGTGCCCACGATGAAGTT
>Ga0315912_10005050_pt1 | contig 12226 bp, 8 predicted proteins | sample VfabasoilMG_FD_204469 | JGI IMG/M metagenome (GOLD analysis project Ga0315912, IMG submission 204469) | Garden soil microbial communities collected in Santa Monica, California, United States - V. faba soil | ecosystem: Environmental > Terrestrial > Soil > Garden | place: USA: California... | reverse complement strand
CTCGTCAATAACTTGACGAACACCATGCCTTCGACGCGGATGTCCTCCGAGTACTTGGCCTTGCCCGTCACCTTCGCGTGCACGTCGGGCGGCGTGAAATTCTTGCCAAGCAGCTCGTAGGCCATGTCCAACTCCTCTAGGTGAAGCGCGAACTTGAGTTCCGCCCCGGCATCATACTCCGCGACACGCTAGGCGGGCGCCTCCCGAGCCGCCGATCGATGCGTAAGCCGCTATCCGGCCTGACATTTCCGGGCCGCTATCTTTCCTGGTAGTCTCAATACCCGCGCTTCACTCAATCGTCTTGGGGGATACATCTATGTCACGTTCGATACTGCGTGCCGCAGGCATGCGGCACGACCTGCTACGCCTCGCGATAGCTTCCGCGCTCTGCGCACCTGCGGGCGCAATGGCACAGGATGCGCTGGAGGAGATCGTCGTCACGGCACGATTTCGTGAAGAGAATTTGCAACAGACGCCGCTCGCGATCACGGCGTTCACCGGCGACGCGCTCGAATCGCGCGGCGCGACGAGCACGCTCGATCTCGACGCGTTCGTGCCGAATGCCGTCATCGCGCCGCTCGGCGCAGGCTGGGGCTCGACCGCAGCGGCATTCATCCGCGGCATCGGCCTGGGCGACAACTCTTTGTCGTTCGAGCCCGGCGTACCGATCTACATCGACGACGTGTACCACGGCCGGCCGCAAGGCGCTGTCTTGGATTTGCTCGACATCGAGCGCGTCGAGGTGCTGCGCGGCCCGCAAGGCACGCTGTTCGGCAAGAACACGCTCGGCGGCGCCGTGCGCATCATCTCGCGGAAGCCCGAAGGCGACGGCACCGGATTCCTCGACGTCGGCGTCGGCTCGCGCGATCGCTTGAACATACGCGGCGCGTACGACTTCGGCCTTTCGGATAACGTGCTGGTTCGAGTGTCCGGATCGTCGAAGACGCAAGACGGCTACTTCGACATCCTCGACTACGAATGCGTCAACGGAGCAGGCTCGCTCGGCATAGGCGGTGCCGGCGTCGCCGCGGGGACGAACGGCGTCGCGCAACCGGCCGTGCCAGAGGATCCGACGAATCCCGCGTGGATCTCATACGCCGTGAATACTCATCCCGCGATCGGCGGCGTGCGGCTCGGCAGCGTGACCGGCACGACCGACGCGCGCGGCTGCGTCACCGACCACTTCGGCAACGAGAGCGTGCAGTCGGGGCGAGTCGCCGTGCGATTCCTCGCGTCCGATACTGTCGAGGTCGACGTCGTCGCCGACTTGACCTACAGCGACCAGCAAGGCGCGCCCGACAAGTACACCGTCCAACTGAGAACCAACGTCACCGATCCGACCAGCCAAGTACCGGCGGGAGTGGCGGCGCAGATCGCCAACTGGAACAACCTCATCGCGGTCCCCGTGTTCGGTGCCGGCGGGCAGTTCGACGGGCGTTTCCAAACTTCGGACGGGTACACGAGCTACCACCGCTTCGGCCAAGACCCGCTGACCGGGCGCATCACGCCGAACCGGAACGAGCTCAAGCACAGCGGTCTGCAAGTCGACGTCGGCTGGGACCTCACCGACAGCATGCACTTCAGGTCCACGACTGCGTACCGCGACTTCGACAACTCGTTCGGCCGCGACTCCGACGGAACGCCGCTGCCCGGAACCTTCACTTGGGATACGTCGAAACACGAGCAGTTCACGCAGGAGTTCCAGTTGAGCGGCGTCATGGGAGCGAACGACGGCGTCGATTGGACGACGGGGTTCTTCTACTACGACGCCTTCGATTCGAACCAGGGCTACAACAACGGCTACGTCTACACGTCGAGCTTCTCCGACCATCACGACGATCAGGATCTGACGAACTACGCGGTCTTCGCGCACTTCAATTGGGCGATCACCGAGAAGCTCAGCATGTCCACCGGCCTCCGGTACACCGACGACCAGAAGGACGCGACGATCTATCGCAGAACGGGCAATACGGCGCCCCCGGGGATTGGCGCGCCGCAGTTCCTACTGATCGACAACGGCGTAGTCACCGTCGAATCGGAAGAGTGGTCGCCGAAGCTGAGCTTCGACTATCAGTTCACCGACACGCTGATGGGTTACGTGCAGATGTCGACGGGCTTCCGCGGCGGCGGTTTCAGCCCGCGCCCTGCGAACGCGCTGCAGCTCACTTCGTTCCAACCCGAGTACATCGACAACTTCGAGGTCGGAGTGAAGAGCGACTGGCTCGACAGTAGGTTGCGCTTCAACGGCGACATCTACTACATGGAGAACACGGACAAGCAGCAAGCGATCGCCGACTGCGCGCCGTGCACTCCTGTGCGCGTGAACTCGTTCCCGACCGTGAACACCGGCGAGTCCCGCAACTGGGGTGTCGAGGGAGAGATCCTGGCCGAGCCGATCGAGAACCTGCGGATCGACTTCTCGCTCGGTTACCAGAACTACAAGGTCACGGACCTCGGCAATTCGAGCGGTATCTTCATCACGGTGCCTGACACGGCCCCCGACCCGGCGATTCGCGGCGACGTGATGTACTCGCCGCGCACGCCGGAATGGAACCTCGGTCTAGGCATGGAGTACCGGTTCCAAGTCGGCGGCCGAGGCTCGACGCTGACCCCGCGATTCGACTACACCTGGCAGGACGACATCTGGTTCACCACGAATCCCGTGGCCGGCATCATGAACGAGCAGGACGGCCGGCAGCCGGCCTACGGAGTCGTGAACGCGCGGGTCACCTGGCAGGCGCCCAACACGGCGTGGTCGGGCACGCTCTACGCGCTGAACCTCACCGACGAGTACTACTTCTTCGGCAAGCTGTCGCTGCTCGGTAACTCGGGCCGCGAGCAAGGCAATCCGGCGCCGCCGCGTGAGGTGGGCATGAGCGTGCGGTTCAATTTCTAAGCACGGAACGTGGGAAACTGTGTGGGCGCGCTCGGCAACGGGCGCGCCCTTCTTTTTTTGCGGAGCGGCAGTGTGGACATCGGCACGTGGGAGTTGTTGAGCTACGTCGTCACGACCGTGGGCTTGCCGCTCGCGATCCTCGTCTTTCTCTACGAGCAGAAGAAGGAGCGCGACAACGAGGACGAGGAGGTTTATCAGCTCCTGTCCGACAACTATCAGGACTTCCTGAGGATGGCGCTAGAGCATCCCGACTTGCACTTGTTCACGCCCGAAGAGACGCCCGAGCTCAGCGACGAGCAGCGCGAGCGCATGCTGATCATCTTCAACATGCTGACGTCGCTGTTCGAGCGCGCGTACTTGCTGCTCTACGAGCCGAAGATGTCGTCGAAGCACCGGCGACGCTGGCTGTCGTGGGAGGACTACATGCGTGAGTGGTGCCGGCGCGGCGACTACCGCGCGCTGCTGCCGGCGCTGCTCGAGGGCGAGGATCCGGAGTTCGGCGCCTACATCCGCGAGTTGGCCGCGAAAGAGTCCCCTACCGGGTCGCTGCTCTTGTCCTCAACGTGACGCCGCCGCGGCTGCGCGCTCGCGAGCGCGGCCCGCCGAAAGGGCGTTCGGCATCGCGAGATTTCCCTCGTGGCAGCCGTATTCGAAGATCACGTAGCTCGGGTCGCGATTCAGCGGCAACGCCACGGTCCACGGCGCCGTGTAAACCTTCGGATCCGTGATCGTCGCCGAATAGTTGATGACGTCCTCGCTGACGCGCGTGAAGCGCTCGACGACGTGCATCTCCTCGCTGTGCGGGATGCCGCGGATGCGCCCAGTGGCCGCGCTCGACCCGAGCACACCTTTGTCGTTGAAGTTCGTCGTATCGACGACGAGCGTGTTCCCTTCCCAGCGCCCACGCGCGTCGCCGTTCCACATGCGAATGTTCGCGCCGACGTGCGGCCGGCCGTCGAGCGGAATGATGCGCGTGTCGTGAATCATTTCGTAAGCGATGATCACGTAGCCGGGGATCTGGATGATCTCGTAGCCGTTGTTGTAGCCGGCGGGGAACATACCGCCCGGCACACCCCGCGTGATGCAGCGTACCCACGGCGTCTCGTGTTTGTAGTGGTCCTCGAGATGCGCGAGGTCGTAATCGCGCCTCTCCTCGGCCCACTTCATGACGGGCACGCGCCCATCCGGCGGGTCTACGACCATCGACCGGCGCGTCGGGCTCAACGGGCTGTCATGATCGGCCCAGTGCGCGGGCGGGTTCACGGGATTGCCGAACAGCGACGCCGGTGCCGCGTCGGCCTCGAACGGCGTGCTATCGAAGTTGACCCACGTGCCCTGCAAGTCGGGTTGGCCGTCGGCCGTGAAACGCGGCGTCCAAGGCGCCGCGGGCTCCTGCGCCTGCACGAGCGCGATGAAGGAAATGGCGGCAGTGGTAGCGGCGATAGCGAAACGTTGCGTCATGCGACTCCCCTTGCGCGCTGCCAATCCTACTGCCAAAGCCCGTGGGCGACATAGCTTCGAAAATGGCTGTATCGTTTGCTCATCGACCCTGCGGCGAGAGAGAAACATGAGCGACGACTCCGGCACGCGTTCGACATTGAAAAGACGCGAGTTTTTGTCCGCCGCGGCACTGCCTGTCGCGGCCGCCCTGGCGCCGCGCGCGCTGCGCGCGCAGGACGCACCGATCCGCGTCGGCATCATCGGCGCAGGTGGCATCGTGAGCTCCACGCACGTTCCCGGCTTGAAGCGGCAGCCGGGCGTAGAGCTCGTCTCCGTGGCGAACCGCTCGCTCGAGTCGAGCCAGCGCGCCGCCGAGGAGCTCGGCGTTGCGCGCGCGTACGCGAATTGGGAAGCGTTGCTCGAAGCCGGCGGGCTCGACGCCGTGCTGATCGGCACGTGGCCCTACATGCACCGAGAGATCACGCTCGCTGCGCTCGACCGCGGTTTGCACGTGCTGTGCCAGGCGCGCATGGCGAACGACGCGGCGCAAGCGCGCGACATGCTGGCCGCGTCGCGGCGCCACCCTAACCTCGTCTGTCAGCTCGTGCCCTCGTCGGGCACGTATCGCATCGACCGCGCTCTGCAGCGGCTCGTGCAAGAACGGTTCGTGGGAGAGATCCTGTCGGTCGAAGTGCAAATGCTTCAGCGCAACTTTGCGAGCTTCGACGGCGAGCTCGATTGGCGGCACGACGCGGAGTTCAGCGGCATCAACGTGCTGAACGTCGGCGGCACCTACGAATCCGTCATGCGCTGGCTCGGGCCGGGCAACCGCGTCACGGCCAAGACGCGCGTGCAAATTCCGACGCGTCGAGACGCCGAAGGCCGGCAGCGAGCAGCGACGATTCCGGATCACGTCGACGTGCTCTACGAGCTCGCCAACGGCGCGCCCGTGCACATGAAGTTCAGCGAGACGACGGGACTCTCGGCCGGCAACCAAATCTGGATCTTCGGCAGCGAGGGTACGATCTTCGTCGACAACGAGCAGCGGATCTTGACGGGCAAGCGCGGCGACCAAGCGCTCACGGAGCTTGCGAACCCGCGCGAGCAGCAAGCGTTCCATCGCGTCGAGGAAGAATTCATCAACGCGATCCGCGGCCGCGAGCCCGTCACGATGAACACGTTCGAGATCGGCGTTCGCTACATGGAATGGACCGAAGCCATTCACTCGAGCGCCGCGTCCGGCGACACGATCGCGCTGCCGCTCGCCTAACGCTCAACCCGCGTTCAGATACGCGAAGCCGCCCTCTTTGACGTACAGCACGCACCCGGCGGCCGTCTGCGGCGAATGCGCCGAGCCGGGCGGCAACCGCAGCCACGTGCCGCGCCCGAACGTGCCCTCTGCGTCCGCGAACGATCCTTCGAGCACGAACAGCTCGGCGCCGCTCGCGTAGGCGACCCGCCCGAGCTCGGCGCGCGGCGCCCAGCGCTCGAGGCGCACGGTGTCCGCAAAGCCCGGCTGCGAATAGAGCTCGCGTACGTTGACGCCGGCACGCGCCGGTTGCCACGGCATCGATTCGGTGCGGATCGCGACGTGCTCGCGCGCTCGACCCGGGTACTGCCGCAACTTAACGAACAGCACGCAGCCTTGGCGTGAGAACGGCGCGTGCCGGAAACCTTCGGGATTCAGGAGATACGTGCCGGCCGGCCAGTCGCCGTGCTCGTCGGAGAACACGCCCTCGAGCACGAAGATCTCCTCGCCGTCCGGGTGCGCGTGCGTGTGGAACGTCGAGCGCGGCTCGTAGCGCACGACGGAGGTGACCTGGCCCGACTCGGCGGGCCCGACGAGGTGCGCGCGCTTGCGCCAGACCGTGCTGCTCGGGCTCGGCGTCCACTCCATTGCTGCCGTGTCGACGGCGACGCGCACGGCGAGATCGCCGTTGATGGAGGTTGCTGCGCTCATGCGCGCTACGGTACGCGCGTGCACGGCTCAACGCACGCGCACGCGAAACTCGACGCTGAAGCTCGGCTGGCTCGCACCTGCGGCACCGGACATCGCACCGCTCGGCGCAATGCGCAGTGCCGTGACGTTCGGGTCCACACCGTTGCCGTTCGCCGTGGGCGTGTACGTGTACGGCGGCGCGCCGCCGGGCTGGCTCGAGTACGTCACGTGAGTCGGGTAGCTGAACGTCAGGCCGCTCGGCGTCGAGCCGTCGAAGAATTGCACGGGATTCCCGGGCGCGCCCGCGACGACGAGCTGCGCGTTCGCCGGCACGACGTCGGCGATCACGAGCGTGCTCGCGTCGACCGCGCCGACACCCGTGTTCGTGACCGTCACGCGATAGCGCTGCAAGCTGCCCGGGATCTGGCGCGGATTGACGGCGCCGCTGACGGGATCTGACAGCACGTCGACGGTCTTCGTGACGCGCAGCGTCGGCAGCGTCGGCGTCACGACGAAACCGCCGACTCGCGTATGCGTCACGAGGCCTTCGGTGCCTTCCACGCCGGTGATTTGTGCGGACCAGCCGCCGAGCGCAGCGCCGGCTGGCACGACGTAGGCGTATTCGTAGGTGCGTGTCGCGCCGCCGGAGTCGGCGACTTGCGTCATTGCGGCGTTCGCGACGCGCACGACCGACGTTGCGTCGACGATCGAGATTCGCGCCGATGCAATGTCGAAGCTGCCGAACGGATCCGAGACGACCGCGCGCACGTAGGCCGTGTTGCCGGCGTTGAAGCTGCCCTGCGCCGCCGCGCCCGGATACGCGGCACTGAACGTCTGCACGCTGTCGACGTTGATGACGGTCGCGCTGTTCAGCACGACACGGCTGAAGACGCCGGCCGTCGCGCCGACCGGATACACGAGCGTCGTGCGGGCTGCCTGGGTCGGCGCCGTCTGCGTGACGGTGACGCGGAACGCGGAGCCGATCGGAAACGTCCTCGCGACAGCGTTAGGAATCACGAAATTCACGAGCGCCGGCGCGCCGGTGCCGGGCAGCGTCGTCAGCGTCTGCGTCGCAGTACCGATCGTGCCCGAGCTCGTGTTCGCGAGCGTGACCTGCACGGTGCGGCTGTTCGTGCCCGAATTGCTTTCGCGCCGCAGCCAGAGCGGCACGGCGATGTTGCCGGCCGGCAGCTGCAGAGCCAGCGCGAGGTTCGGTGTCATGGTCCAGACGACGGGCGTACCGTTCGCCACGGCGACGCTCGCGTCCGTGCTCGGCGGATTGCGCGACAGCGCGACGCCGGGCGCGCTGCGCAGGTACAGCGGCTTCGCGCCGGACGACGGAATCGCCGACGGCGAGACGAACAACGTCGGCGCAGCCGGAGCTCCGTCGGGCCCGCCGGGATTATCGACCGTGGCCGTGTTGTCGATCGGCGTCGCGGGCGGCGTGCCGGACGCGATGCGCGCGTCGAAGACGACGGTGGCAGTGCCGTTCGCAGGCACCGCGATGTTGCGGACGTCGACGAGCCCCGTGCCGTTCGCGCCGGTCCCGGCACCCGTCGAAGCGTTGACGGCTCCCGGCGGCATGCTGACCACGGAAACGTACTGAAGCTCGGCAGCGAGATCGTCCGCGATGCTGACGCCTGCTGCGGCTACGCCGGCCGACTCGCGTAGCGTGATCGTGTAGCGGACGGTGTCGCCGGGATCGGGCTCGCCGCCGTTCATATCGACGACCGTTTTCGTCGACGTCGAGAGATTCGGTCCCACGACCGTCGTTGCGTCCGACGCCGTATTGTTCGCGGCGTTGATGTCGTGGCTCGCGCTCGAAACGACGGCCGTGTTTGTGACGCCGGGATAAGCAGCGCCCGTCGTGGCGACCGTCATCGTGATCGGCGGGAACGAGCTGCCCGAATTCAGAATGGGCGGGTGCGAGCACGTGACGTTCTGGCCGGCCGCGCCGCACGTCCAACCCGTGCCCGTGCCGCTGACGAACGTGAGGCCCGCCGGCAGAGCGTCCGTCACGACGACGGTGTTGTCCTCGCGTTGGTTGCCGGCCGCGTTCGAAACCGTCAGCGTGTAGACGTTGTTGCCGCCGACCGTGAAATTGCCCGAGTGCGTCTTCGTCAGCGACAGGTCCACGACGGGCTCGCTCGTCGCGCTGACGACTTGCGCCGTCAACAGCACGAGGTCGCCGCCCGCCGAGTATTCAGTCGTCGCCGAGGTCTGCCCCGGCGCGAGCAGCGAGGTCACGTCGAACGTGTCGACGTCGACGCCGTAGCTCGTCGCGACGCCGGCCGTGTTGATCGTGCCGTCGTAGGGTTGAATCGTGGGGTCGCTGCCCGGGACGACGATGCCGTCGTCGACGGCCGTGCCGTTGAAGCGCAGCACCTCGCTGAACCCGTTCAGCGGAGTCGAGTTGCCGGGGTCGCCTTCCCACGTCACGACCGTGACGCGGCCGTCGAAGTTCGTCGGCGGAATGCGGAAGCCGTCGGGGTTCAACGTCAGCGCGTTGCCGCGAAAGAACTGCAAGCCGTCGTACACGTTGACTGCACGCAAACGCTCGTTGGCCGAGCCGTAAATCGCAACGACGCTCCAGCCCGCAACGACGGCGCTACTGCCGCAATGCGGCGCGCCGGTCGTCACCGTGAGACCCGAGAACGTCAGGTTGCCGTTGCCGGTAACGCGGCTCGTGACGTCGGCGAAGCCGCCGAAGTACGGAAAGTTCGTGCCGCCGTTGTTGAACGTCGCCGTGAACGTCCGCTGCGCCGCGACGGCTTGGCCGTTCAACGTCACGCTGGTATCGACGGTGCTGCCCGAGCCGCCCCAATAAAGATATGCGGCGACGATCGACGCGCCGGCCGGAATTCCGCTGAGCGCCTGCGAGCTCGACGTGCCGACGGCGCACGCGTCGCCCGTGCTCGGCTGCGTGCGCAGCGAGCCGCCCGTTGCGACGAAATTGAGGTTTCCCGTGAAGCGCGCGTAGCGCGTAATGGCCGTCTGCTGCGCGAAGGCCGCAGGCGAAACGAACAGCAGCGCCGTGACCGCGCATCCGAAGAGCAGTCGCATCATGCGACAAATCACTAATGTGACCGGCCGTCTTAGCCGAGCGCGTAGTGTGATGCACCCGACATAACAATCCGCGACGCTCTCGACAGTTTTCCCCGCACCTTTAGGTTAGCGTGCTCAAACCTTGAACGGATTCACAGGGTGGCGCTGCGCATGATGCGCGGCGTGATTCGCATGGATGCGAAATCGTGCTCGTAGAACAGACGCCTTCGTCGCGCTTGCGCGACGCGCTTCAGCGCGTTGCTTTCGTCACACTCGCCTGTTGCGCCGCGTCACCCGCGGCCGTGCACGCGCTCGGCACGGCCGCGGGCACCAACATCACGAGCACCGCAACCGTCGACTACTCCGTCGGCGGCACACCGGCTTCGACGATGTCGAACACGACGACGGTTGCCGTCGCCGAGCTCATCAACGTCGCGATCGCACTGCAGAGTCCAACGGTATCCGTCGCGTCCGGCGCGTCGAACGAGGCGCTGCTGTTCCTCGTCACGAACACGGGCAATAGCGGCGAAACCTTCACGCTCGCCGGCGACAGCGTGCTCGTCGGTGACGATTTCGATCCGACGCCGGCTGCGCCGTTCATCTACTTCGACACCGACGCGAGCGGCGACCTGTCGCCCGGCGACACGCCGTACATCGCGGGCGGGAACGACCCGGTGCTCGCAGCCGACGCGAGCGTCGCGGTCATCCTCGTCAACGACATACCCTCGAGCTTGCCCGACGGCGACTTCGGGCGCAGCGAGCTCAGCGCCGCGGCGGGCACGGGCGTCGGCGCACCCGGCACGGTGCTCGCCGGTCTCGGCACGGGCGGCATCGACGCCGTGCTCGGCACGAGCGGCGGCGAAGCGGCCGTGTTCGGGGAATACTTCGTCGGCGACGTTCAGCTCTCGGCCGTCAAGTCGCAAGCGGTGCTCGACCCGTTCGGCGGGACGCAACCGATTCCGGGCGCCGCGATCACGTATCAGATCGTCGTGACACCGACGGGCACCGGCACCGCGCTCGGCGCCGCGCTGCGCGACGCGATTCCCGCGAGCACGACGTACGTCGCCGGCAGCTTGAGCTTGAACGGCTCGCCGCTGACCGACGGCGCCGACGCCGATGCCGGCTCGTTCACGGCGATTCCATTGCCGGGCGTCACCGTGGCGCTCGGCGATCTGACCGCAGTTGCTGGACCCCAAACGATTGTTTTCCGCGTCACGATCAATTGACGCTCGCTGATTCCCAAGGAGAGCGAACATGTCGAATCGACCGATCCTGCTCAAGGCTGCTCTGATCGCCGCGACGTTCGGCACGGCTGCCGGTGCGCTCGCGCAAACGCCCGACCGCGGCTGCATCGAGCTCAAGACCGTGGCCGAGATCCAAGAGGCCTACGTCGACGCCCGCGGCAACGAGGCCACGCGTCTCGTGCCGGCCGCGAAGGTCGTGCCCGGCGACGAGGTCGTCTGGACGATCGTCGCGAACAACGTCTGCACGACGGCGGCCGGCGACGTCGCGATCACGAACCCGGTGCCGCAGCACATGCGTTACGTCGGCAGCTCGGCGTTCGGCCCCGGCGCGAGCATCGTGTTCTCGCTCGACGGCAACACCTTCGCGGCGCCCGAGTCGCTCGTCGTCGCGGAAGCCGACGGCACGCGCCGGCCGGCGCGCGCGGACGAGTACTCGGCGATTCGCTGGGTGCTGCCGCGCCCGATGGGCCCGAGCGAGCAGCTCGTCGTGCGCTATCGCGCGACGGTTCTCTAGTTTCGTAGCAAGCAAGCGGCCTCGATGGACCGAGGCCGTGGTGTCAATCAGTAGCAAGGAGCAGTGAAATGATGACCCGCACTTCGTCGGGCTTGCGTGCAGCGCTCGCAGCTGTCGCAGCCCTGGGTTGGTGGACGAGCGCCAACGCCCAGATGACGCCGGCCGGCACGGCGATCCAAAACCGCGCAACGGTCAACTACAGCGTCGGCGGTCAAGCGCAAACGCTGATCGAGAGCTCGCCGACGGGCAACACGGCTCCGGGCCTCGGCGCGGGCGGCAACACTGGCTTCGTCGTCGACAACCGCGTCGACCTCTCGGTCAACGAGCTGTCGGGCAGCGCGACGATCACGGCGCCCGGCGCCGCGGCCGCCGTGCTCGCGTTCACGGTCACGAACGCGGGTAACGCGCCGCAGGGCTATCAGCTCATCGTGTCCGAGGAAGTCGGCACGCTGCTGTTCGGCAACACCGACAACGCCACCGTCGGCCTCGCGAACCTCGTCGTCCGCGTCGACGAGGACCTCTCGGGCGGCAACGGCACGGGTAACGACGCCTACGACGGCACGGAGAGTGCGACGGCGATCGACGTTTTGAACCCCGGCATGTCGATCACGGTGTTCGTCGTCTCGCCGACGGTTCCGCTGACGCTCGTCAACGGCTCGTTTGCCAACGTTGCCTTGCAGGCGCGAACCGCCGTGGCTGCCTCGAACGGCACCACGCTCGAGGTCGAATCGCCGGGCGTGAACGATCCGGGCTTGGTCGAGGTCATCTTCGCCGACGCCGGCCGAGACGCGACGCAAGCGGCAACGGATCAATTCGCGATCCGCTCGGCCTCTCTGACGGTCACGAAGGCGCAGACGGTGCTCGACGACGGCTTCGGGAGCCCGAGCCCGCGCGCGATTCCGAACGCGTTGGTCGAGTACACGATCACGGTCGCGAACTCGAGCGCGACGACAGCCGCGGATTCCGTCGCGATCAGCGATCCGATCCCGGGGTCGACGACGTTCCAATCCGGCTTGTACGCAGGGTCCACGGACGTCGCGATCACGAACGGCGGCCTGCCGACCTGCATTGCGGAGACTCCGGCGGATACGAACGCCGACGGCTGCTTCCGCAACGGCGGCAACCTCGTCGTCGGTGGCGCGGCGCTC
>Ga0315912_10005049_pt1 | contig 12231 bp, 11 predicted proteins | sample VfabasoilMG_FD_204469 | JGI IMG/M metagenome (GOLD analysis project Ga0315912, IMG submission 204469) | Garden soil microbial communities collected in Santa Monica, California, United States - V. faba soil | ecosystem: Environmental > Terrestrial > Soil > Garden | place: USA: California... | reverse complement strand
CTGGCGATTTTTCACGGCACTGGCGCAAATCCGATTCCTGCAGGATACGAAGATCCAAAGGCGGACACCGGCCGGGTTAATCTCCTGAACCGGCTCGCAAATTCCATGCGCGAGACCGACAATGAAGCCGCACTCAAATACTCAGAGGAAGCATACAACTTGTCGAGGGAACTGAACTACCTGGCTGGTAAAGCAGCGGCCCTTGGCAACCTCGGCTGGATTTACTACCGGAAGGCTGAGTATGTGAAGGCTCTTCAGCTTTCCATCGAATCGATGAAGATCAGCGAACAGATTGGTGATAAAGCTGAGATGGCGAAAGCGATGAACAGCATTGCATCTGTGTCTTATGAACAGAAGCAATACAACAAAGCGTTGGCTGAGTTCAGGCGCGCACTCGCGCTTGCCTATGAAGCCAACGAACCAAAGGTGATCGGTCGCACCCTGAACAACCTGGCATATCTCTTTCTCTCGGTTCATGAACAGGTCGACTCGGCGGAATTCTATGGCAACCGCGGCGTGAAATATGCCGAAGAGATCAAGGACAATTACCTGACGTCCTTTGCGCTGCGAACATTGGGTGATGTGATGGTGCGGAGAGGCAAATATGAGGAGGCCCTGGCGATGTACGGGAAGTCAATTCATCTTTCGGAGGCTGGACTAAACAACACGATGAAGGCGGCCACTAACCACCGGGTGGCAAAGACTTACCTGATAATGGGCCGTCTTCGCGACGCCGAAGTACTGTTAAAGAGAAATGCTATAGAGGCAAGCAAGCACGGATACCGGGAGGAGTTGGAGCGCACGTACAAGCTGCTTGCAGAAATTTACCAGAAGCAAGGTCGTTCGAAAGAAGCATACGAGATGTTGAATGAGTACACATTGCTGCACGACTCGATCTTCAGCCAGGCAAACAGCAGGCAGATAGCGCTGCTTCAAAACCAGTTCGACCTCGACATGAAGCAGGCGCAGATTGAATTACTCACCAAGGAAACGGACCTCAAGCAACAGGAGATCGCCAAACAACGGATACAACTGTACGCCACAATCCTGGGTTGCAGCTGCATACTGTTGCTGGTCGTGGTCATGTTGTACAGTTACCAGAAAGTCAAGAGAGCGAACAGGGAGCTGGAAGCGCAGAAAGAGGAGCTTGCCCAGATGAACCTGGAAATACACGACAAGAGTATTGAACTTTCGTCCCTGGTCACGACAAAGGATAAGCTGTTCTCAATCATCGGACACGACTTCCGCAGTCCCCTTCACAGCCTCAAGGGTATGCTGGACCTGCTCGCCAACCAAAGCATGTCGCAGCGGGAGTTTGAACAGTATTCGGTTGAACTGAAAAAGAAAATTGACAGCGTGTACGACAACCTCGACAACATTCTCAACTGGTCGGTTAGCCAGCTCCAGGGAATCAAGGCGCGGCCGGTACCCGTCAGTCCCGGCTCACTTGTATCGGAGGTATTTGACCTTCACGCCGAGATTGCGAGGGTGAAGAAGGTATACCTCAACAACGACGTCGACGAGTCAATGGAGGTTTATGCTGACAAGGATCAGATCCGGCTGGTGATCCGCAACCTCGTGTCGAACGCGCTTAAGTTCACACCCGCCGGCGGCTATGTTAGAATTTGGGGACAGGCCAGAGCACAGAAGGCGACGATTTTTGTGCAGGACTCCGGCGTAGGCATTGCGCCGTCAGACCTCGGACGATTGTTTGTGAAAGAATCGCTCTGGTCTATCGAGGGGACAAATAATGAGAAGGGACTGGGCCTGGGGTTGTTGCTTTGCAAGGAATTTATCGAAAGCAATCACGGCGCGCTGGAGGTAAGGAGCGAACCCGGCATTGGTTCAACTGTCAGCTTTTCACTGCCGCTGGCGAAGGGGCTCGGCACCGCCGAGTACGTCGAGAGTCGGTATTACAATAACTAGGGGTGGCTAATAGTTGATTCCGGGCTTAGGCCTGTCCGGCACAATTACATTCAATGCGCCGGGAAGTACACGTACATCAAAGTGGCTTGCTTTCGGATGCGGTTCTCCATCAACGTGAAAATGCACCGGTCCGTTTAATGAGATCTGAACGTTCTTCATCTTTCTTATTGTCACCAGCGGGGAGCTCTCGATTTTTCCCGTGAATATCTTTCTTACCAGACCAATAGACCTGATCAGGGATGCCTTTCTGACCAGGCACAGGTCGAGTTGCGCGTCGCACACCGAAGCATAGGGAGCGATCCTGGCATTGTTGCCGAACTGCGACGAGTTGCACACGGCCATTATGAACCCGGTGAGATCTACTTCGGTGCCATCGATGTTGGCGCGTCCGTCAAACTCCCCGAACGCACTGAATTCTTTCAACACAAGCCTGGCATATCCCGGCAGTCCACGTTTTCCATTCGTGCCGAACAAGGCGGCAACATGGCCGTCGAAACCGATGCCCGCTACATTTACAGAGATGCAGTCGTTGATTTGGATCGCGTCCATCTTTATCACTGCGTGTGACCGCACAAGCGACAGCGCAGTCTTGAAGCTCGTTGAGATCCCGAGGTGACGAGCCAGTCCGTTGCCGGAACCTTTTGGCAGGATGCCGAGCGCGGCGTCGCTGTGGAGGAGGCCCCTTGCAGTTTCATTTACCGTACCGTCGCCGCCGACGGCGAATACGCGGTTGAAACCTCCTTCGGCTGCGGCCTGCGCGAGCTCCGTGGCGTGACCCCTTTGCTTAGTGAATTCAATGGTAGGCTCGAGTCCGCACTCCATGCACGTTGCCAGAATGCGTCCTTCAATAGAATCCTTGTACCCGGTACCCGAAAACTTATTGACTATGAAGAATACCTTCTTATTTTCGCTCATCCTGATGGAGAAAGTAAGGAGCCTGCTGGTGATCAAAGTTATTGAATTCCCGTACTATGGATACTGAGTTTCAATCGCGCAAAATAAAGTTCAAAGCCTGGGATGCCGAGAACCGGCTGTTGATGAGGCTCAACGCCATTGACTGCAACAAGGGAGAGTTGATCAAAAAGGGTCACATTCTCCTGCAGTTCACAGGTCTGCTCGACAGGGAGCAAGACGAGATATACGACATGGATATCTTGCTCATCGGTTCAGACAAGCATCTGGTGTTCTGGAACGAGGCGCCGGGAGGGTGGTATTGCTGTCCGCTGGGGCGGCGTGAGTCGAAGCAGCCGTTTCTGGCCTCGCAGTCGGAGAAGATGCGGCGGTTCTGCAGCTACTTCGAGCTGTCCTGATTTGCCTTGAGTTTTCCCTGGATGTAGGATACGGCCTGCCCGATTGTCTGGAGTTTCTCTGCGTCGTCGTCGGGGATTTTAATGTCAAACGACTGCTCAAATTCCATCACCAGTTCGGCGTAGTCCAGCGAGTCAATGCCCAGGTCTTTAATGAAGCTCGCGTCGGGAGTGATCTCTGATTCGTGAATGCCGAGCTTCTCAATGAGGATGCCGGAGATCCTCTTCTGTACATCCTGCATAGGTAGTTGTGTCGCGCAAATCTAGTAAAAAATAGCTTTTAGCTCTTAGCTGTTGGCTTTTAGCTTTGGCTATTAGCAGAAACCCGACACCCACATGGTCAATCGGGAACTTGTGGGTCACGTCCAGGACACTGACAGTTTGATAGAATTCTCCACGATCTCTGCGTGTACTTTCTCTGCGGTCTTTGCGTGAAATGCATTGCTTATCTTCACTCGGCCTCTGCGTGAAATTTGATTTTTTGCAACCGACTCAAAACCTCAGCACAAACTCCGTCCCTTCCCCCAGCTTCGACTTCACCGTAATCCTTCCTTCATGCTGGCGCATGATCTGCTTCGAGAGGCTGAGTCCGATACCTGAGCCGGTTTTCTTTGTTGAAAAGAATGGAATAAAGATTTTCTCCTGTGCTTCGGCGTCGATGCCGGAGCCGTTGTCCTTGACTGACAGGATTGCGCGACCTTTCTCCGTGCCGCGTGCCGTAAGCTCGATCTTCTTGTCGGTCTGTTCGTCGAATGCCTGGATGGCGTTTTTGATCAGGTTGATGAGTACCTGCTCGATCATGGTTTTGTCGGCGAGGATAAACAGGTTCTCGGGTTCGACTGTCACGGTGATAGCCACGCCGTGGTCGGCAAGCTCTTTCTTGTGAAGCATGGCCATCTCCTCCAGCAACGGCTTCACCGCCACCTCTGCCAGCTTGGGCTTGGGAATGTGGGTTAGGTTGCGGAACTCTTTAACAAAGCGAATCAACCCTTCGCTGCGCCTGCTGATGGTCTGTAGTGACAGGTGCATGTCGCCGAGTTCGTCCTTCTTAATGTCCTGCTCGTGACTGATCCGCCTGCCAAGCTCGTCTTCCACGACACCTGCAAGCGAGGAGATCGGAGTCACTGAGTTCATGATCTCGTGAGTGAGCACGCGCACAAGGTTTTGCCAGGCCTCCATTTCCTTTTCTTCAAGTTCCGTCTGGATGTTGCTCATGGAGATCAGCTTCACCTCGTCGCCGCGCAGCGTGAGTTCGATGGCAAAGATTGAGAGCTGAAATACTTCGTCGCCGCTCTTGAGCCGGATCAACTCGCGACCTCCTGTCTTCAGCTTTAGGAAGGACTCAACAAGCGCGTCGTCTACTTCCCGTAAATCCTGAATATTGTCGGCACGTGTCACCTTCAGCAAACGCTTCGCGGCGCTGTTGATGATTTGTATCGAACCGTCTTTCTTGAACGTAAGGATCCCGATGCCGACGTGCTGGACGATGTTCTTGAAAAACTGGTATTCTGAGTCCCGCTCCTTACGGCTGTTGCGCAACTTGGCGACGGCCTCATTCAACTTGGCGTGCAGTTGTTGTACGGCTGGATCCGTGCTGTCGGTCTTGAAGGAGAATGACAGGTCGTCGAAGCTGATGGCGCCCAGAAAAGAGGAGATGTCTTCGTTTGATTTTTCGACCGCCTTAACGAGTTGCATCACCTGGAATGCGATCGCGCCAGTCAGGGCGAGGTCTAACAGCCAGTTGAAGTCCCCTGAGAATAGTCCATAAGAAAAGATGACAATCGTTACGATCAGGATGGAAACACGCGTGACAAGAGGCGACTTCCAATTAAAGTCCATACTTCTCCATTCTCCGGTACAGGGAGGCACGGGTCAGGCCCAGTTCTTCGGCGGCTTTCGAAATATTGCCGTTGTGAAGTTGTATCGCTTTCGCGACGGCTGCCTTCTCCACTTCATCGAGATTAAGGGTATCAGCGGTGGGCGCGTCGGATCCTTTTCGGCTGAAGAGGAAATCGCTTTCCTGAAGGGTGTTTGAATCCGCCATAATGACGGCGCGTTCGATGGAATGCTGAAGTTCGCGAACATTCCCAGGCCACGCATATTTCTTCAGCTTGGTGATGGCCTCGGGCGAAATACTGCTGACATCCTTCCTGTACTTTCTCGAATAATAATTCAGGAAGTGCGTGGCCAGCATGGGGATGTCGTCCACGCGCTCGCAGATGGGCGGTATGTGTATCTCTACGGTGTTAATCCTGTAAAGCAGGTCCTGGCGGAAGCGTCCCTCTTTCACCATCTGATGCAGCGGCATGTTCGTGGCACAGATAAGCCTGATGTCCACTTCCACGGCGTTGTTGCTGCCGACACGTGTTACCGTCCGGGACTGCAATGCGCTGAGCAGTTTGCTTTGAAGGCTAAGGCTCAGGTTCCCGATCTCGTCAAGGAACAGCGTGCCGCCGTTGGCAAGTTCAAAACGCCCGGGCCTGTCTTCGCGCGCATCAGTGAACGCACCTTTCTTGTGGCCGAAGAGTTCACTTTCAAATAATGTCTCTGTGATCGCGCCCATGTCGACAGCTACGAAGGAATTGTCTTTCCGCAGTGACTTCTGGTGAATTGCCCGTGCCACGAGCTCCTTGCCTGTTCCATTTTCGCCGAGGATCAGGATGTTTGCTTCGGTCTTCGCTACTTTGTCGATAAGAGTAAAGACTTCGTTGATGGCATTGCTCTGACCTATGATGTCGCGAAAGGGCTGACTGATCTGTTCCTCCAGCATTTGCTTGGCCTTGCGGAGTTTGTCGACCTCGTTGTAGGATCTTTTCAACTTGATCGCCGTCGAAATGGTGGCGATCAGTTTTTCATTCTGCCAGGGCTTAAGTATGAAATCAGTTGCACCTTCCTTCAGGGCGCGCACGGCCATCTCCACATCGCCGAACGCTGTGATCATGATGACAACGGCATTGGGATCGCGTTCGCGAATTTGTGCCAGCCATTCAAAGCCCTCCTTGCCGCTCGTCGTGTCCTTCGTGAAGTTCATATCAAGAAGGATCACGTCGTACGTGTCGTTGTTTAACAAAAATGGGATCTTGTTCGGGTTCTTCTCAATGATGACGTGATAATTGTACTTCTTGAGGAGCATCTTGGCCGCCAACAGCACGTCCTCGTCGTCATCTACCATCAGTATTTTACCTAACTCGTTCACTGTTTAAGGTTTAGTCGGGGTTGGAAATAGAAAAATTGTGCCAGTACGGGACCGCACGAAATGAGGGTGTTTTGGCATCCGGACTTACAAAGATGTTCAAAAATGAACAGTAAGGGTACTTGTCTGACCGCTTTTTTGCGGACGGACGGCTACTCTTTCGATTGGACCGCTGTAACTACTTGGCTCCGGCTGCTTCCCGCGTAGCGACAAAAATTCCAAGTCGGTCGTAGTAGGCCCGTTCAGCGCCAACCTTGTCACCAGCCATGTGCCATGCCATGTGTACAGGCAGCGTTATAACCTCACCGGAACCTTTGATAGTCAGCTTGAGGTGAACCCATGCGTTTCGCCACGTGCCGGCGCCGGGATAGGTGGTTTGTTGCAGGTGGAGGTATTCGATGGCTATGTTGTCATACAATGCCCTGCGTATCCTGTGATAGTTAACAAGCGAATCGGCAGAGATTTTTGTGGATGTGTTGTGGTACACGGCCGCCGTATCGTGAAAAACGCTTCTCATCTTTTCCCAGTCGCCTGCCAGGTAGGCATCAAAGTACTGTTTGATGCTGTCGATTGCCGGGCCTTCTGTTTGAACCTGGATGGAGGGAGCGGGTGCGGCGCAAGCGGTGACAATCATCGCGAGCGCAAGAATGCGTGTAAACTTTCTCATGACGATGAACTGGTTGAGGGTGGATAAGAACGAAACTCCTAGAAGTTAACACTTTTTTTTGGCAAGAGCTATTTTGCGGAGGTACGCGGAGAAGCACCGGGCCACGCGGAGATTGCTGGCGGGTTTGCTCCGTGAAACTCCGCGACCTCAGCGAAACTCCGCGGAACAAGTAATTCTTTAGTTCGGAATAAACTCGAAGAATTCTATGGTGCGCTCCCCAACAAGTATCATCCGCTGATCTGTCAACGCCGCAAATCTGAAGGGCTTTGAAATCGCTATCTCACGTGTTTCGGCGGTGTAAAGATCAAGGAACCGCAGCGTTTGACCCTTTGGATAATACATCTCCTCACCGAGGAAATTGAACCAGGGGAGATCTTTCTCATTCACTTCCCGGATCAGTTTTCCGATGGCGTTGAACATGTCGATGCCTTTCTTTAGATCCAGCACAAAAAGAAAGTTCTGGTATTCGCGCATGTAAATGATGGAGCCGGTAGACTCAGGTCTATGCAATGTCCAGCTGACGTCGCTGCCGATAGAGCTGCCCCGGTCAATAGTTTTCTTCAGGCTGAGGTCTTCCGAGTCCAGTATCCACAGTTCGTTTTTCGATGGACAGGCAAGCCACGCGCTGACAGCAAATTCAGGACTAAGTGTTTTTCATCGGATGAACTCATATCCGGCGACAGGTATTCGAGCCGTTGTCCTGCCCTGAAGTAGGCAAAAGAAAGTATGCCATCGCGGGGATCGAACAGGGTAGGAGGTGCCGCATATTTCTTGGACGCGATTTCCTTTCCGTTGGCGTCGTACTTCCTGATAAATCCATCTTCCATGACGACATACAGGTCCCCTGGCCTGTCCACCCCTGCGAACTTAACCTTGGTGCTGAGCGAAATCGACTTGATCAGCTTGCCTTGCGCATTGGTCCCAAGGGCTACAGGGACAATCAGCGCGGCCAGGATGCATTCGCGTATCATACTGATTTTGCGGTGTCAAATGAATGCAACTTCACACTCGTTCCGTCATATACGGCATATGGACTGAAATTGACCCACTCGCCGAGGTTGATGTATCTGCTGTTGTCACCCACTTTCAGATCGAGAGGCAAATGCCGGTGGCCGAAGATGTAGTAGTCGAAGTGTTGTTGTTTCTCCATGTCGATGCAATAGGCGAGGAGGAACTCACTCTTTTCGTCGCGGAATTGTTCCTTCTTCATATTGCTGATGCGGCTGCTCCTGCTCCAGGCGTGTGCAAGGGCCATGCCGAGGTTGGGATGTATCCAGTTAAAGAGCCACTGGCAGAAGCGATTGTGAAACAGCGCGACCCGAAGGATCTTGTAGAACGTGTCGCCTGGCCCCAATCCGTCGCCGTGACCGATCAGCAGTTTATGCGAGCCTACAGCCAGCACATGTAGTTCGCGGAGTACCGGTATGCCTAGTTCTTTTGGGAAGTAATCGAACATCCACATGTCGTGGTTGCCGATGAAAAGGAAAACAGGAATTCCCTGATCCCTGATCTCCGCAAGCTTGCCGAGGAAGCGGATAAAGCCCTTGGGAACGGTGTGCTTATACTCAAACCAGAAGTCGAACGTGTCGCCCAGCAGGTAAATGCTGTGCGCATCGTGACGGATTGATTCAAGCCATTTGACCAACAGTTGTTCCCGCTTCTGTGAGCTCGCAAGGTCGGGTACGCCCAAATGGAAATCGGAGGCGAAATAGATTTTCTTGCCTGGCGGAATAGAGATTGTGACCGTGGGGAACAAACCTGTGTGGATGGTTTGGTTGCATAAATAGCTAAAAAGGTTGAGTTATACACGGAGAACCACTGAGAAGCACGGAGAACCACGGAGGAGTCCTCAGTGGACTCTGTGTATTCTCCGTGGCCCTCAGTGTATAGCGACAAAAAAGGGCTGATGAAACATCAACCCTTCTCGCTTATTCTTTTGCGTATCGCCCGCTATCGGCCTGCGGTTGTGGCTCAGCCTTCGCATCCTGCGTCTGGACATCTTCATCTTTCTTCGCAGCGTCCTTGTCCTTGTCGCTTGCTGCAGAACCATTCGTGAACTTCTGATAAGTAGTCTGCTGGGCGAATGGACGCTTGCCGATCAAACGTTCCAGGTCCGACTGGAACAGTATCTCCTTCTCGAGCAGTTCTTTCGCGATAGTCTCCAGATGCTGGCGATGCTTGCTCAGCAGATCCTTGGTCCTGTTGAACGCATCCTCGATGATCTTCTTCACTTCCTTGTCAATCCTCTCGGATGTGGCTTCCGAGTATGGCTTGTTGAACTGATACTCAGACTGCTTGCTGTCGTAGAACGACATGTTGCCGATCTCCTTGTTCATGCCATATATGGTGACCATGCTGTAGGCCATTTTGGTGATGCGCTCCAGGTCGCTTAGTGCACCTGTGGATATTTTTCCGAAGATCAATTCCTCGGCTGCACGCCCGCCAAAGGTCATACACATTTCGTCGATGAGCTGCTCAGTCTGATAAAGGAACTGCTCCTTGGGCAAGTATTGCGCGTAGCCCAGTGCGGCTACACCGCGTGGGACAATGCTGACTTTTACGAGCGGATCGGCATGCTCCAGGAACCAACCTGCCACTGCGTGACCCGCTTCGTGGTATGCAACGATCTTCTTCTCTTCAGGCGAGATGATCTTGTTTTTCTTCTCAAGTCCGCCGATGACACGGTCGATGGCGTCCTGGAAGTCCTGCATTTCAACTTCTTTCTTGTCGCGACGTGCGGCGATGAGCGCAGCTTCATTGCATACGTTGGCGATCTCGGCGCCGGCGAAGCCAGGAGTTTGTGCGGCGAGTTTTTTTACATCAACTTCCTTTGAAAGCTTGATGGGCTTCAGGTGAACCTTGAATATCTGCTCGCGGCCGGAGATATCGGGTTTGTCAATGCTGATCTGCCGGTCGAACCGGCCGGGACGCATCAAAGCAGAGTCGAGCACATCGGGCCTGTTGGTGGCGGCAAGGATAATGACACCGCTGTCGGTGGCGAAGCCATCCATCTCAACAAGGAGTGAGTTCAGTGTGTTTTCCCTTTCATCGTTCGCGCCAGGCAGGGAGCCTCTTCCGCGAGAGCGACCGATGGCATCGATTTCATCAATGAACACGATACAGGGCGCCTTTTCTTTCGCTTGCTTGAACAGGTCGCGCACGCGCGCGGCGCCAACGCCCACGAACATCTCGACGAAGTCGGAGCCTGACAGTGAGAAAAAGGGCACCGCGGCTTCCCCTGCAACGGCTTTAGCAAGCAGAGTTTTGCCAGTTCCAGGAGGACCTACCAGCAATGCCCCTTTTGGGATCTTGCCTCCAAGCTTGGTGAACTTGGCCGGCGTCTTAAGAAAGTCTACAATTTCTTTTACTTCTTCTTTGGCTTCTTCAAGGCCGGCTACATCTTCAAATGTCACCTTCACCTTGTTCTCAGCATCAAACAGTGCAGCCTTGGATTTTCCTATGTTGAAGATCTGTCCACCCGGTCCGCCGCCGCCTGTCATCCGCCGCATCAGCATCCAGAAACCAAACAGCAGCAGGAAGAGGAATCCCCAGTTGATGAGCATTCCCGTGATGTCGCTCCGCTCTTCCACCTGGAGGTCGACCTGCTGTTCGCGCGGTACATGCTTGGTGATTTCTTCGTATTTGTCCAGGAACTTGTCGATGGAGCCGATCTTCATTTTATAGTGCGGTCCATTGGGGTTTATCCCGAAAGGGCTGCTGCGCTCAAGTTCCTGCTTGTAGATAGCGTTTTGAAGCGCCTCCGACTTGAGGGTGATCTCAATTTGCTCTTCGTTCTTCACCAGGACAAGCTTCTTGATGTCGCGCCTCGACACCATGTCGGAGAAGCGGCTTGACTGGATTTCGACAAGGTCACCGGCCCTGTTTATATAGCTCACGACCAGGATGACTGCCACCAGGCCCAGGATGATCCACATCTGGTAATTGGGGCGCGGGACCTTGGTCTTATCTCTCTCTTTGTCTGCCATTGGGGTATTGAAAAATTATCTAAACGATGCCGGTCTAATTAAGTTCTAATCTTCGATGGATGTGATTTCAGCGTCTCCCCACAGTTTCTCCAGGGCGTAAAAACTTCGCCTGTCCTTCCGGAAGATGTGCACAACCACGTTGGTGTAGTCGAGAATCATCCATTCTTTATTGTTTTTACCCTCAACATGCCAGGGATTCTCGTTTAGTTGCCTGTAAACGTGTTCATCTATCGAATCGGCGATGGCATCAAGTTGTTTGTCAGAGCTTCCCGAACAGATAACGAAGAAGTCGGCAACCGCATTCTTGACTTTTCGAAGGTCCATCAGCACAATGTCCGCGGCCTTCTTCTCCTGCATCCCTTTAACTATCGTACCGCTTAACTTCTCTGCAACCAGGCCTGAATCCTTCCTTCTTTTACCCATTAACTATCTTGGGGGGCTTAAATTTGCTTGATAAACAGCAAAGCTAACCAAAAAACACTTGTTTAAAATTCCAGTTTCTACGGTTTTCCTTGGAAAAAACCTCGTGTATCTGCCCGAATGTGCCTCCACGAACTCCTTTGCTTCCGACCTGGCATCGAAAAACAATTCGGCCGAAGGTACGGTGGTGATTACCAGTCGTCAGCTTCAGGGCAGGGGACAACGTGGCAACAACTGGGAAGCGGATGCCGGAGAGAACCTTACCTTTTCGATTGTATTATATCCCAGGTTCCTGACACCTGAAGGCCAGTTTGCACTCTCGAAAGCGATGTCGCTGGGTGTGGTTGATGCGCTGAGGGGGCTCGGTATTCCGGATGCAGCAGTCAAGTGGCCCAATGATATCATGATTCTGGACACGAAGGTATGCGGCATACTCATCGAAAACATGGTGAGAGGATCGACATTGGGCCAGTCGATTGTAGGTATCGGCCTTAACGTGAACCAGGTTTTGTTCAAGGCGCCGAGAGCCACATCCCTCGCGCTGGCCACAGGAAGGAAATATGATCTCAATGAGGTGCTGGCAACACTACTGAGATCCCTGGAGCGCCGTTATGAGATGTTGCAGCGCAATGCCGCCCAACTTTCGCAGGATTATCTTGAACTTCTCTATTGGAGAAAACAACCTCACCTTTTTGAAGCCAGTGATGGCGCTTTTGAAGGCACGATCGAGGA
>Ga0315912_10005047_pt1 | contig 12232 bp, 5 predicted proteins | sample VfabasoilMG_FD_204469 | JGI IMG/M metagenome (GOLD analysis project Ga0315912, IMG submission 204469) | Garden soil microbial communities collected in Santa Monica, California, United States - V. faba soil | ecosystem: Environmental > Terrestrial > Soil > Garden | place: USA: California... | reverse complement strand
CAATTCTTGAGCAGGGGTGACGGTTGGCCGTCGGCGCCCTTCACCGTGTCGTCGATATAGCAGTAGCCAGCCGGTGCGTTTCCGGCGAGTTGGCCCTGGCATATCTTCAAGTTATCGCCAGTTTCCTGGACGATTTCGCATTGGCACCACGTCTCGCAGGCCGGTCGTGTGCCGACGCCGCACTGGCCGCTCTGCTTCAGCTGCTTCCGCACCGCCGCCAGGATCTTGGGGTCGGCTTCAGCACGACCGGGCAGAGTGCAGTCGCAGTTGTCCTTCTTCGCTTCGACCACCTTGCAGAGCACTTGTCCCTGCTCGTCGGTCTGAATCGCACGCGGCAAGCACTTGCCCTTCAGGGCGTCCTTCAAGCGCTCGATGATCGCGCCGACCGCCGGGTTGTAACCGTAGTTCGGATCGGAGTCCGCCGTGGTGTTGACCGCGGGCGTGGAGAACTTCGGGCAGATCGAGGCGACGATGGCGTTGTCGCCGAGGTCCTTCAGCACCTGCAGGTGGCGGGTGCCCGGGTAGGCCTTGGCAGACGTTTGCGTCGTGCTGACTGGGCCCCGCCCGCCTTGCTGGCAGAGCGGGCTGTTCGCGGCGGTCACCGCGTCCAGCTTGCCCGACTTGTCGGGTGAGCAATCGCACGCTGCATCGCCCGGCGCGCACTCTTTCGCCTTCTGCAGCGGGAAGGTGCATGCGTACTGCAAGTCGGCGAGATCCGGGATGTTCTGCTCGTGGCCGTTGATGATGTTGGGCGTGGTGGTGTTCACGGGCGAGATGGCGACACCCGCGATGGCATTGGTTCCGGAGCGAACTTGCGGAGTCTCGACCATGAACGGATCGCTCGGCGGGATGGGTGCTCCGCCACCAGCCGGATGGGGGTTGCCGAGCACGGCATCCCAACGGCCCAGTTCGTTCATCCGCTTCGCGGTCAGGTAGGTCAGACCCGCGGCAGCCGGGAGCGATTCGGGTTCCGAGATGTCTTGCCAGGGCACGCCGACGATGCCGGCCAAGAACACCAGCGAGGGATCGCGGGGCGCCTTGTCCGAGCCAGCGTTGTCATACAGCGGGTTGGTCACGAGCTGACCGGTCGATTGCAACGGGATGGTCTGGCTCGTGAGCGCATTGACGTAACGGCCCGTGTCGTAGAGCAGATCGAAGCCGAAGCGCTGGTGCTGGTTGTAGCAACGCAGATTGAGCGAGTCGTCCAGCATCTCCCAGGTGCGGTAGGAACCGCCCATGGTGTTGTCCTTGCACACCGCGTCGTCCTTGAGCGCCGCACAGCCGGGGGGCGGTGCGTCTTCCTTTTGGGCGCAGGAACGGCAGCAGATATCGTTGGGATTCTCGGAGCATTTCGCGGTGGCGCGCGGCATGCGAGCCGAAGAACCGACGAACCAGCCTACCGTATCGTCACGAATCGAGCAGTCGTTCTCGTCCGAGAGCATGACGATGGCGACCAACGAGTCGGGGCGTAGGAATGCTTTACGTTGCGCGAGCAATATATCGTCGCAACCCGCGCAAGGGCCGGTCGTGCCGTTGGCGTTCACGGTCAGCGTGGAGCCGCGCGCGGTCTGACCGTTGACCAGGGCCACATTTGCCGGCGGCTCTGGATCGATCAAGAAGCGGTACCAGGACTCGAGCGAGGCTTCGTAACCGCAGCCGTGCTCGCCTACCGCCGAGATCATGTTTTGGAACTGCATCTTCAAGGCGGCGGCATCGCGCTCACCAGCCGGAACGTTCGCCTTGCCCGTGGCGTCCCAGGCCAAGAAGCCGGTGTTGTTCCAGTTGGCGATGTTCGGACGGACGCTACCGATCATGCGCGCCTTGTCGTCCAAGGTGTCCATCGGGCCTTGAGCCGTCGCACACACGCTACCGCCGTGCGCGCCCAAGCTCGAGCTGACGATACCGATATGAATGTCGCCGATGGGGCTGAACTCGACCTGCCCCTTGCCCGGGGGGCACTGGCCGTTGGTTGAGCTCGCACCGGTCGGCTTGTTCGCGGCGTCTACGCAGATCGGGGAAACCAAGCGGCTCACCAGCACGGGCACGGCGGCCTTCAGGATTTCCTGCTTGTCCTGCATCGACACCGAGTTGTCGACCATGAACAGGAGGTCGATTTTGTCGACCGCGGTCTGGATGATCTGATCGACGAACACGTTGCTCGTCGTGGGCGTCTGGGGGACGACCGGGCGATCGAGACAGCCAGTGGCCAGGGCAACAGACGCGCCGGCGACGGCCAGGCTCGCTATCCCTGCTCGGACGAGCTTGGCCGCGGAACGCGGCTTGGACTCGGTGGTCGAACGCTTCAATATCATTGAAAGAACTCCTTGAATGGGCGCCGCCCCTGACCCGATTTGGCCTGGGAGCGTGAGGGGTGCACTGAGGTTGGGGCTAACAGAGTCAACTGGGCCCACATGAACCCCTCGCGCGCGGCGGCCGAAGGGTAGGTTTTCACACAGTAAGTTGTCAATCCCTGCGACAATCGCCGGAAAACACCCGTAGCAACGGATCTCTCCCGGCTTTCGACGCCGTGTGGGGTTGGCAACTGCTTTCGCATGACCTCCCCTCAAGCACACGCTGTGCCGTTGCTCAGGTCCCGCTTATTCCCGCAGATCCGCAAACTCGATCGGCAACTATGTTGGCAGTCCAGGGCGCGCGGCCAATCGAGTGGGCAGCGCGCTTGCGAGCAAACCTACAGACGACCACCGACACGCTAGTCGCCGCACTAAGTCCCCGGTGCCAGTGCCCGCTCTCTATATCATCTCCCGACTCTCTTTCCCCGAACGACGCCCCTCGCCCCCCTCTGCCTTCTCGAGTGGGCTGCCTCGCAGCAGCCCGCTTGCACCAGTGCGTCGCGGCGCACGGCCGCGCTTGCCGGGAGCGCTGCGTACGCGCGCGTGGAATCGTCCGAGCACGCCATGAGTCCATGAGCACGAACTTCACCCGTGATCACGCGCCAATTTTTGGGGTTCGCGATGCTCGTCGCAACGGGACACTTTCTACGACGTGCTCGGCCGCGGTGAGCAAACCCCAAACTCTCTCTCCTCTGATCTTTGCGCTCTTTGCGGCTTGGCGGTCAACCTCTGGGAGCCTCGTCCTACGCGCACTTGGTGCAGAGCACGAGGCTCCATGAACACAGGGGTTCGCGATGCTCGTCGCAACGGGACATTCTCTACGACGTGCTCGGCCGCGGTGAGCCTAGTTCAATGGCTCAGCCTCATTGGTGATCGCATCTCCCACACAGGCGATGAATGCAAATGCGCCCTGGGCCGGGGTCTGGTGCGCCGGATCGGAGTCCACGAAGCGCAGCCGATGGCGTTGCGTCTGCGGGCAGAGGGCCAGCTGGGCGTCCACGGCTTGGGTGGTGTTCGCATCGGCGCCGACCTTTGCTTGGTCGTCGACGTAGCAGTAGCCCGCGGGCACCCCGCCCTGATTGGCTTGGCAGGCACGGAGATGCGCCGAGTCGACCTGCTTGATCTCGCACATGCACCAATCGTTGCACGAGTTCTTTCCGGGCACGTCACACTGACCGGTCGCCGCGAGCCGTGCTCGAACCGCGCGCTTCATCGCGTCGCCAATGACCTCGGCGCGCCCGTCGAGTTGACAATTGCAGGCATCTTTCTCCTTCTGCGCTTCCACCACGCGGCACAGCACCTGCCCTTGCTCGTCCGTCTTGATCGCGCGCGGCAAGCATTTGCCGGCTAGGCTGATCTTCAGACGCTCCAAGATCGCGCTGACCGCCGGGTTGTAGCCGTAGTTGGGATCGGCCGCGGGATGGTCGGGATCGGCGGCCTGCAGCACCTTGGGGCAAATCGAAGCCACGATCGCGTTCTCGCCTAGATCCTTCAGTACCTGCAGCTCGCGCGTACCAGGGTAGGCTTTGGCGGAGGTTTGTGTGGCGCTGACCGGGCCCACCGCGCCCTGCTGGCAAAGCGGACTATTCGCCGCAGTCACTGCGACGAGATCGCCTTTCGTGCTCGGCGCGCAGTCGCACGCCGGGTCGCCTGCAGCACATACCTTGGGCATCTTCAGTGGGAAGGTGCAGGCGTATTGCAAATCGTTGAAGGCCGGAATCTTTTGCTCGTGGCCATTGATGACATTGGGGGTCGTCGTGTCCCACGGCGCGATGCTGACCTTGGCGATGGCGTTTTCACCGTGGCGCTGCTCTGGAGTCTCGATCATGAACGGATCGCTCGGCGGAACGGGAGGGCTCGCGCTCGGATCGCCGAGCAGCGCGTGCCAACGCCCCTTGTCGTTCAGCTCCTTAGCGGTCAGGTAGGTGAGTCCGGGACCCTTGAGCGACGCTTCGTCCGCGATGTCTTGCCACGGCACGCCGACGATGCCCGCCAAGAACACCAGCGACGGGTCGCGGGCCGCCTTCTTCGAGCCGGTATTGTCGAACAGCGGGTTGGTCACGACCTCACCCGTCGATTGCAGCCGGATCTTCGTGCTCGTGAGCGCCTCTACATAGCGGTCCGTCCCATAGAGGAGGTCGAAACCAAAGCGCTGATGCTGGTTGTAACAACGCAAATTGGTCGTGTCCTTGTCGTCCTTCCAGGTGCTGTAGCGATAGCCCTTCTCAATGTCTTTGCACACAGCGTCGTCCTTCAGCGCCGGGCAGCCCGGGGGCGGAGCGCCTTCCTTCTGAGCACAGGAACGGCAGCAGGGGTCGTTTGAATTCGCTGCGCACTGCGAAGTAGAGCGAGGCATGCGCGCGGACGAGCCGACGAACCAGCCCACCGACTCGTCACGAATCGAGCAGTCGTTCTCGTCCGACAACATGACGATCGCGACCAGCGAGTCAGGTCGCAGAAAAGCCTTGCGCTGCGCGAGCAACACGTCGTCGCAGCCGACACAAGCGCCCAACGTGCCGTCCGCGTTCACGCTGCGCGTAGAACCCCGCACGGTGAACTGCGTGTCCCCGGCTGGCACCGTCGTAATCTGTGCGGGCGGCTCTGGATCGACCAAGAAGCGATACCAGGACTCGAGCGAAGCCTCGTAGCCGCAGCCGTATTCGCCGACAGCCTTGATCATGTCTTGAAAGGTGCTGATCAAGGTCTCGGATTGCTGGGTGCCTGCGGGGCTATTGGCCTTACCCGAGGAATCCCAGGCCAAAAAGCCGCTGTTGTTCCAGGTCCCGGAGCTCGGGAATCTCTCCGGTCGCATGCTGCCGACCAAGTGCGCCTTGTCGTCCGGGTTGACGACCGGGGCCAACGGTTCTTTGCACACCTCCCCACCATGTGCGCCCAAGCTAGAGGTCACGACGCCGATGTGAATGTCGCCGATCGGATTGAACTCCGGCCGGCCCTGGTTGTTCGGACACTGCCCGTTGGGAAGCGCGTTCACGCCTGTCGGCTTACCCGCGCCATCCACGCAGATCGGCGTGACGAGGCGCGATAGCAGTACAGGGATTGCCTCGCGCAGGATCTCCTGTTTGTCGGTCATCGACTGCGAGTTGTCGATCATGAACAACAGATCGATCTTGTCGATCGCCGTCTGTTTGATCTGATCGACATACAAGTTACTCGTCGACGGCGAAACCTCCGCCAGCGGCCGCGACAAGCAGCCCGTGATGAACAGTAACCCCAAGCACCCCAATCGCGTGAACATCATGAGCCAGGACAAAGCACACGGCGCGCCACTGATCTTTCTCGCGACTTTGCAGGAACGCGCTGCAACTCCAGTTGCACGTCGCCAACCGAGTAGTCCTTTTCTCTGCCGTCGCAGAGCGAAGCAAGAGCCGCGAAGTGAGACGCGCGAGCGGCCGTTCGTCAGCGCTCAGCAACGAGAGTGATCGAAACGCCGCGTCGCCGACATTGTTCGGAGAAAGCAGCTATTTTTCCGATGAATCCGGCGCCGCCGCGTGGCCTTCCGCAAACCAGGAGCGAAGTGCGCTCAGGTGCTTCTTGCTCACACCGGGCACCGCCAGGATCACTTCATCGCTCGCGCCGCGTACGGCGGCGAGTGAGCCGAGTGTCTTCAGCAGCGCCACACGCGTCTTGGGTCCGATCCCCGGCACCTGATCCAACTCCGAGCCCAAGCGGCGCTTCTTGCCCACCTTCTTCCGACCGCGATTCGAGAAGCGGTGCGCTTCATCGCGCGCACGCGCGAGCAGGAACAACTCCGGGCTGTTCGGACGAAGTGGAATGGGATTTTTTTGGCCGGGCAAGTACACGCGATCGACCAATTTGTCGCCGAGCACGTTTTCTTTTTCTTTGGCCAAGCCACAGATGGGTAGATCGTGCAAACCGAGGTCGTGCGCGGCGGCCAGGGCCACGCCTAGCTGCCCGCGCCCGCCATCGACCACGAACAGATCCGGCAGTTGCCAGTCCGCGGAGTCGCTCTCTTCACGCGCTTCCGCGGAGTCACTCACCTCGCCTTCGGCAAGCGCGGACTCGGCGGGCTCGGCCGTAGCGCGCTCGGCCGCGTCTTTGCCGCGCCGAAAGCGCCGCCCCAGCACCTCGAACATGGCCCCGTAGTCATCGCCCTCGGCCACGCTGCGCACGCGGTAAGTGCGGTAACGCTTCTTGTCGGGCAAGCCATTGAACAGGTGCACCACGGCGCCCACCGTGTCTTGTCCGCCCAGGTGCGAGATATCGCAGCACTCCACGCGGCGCGGCAAGGTCGGCAAGCGTAGACGCTCCTGCACTTTGAGCAGGCGTTCGTCGATGTCGGTCTCGGCGCGCCGCTTTTCTTCGAACGCATGCCGCGCATTCTCGATGGCCATGTCGAGCAGCGCCTTGCGCGGGCCGCGCGCGGGCGCGATGAGTTCGCACTTCTTGTGCCTGCCTTGCACGAGCAGCGCGCGTCGCTCTGCCAGCCACTCGGCCACACCGTCCGCGCCATCGGGCAGCACGGGCACGATGATCTCTTCCGGGATCAGCGCTTCTCCCGAACCACCCTCGCCGTAGTGATCGCGCAAGAAGGCCGCCACCACTTCGTCGTCCGGCACCTCGACGCGGCGATTCGAAAAGCTGGCCACGTCGATCACGCGGCCCGATCGCACGAGCATCACGCTCAGCTCGACCAAATCACCCTCGCGATATATCCCGAGCACGTCTTGGTCACAGTCCGTGACGGACACCACGCGCTGGCCTTCACGGATCGACTCCACCGCGGCCAATTGATCGCGACAGACCGCGGCTACTTCGAACTCCAGGTTCTCGCTGGCCCTGCGCATGCGCGCCTTGAGCTCACGCGTGAGTTCATCGTGCCGACCGTCCATGAACAGTGACACCGCGTGGACTTGCCCCGCATACTCCGCCGGATCCACGTCGTACACGCAGGGCGCCGGGCAGCGCTTGATCTGATACTTCAAGCACGGGCGCTTGCGGCTCTCGATCTCGCGATCGGAGCAGGTGCGCAGCTGAAAGTGCTTCTCGACCATGTGCAGCGTGCGGCGCGCGGCAGTGGCCGAGTGATAGGGGCCGAAATAGCGCGCGTTGTCCGGCTTCGGTTTGCGCACCAGCTCGAGCCGAGGCCAAGCGTGCTCGGTGGAGAGACGCAGGCTCAGGAACTCTTTGTCGTCGCGTAGCTTGACGTTGAAGCGCGGTTTGGCCTCTTTGATGAGACTATTTTCCAGGATCGCCGCTTCCTTTTCGGTCAGCGTGACGATGGTGTCGAGGTCGGCCGCGAGCTTGCGCAAAAATGGGATGAACGCGCGAACGTCCGAGCTCGAATCCTGAAAATAGCTGCGCACGCGCGAACGCAGGCTCTTGGCCTTGCCCACGTACAGCACCGCGCCGGCCTTGTCCTTGAAGATGTAGCACCCGGGACTTACCGGCAGACTTTCCAATTTTTGCAGTAACAGCTCGTTGAACATGGACAGCGCCGCCACTCTCTTTAGCGCGGCGGCTGGGCAATGCTATAGGGCGGGCATGTTCGCGTGGATCCCCGGCGGCAAGAGCGGTCGCGTCATTGCGATAGCGGTCGCGGCCGGCCTCGGCATCGGGCTCTTGTTGGTGCCCGCGGGCCCGAGCCCGGACGACCCGAAACAGCCGCTGCCGCCGCTTTCGCTGTTGAAGCAGCAGCTGCCGCAGACCGATACCGCCCAGAAAATGGCGCTCGAGCGGGTGCGCCGTTACGCCGGCAGCAAGCTGCTGCTCGAGCTGCCCGACGGCAAGCGGCGGGAAATCTTCGTCGCCGAGCTGGGCGGCGAGATCGACAAGGTGCGCCTGGCCGCGCTGGTCCACGACGCGCAAGACCGCACGAGCGTGCTGCTGCGCGGTTACCACGCGCAAAAGCGGCAAGGGCCGATCACCCTACCCGTCCCCGTCACGCTGGATCGCGAGCGTGCGCAGACGGCGCTGCGCACGTTGAAGGACGAACTCGATCGCCTACCCGTCGATGCGCGGCTGGACTTGGAAGCACGCAAGCTGGTGCCGGAACAGAATGGCCGGCTGCTCGACGTCGATGCCACGCTGGGCGCGATCGAAGAAGCGCTCGGCCGCGGCGAGGCGAAAGTCAAAGTCGTGTTCGAAGAGCGCAGGCCCAAGCGCGTGGCAGCAGAGCTCGGCGCGGTCGCCTTCGACGACATCCTCGGCTACTTCGAGACGCGCTACGATCGCTCGGCGCGTTTCCAAGCGCGCAGTTACAATTTGCGTCTGGCCGCATCCAAGCTGGACGGACAAGTGCTGCTACCCGGTGAAGTGTTCGATTTCAACGAAACCGTCGGCCCGCGCGATGAAACCAACGGCTACAAAGTCGCGAAGGTGATCGCCGAGGGCGAGCTGGTGGACGGAATCGGCGGTGGAACCTGCCAAATCTCCGGCACGCTCCATGGCGCCGCCTTCTTCGCAGGTCTCGAAATCGTCGAGCGTTATCCGCACACGCGCCCCAGCGGCTACATCAAGATGGGCATGGACGCGACCGTCGTGTACCCGACGATCAACTTCCGAATCAGAAACTCGTTCTCCTTTCCGATCGTACTGCATGAGACCGTCAAGAATGGCATCGTGCGCGCGGAGATCCTCGGTCAGAAGCGCACGCGCACCGTCACACTGATCCGTCGCATCGATGCTGCACTGCCGTTCGAGGAAGTCGAGCGCCCCGACAAGGAGCTCCCGAACGGTATGCGAGTGCTCGGACAACGCGGCGTACCCGGCTTCAAGTTGCGGCGTTACCGCATCATCCGTGAGGGTGATAACGCCGTGCGCGAGCGCTGGGACGACACTTATCCACCGACGTCGCAGATCGTACGCGTCGGCGCCGGGGACATGTCCAAGGAGCAGTCGAAGGCAGCGGAGGACGACCAACACCCGGAGTACGTGGCGGACGAGCTGCTCGTCACCACGCAAGGCCCGAAGCTCGACGCGGCGGACTCGGATGAGGACGGAAAGAAGGCCGACGACACCGCGGACCGCGGCGGAGTGATGCGGGAATCACGCGAGCCAGGAAAATATGGAACGGCGGGCTGGACGGAGGAGGCCGGAATGCCCTATTGGCGTTCTGGGCAGAGCAAGGCCGCGGAACCGGAAACCGGCCCGGGCCGGGAGTCCAAGCCGCTGAAGCAAAAAGGGAAAAAGGCCAAAGGATGAAGATCCGGAGCGCGGGCTTGACTCAAACCGAGACCTGCGCGAAGACCCCCGGACTCCGAGGGCGGTAGGCGGTTTTGCTCACGTCCTGCCCGAGCGATACCGGCTGGCCGGTGCATTGGAAAAACATGAACACCACAGAACCTGTCGTTAGCAGTCCCCGCAAACCCCCTGAAGAGAACGGCGCATCGCAGCAACGCGCGGCTGATTGGGAGAATCCCCGAGTTGCCTCGATTCTCTCCGCAGCAGCCAAGTGCTTCGCGCGCAAAGGCTTTACGGCCACGACACTTGCCGAAATCGGCAAGGAGCTCGGGCTCAGGAAGAGCATCGTCCACTATTACTTCGCCAGCAAAGCGGCGCTGATCCACGAGGTTCAGAGCTTCACCTATCACCGCTACCTGGATCGTTTGAAGGAAGCCACGCAGAACGGCGACGGCTCTACCTCGCAAGCGATGGAAGCGCTGAAGGCGCTCTGGGAGGCGATCCAAAACAACAAGACCGGCACTGGTTTGAACATCGAGGTGTGGAGCGCGGCTCGCCGCGATCCGGAGCTCAAGCGCCGCGCGGCCGGCCTGCAGCGCGACGCGCGTCAGGTCATTCGCGAAGCCATGGGCCCGGCGGCAGCCAAGGGCGGCGTCAACCGCTCCGAGGCGCTGGCCACCTTGTCGCTGGCCGTGCTCAACGGCCTGAGCGTCACGGAATACCTCGAGGGCGACGAGACGCGCGCTCGCGAGGCGTACGAGACGTTCCTGCAGTTGCTTCGGCTCGGCCTCGAGTCGTCGTCTGCGACCTCCTGAGTCACCGGGGCTTGCGTCGGTGCGAAAGCTTGGCCTCGTGCCGGCTTTCGCACTGGCGATCGCCACCCTCCGGATGCATGCTCTGAGCGCGTTGTTGGCTCGAAATCGCCTCTGGCTCGTTTTTGCACTCACCCTCCTCGGCAGCGTGTGTGCTTCGCTTCCCGCGCACGCCGGCTGGCGTAAGCCCCCGCGTGAACCGCTGGTACTGAACGCATTTGGCCCCACCCTGCCGCTGACCGAGACGGCCTGGCTGGTCGATCGCGTCAGGCAAAACCACCGCTTCGACTTGGGCAGTGACTCACTGCGCGGGTTGCTGGAGCGTTTCGTGGAGCCCGCGCGCAACCGCGCGCCCGAATGGCGCAGCTTCTGGCACGGCCGCTTCGGCCGAAACAATTTCCTGATGTACCCCAAGCTCGTCTGGCTCGGCGCAGAAGCGGGGGTCACGGGTGAGCTTGGGTCAGCGCGCGAGCCGAGCCTCGAAGGGGCCGAAAGCTCCTGGGGCTTCGAGCTGCGGGGGCCTGAGCCGATCCTCCCGTTCGACATTTCGCGCGCCGAGGTGCTGCCGGATTGGGCGCTCGATGTGCAAGCGCCCGAGCCGGATTTCTTCGGCATCACCCAGCGCCAATTTTGTCCGCGCTGGAAGTCGCCCAAACCCGTCTCCGTCGTGCGCTACGATGGCGCTGAATACACGCGCATGGCGTTGGTCGATTGCCAGGGTGCCATCGCGCCGGATGCGCTCGATCGCCTGAGCGTGCTCGCGCGGCCGCCCGCGACGCCCAAGCCGGAAATGCCGCTGCCTTTGGAGCCAGACGAAGACGCCCCCGGCGGTGAATGGCTACCGCGCGTCAAGTTGCTGCATCCGCGGCTGATTTGGGTCGTGCAGAAAATCGCCGAGGCCTTCCCCAACCGCTCGATCTTCATCATGAGCGGCTACCGGCGCGACGCGCACGGCAGCAACCACCAGAAGGGCCGCGCGCTCGACCTGTACGTCACCGGCGTCGACAACGCGAACCTGTTCCGCTTCTGCCACACGCTCAGCGACGTCGGCTGCGGCTTCTACCCCAACAGCAAATTCGTCCACGTGGATGTGCGCCCCTACGGCACGCATCGCGTCGCTTGGGTGGACGTGTCCGAACCAGGCGCCGCCCCTGAGTACGTCAGCAGCTGGCCTGGCTTGCTGTCGAACCCGTACGAAGAGTTCGCCGGCTGGGGCGAGTAGCGGGCCCGAACGCTCGCCTGGCTCCACTCCCGAGAGTGAATCGGAGCTGCGTCGCGCTGCGACTCAGCCAGCGTGAGTCCCGCCGCGCAGTTGCGCGAGGGCGCGCTCCGCCGCTTCGACCGTGATCAGACCATCACCCGCGATGCGAGCGGCGATCAGTTCGACTTCGTCGCCCACGGCGCCCGCAGCGCTGGCGACGGAGCGAGCGTGCAGCGACATATGCCCGCGTTGGATGCCTTCGGTGGCAAGCGCACGCAGGGCGGAGAGGTTCGAAGCCAGGCCGACGCTGGCCGCGATCATCGCGAGCTCGTCGGCAGAAGTGACGCCCAGGATTTTGAGCGCGAGCCGCGCAGTCGGGTGAACGCGCAGCGTGCCGCCTACGATGCCGAGCGAAAGCGGCAACTCCAATTGACCGACCAGATCTTCACCATCGCGGCGCCAAACCGCGAGCGGCGCGTAGTGACCGGAGCGCGCGGCGTAGGCATGCGCGCCCGCTTCGACGGCGCGAAAGTCGTTGCCTGTCGCCAGCACCACCGCGTCGATGCCGTTCATGATGCCCTTGTTGTGCGTGGCCGCGCGGTATGGATCGAGCTCGGCGAAGCGCGAAGCCGAGACGATCGCGTCGACGACCTCCAGCCCGTCGAGGTTCGCACTTTCCGAGTCTGCGCGTTCGGCATTCTTGCTAG
>Ga0315912_10005045_pt1 | contig 12233 bp, 12 predicted proteins | sample VfabasoilMG_FD_204469 | JGI IMG/M metagenome (GOLD analysis project Ga0315912, IMG submission 204469) | Garden soil microbial communities collected in Santa Monica, California, United States - V. faba soil | ecosystem: Environmental > Terrestrial > Soil > Garden | place: USA: California... | reverse complement strand
GTCGGTTTTCACGCCGCAGGTGTGGCTGTCGCCAGCGGCCAGATGCGTGAACGTGTCGGGCGGTGCACTGGCTTGCCCGCGGGTGTTGTCACCCCAGCACGAGGCAGCGCCGTTCATGCGCAATTCGCAGACGTGGCGTGCACCAACGGCGAGCTGTCCGACCACGCCGTTCGGCGCGGTCGTCTGACCTGCGAAGTTTTTGCCCCAACACTTGATGGTGCCATCGGTCTTCGTGGCACAGCTATGTTCAGTGCCGGCGCTGACCGTGACGAAGGTCCCGCTCGGCGCCGTTGCTTCACCATAAGTATTTCCTCCCCAACAAACGATACTGCCGTTCGTCTTCAAACCGCACGAGTGTAAGCCGCCGGCGTTCACACTCGTGAACGTTCCAGGCGGCGAGACTGCTTGCCCCGAGCTGTTGTTGCCCCAACAGGCGACGGTGCCATCTGTCTTCAGCCCACAGGTGTGACTGCCGCCGGCGCTGATGCTCGCATACGTGCCTGGAGTCGGATTCGATTGGTTGGAGTAGTTATCGCCGAAGCACCTGGCTTCGCCCTTCGCTGTCACGGCGCAGGTGTGCGAGCCACCGACTGAAAGATTGACGAAGGTTCCGGGCACCGTGCCGCGACCATCCGGGTTCAAGCCCCAACACTGCACGCTGCCATCAGGCTTCAACCCACAGCTGTTACTATACCCAGTACTCACGCTATCGAAGGGGCCACTCTGAGCAGCCGCCTGGCCCTGCGTGTTCTCGCCCCAGCACAAGACACTGCCATCGAGTTTCAAGCCACAGGTATGGGTAAAGCCGACGCTCACGCTCTTGAACGAACCTGGTGGTGGACTGGATTTGCCGGCCGGATTGCCGCCCCAACAAGCAACCCTGCCATCCGCCTCGAGCGCGCAGGTATTCCCGTAGCCCGTGCTCACCTGCAGCGTCAGTCGTTCGCATTGCGCGCCCCAAGTTCCGGCGGGGCAGTCACACACGGCGTCCTGATCCGAGAGTGCCACCAAGGAGCCGCCATGCTGACACGCGGGCACGCACTTGAGCGCATTGACCGTTGCGGTGCTTTGCCCTTCCGGGCACGGAGTGCACGCGCGATCATTCGACATCGAGCCCGGGGCGGCGACGAAGCTGCCGATGGCACAAGTGCTCCAAGGAACGCATTCGGAGTCTTTGCGCCAGCTGCCGTCGTCACAGTCGGCGGAGCCAGCTCCCGCTTCGCCTCCGTCGCCCGCAGCTCCGCCCGCCACTGAAGCCCCAGCGTGCCCAGGGGTGCCCGCGTGCCCAGCGGAACCAACGGAACCAGCGTGCGCACCACCGGCGCCAGCATCCGTTCCGCCGGAGCCCGCGCTGCCGCCTGGCTCAGCCTTGCCCGAGCCCCCGCAGCCCACTGCCAACAGCACCGAAATCGCCGACGGCCACCCGAAAAGAGCTCTCACCACGCGGCAGCATGCCACGAAACTCCGAGGGTTTGTCAATGGCAGCTGCTCTGCCTTCCCGGCACGCCGGGGGGCTCCGCCGCTCACTCGTCGAGCAATAACGCTTGGCGATACTCCGGAATGACGCTCCCGTCGGCAGACATGATCATGAACCAGCTCCCCAAGATCCTCGGTTTTGCGCGCATCAAGCCCCTGAGCGAGTGGCTCACTTCTTCGCCCGGCGCGGGTTGATGGTTCGCATCATCCGCTTCCGCGGTTAGGGATCTGGACTGGCCGCACGTAACACTCTTCGAGCGTCTCCGGAAAACAGTCAGTGATGTCAGCGTCGATGAGCCGAAACGACGGCGCCAGTGGAAGCCACGCGAGCGGCCAAGGCGCCCCGCCACAAATCGTCACGCCGCCGTCGCCGAACTTGAGCGCCGTGCGGCACAACTCGACCTTGTACGGATCACCCAGCAACTGAAGCCCAAAAACGCTCGGTTCGTTATGTTCAGTAAATGAGGTCTCGTCTCCGTAGGGGATCCCATCAGGGATCGTCATCCCCCACGGAAACAGCGTGCCGCCCGCGGCGGCCTCTAGTTCGTCCTCGGTGGGTAGACGTAGCCCATCCAATGCCAACCGACTATCGACGAATTCGCAGAGAGCGTGAAGCGTCGAAACGCCCTCGAGCCCGTATGGGTCGCCGATCACATCCGAGATCTGGATCGGACGACGCGCGATTCGGAAGGTCGGGAGCGCGACAATCCGCTCGCTCGAACATTTGCCGATGCACTCGTCAACCAACGACGCCGTTTCCGGATCCAACCGGACCTCCTCGGGCAACGTGAAGCGCCAGCCGAGATGAAAGCGACCCCCGTGAATCGTGATCAGGTCCATTCTCGTTCTCCCGAATCGAGCTATTCCTGGTCGAGCAACTCGCCGAACTCGTCGATCCAGCCGAGCAGCAGCTGGTGCGGGGCCAATGTCTGCGTGAGATCAAACGTCTCGGGGAACGAAGCATCGCTCTGATGACGAGTGGTGAGCAGGCTCACCGTGGTTCCCGGAAGATTACGAATCTTCACGAGCGGCCAATAGAGCGAGAAGTAGGCGGTTTCCCGGACGAGACGCGCCACGGCTTCGCGCTGGTCATTTGTCAGGCCGGCGAGCACCTGCGCATCGCGAAGCTTGGCCTGGTAGTCGTCAGAGCCCGGAGTCGGCGGAACCATTCAGCCGCTCGAGCGACTCTTCTAAGACCTGCTCGGCGGCACCAACCATCGCCGCACCAACGATCTTCGATGCGAGCTGCCCGCGCTCGTCGGGGTCGGACGGCCAAGCCACGGTTTCGGCGTCTTGTGCCCAAATCGATTTCCAGAAGACGTCGCGCTTCGTCATTGGTGCGGCTAGTCTCTAGCAATAAATTACCGTCCTTCCGCGCCTTTCTGGCTAGACTCAGCAGATGCGCCAGGAATTCTCGCTCCGCTTCGAACCCGCCTCCGGGCCCAAGTTCGTACAGGCGCAAGCGTACATCCGGGCCCTTGATGCTGCTCTCGAAGGCTTGGCGTCACTGCGAACGTCGCTCGCGCACGAGCTAGCGACCATAGGACCAAGTTAGGTCAACCCCAACGTGCGGTCGACTGAGCTGAATTGAGGCGGGTCGATAGCCGCGGAGCCGGCTATCGAATAGGCAACACCACGTTTTGGCACGCACAGCTTGGTGGTGTAGCTTCCAACCATGAATCGCGCCTGGGCACTAACCCTCGTCACTCTCTTGAGTAGTTGCACGCGCACGCCCACATCGAATCCATCGATAGCAAGCTCGTTGCCGAAGCCTGGGTCGGAGGCTTCCAAGATGCCGACAGCGACGCGGGCTCCAATCCCCGGCGCTTCGAAGCCACATGAGTGCGAAGACGCGCCGCCATCGGCGCGCAAGCCGACGGGTGCACCACTATTGAGCAATGACGCGCTCGTTGAGCTCGAAAGCTGCACCGAGCAGCTCGCCCAGCCAGGAAATCTGGGGATCGCTGTGCTCTTCAAAGGGGACGGTGCCGCGGCGAAGGTGGTCGTGACCGAATCGACGGTCCGCGACTGCCGGGTGGTGGAATGCGTCAAGGAGCACCTCGCCAAAGTGGTGCCTCCCACGCTCGCGCCAACGATGGCCCGAAGCAGGCACAACGTCCAAATTGCGCTCGCACCGCACGGCCGCGTGCAGACGGTGAAGCACGTCGATTGGCCGCTCGGAAAAAGCAATTATTGCGCGGCTTCAGCCGATGAATTGGGCGAATTCAAGAACGGACGCCTACCGCCGGAACAGATCCAGCACATCATCCGTGAGCGATATGGGGACTTTCGCAAATGTTATGAGGGCGGTCTCGCCTCGAACCCGGATCTGCGCGGACGCGTCACGATTCGCTTCGTGATCGAACGTGATGGCCATGTATCGACCTCGTACGTTCAGGACAACGAGATTCCGGATTGCCGAGTCGCGCAGTGCATTCGGAGCGAGATGGCCAAGAGCGTGTTTCCGAAGCCGGACGGCGGCGGCATAATAACGGTCGTCTACCCGATGATGTTCGCGCCCGATTGACCCGCGACGGGGGCTGCAAAATATTTGACTAGGTTGCGCCAGGCCGAACTTCGGTAGGCTCGCTTCGTGGCAATGATCTGGGCACGCGCGGGAATTGGTCGGTCTCTGTCGTTCGTGCTCGCGGCGTTCGGGTTGAGTGCTTGCTTTTACGACTCGCGTTGGGGTCAGCAGAAGCAAGCTCAGCAACGGCAGGCGGCGCGCCTCGCCCCGCAGAAGTTGGAGCGACAAACCACGTACTCCGCCAGGCAGGCTCAGCGCGTGCTCAGCCTGCGGGTGTACGCGACAGCCACGTACCAGGCTAGCGTCGTCGACTGGGAGCAGCAGTTTCAGCGTCAGCTCGAGTGCGCGAATACGACTTTGCGCGACTTCGGGGTCTCGTTGAAGGTCGATGCGCTCAAGACCTTTCGCCCGCGCGCTGACGAAGAAAAGCTCGACGGGTTGCTCCAAGAGCTCAGCCAGCTCGACGACGCACGAGGCGTGGACCTGGTGCTCGGGCTCGCTAAGCCCACTCCGCGCTTCGCGGCATCTGCAGATGACTTGGGTGTCGCGAAGATGCCGGGCCAGCACTTGGTCCTGCGGGCGATGAGCGACGCGCAGGAGTACGAAGCGATTCAGTCCGCGCTGAGCGAGCTACCGGAGGAGAAGCGCCAAAATGTCTACCGGGCGCGCAAGGAGCACAAGCTGTGTACCGTGCTCTTGCATGAGCTCGCTCACACCCTAGGCGTGCCTCACGAACGCGCAGCGACTTCGTTGATGAATCCGCGTTACCATATCGAGGCCAACGGTTTCAGCGACGAAAGCGCGGGTATCTTGCGCGAGTCGCTTTCCGCGCGCGTCCCTGGGCAGCCGATGTTGCTGGATGCGACGCTCGTTCAGCGATTGCGGGATTTGCTGCAAGCGCCGAACGCGGACTGGGAGCCGAAAAGTCGCGATCAGTTGCTCTCGTTCTTGCCAACCGCTCATCCTGCGCAAACGACGCGAACTCCGACTCCGACTCCGACCACGAACCAGCCCGCAGCACCGCCCACGCCCGTGCTCACATCCGTCAAAGCTGGCAGCACCGGGCTCGATCCCGATGAACAGCGCACCTTCGAGCGAGCCCGGTCCGAGTTGAGCGCGGGCCGCGCCGTCGACGCGCTATCGACTGCCAAGCCGCTCTTGGCCGCGCATCCGAACTTGCCGGCAGTGCAAGAACTGCACTGCAACATCGCAATGGCCATCGGCGACCCAGCTGCACTCGACGCCGCCTGTGCCGGGCTCTCGCCGTTCGCGAATTAGGGCTTGCATGGCCGGGTCTCGCGACCTTCGCCGGGCTGGTGGCGATCCGGCGCGGCCGCCCACGACACCCCCGGCTTCGCCGCTTCGCGCACGGCTCATTGCCGCGCTTCGCACGGATAGAGCGAACGCTCGGGCACCCAGAGCCGGGCTCCTTTCGTGAGGGACAGCGCGGGATGCTCTAGCTCCACCTCGCGCCAGCCATCGCGCCGAGAGCGCAGGAACAAGGGGATCGCGCTGGCCACGGTGCCTACAGCGCGCATCGCTCCGGAGAACTCGACCGCGAGCGGTGCGTTCCACGCGCAGGAAGGCTTCTCGTCCCTGTTCGAGAGGCGCGTCGGATCGCTCGCGCCGAACGGCTCTAGCGGCTCGTTCCAAGGCGGACTGGACAGCACGAGCGCGTCGGCGTCGAAGCGTTCGAGCGGCTCCTGCAGCGCGCTCTCGGGCACCCAACCCACCACGACGGCAGTCTCGAGCACGTAGGCGATGCGCACGAAGTGGGCGCGCGTCTCGAACACGATCACCTCGTCTGGCTCAGCGTCGTTACACCCCGGTTCTTCCGACAGGCACTCGGCTCGGGTGTCGAGAAAGGCGACCGCTGGCTGCCCCGGCGCGCGTGAAAGCGGCACGTGCTCCGCGCCGCGCCAGCGCCCTTGCCAGACGAACTGCCGCCCTCCGCGCAGCGCGAGTGACAGCTCATCGTCGTTGCTCGCAGCATCCAAGCTCAACTTGGCGCACGCTTCTTCCCCATGCGGCGTGCCGCTTGCCGGCGCAACGCGCTGGGGCAAACGCAGCTCGTAGGCGACACGTCCCCGGCTCGCGCGGGTCCAGCTGAGCTCCGTTTGCGCGCGCGACCAGAGGTAGCCCTGGAATAGTCTGGGTGCCTTTAGATAGAGCGCGAGTTCCGTGGCGGCCGCGATCGCTTTCAGCCGTAGGCCGGGCAGCTCGACGCTCACGCTCGCACCTGGAGCGGCATCACCCTCCGGAATAGTCACTTGCGCCGCGCGGCCACCGAACGCGCTGGCGAATGCTCTGGTTTGCGCTGTGATGCGCAGCAACCCAGCCCACCAACCTGACGCAAGCCAGTGACATGCCACGGACGCCCTGCCGTCCAGCGCGGGTTCGATCGGCGCTGGACGGGCATCGCTGAAGGCGCGGTACCGCGCTGGTTCGAAGTCGCTGAGTGGGGCGGGATCCGAGGGCGGCGCCGCTTGCGCGCTCGGCGCCGCGGCAAGCAGCGGTTGCGCGGGCGGCGCGCAGCCCGACGCGGCCCACGTGACCAGGGTGGATAGGAAAAGTGCGCGCGTTGACAAAGGAATGAACGTGTCGGACGGTCGCATGATTCTCGATGCCTCGCCAAGCCTCGCTGCTCGTGCTCGCTCTGGGAGCTTTGCTGCTGGCGGCGCAGGCACATGCCGACGACTCTGATCCGGCATCGGAGTGCCTAGCCAGGCCCACGCTGCCCTTGCCTACTTGCGTGCCCGCGCAGGGTCCCGAGGAGCACACGTTAGTGACACTGCAGCGGGCGCAAGCTTGGGTCAGCGCGGAGCAATTTGCGCTGGCAGCGCGCAGCTTGGCCGAATGCGAGCACCGGCTCGCCGGCAGCACCGACGTGGGGCTGCTCGTGCGCGTTCGCTCTCTGGAAGCGGAAGCGTTGCTCGGACTATCTCAGACTCCCGCCGCCGAAGCCGCGTTTCGTGCGGCTTCCGAGCTCTGGGCCAGCGAGCGTGCCCTCGGCTGGATCCGCCAATTGCCCTCGGGTGAAGCCAGTCAGCGCTCGATTCAGCAAGCTTCGGACGCCGCCGCTCGAGCCGTACTCCTGCTCGCGGAATCGCACTGGCGAGGGCCAGACGCGGTACTGCCTGCATTTGCTCGAGCAGCAGCGCCTCAACCTTTCTCTCCGCGTCGCGATACGGAGCTCAGCCCGCAGCAACGCGCAATTCGTGAAGCCTGGGCGAAGCGACAGCGCGCTGCGTTCCTGCGCCATTACCAAGAGCAGATAGCTCCCTGGCTCGTGCGCCAACGCGCAACCATCGAGGCGGCTGAACGAGAATTCGAACAAGTGTACCTGGTGCCGCCGGTTGCGGCGCCACCCTGGCGTGTCGCCGTTGCTGCCAACATCGGTTTCCTGTGGGGCCGCTTCATGGCTTGGCGACGCGCGATCGACGCTAGCTGCGGAGTCGCCTGCGACGAAGTGCGAACGAACGCTTATTACGGGACCTTCGACGACAGCTGGGAGCCCGACAGGCAACGCGCACGCAGCGCGTTCGAAGCTTGCATTGCGCTCTCGCGCAAATATCGCGTGCTCAGCGAGTACACGCTGGCTTGCGAGAGCTGGTTGGCCCAAAACTTCCGGGGCGATCATACGAGCGAGGAGGAGTTCATGCCCACGGCTCATTGGACAACCACGGAGCCGATGCCTGCTTCAGCGCCGTCACCGCGCTGAACCAACCGAGCTACGCCTTGCTTCCTCAAGGAACATAGAGACAGCCAGCGCTATGGCGCCGGTCGCCATGAAGACGTGGCGGTGGCGGCCTTCCGCGCCATCGAGAGCGCCTACAATCGCGTCCAGGCGGAAGTCGCGGAGCAGCGAAGCCGCGTTTTGGGGCGGCGGTCAGCCGAGCGGTGGTTGGGCGAGAAAAAATCTTCGTAATCGGCTGGAAGAGAGCGGCGCCGAGCCCTACGGTAGCGGCGCCGATGACCTTTGCTTCCCTTGGCTTGAGTGAGCCGCTGCTGCGTGCAATTGCCGAACTTTCCTACGCAGCGCCGACCGCGGTTCAGCAGGCGGCGATTCCGCCGATTTTGCAAGGACGGGATGTGTGGGCTTCGGCGCAAACCGGATCCGGCAAGACAGCGGCATTCGTGTTGCCGATTTTCGAGCGCCTCAGCGCGGCGTCTGGACAATCGTCCGGCGTGCGCGCGCTGGTGCTCGTGCCCACCCGCGAGCTAGCACTGCAGATCGAGGATGCCGGGCAACGGCTTCAGCGTTACCTGCCCGCTGCGCTGAGAATTTGCGTCGCGGTCGGCGGCGTGTCGATCAATCCGCAGATGATGGCGCTGCGTGGCGGTGCCGATCTGCTCGTGGCAACCCCGGGCCGCCTGCTGGATCTCGTAGCCTGCAACGCGGCACGGCTTTCGTCACTCGAGATATTGGTGCTCGACGAGGCGGATCGCATGTTCTCGCAAGGCTTCGCCAAGGAGCTTTCGGACGTGCTCGCGCTGCTTCCGGCAAACTGTCAGAAGCTGCTATTTTCTGCTACTTTCCCGGAGCCGGTACAAACCTTTGCCGAGCGCTTGCTGCGCGATCCCGAGCGCATCACGGTCGACGCGGGGCCGACTCCCGAGGCCGCGTTCATTGCGCAACGCGCGATCGAGGTCGACACGCGCACACGCACGCCGCTGCTGCGCCACCTGCTGGAGACTCACGATTGGACGAGCGTGCTCGTCTTCGTCGCGAGTCGTCACGCCGTCGAGCACGTCACGAGCAAGCTCACGCGAACGGGCTTCAGTGCGCTACCGTTGCACGGCGAACTGAGTCAGGGCGCGCGCGCTCGAGCGCTCGACGATTTGAAAGCTCAGCGCGTGCGCGTGGTCGTCGCTACGGATTTGGCCGCGCGTGGCTTGGATATCACCGGCCTGAGCGCCGTGCTCAACTACGACTTGCCGCGCTCACCGACCGACTACGCGCACCGCATCGGGCGCACGGGGCGGGCCGGCGCGAGCGGTGTCGCCATCAGCTTCATTGGCGCTGAAAACGCCGCGCATTTTCGGCTGATCGAGAAGCGCAACCAGCTCGCTTTGCCCCGGGAGCAGATCACCGGCTTCGAGCCCACGGACGCCCCTGCGGCGCCCACTGAAGCGACCGGCGATTCGAGCGGTGGAGTGAAGGGCAAGCGCAAGAGCAAGAAGGACAAGCTGCGCGAAGCCGCCAACAAGTGAGCGTTAGGCACTTGCCGAAAGTCGCAGCGAGTTACGGCCTTTCCTGACAGTAGGCTGGACGCACGTCGCTGGCCTGCTCGATCACGAAGTCGTGTTCGTTGCGCCGCAGCAGCAGATAGACCGGGCGCGGCGTCGAGTCTTGCTCGCGGTTCTTCGGCACGATCGCGGAGGCCCACAGCCAAGCCGGAGCGCTCGCCGGCGTGGCGCAGCCAGAAACGGTCGTGTCCCTCGCGTCCCAGCGTCCTTCGGCATACGCGCGTCGCAACCGGCTCAACACGGGCGACACGCGCAGCGAAGCCGCGAGCGAATGAGCGGCCTCGCTCTCCGACTCCAAAAGCCACTGCTCGATGAAGTCCGCGGCCTCGGAGGCGGGCTCGGAGACTGGACAGGGTGAGGTCGCTTGCAGGCCGCTGAGACTGAGTGCGCCATGACGCTGATGCCGAACGCGGCCAGCGCCTTCGGACAATGTCGATCCCCGGGCTCGCTCACGCGGTAAGCGAAGCCTGCGCCGGGCCGAACGGCATTGTAGCTGGTTGTGCGAGTGAGGCGCTCGCTGCCATAGATGGCGTACTCGCCCGGTTCCAAATCCAGACCGAACTCCGTTCCGCACGCCAAGAGCGGGCCATGCTCGCCGCTAGCCAGCGAGCGCACGCTGAGCAACGCGCGCGCTCCGTCTAGCTGCGGGCGAGGCCCCACGCTAGCCCAAAAGCGCAACTTGCGCTCGATCCTCAGGCGCCCAATTGGGGCGTGCGGGACGCCGGGAGCCGGATTGCAGGTCCATTGAGCCTCGCTAGCGGCTTCGGGCAGCGGCTCACTCGTGGCCTGGTATTCGTTCAACGTCCACTCGAGCTCCGGGACGGGCTCGACAGCGCGAAGCTCGCGCGCGGCCAAGGTCAGTCCGAGCAACGTGAGCGCCACGAAAGCGCAACGAAAAGCTCGGCTCGCACACTCCGCCCCAAATTCTCGAGCCCGCATGCGGCCGCTTCAGCAGGGTTCGTGCCAAGTGGAAGTCAGGCGCACTTCAGCGAGCCAATCACGCCCGTGCCCGCGCCTCGAACGGACGTTCCGTGTCCGTTCGACTCGCGCGGTCGGGCAGACACCGGGGTCGAGTGATGCCTCGGTCGAGCAGTGCCGCATCGTCTATAGTGCCCTGTCAAACACGGCAGTGGCGAATTCGACAGCCCCGTGTACCTCTTTCTCCGGCAGAATGCTATGCACTCTCGCGTGGCGACGTCAGCGTTGAAATGGGGATTGCGAAGCATCGGGCTGGTTCTGGCAGGCGTTTCTACGCTCGTCAGCGGTTGCGGGAGCGCGGGCCAGAACGCCGTGCGTGCAGACGCCGCGCGGCGTTTCTCCTGCGCGGAGTCGCGGATCGACGTGGACGACTTGGGCCCGCGCACCGCTCGCGCTTCAGGCTGCGGCCAGTCATTGCTGTACTCTTGCCAGCAATCCTCCGGCTCGACGCAGGGTTTTCCGCAAGCCAGTCCACTCACTGAAGCTGAAGCGCACCACCCGGCGCAATCCGGCGCACCTTGCAGCTGGGTGCCTCAATAGTCCCATCTCAGCGGGCGGGTTCATCGTCAACGCGCAGCAGCCCCATCGCGCCAGCCAACGACGCTCCGCCTCACCGCGAGTTCGCGTGCATGCTCAATCCCGCAGCGCGAGCCGCTCCCGCCGAGCCACCTCTCGAGCGGGTTCGACGTCCGGCGGTTCAGCGCACGCGGGAGTCTCGGGTTCGAGCGGTGCCGGGCAACCCTCCAATGAAGACGGCGGTTGCGGTTGTCGCCTCGGTACTCGCGCGAATCCAACCGGCATCGCCAGTTTGCTCGTCGCATCGCTGCTGCTCGCGCGACGGCGGCGACGGGCGAAGTAACGCCCAGCATCGTCGAGCCCAGCGCGGGCGAGCCGTTCCCAGAGGTCATGGCCGAGCTGCCCGTGGCCTGAAAGCGCGTCCGCCGCGCCCCTCGTGAGAAGAGCGCGGCGGATCCGCTGGCCCCTGCGCTGAGCAAGCACCGCTCAGGGCAGGATCGGCAGCGCCACCAGGTCGTCGACGTACATGTCGGGGAAGGTCGAGCCGCCGTTCTGGTTCAAGAACAGCGTGACCTCCGTGCAGTTCGCCGGCACCGTGAACGTGCCCGAGAGCTGGACCCAGGTGCCCGACGCGGCGTTGACCTGCCCGAGGAACGGGAAGTTGTCCACGCCGTTGCAGTGCGTCTTCACGGACAGCACGAACGGCAGGCTCGAGCCGGAGTTCTGCAGCGCCCAGAGCGACGCGCTGTACTTGCCCGCACCGGTCGGAAACGAAAAGGCCGGTCCATTGAAGCTCGCGCTGCGTCCGCTATTGAGGCCCGAGAAGCCGCCCGAGTGTGCGAACGTCGAGCTCTGCGAAAGACCGCCGCCGAACGTGAACCAGCCGCTCGTACCGCTCTCGAAGCCCGGGTTACCGGAGAAATTCGTCACGCTGCTCGCATTGACGCTCAGGTCGTCCACGTAGATTGCGCGCGCCGAGTACCATGAAACGCCGAGAGCAGGCAGCGCGTGTCCACGATCAGCAGCGCGCGGCGCCAGGAAACCGACGCAGGGCCAGCGGCGGGCGGAGCCACGTGCTGATGTGGACAAACGAGCGATATGGGCACGCGCTCGCTTCGCTCGTTCGCTCGGCGCTCTGTGAGAAGCGTTTCAATTGCGAAGAACGAGACGCCGCGGACAATGCTCCGCCTGACTAGAATGCGGCCAAATGTCGGATCTCGAACAGGAATTCAAAAATGACCCAGGGGGGGTCTCGGGAGACCCAGGCGCGGCCAACGTCTCCTAATGGGGCAGAAACCCCTGCCAAAGTTGGAGTTCGCAGGGCGGGAAGGGTCTGAGGACGGAGCCTGCCTGGGTCAACGATGACCCCTCTTCCTTTCGCCCACATCGGCGTTTTCTGCGAAATAGCCCTTAATTTCTGGCTGGCACGCGCACTGCAATAAGCCCTCACATGCCCACTAAAGAAGCGCAAGCAATGCCCGTAGCC
>Ga0315912_10005044_pt1 | contig 12238 bp, 24 predicted proteins | sample VfabasoilMG_FD_204469 | JGI IMG/M metagenome (GOLD analysis project Ga0315912, IMG submission 204469) | Garden soil microbial communities collected in Santa Monica, California, United States - V. faba soil | ecosystem: Environmental > Terrestrial > Soil > Garden | place: USA: California... | reverse complement strand
GCTAGTAGGTGGGGCCTAACTATGCGTTCAAGCCGACTGCCGGGGAGCTGCTTCCTCACTACCGCACGGCCCCGGCCGGCAGCGGCTTAACGCAGCGTTAGGCGGCTTGAGAAGGCTGCATGCTGGATCACCAAGCCAGTACAACTCGGTCGGGTGCTCTAAGAGCCATCAAGCTCGTGCACACCCTCGCCTGGGCGGTCTTCGCGGCGTGCATTGTCGCGCTGCCCATCGTCTCTTGGCGCGGTGCTCATGGAGCTGCCGCAGTTCTCTTCTGCATCGTCGCAGCAGAGGTAGTCGTTCTCGCCTTCAACGCCTGGAGTTGTCCGCTCACTCCGGTGGCAGCGAGGTACACTCCTGACCGCAAGGCCAACTTCGACATCTACCTGCCGCTGTGGTTAGCGCGTTACAACAAGCAGGTGTTTGGTTCGTTGTACGTCGGTGGGTCGCTGTTCGCGCTCGCCAACTGGCTCAGGAGCTAGTGCCCGTGCTTTCTCGGTCGGTCGTTAACATGCCAAGAGCATCACTCGAGCCGCCGCCTAACTATGCGTTCGAGCTGACTGCCGGGGTCTCGCTCCCTCAGTGCTGTACTGCCTCGGCCGGCAGCAGCTCAACGCGGCGTTAGATGACCCAGGACATGCCTTGAGTACCCTTACATCACGCTATCAATGGCTATCCCAAACGCGCGTTTCGATACCGCTGACCTCGGCCATTCTGTTTGCAGCAGGTTTGGGTGCCCTACTCCATCGAGTGTCGGAAGCAACGAGTAGTGCGTGGCCGTATGTCGTTGGGGGCGCGGTGGTCGGTGCCTCGCTTTCATGGCTAGTACACCGGGTCTCAGCCGGCGTCAGTCAGATGCTTCCACCTTCCAAACTACCCAGAATGTATCAACGGACGCTGTCTCTTGGGGTCGTTGGCTTTGGCATTGGGTTCGTCGGCATCCTCTTGGCATTCTACGGCGTTCAGACCGCCGGCCTTGTCATTGTCGTTACTGGTGTGTTCTTAGTGGCGTTCTCGATGGTCGCCATGCTCGCTCAACTGGCATGGTCACTACTCCGCAGGTTCATCTAACTATGCGTTCGAGCTGACTGCCGGGGTCTCGCTTCCTCAAAGCTGTACTGCCCCGGCCGGCAGCAGCTCAACGCGGCGTTAGCGCCTACAGTGCCGGACTCTCGCAAGCTCATTAGAAGCGGGCTTCACGCGCTACTCGCAGTGTCACTCGCCATGTTCTGTGTTGCCGCAATTGACACAGCAATCACCACCCTCGACATTGTCTCCGTATCCACGGGTGCATTCTTTGGCTTCATCTTCACTTTCTTGGTCGGGGCCCCAATTGTGGTCGTCTACGGCGTACCCGCGTACATGCTTCTCTCTCGTCGTGGCTCCGCCAACTGGCTTTCCGTGCTCCTATTGGGCTTGCTGCCTGGGCTCGCATTTATCCCTGTGAGCCCCAGAGCTGGCATTCTTGCTGCGGCGTGCGGCTCCGCGATAGCCTTGCTTACACATTCTTTCGTTCGCAGGTAGGCGCTAACTATGCGCTCAAGCCGACTGCCGGGGTCTCGCTTCCTCACAGCTGTACGGCCCCGGCCGGCAGCGGCTTAGCGCGGCGTTAGGCATCACAGCAATGGCGGCGCTCCCTCAGCGCTTAATCCCACTACCCGTCTTTGCTGCGGTAGCCACGCTCTTCTACGGCCCCTGGATATGCTGCGGCCTGGTTGCCCTCTCCGGGAGCCAACTGCTCACAGGCTTGTTTTTCGGGATGCACACAAGCATCGCAACAATTGCCTTGCTGGCCGGCAATGTGCTTGGTCCGCTGCTCGCTGTCATACTTGTTGTGGTTGAGCCGCAAGGTACACGATGTGCAGCTGCTGGGAAGTATCTGATGCTCTTTGCCCCTGCTCCGCTATTTGCATTCCCGCTCGCCCTGCTCATTGAGCGTGCAGTCGTGCCTCCGTATCCCGCAGGTGTATGCGTGCATTATGCCCTCGTGCTCGTCCCCTACAGCTCGCCGTTCGAAGAGCACTGTGCTGCCTAACTATGCGTTCGAGCTGACTGCCGGGGTCACGCTTCCTCAGTGCTGTACTGCCCCGGCCGGCAGCAGCTCAACGCGGCGTTAGGCACCAATGTCCAACACCATCGCTGATCCAACGTCACACACTCTTGCGGTAGCGCAAGCAGCTTTCGAGGCTCAGAACTATGCGCTACTTCCGTCCTTGATCATTGGGGTTTCTCTCTATTCATCTGAGATCGAGGAGGTAGAGGCGTTCTTGGTCGAGGCGGCTTCATGTCCGAACGAGTATGTTCGCGGCAATGCGCTCTTGGGTCTCGGCCATCTTGCGAGGAGGTCTGGGCTGCACAATCGCGCAACGGCCGAAGCAATGGTGAGCGCGGGCCTCTTGGATGTGAGCCCATACGTCCGAGGCCAGGCGCAGTCCGCGCAAGATGACATTTCTCAGTTTCGTAGCAGGGGCAGCATTGGTGCCTAACTATGCGTTCGAGCTGACTGCCGGGGTCTCGCTTCCTCAGTGCTGTACTGCCCCGGCCGGCAGCAGCTCAACGCGGCGTTAGCCTCATGTGTCTACTTCTCTCGGAGCTCCAAGCCTCTCGTGTCCGCGCTTTGGTTGACAACTCTGGTCCCTTGGCTGGATCGAAGCCCTACTGGCAGTTAATTGAGGATGTGGAAGCTCCCGCAGAGCTCTTCTACCTACCCTGGCTATTAGACTGGAACTCGAAGAGGACCTGGGACACCATAAAGTGGATACTGGCGCACAGCCTGTGTGACGCTGGAACGGCCCTGGCGATCTATTGGCTGCATCAACCGCAGGACTGGGTGAACCGTTCCGAGTCGGAACGGGCCGATCCGTGGTTCGCAGCACACATTGCTGTGCACGAAGACATTGAGCAGCGAATGTTGTCGCTCTCATTTCCGTCGCTTGCGCTCAGCTACGATCCTAAGATGGACATTCGCACGCTTCGGGAGGATCCTGATTCTCCAACGCTAGCGCTCATTCCTAAGCATATGAAGGTACCGACTCCGGGGGCTCCTATAGCATCGCCACGCAACCTCGGCTGGCACAAGTATTGCGGCTAACTATGCGCTCAAGCCGACTGCCGGGGTCTCGGTTTCTCTATGTCGTACTGCCCCGGCCGGCAGCGGCTTAGCGCGGCGTTAGACCCCTACATCCATGCATCCGCTGCTTGCAGTACTTAAACATCGAGCGTGGCGCGTCGCCGTCGTTGAAGGTGAACCCTATGATATGCCTGCGTTCCTCTCAGGCAGGTACCCAGGTCTTCCGAGCGAAGTCTGGGCATTGCTTGGTACTGTCAGAGAGTGCGTGCGCGTTGACGAAGCATCGTGGCTCTTGGGTGCACCGGACTACGATCACCGCACTCTCCCATTTCGGTGGAACGAGTACGAGGTCATGGCAACGGAAGCTGCCCGCTCATCTCAAGAGCGCTCGCGCATCGCTTCATTCTGGAACCTCCACTTCCCGTTTTGGCTTTCGGTCAGTTCGGACTATGACTACTTGGCTGTCCGTCTAGACGACGGGGCCGTGGTACACGGGTTTGCACCTGAGTGGGAGTCCCCTACACTCGTTGCGCCGTCATTCCAAGAGTGCGTCGAGCGCATGGCCACTGAATGCGCTACTGCAGACGCAGGCTATCCATGGTCAGTGTTCGTGTAGGGGTCTAACTATGCGTTCGAGCTGACTGCCGGGGTCTCGCTTTCTCAGTGCTGAACTGCCCCGGCCGGCAGCAGCTCAACGCGGCGTTAGGCAGCAGCATCAAACCTCTCGCATGTCGTTCAATCCGTATCAAGCGCCGGAATCTACGACGTCGCTGCTTCAACGAGCGCCAAGCATTCTCGGGCGTCTGAAGGGAGCAGTAATCGCGCTCGTCTCGTCGGTTGTCGCATTGAGCGTACTGCTCATATGGGCGTCTCAGCTCAATCTGTCAGTCATCGACTGGCAGTTGTACTGGCACAACGTGCCACGTATCACGCAGGTCTCTGCGGTTCCTGCACTTGTGTTCGGCCTTGTCCGTTCGGTACCTTGGCATGCGTGTGCAATTGGCGGAGCGGCTGTTGGCGTTTTATGCGCCGTCGCGTACATCAACTTGGTACTGTGAGTCACTCGGTCAGCTTCTCGTATCCAACGCAAGCTGCTCCCTAACTATGCGCTCAAGCCGACTGCCGGGGTCCTGCTTTCTCACAGCCGCACTGCCTCGGCCGGCAGCGGCTTAGCGCGGCGTTAGGCAGCAGAACAACGCATGACGCGAGTCCTGTTCATATGCAGCCAGAACCGCTTGCGGAGCCCAACAGCAGAGCAGATCTTCTCGTCCTGGCCCAATCTCGAAGTGGCGTCGGCGGGGCTCAACAACGACGCAGAGAACCCGGTCGGTCCTGAGTTAGTTCAATGGAGTGAGCTCATCTTTGTCATGGAGAAGGCTCACCGCGCTAAGCTGTCGGCTAGGTTTCGCATGCACCTTCGAGGCAAGCGAGTCGTTTGCCTAGACATCCCGGATGAGTACGAGTACATGGACGCAGCATTGGTTCAACTACTCAATCGCCGGGTTCCGCCGTTCTTGCCAAAGCACTAGAGCATGCTGCCGCTGCTGCCTAACTATGCGTTCGAGCTGACTGCCGGGGTCTCGCTTCCTCAGTGCTGTACTGCCCCGGCCGGCAGCAGCTCAACGCGGCGTTAGCCCACATGAACGCACCCTCACTCCGGGCACAAGTCCCGTTCTGGTCCATTGCCGTTCTTGGTGTTGTTGGAATGTGCTTTGGAGTCGGCCAAGCTCCTTCGAGACTGTTCAACCTGAGCTTTCTCGCGTCCCTCATGGCAGTGAGCGTACCCCTGGTACCTCGCTGGTCTGGCTACTTGCCTCTGCCATTGCGCATCACCACAATTGTGCTTCTCGTCGCGTCTCTTGCTGGGCTTGCACTCAGTGAGTTTGTGTCCCTTGTTGCTCCCTGGCGCATTCTCTTTGAGGTCGGGGCCGTGGCAGTCTGTGTACTTGGTCTTGCTGCATTGGTCTGGGGGCATATCAATGGCACCAGGGCGGCTTCGGTGCATGTGCGCTAACTATGCGTTCGAGCTGACTGCCGGGGTCCTGCTTCCTCTGTGCTGTACTGCCCCGGCCGGCAGCAGCTCAACGCGGCGTTAGGCCCCACGTGAAGAACTTCAGCGCGAATTTGCTATTTCAGTTCCGGGTAGTGGTCGAGGGCAAAGCTAGCGCCCGCCGGATCTGCGAGGAACGAATCGTCATGTTTGCATCGAGAAACGCTCGGACAGCCGTCGCGGCCGCGAACAGAATTGGCACAAATGCCTCGTACACCTACGTGAACGACGAAGGGAACCCCGTGCACTTTGAATTTGTTGGTGTCAGGGACATGATGTGTCTTGGCCCTGAGTGTGAGCCTGGTGTGGTGTGGTACACGGTCAGTGAGCGCCTCCAGCCAATGGAGCGCAAGAACAGACTCGTGTTGTCCCCTCAAGAGCAGCTAGAGCGGGCGTCTCGCTAGTGTGGCCTAACTATGCGTTCGAGCTGACTGCCGGGGTCTCGCTTCCTCAGTGCTGTACTGCCCCGGCCGGCAGCAGCTCAACGCGGCGTTAGGCCCCTCTCGAAAGGATCTCGCATGAAGCCAAACAAGGTGTCACTGAATCGCAGCTGGATTGCTTACGCATGCAGCGCGTTTGTCTATGTTTGCGTAGCAGGGGTAGTGCTCTACATTGGCTATCGTCCCGCTCAACGGGAACCTATTGCCTTTCTCCTCCAGTCACCCATTGGCCCATTCTTCGCCATCCTTATCTGTGCGGCACTGATCGCTGGGGCGTTGGCGCTCTACTGTGCACTCAGGCCCAACCAGTCATCGCTCTCAGTCTGGGTGGCGTCCTCGGTCTCACTTCTCTCGGGCATCGCGATCATTGCGTCCGGCTGGGGTGTGTTCGCCATACCAAGCTTCGCTGCGCCGTTGCCAGCAATCCTTGCGTTGCGTCGCTCAGTGGCCTAACTATGCGCTCAAGCCGACTGCCGGGGTCTCGCTCTCTCACAGCCGCACTGCCTCGGCCGGCAGCGGCTTAGCGCGGCGTTAGGCCGCAGAACCAATGCCCACCAAGTCCGAACTTCAACACCGCAAGTCTCTCGTCCATGCGATCGCAAACGAGAAGCGCTTGGAGTCCGAGAGCAGTATGCCCATCTCAAAGCAGACTCTCGCCGCGCTCTTTGACTACCTGGACGTTGCTCTTGGTACTGGATGCGACCACTCTCTCAAGCACACGAGAGAATTCCTTCGGACGCATGAGCTTGCCGAGTCTGTTGTAATCCCATGGCTTGGGCAGTATGGCGGGTACTGTGACTGCGAAGTGCTCGGAAACGTTGAGGAAGCGTGGAGCAAATGAAGTGCCACTACTTGTTGTCTGTTTGCGAGTGTCTTCTGGCAGTGCACTACCCGCGTTGCGGCCTAACTATGCGTTCGAGCTGACTGCCGTGGTCTCGCTTCCTCAGTGCTGTACTGCCCCGGCCGGCAGCAGCTCAACGCGGCGTTAGGCGGCTCATGAATGCCCTTCGAGGCTCCTGATGTACGAAACCGACGACTACGCACTTCTCTCGGCGATGAAAGAGGCCGACTGGGCCTACGCGCTATCACTGCTGAGATCTGGAAGTCTCTCGTGGTCATCACCACCGCTGCCTGAGGATGTTCCATATCAGCTTATCGAGCTAAACGCGCCGGCCGAACTGGTCGTTTTGAGCTTGTTGAGGTGGGCGCGAGACACGCGGGGTGACATCAATCGCTCTGCGCTGCTCGACCAATGCATGGTCCTATCGCATCGTCATTCAAACGCATTCGCTACATTCACATCCCTGCTTGGCGTGGGTCTTAGCGCAAACGGAATCGCCGAAGGCGGTTGCACGTTGCTTCAGAGAGCAATATCACTCAACTTGGTCAGCGAAGCGCGCGAACTATTGCGGTATGGCGTTAGCGCAAACCAAATGAGTGTCTTCGGGCTGGAGAGCACGTCAAACATCGAAGAGGCCGCCGCCGCTACGAATCAAGCAGGGGCTATAGTACTTCAGCACTTTGCTTCGAGCACCGGTCACCAAAGCAGTGACTGCACAGGAGCCGCCTAACTATGCGTTCAAGCCGACTGCCGGGGAGCTGCTTCCTCACTACCGCACGGCCTCGGCCGGCAGCGGCTTAACGCGGCGTTAGGTCGCATGAAACCCCACTTCATCGCGTTGTCGGTGCTCTCCGTAGGGCTGATCACGGTCGGGTTGGCGGGCCTCGCACCAGACCAATACCTGTTGAACGTCCGACACCAGTATGGCCCTCAACGCTATCCTGCGGAGGAGGTTTCCGTAGTTGGTACCTTCATGATCGGTGAGACTGCTGTCGCCTGGGCCATCCTGCGGCCGCGTAGTTACCGTAGGTCTTGGGCGAGGGCGCTCATTGCTGCTCTACTCCTCTTGTTGCTTGCAAGCTGGCTTCTCAGCTACGGCATGCATATGCCGGACTACTACTTTGCGCATGTCTACTGGCTCGCTCTAGGAGGCATTTCACTGCTGCTTCTTTCGGCTTGGTCGGCGAAGCACGCTCTGCGGGAGCGTCATGCAACCTAACTATGCGTTCGAGCTGACTGCCGGGGTCTCGCTTCCTCAGTGCTGTACTGCCCCGGCCGGCAGCAGCTCAACGCGGCGTTAGGCATCATGACCGTCCGTCTCGCGAGTATTCGCGCCAAGCTGACTGATGCCGAGCTCGCATACCTCAAGCAGGTGTTTGGACTGGAGCTGCGAGACACAGCGGGAGCGACGCACTTCTCTCAGATAGACGACGCCCGCGCACAGCTTCTCATTGCGCAGGAGTCCCTTAGGCGCCTTTCCCCTCAGGGTCAGGAGGAGGGGCCACCTTGCTCGTTCTGCAATGCAGCGTCGAGCGCAGTCGGTCCACTGGCACTGTCCGCATATGGCTCATACATCTGCCGTGCCTGTGCCACCGCCTGCCTGGAACTGTTTCAAAAAGAGGCGCATGATGCCTAACTATGCGTTCGAGCTGACTGCCGGGGTCTCGTTTCCACAGTGCTGTCCTGCCCCGGCCGGCAGCAGCTCAACGCGGCGTTAGGCGGCTTGGGTGAACGCTACGCGGTCAGTACGAGCCATCGCCTGAGTGTTGAACTCGATAGCGCTCATCGTAGTACTGCTCACGAGCGCCTACTTCATAGCGCTCGCGGTCGCGTCCATTGTGGTTCCAGGGCGCACGGCCGCGTTTCTCCTTAGCTTTGCCAGCTCTGCACAAGCGCACTACCTGGAGCTTCTGGTTCGCATCCTCGTCGGGGTCGCGTTCCTTTCCCACGCGCCCTTCATGAGCCACCCACGAGTCTTCACCTTGCTTGGCACTGTGCTTGTGGTCACTTCACTGGCGCTACTCATGGTTCCGTGGAGGTGGCATCATCGGTTCGCCCAGGCGGCCGTTCCTCATGCGGTCCGCTACCTAGTCATAGTTGGCATCGTCTCGGGAGGAGTGGGTGTGTTCATCCTTCTTAGTGCATTCAATCGTGCCGCCGCCTAACTATGCGTTCGAGCTGACTGCCGGGGTCTCGCTTCCTCAGTGCTGTACTGCCCCGGCCGGCAGCAGCTCAACGCGGCGTTATGCCCCGGAAGAGCTGCATTCCGAGCGTCGGTTGTAGAGCGCGTCGCAGCATCGCCAAAGCTCCACAACGGCTTCTGCATTGCAATTGCCTCATCGAGTCTGGCTTGCATGAAGCAACGCACGGGCATCGCCTTCTTGGTCCAGAGCCACTGCCAAGGTCTCGCGTTCCCACTTCTCCATCATGCTCTCTGGCATCTGGCCGCTGGGCTCTTGAAACCTCATTCTGCAGCCATCCCCAGCCAGGTCGTGTACACCATCTGGTTGAGGTCGCATCCGGAGAGCTGGCCTTGGTGGCATACTCCCGGAATCGTGCAGGAGAGCAGCGAGCATCCGCTCGCGACAGTTCCAACAGCAACACCGCGCCGGGGCATAACTATGCGTTCAAGCCGACTGCCGGGGAACTGCTTTCTCACTACCGCACGGCCTCGGCCGGCAGCGGCTTAACGCGGCGTTAGGCCACACAAATGAACCCACTCCGCAAGCGCATCATATTCCTAGCTCTGCTGTGCTCAAGCACCATTTGCACGGCGCAAGAGGCATTCTTCCCCTTGGTGGGGCTGACCACGCTTCCACGCCCTGCTACAAGTCAGGATGTTGTGTGGGCTGACCTTATTAGTAACGGGTGCGCCGCGTTTGACCCCTGGACATTTCAGACCACGTCCGTCGGTCAATCCGTGAGGCTCACACACAAGGTCGACTACATCTGTGGTGTGCCCCAGGCGGGGTTTCACGTTGGCTTTCCGCTTGGACGCTTCGCACCAGGAACCTATACGCTAACCTACGAGCCGACTGACTACTACGGTTACCCGTATGCTGTGCAAAGCGTCGAGTTCACGGTGGAGGCCAACGCAATTCCCACGCTTTCGCACACGTTCACACGTTTCCTGCTGGCTGCAACAATTCTAATCACGGGTTTGTGTGGCCTAACTATGCGTTCGAGCTGACTGCCGGGGTCTCGCTTCCTCAGTGCTGTACTGCCCCGGCCGGCAGCAGCTCAACGCGGCGTTAGGCTGCGGGTTCAACCTCGAGGCATCCTTCAGCGCATGCACCGATACGTTCTCTTCGCTCACTTGCCCTTCGACTTTACCCTGCCGCTGCCGGTTGATCTCGGTAATGGAGTACAAGTGGCCTCAAGCGCTCCCGTCTTGGAAGTGCTGGACGAGCCGCTCAGAATCTTGCTACAGCCTGAACTCGCCGCGGGGCTGGGCCAAATCCATGTCTGTGTGCGCGCGCGGATTACGCGAGGAGAAGCGAATGCCTACCGGCGCCTATGGAGAGCGCTGTCTGCCGTCTATCTCTCTTCCCACCTTCACTGGCGCGCAACTGGTGTATGCACTTTTGACGAGATGGCCCATCGCGTTTTGGACTCAAGTCTTGTTCGCGCAGAGACTGTTCGACCCTCTAGAGAGGCAGCGCTTTCAGCGGCGGAGTGGGAGCGGATTCGGGCCATTCATCGACGTGTATGCCGCGTGTCAGAGAGACGGCTACTGCGGATTCGCTCTGCACTCACCCTTTGGGGTCAAGTCGGGTGTGGGCTATGCACGTCTTGGCAGCTCGGTATGATCGGGCTCATTGCCACAATGGAGTGTTGTTTTCCGCAGCCGGGCAATCGCAACTACGACAACCTGACATATGGAAGTCGCCTCGCGTCCAGGGTGCGTCGCTTCCTAGGTCCATACGGCTTCGATCAAAGTCACCGTAGGCGTTTGCTCCGAATCTACAACACCTACCGCAACGCAATTGCTCACGGCGTGCATGAACCAGCACTTCACGGTGTCAGTGCACGACGGAAGGGTGACTTTGAGTTCCTGCTCGCAACTTCACGCCTTGTACTACTGGGTATGCTTGGTTTTGATAACACCGTGCTCGCCAACGTCCTTCCAGAACGCGCTGGTTCCAATGCCGCTCAACGCGCGCTGGATGCGATTGGGAGCGCGCCTTCTGCGTTCCTCAGAGGTGCGGCTCTTTGGGAACCGCTCGCAGCCTAACTATGCGTTCGAGCTGACTGCCGGGGTCTCGCTTCCTCAGAGCTGTACTGCCCCGGCCGGCAGCAGCTCAACGCGGCGTTAGCATGCATTCACTACCGGCCCGAGTCGCGACGACTGCTGTCCTTGCCATCTGGTTGGGCACATCAATTGCGTTCGCTGCACGGCCCACGGCGCTTTCCCAGTTTGGGCAACTCGTCGGCCTGTTCTCGTTGATGTGCTTGTTCGTCTGGTCGCTGGTTAGCACTTCACGTCATATGCGGGACCGGCCCCTCGTCAGGCTTCTCCCTGCTCTATTGGCATCTGGGGCGCTACTCGTCGGCCCATTCATCGGCATGGAGTTTCGCGAGCACAGCTTCTCGGGAAATCTCCCTCGCTACCAGTCGCTGCTGAAAGTTGTTCTAGCTCACAATCCTGGCCCTGAGCTCATGGTCATTCAAGTACCTGCAGAGTTCTCAGATCTCGCTTATGGTATTCACGCACGTTCAACCGACACGTGCGGACTTCTCGTAGACTTCTTCTGGGGCAGTGGCTTCCCCGTCAAACACACTGTTCGCCGATACTCGGAGTCGGACACGTTTCTGCAAGAGCCGGAGTGCCGGAGAGACTGGCACGTCAAGCGTGAGCTTGCTCCACATTGGCACGAGCTTTCGGACTGAGGCACATGCACGCTAACTATGCGTTCGAGCTGACTGCCGGGGTCACGCTTCCTCAGTGCTGTGCTGCCCCGGCCGGCAGCAGCTCAACGCGGCGTTAGCCTGTCGGAGATGGCATGAGGTACTTCACAAAAGAGTGGTGGAGCAATCACCCAACGGACGAGGCGCCCATTCAGGCGTATCAAGCCTACTTCGCGTCCATCGTATGCCACTTGCCCGACCCATTGGTTGAGTTCGATCGCCTACATACACTGCATGACGCACGGATAAAGTCTGTCACTTGCGCGTTCAATGAACGGGTACTTGAGGTGTCGCTGACGGGTTGGAACGTCGGCTTTGAGAGGCAAGTCAGCTACGTCTTGCGGTTCGGCGAAGTCTCTCGGTTTGAGCAAGTACTTCCTCATGGTCGTGACATCGACAGCGAGCTTGGAGACCTTGGGTACTGGGAGTTTGAATTGAGCGGTGAACGAATCGAGATGCGCATGCTGTTCGCGTCGGGCGCGGAGTTCGCCGTTCACTTCGAATCATTCTCGTACCTGGCTTCGGAGACCGAAGCCATGGGTGTTTCGGCCGCAGGCTAACTATGCGCTCAAGCCGACTGCCGGGGTCTCGCCTTCTCACAGCTGTACTGCCTCGGCCGGCAGCGGCTTAGCGCGGCGTTAGGCAGCAGAACAACGCATGACGCGAGTCCTGTTCATATGCAGCCAGAACCGCTTGCGGAGCCCAACAGCAGAGCAGATCTTCTCGTCCTGGCCCAATCTCGAAGTGGCGTCGGCGGGGCTCAACAACGACGCAGAGAACCCGGTCGGTCCTGAGTTAGTTCAATGGAGTGAGCTCATCTTTGTCATGGAGAAGGCTCACCGCGCTAAGCTGTCGGCTAGGTTCCGCATGCACCTTCGAGGCAAGCGAGTCGTTTGCCTAGACATCCCGGATGAGTACGAGTACATGGACGC
>Ga0315912_10005043_pt1 | contig 12240 bp, 10 predicted proteins | sample VfabasoilMG_FD_204469 | JGI IMG/M metagenome (GOLD analysis project Ga0315912, IMG submission 204469) | Garden soil microbial communities collected in Santa Monica, California, United States - V. faba soil | ecosystem: Environmental > Terrestrial > Soil > Garden | place: USA: California... | reverse complement strand
GGGCCCCACCCAAGGACGACCCATGCGGGTCGTCCGACGTGGGGGCGGCCTGTTCAGGCCGCTGAGGATCGAGCGCGATCCAACAACGCAGCCAGGCACGAGTTGGCGCGACCGCAGCAGAACGCTGTGAGAAATGCGGGCTAGAGCCGGCGCACCGCAAGCGCCTCAGCGCAGCCCGTTCCGATCGAGGCAGTCCGCGATGTCGGGGTTGCCCTCGAAGTTCGACATCAGCTTGCGCAGCAGGTCCAGGGCCTGGTCGCGCTGTCCGCCTGCCATGAGCAGGTCGACCTGCGTGATGTACAGCTCGAGCAGCGCGGACTCGGGCTTCTCCACGTCGGGCGGCGCGACGAGCCGGGCGTGCGAGAGCGCCAGGGCCGGGTTGCGTGCAGCCGGATCGCGCGCCTGCAGCAGCAGGCGCACGTAGGCGATGTTCATCTGCAGGTCCAGCGGTTCGCGCTCGAGCGACTTGCGCACGATCTCGAGCGCGCCGTAGCTGTCGCCCCGCTCGTCGACATAGCGCGACAGGGAGTAGGTCATCTCGGGCCAGCCCGTGAGCTGCGTGGCGTAGCTGAGGATGTGATGCAGGCCCTCCTGCACATCGCCCAGGCCGACCAGGGCGCGCCCTTCGAGCAGGTCGTCCCAGGGCGTGGCCTCGCCCTGGGCTCGCAGCTCCGCGATGACCTCGAGGGCGCCGCGGCGGGCTGCGGCCAGCGCCGGATCGTCGGGACGCATCGGCGGGCAGCTCACCGCGTCGAGCGCCGCCTCCAGGTCGAAGCCGGGCGAGCGTTCGGGGCCGTGGCACAGCTGGCACTGGATGTCGGTCCGGTCGGCCTTCACGTAGAGCGGGTCGACGACCAACCTGCGGCTCTCGACGTGCGGTCGCTGCACGTCGTGGCAGTTGAAGCAGGTGATGCCGCCGTAGGGAGCCTGCAGGCGCGGGTCCTTGAAGCCGCCCCGTTGCCGGAAGCCGACCGCGTGGCACACGAGGCACGAGCTGTCCTGCTCGCGCTCCAGCGGCTCCAGCACCTGGAAGGCCCTGCTGTGGCCGGTGGCTGCCCAGAAGTCGTACTGCTCCGCGTGGCAGTCCTTGCACGTCCCGGGCAGCGGGATGGTCATCTCGTCGGGCAGTTCCTCGAGCGGCGCCTTGAGGCGCGCCAGCGCGGCGCGGATGGCAGGGCCCTGCTGGTCGAGGAGCCTCCGCACCGGGTCGTCCTCCGGCACGTCGGGCAGCGTCACGTGCTGGTGGTCGAGGAACGAGTCGGGCCAGTGCGTGGCCTCCTCGATGAAGGCCGCGTTCTCCTCCATGAGCTCGAGCTTCGTCAGGAAGTTGTCCGGGTTCTCGGGGATCACGAGCGGCGCGAGCGTCTGCGGGTCGTCCGTCCCGAACATGGCGATGTAGCTGTCGAGCGCCGCGTGTTCGCGCTCGAGCTGCGCCGGCAGTTCGTGGCGTGCCGAGAGGTCGTCCAGCGACCAGTCGCCGTCCACGACACGCAGCGTGGTCTGGCCCACGCTGCGACCGGCAGTGCGTTCCATCAGCATCACGGCGTTGCCGCGGCGGATGCTCTCCTTCGGCAGCGAGCCGGTCTCGAGCCCCGTGAGCACGAAGTGCACGTCGGGCACGTCGCACAGCGACTGGTTGGTGTCCTGGGTCAGGTTGCTCAGGCAGAGCACCGCGTCGGCCTCGCCCTTGGCCATGATCTCGCGCGACAGCTCCTTCGCGCGCCGCACCGGGTTGAGGAAGCTGACGGTGGGTTCGTCGACGCGTGCCGGTTCGTCACCGCCGGGTTGGCGCGCGATGAGGCCGAGGACGGCGACGCGCAGGCCGTTGTGCTCGACGACCACGTAGGGCAGCACGTCGTCGCGGTCCGCGACGGTGACGTTCGAGAGCAGCACGGGGACGCCGTGTGCGGCGGCCTTGTCGAGCAGCGGGAGCAGGCCGTCCACGAAGTCGCCGTGCCCCGGGACGTAGATGTCCACGCCGGCCTCGGCCATGGCCTGCAGCTGAACGTCGATGCGCGCCGCCGCACCGACCATGCTGGGTCGCGACAGGCTCAGGGTCTCGGCCTGCAGCAGCGTCTCGCCGATGCAGGCCAGCACGACGCGGTCGCCCGCGGCCTCGAGCTGCCTCGCGACGGCTGCGGCCCCTGGCAGGGGCGGCGTCCAGGCGCGGTTGCAGGGCACGCCCTCGCCGTAGCCCTGCAGACGGGCCAGCCACACGAACTGGATCGTGCCGGTCGGCCCCTGGCCGCCCTGCCCCTGCGCACCCTCGGGGGCCGGCGGAGCCTCCGAACCACCGCAGGAACTGCCCAGCAGCGGCAGCAGGACGAGGGCCGAGACGAGCAGTCCGTGCATGACGAGGCGCAACACGTGGGAACCCGTGGGGGCGTTGGCGGGCCGACATTGAATCACAATGCGACGATGTCCTCGATCGCGGGCAGCTCGCGGCGCAGGCGCGCTTCCACCGTGAGCGCCAGCGTGTAGGCGGCTGCCGCGCACGTCCGGCAGGCGCCGAGCAGCCGCAGTTCCACGCGCCCCCTTGCCGGATCCACGCCCAGGAGTTCGATGTCTCCGCCGTCGGCCTGCAGCTGGGGCCGCAGCGTGGCGAGCACCGCTCCCACCCGCGACGCGAGATGGGTGGACACCGGACTCATGGCGATCGGCTCGAGATGCTGGAACAGGACGGACGCAACGCGAGAATACGCCGCCCCGGCCGCGGTCGTCGAGCCGCCGCTCCTGCAGGAGGAATCCAGCGCATGCCCGACCCCGCCCCGCTCGTCGAGGCTCGACAACTGGCGAAGGTCTACCGCGGCCGACGCGGCAAGACCGTCGAGGCCGTGCGCGAACTCACCTTCGCGGCCCGCGCCGGCGAGGTCTTCGGGCTGCTCGGCCCCAACGGGGCGGGCAAGACGACCAGCCTGCGCATGCTGTCCACGGTGCTCGCCCCCACCTCGGGCAGCGCCACCATCGCGGGTCACGACGTGGTGTCCGACCCGCATGCCGTCCGGGCGTGCATCGGGTTCCTCTCGGGCAACACGGGCTTGTATCCCAGGTTGTCGCCGCGCGAGGTGCTGACGTACTTCGGGCGCCTGCACCTCATGACGGACGAGCAGATCGCAGCGCGCATCGAGCTGTTCGCCGGCCTGTTCGGGATGCACGAGTTCCTCGACCGCCGTTGTGATGCGCTCTCGAGCGGCATGCGCCAGAAGGTGAACATCGCGCGCACGGCGCTGCACGACCCGCGCGTGCTCATCCTCGACGAACCGACCGTGGGGCTCGACGTGCTCGCCAGCCGCAGCATCGTGGATTTCGTGAGGCGTTGCCGCGACGAGGGGCGTTGCGTGCTCTTCTCGACGCACATCATGGGCGAAGTGGCGCGGCTGTGCGACCGGCTCGCGATCATCCACCTGGGGCGGGTGCAGTTCCTCGGCACCCTGGACGAACTGCGCGCGCGCGCCGGCGCCGACGTCGAGGAGGCCTTCGTGCAGGTCCTGGAGCAAGCGACATGACTCCCCGAACGGTGTTCGTCATCGCCCGCAAGGAGCTGCAGGACGTGCTGCGCGACCGCCGCACGTTGTTCTTCATGATGCTGCTGCCGATCGTGGTGATGCCGCTGCTCATGCTGGGCATCTCGCGCTTCGTCATGCAGCAGACGGTCGAGCGGCGCGCGCGCGTGCTCCCCATCGCCGTCGATCCGGCCGGCCAGACGGCGCTGCGTGCCCTGGCGCTCTCGTGGTGGAGCGCCCACAAGCTGGCTCTCGGCGTGGTCGAGGCGCGCATGGGCGTGACGGCCATCGGCGGCTTCGCCGGCCTGGGGCAGCTGCTCCAGCCCGACGCCGACACGTCGCCCGACGAGGCCCTCGTCGCGAACATGGCCCAGATGCTGAAGGCCGAGCACGACCTGCCGCCGGAGGAGCGCCAGCTCAAGCAGGACGCGGCCGCGCTCTTCGACCTGCTCTTCCGCTCGGAGTTCATCGACCCCGGCAGCCTGCCGTGGGGTGGCGAGCTGGCCCAGGGCGTCGAGATCCCGTCCGGACTGCCGCCGGCCCTGGCGGACACGCGCGTGGCCCTGGCCGTCCAGGAGAAGCGCATCGCGGCGGCGCTGCAGCTGCCGACCGAGGCCCTCCTCACGCTCGAGGACGCCCACGAGTCCACCCCGCTGCACGTGCTCTACGACTCGAGCCAGAGCCTGTCCAAGGAGGCCTTCGAGCGCATCGAGTCCTTCCTCGGAGCCGTCAACCGGCATGCCCTCCGCGTGCGGCTGGAGGCGCAGTCGCTGCCGTCCGACTTCGCCGAGCCGATCCGCCTCGTGGCGGCCAACGTGGCCACCGACTCGCGCAAGGTGCAGGCCTTCCTCGGGGGCCTGCTGCCGTACATGCTCTTCGCGTTCTGCTTCTTCGGCGCCCTCTACCCGGCGCTGGACGTGACCGCCGGCGAGAAGGAACGCTTCACGCTCGAGACGCTGCTGCTCGGCCCCGTGTCGCGTCTCGACATCGCTCTCGGCAAGTTCCTCGTGGTGTTCGTCGCGGCGCTCATCGCCGCCATGCTCACCACGACCTCGATGGCCCTGACGTTCACGCACGGCATCCTGCCGGCCGACCTGGCGTCCACCTTCCAGATCGAGTTCCAGCCGCTGGCCCTGCTGCTGACGGGCTCGCTCGTGCTGCCGGTCGCGGCGCTCTACTCGGCGCTGCTGCTGGCGGTGGGCCTGTACGCGCGCTCGTTCAAGGAGGCGCAGAGCTACACGGTGCCGCTGCAGTTCCTGCTCGTGCTGCCCATGATGGTCTCGCTCATCCCCGACGTGGAGGCCGAGGCGCACCTGGCGTGGATCCCCTTCGTGAACATCTCGATGCTCATGAAGGAGCTGCTCAAGGGCAACTACCTGTGGGGCTTCTACGCCATCACGCTCGCCAGCACGCTGCTGCTCACGGTGGCGGCCCTGGCCTGGGCGGCCTGGATGTTCAGGCGCGAGTCGGTCCTGCTGCGCTCCTGAGGTCCGCACGCTGCGCGGGCAAGATGACCGACGGCCGGCCGCACGCGACGCGTGGCGACCGGCCGTCGGGGCGCACGCTCACCGGCGGACCGGGGCGTGACCGGGTGAATCGTTCAGCGGGAGCGTGGGCGGCCAGGAGCCTGGCTGCTGCCGGGCTTTGCCGCCGGCACGGACGAAGCGGCCGCACGACGGCTGGCCGCATTCGGGGCGACGTTGGACGCCGGGACGCCCGAGCTGCGACGCAGCATGGCGACCGCCGCCACGCGCTGCTTCTGCATCTGGTGGCGCAGCATCGACTCGGCACCGGGGCGCTGGGAGTTCTGGGCCAGCCAGTCCTTGGCCATGCGGCACTGGTTGGCGAGCTTGCGGCGCAGGGCGACGTCCATCGGCGAGAGCTGCTGCTTGGGAGCCTCGCTGGCCACGACGCGCGGCTGCTGGGCCGAGCGCGCAGCGGCGACGCGGCGCGTCCGCGCCGCCTCCTGGGTCGCCTGCTGCTGGGCGACCTGCGACGACTGGGACGACTGACGGGCAGCGCGCTCGGCCTGCTGGCTCTGCACCTGCCGCGCGCGGGCGATGCGCTGGGACTGCTCGCTCGAGAGTTCCTGGCTGCGCACGGTGGCGCCGAGAGCGAGGACGAGCAGGGCGGAAAGGGTCATCGAGCGACGCATGGTGTGGACCTCCAGCGGTGAAGTGATCCCCCTCCATCGGCGCCGCGGCTCCCCGAACTTCAGTCGATGCCGGCGGCCCCCGTCCGGCGGGCCGGCGTGCACCCGCGCGCTCGGCCCCGGAGGGCGTGCAGGAGCCTCGTGCAGGGCCAAGGACGGGCTGTTCGCTGCTTGCCTCGGCGCGGGGCTTTGCGGATAGTGGCGCTCCGACCTGGGCGAGTGGCGCAGTTGGTAGCGCACCTGGATCACAACCAGGGGGTCAGGGGTTCGAATCCCTTCTCGCCCACCAGTCTCCGTGCCGCCCCGGGCGGGGCGCGCCTGGCCGTCGCGTGTGCGCTGCTGGCGCTCCTGGCCTGCCTGCGAGGTGCGGCCACGGCCCTGCACTACGGACGGCCCCTGGGCGAGTTGCTCGGCGCGTCCTTCGCGCTCTGGCAGGCCGCACTCGCCCTCTCGGCCGCCAGTTGCCTGGCGTGGCTGGGCGTCTGCCTGCGGAACCGGCGCCCGGGCCCGGGCGGCGAGGCCTCGCTGGCCGCCCAGCCCGGCCTGGAGCGCGGGCGTCCGAAGCGCCGCGCCCGCCGGAGCAGCGAGCTGCGCCGGCTGCTGCACGTGGTCGTGCTGGCGAGCCTGGCGTACATGCTCTGGCTGCAGCCCGTGCGCGGACCCGTGGTCGAGATGCACTTCGCGGTCGCGGCCGGCGCCTACGCGCTGTGGGCTCTGCTCGCTGCGCGTGCCCGCGGGCGGGCGGCGCGGCTGGAGGCCGGCCTCGACCTCGCCTGCTCGCTGCTGCTGGTGCTGCTCGCGGGTGCGCAGCTGGTCGTGCACCTCTGGGCTGCCTGGCGGCCGTCACCGCTCTTCGACCTGCCGGAGAGCAGTGGCGCGCAGCACCTGCTGCGCAACGCCCTGCAACCGGGAGCGGTGATCAACGGCTTCCCGGTGAACTCCACCGGCGACTACGACACCGAGTTCGACCCTGCGGACGGTGCGCTCGTCGTCTCTCTCGGCGACTCCTTCAGCGTCGGCATCGTGCCGCAACCCTTCCACTTCACGGCCGTGGCGGAGGAACTGCTGCCAGGCGTGCAGATCTGCAACGTGGGTGTCCCGTCGATCGGTCCGCGCGAGTACCTCATCCTGCTGCGCGAGCGCGCCCTGCCGATGCGCCCGCGAGCCGTCCTGCTCAACCTGTTCGTCGGCAACGACATCAACCAGGCGGACAAGGGGCCCGAGTGGCACGGCGGGACCTGGTCCTGGCTCGACCCGTCGCGCTGGCTGCTCGGGCTCGTGGTCGAACGGCTCGTGATGCTCTCGGACGAGCAGTTCGTGGCGCCGCTGGTCCTGACGTCCGACGAGCCCGGCGACGGCTCGACGGGGTGGCGGCGCGGCGACCCGCGCATCGAGGCCCTGCGGGCGACCGCGGTGCAGAGCCTGCCATGGCTGGAGGACCCGGATCTCGAGCCGCCCGCGATGGAGATCGGCCGCTACCGCTCCCTCGAGGTGGCGCGTGCGGGTTGGGTCTGCGGCCCGGCGACACGCGCCTACGAGCGCCTGTTCGCGCTCATCGACGAGATGCGGTCGCTGTGCGCCGGGACGCCGCTGCTCGTGCAGATCATCCCGGACGAGTTCCAGGTCGAGGACGGGCTGTGGCAGGAGATCATCGCGGTCACCTCCGAGAAGGCGCTCGATCGGGACCGCCCCCAGCGCCTGCTGCTCGAAGGCCTCTTGCAGCGCGGCATCCCGGCACTCGACCTGTTGCCGATCCTGCGCGCAGTGCCGCCCGGCGACCACGGTCGGCGCGGGCTCTACCACCTGAGAGACAGCCACTTCAACGCGCGCGGCAACCGCGTGGCGGGCGAGGCCCTGGCCGGGTTCCTGCGCCCCTTCGTGCCCTGAGACTCAGTCGCCCCCGCCCGACGGGACGGCCGTCGCTGCCTGCGCCGGCGCGGCGAGACGTTCCGTGGCGTGCGCGGCCTCCTCGCGCAGGTCCGCCTCGACCGCCCACAGCTCGACCGCGCGCAGCCAGGCGGCCTGCAGCGAGCCCCGTTGCCGCAGCCAGGCGTCGGTGCGCTCGCGCGCACTCGCGCGCGTGGCCTCGGGCGCACGGCCCAGCTCGCGCAGCAGCTCGCCGGTGACGGCGGCCCCGAGCGCCACTCCGGCCTCGGGAGGCAGCTCGCCTGCCCGCAGGGCGAGCGCGTCGAGCGAACCCGGCTCGAGGCCCAGTTGCAGCAGGGCGTAGCCGGCAGCCACGGCGACCTCGCTCACCGGATCCTCGAACAGGGCGAGCAACTCGACTCGCAGCGGCAGCCGGGCGTCCGCGAATGCGCTCAGGGCGACGGCGGAGGCCACGCGCTCTGCGGGATCCGCGGACGCGAGGCGCGTGAGCAGGTCCCCGGCCGCGTCGGGGCCGAAGGCACGCACGTGCCGGGCGAGTTCGAGGTAGTGCAGCACCCGGGGCGGCTCGTCCGGCTGGCGGAAGGCAGCCAGCGCGGCGGGCAGCAGCTGCTCGCGGCGCGCACTGCACCAGGATTCGACGGCCTGGCGGACGGCGGGCCGCGGGGACCCGAGCTGCGACAGGATCTCGCGCACCGCTCCCGGTCCGAGGGCGTCGAGGCGGGCGGCTGCCGCGCGGCTGGCCTCGACATCGTTCCGAGCCAGCTCGACGGCGAGCGCCTTGACGCAGGCGGGCAGCGTGATCGACCGCACCTGGTCGTCGCGTCGCTGCAGCTCGAGCAGCGCGCCCAGCACGGCCTCCGAGCGGCTGGCGGCCGGCGCGAGCGCGCGCGCGACGGCCAGGCGGAAGCCCGGGCGCTCGTCGCGGCTGAGCTGGATGAGCGCCTCGTCGGCGGCCGGGCCGAGGCGACCGAGCAGCCAGACGAGCTGGGGTCCGCCCGGTGCGTCCTCGACCTGCAGCGCGGCCTGCAGTGCCGGGATGGCGAGAGCCCCCTGCTCTTCGACGAAGGCCGCGAGTTCGGGGCTCATCGTGTTGACCGAGCCGGCCACGTAGCGCAGCACCGTCGGCAGGGCCTGGGCCGCATGGCCGCGCACGAGAGCTTGCGTCCGCAGGCGGATCTCCTCGGTCTCGTCCGACAGCAGCGGCAGCAGCGCGTCGGCCACGCGGTCGGGGTCCTGCCAGACGGGGACGTCGAGCGCGACGAGGGCCAGGCTGCGCACGAAGGGATCCCTGGCCTGGAGCTCGTCGACCCAGTCGGCCTCGGACGGTGCACAGCTGCCGAGCAGCAGCAGTGCCAGCAGGGCGGCCCCCCCCCACCCGCGCGGCGGCCCGCGGCGGCACGAATCCCTCCTGGCGCTCCCGGCTGGCACGGGCGCGCTCAGCGCGGCGTGTCCTGTGCCAGGCGGGCGAGCAGCCGCTCCGCCTCGGCCAGCACGGCCTTGCGGTGTGCCGGCACCACGAGCGGCTTGCGCACGAGCGCGCTCGCCATGAGCACCTGGTCGGAGAGGCGCTGCAGGTCGATGCGGAAGACCATCTCGAGCGGGACGCGGTGGCGCGGCGAGCCCACTCCCTGGCCGGCCGGCACCGCGCGCACCTGCGGCTGGACGCGCAGCGCGACGCGGTCGCCGGGCTGGGCGTTCGCGAAATAGAACAGCCGGCGCTGTGCGGTCGTGAGGAACTGCACCAGGTGACGCGACAGCGGCGGCTCGATGCGCTCGGTGAGCAGCACGCGCTCGGCGTAGTCCATCATCGCGACGAAGCGCGCGAAGTAGACCAGGCCGGCGCCGTTGAGGTCGCTCTCCGGCAGGATCTCGTACTCGATGGCGGCAGGGTCGGCGACCGGGAGCGCCTGGAAGCCGGTGTCGTCCCAGGCCGGCGCGATCGTGCCCTGGCTCTGCACGCGCGCATGCTCGGCGATGCCGGGTGGCCGCTCGGCGGCCTCGGGCACGTCGCGTCGCTCGAGGCCCGCCGGCGCGAACACCTTGAGCCGGTCGTTCTCGCCGCCGAAGCGCGCCACGAAGGCGTTGTCCATGGCGATCCACGGGACGTCGCGCCGCAGCAGGTCCTCGCGGCTGCGCAGGGCGGCGAGCTGCCGGTCGTCCAGCGGCCGGGTGTCGAGCAGGAAGAGGCCCTCGATGAACTGTCGCGCGAAGACGCGCGTGCCGTTCAGCAGGTGCACGGGCCGCCCCTCGTCGATCTCGTGCAGGCCGAGGCGGCTGCCCATCGAGAGCTCGATGTCGATGAAGGACGCGTACAGCCTCTCGCCGTCCTCGTTCACGATCGCCGACGAGGGCGTGCCCAGCAGGTCGGCGATCGACTCCCACTGGTAGGCCCCGAGCCATTTCAGCAGCTCGACCTCCGACAGCCGCTCCGGCACCATGTGGGGCATCCCCACCGTGAACGCATAGTGCTTCCAGGCGAACATGCGTCGAGCGTCTCCGTGGGGTTGCCGCGCCACCGGGCTGCGCTCATCATGCCTGAGCGCAGTGCCCGGAACGACGGGCCATGCCACCGTCGGCACGCCCTGCCGGCCGACTGGATCCGGTCCCCGCTGGAACCGACATGAACGCACACCGCCCGCCCCAGGACGACGCGCCGGCCTCCGAGCAGGCCGTGGAGCTGCGCCTCGTGGAACTGCTCGTGCAGGCCAGCGAGGGGCGCCTCCGGCCCGAGGCCATCGACCCCGGCGAGCACCTCTACGACTGCGGCTATCTCGACTCGATGAGCGCGGCCGGCTTCCTGGCTGCCGTGGCGCAGGAGTACGGCGTGCGCCTGCGCGAGAGCCAGCTCATCGGGCAGCTCGACCACGTGCGCGCGCTGGCCCGTCACATCCGGGCCGCGGCGCCTCAGAAGCGGAAGTAGATGAAGGGCTCGGCCTGCGGCGCCATGCAGGCCAGCACCAGGCCGCCCGTGGCGCCGTAGGTCAGCGCGAAGGCCGCCGGCGGCAGGCGACGCCACCACTGCGAGAACCAGCCGCGCGCTCCGGCCCAGTGCGCGAGCGCCAGGGCGAGCACGACCCAGCCCATGCGGTCACCCAGCTGCAGGTTGCCCGGAGCCTGCCAGCTCACGTAGCTGCGGGCGATCATCAGGGCGCGCGAAGTGTCCGGCGCGCGGAACACGATCCAGGTGAGGCCCACCCACCACAGCGTGAGCAGCGTGCCGGCGACCGCCATCGGCACCGACTGGCGCAGGCGCGTCGGCGTCACGGCCACCCAGCCGCGGTGCACGACGAGCGCCAGTCCGTGCAGCCCGCCCCAGATCACGAAGTTCCACGCGGCCCCGTGCCAGAGTCCGCCGAGCAGCATCGTGAGCAGCAGCGCCAGGATCGGCACCCGGCGCAGCAGCCTCGACTCGCTCAGCGGGATGAACAGGTAGTCGCGCAGCCAGGTCGAGAGGCTGATGTGCCAGCGGCGCCAGAACTGGGCGATGTTCGGCGAGAGATAGGGCGCGTCGAAGTTGGGGCAGAGGTTGTAGCCGAGCAGTCCCGCGGTGGCCAGGGCCATGTCGGAGTAGCCCGAGAAGTCGCAGTAGATCTGCACGGCGTAGAGCGCGACCGCGAGCCAGATGCTCGCGGCGCCGAGCTGGTCGGGCGACGCGAATGCGTAGTCCACCGAGAACGAGAGCGTGTCGGAGATGACCGCCTTCTTGACGAAGCCGACGAGGAAGAGCACGAGGCATCCGCGCACGTCGACGTTCGCGAACCGCCGCGGAGCCGTGAGCTGTCCCAGGAAGGTGCGCGCACGCACGATCGGGCCCGCCACGAGCTGCGGGAAGAACGCGACGTAGAGCGCCGCGTCCAGCAGCGAGGGTGCAGGCACGGTGCGTCGCATGGCGACGTCGATCGTGTAGCTGAGCGTCTGGAAGGTGTAGAAGCTGATGCCGACGGGCAGCGCGATGCCGAGCGAGTGCAGGTCGTGCGGCAGGCCGAGCCATTGCAGCGCCTCGCCCGCCGACGTGATGAAGAAGTCGAGGTACTTGAAGGTGCAGAGCACCCCCAGGTTGACGACGACGCTCAGCAGCAGCCAGCGTCGCCGGACCCCCTCGTCCTCGCTGGCGGCGATGCGCACGGCGCTGAGATGGCCGACCAGCGTCGTGCCCACGATGAGCGCCACGAAGCGTGGGTCGCAGAAGGCGTAGAACGCGTAGCTGCAGGCCAGCAGCCAGGTCTTGCGCGCGGTGTTGGCGCGCAGGCTCCAGGTCACGGCCCAGGCCAGCAGGAAGAACGCGATGAAGCGGAACTCGGTGAAGATCATCGCGCGGACGACCGTGCGTCGAGCCAGCGGGCGAAGGCCTCCGCCAGTGCCCGGGTGTAGAGCGCGGCGCCGGCCTCGTTGAGGTGGTCGCGGTCGAAGCGCATGTCCTCGCGGTAGAAGGCCGGCCAGGCCTGCGGGTCGTCGAGGTCGATCACGGCCGGGAGCAGCCCTTCGCGTTCGCCGGCACGCATCAGGTACTCGACCTGCCGGATGTCGGGGTTGTTGATGAACACGACCTCGGCGCCCGCGGCATGCACGGCGGCGACCATGCTCGTGAGCAGGTCGCGCTCGGCCGGCAGCAACGACTGCTCGACGCGTGGCTTGCCGTCGAGCGTCAGCAGCGGCCGCTCGCGCCTGCCGGCGGCCGGCAAGGCGGCCAGCAGGCCA
>Ga0315912_10005042_pt1 | contig 12242 bp, 11 predicted proteins | sample VfabasoilMG_FD_204469 | JGI IMG/M metagenome (GOLD analysis project Ga0315912, IMG submission 204469) | Garden soil microbial communities collected in Santa Monica, California, United States - V. faba soil | ecosystem: Environmental > Terrestrial > Soil > Garden | place: USA: California... | reverse complement strand
CCCGGTGCGCGGTCTCGTGTCACCGGCGCAATTCATCCCGTTCGCGGAACACACGGGCTACATCAAGGTGCTGACGCGCTGGGTGCTGCGCGAAGCGGTGCGCCAGTGCGGAGAATGGCTGCGCGAAGGCCTGCCGCTGCAGGTGTCGGTGAACATCTCGGCGCGTGATCTCATGAATCGCGAGCTGCCGGAGCACGTCGCGGACCTGCTCGCGGAACACGACGTGACGCCCGGACTCCTGTGCCTGGAGATTACCGAAAGCGGCTTCATGGACGATCCCGGCAATGCGCAGAAGGTGCTCGATCGCCTGGCCGAGCTCGGCGTGAAGCTCTCGATCGACGACTACGGCACGGGCTATTCATCGCTTTCCTACATCATGAAGCTGCCGGTGCAGGAGCTGAAGATCGACCAGTCCTTCATCTCGAGGATGGCGCACGATCCGGAGATCTCGACGATCGTGCGTTCCACGATCGATCTCGGACACAACCTCGGCCTGCAGGTGGTGGCCGAAGGCGTCCAGGATCTCGAGGTCTGGAACATGTTGCGGGCGCTCGGCTGCGACGATGCCCAGGGCTATTTCATGAGCCCGCCGCTCGAGCCGCGAGCGCTGTCGGCCTGGATCCGAAGCATCTCGGGCAGGTTCCGCTGCCCCAACGCGGCTCAAGAGCCGGTGGTCATCACGGCCACGCGCTGACGCCCGATCACTCCTCGATCATCGCGACCCTGAATTCGAACCCGACACGCACCGGAGCGAAGCTGCGCCGATGAAGCGGACTCGGGCCCAGTGTGTTCAGTGCCGCGACATGTGAAGGAGTCGGGTATCCCTTGTGCCCGGAAAGCGAGAATCCCGGATAACGGTGATCGAGCTCGCGCATGAGCGCGTCGCGCGTGGTCTTGGCGAGAATCGACGCCGCGCTGATCGAAGGCACACTGGCGTCTCCGCGGACCACCGCCTCGAACAGGCACTCGAATCCGAGTCCGTCCGCGCAGGGGCAGCGATTGCCATCCACGAACACCTGCTGCGGCGGCACTGCGAGGCCTAACAAGGCCCGGCGCATCGCGAGCATCGTTGCCTGGAGGATGTTGATGCTGTCGATCTCCTCGGCATCCGCCCAGGCGACCGAGTAGCACAAGGCACGCTGGCGGATGAGCAATGCGAGACGCTCGCGTTCAACGGGTTCCAACGCTTTCGAATCGGCCAGTCCGCGAATCGGCCGAGAGGGATTCAGGATCACCGCCGCCGCGACCACCGGGCCCGCGAGCGGGCCGCGCCCTGCTTCATCGACGCCAGCCACACGCAATCGCAATTTCATGGCAGCGCCGCCCGCGCTTCGAGTAAAGCGCCCATTTCGGCCGCGGCACGCTCGGCGCCATTGCAACGCAGCCGCGTGTGAATTGCCGCGAATTCACGCCGGACTTGCGCCACCTCTTCCGGGTGCTCGAGCCAATGCAAGAGCGCATCGGCGAGATTCCCGGCGCTCGCCGCTTCCTGGAAGAACTCGGGAACCAGCGTCTTGCCTGCAAGCAGGTTGGGCTGCGAGAAATGCTGAATCTTCACGAGTCCGAGCGTGCGCAGCAGGAAGGCCGTGATGCGTCCCAGCTTGTAGGCCACCACCATCGGGCGTCCGAACAGCGCCGTTTCGAGAGTCGCGGTGCCGGAGGCCACGAGCACCACGTCCGCCGCCGCGAGTGCGAGGCGCGCCTGGCCATCGAGCGCGCGTATGCGTGCATTGGGCGCGTGCTCGGCACAACGCGCAGCAAACAACTCGCGCAGGGCCGGTGTCACCATGGGCGCGATGCTCACGAGGCGAGGCACGCGCGCGGCGAGCAGCTCGGCAGCTCCGGCAAAGACATCGGCGAGTTTCTCGACTTCGCTGCGCCGGCTGCCCGGCAGTACGGCGAGCACGCGATCCTCGGGGCCGATGCCGAGCGTGGCCCTTGCGGAGGCGCGATCGACCTCGAGCGGAATCTGATCGGCGAGCGGATGTCCCACGAAGGCGGCACGGACACCGTGCTCGCGATAGAAGTCGGGTTCGAACGGGAACAGGCACATCACGAGGTCCACCGATTCGCCGATGGTGCGCACCCGGCCCTGGCGCCAGGCCCAGACCTGCGGGCTCACGTATTGGACGGTGGTGAGACCGGCGCGCTTCAATTGTCGCGCGAGGCCGAGGTTGAATTCCTTGTAGTCGACGCCCACGAAGACATCGGGCCGCCAATCGAGGATCTGCCGTCGCAACCCGGAGCGCAGCCGCATGAGGCGCGGCAGATGCGTGATCACTTCGGTGATGCCCATGACCGCGAGTTCATCGATGCCGTGCCATGCCACACAGCCGGCGGCCTTCATCTTCGGGCCGGCGACTCCGGCGAACTCGGCGGCGGGGAAACGGGCGCGCAGCGATTCGATGAGAGCAGCGCCGAGCGTGTCACCAGACGTTTCGCCGGCCACCAGTGCAATGCGCAGAAGCGACTCCGTGCCCTGTCAACGCACGAGGCTGCGCGTGGATTGCCCGATGAAGTCGACGAAGATTTTCAGTTCCGGCTGCGTGGCGGCCCGCGACTGAAGCTCGGCAACCGCATCCTTGAGCAACATGTCCGAGCGGTAGAGGATGCGATAGGCATTCTTGAGGTTGCGGATCTGCTCAGGCGTGAATCCGCGGCGCTTCAGGCCTTCCGAGTTGATGGAATGCGGCACCGCGGGCGTACCGACCGCCATGACATACGGCGGCACGTCACGCGTGGCGGCGGAGTTGTTGCCGAGGAAGGCATGGGCACCGATCTTCGTGAACTGGTGCGTGCCGGCGTAGCCGCCCATGATCACCCAGTCGCCGAGCTCGACGTGCCCGGCAAGCGTAGCGTAGTTAGCCATGACGCACTTGTTGCCGACGCGGCAGTCGTGCGCCACGTGGGTGAACGCCATGAAAAGATTGTCGCTCCCGATGACAGTGACGCCGCCGCCGCCCACCGTGCCGCGATTCATGGTCGTGAACTCGCGAAACACGTTGCGATCGCCGATTTCGAGGCGGGTCGGCTCGCCCTTGTACTTGAGATCCTGCGGCGCATCACCGATGGATGAGAACTGGAAGATCTTGTTGGCGGTGCCGATCGTGGTGGGACCCTTGATGACCGCATGCGGCCCGATCCAGGTGCCCGCCCCTATCTTCACGCCGGCTTCGATCACCGTGTACGCACCGACCGTGACGTCGGGCGCCAGCTCCGCCTGCGGCGAGACGACGGCGCGTGGGTCGATACCGCTCACGCGGGCTGCGCCTTTGCCGAAGTCTTGTTGGTTTCCGGTGCAACCATCATTTCGGCGGAAGTTACCTCATTCTCGCCGACGTAGGCCACGGTGTTGAACTTCCAGATGCCGCGGATGGACCGCTCGAGCTTGGCGGTGAGTATCAGCTGATCGCCTGGTTCCACGGGCTTGCGAAAGCGTGCCTTGTCGATTCCCACGAAAAAGAAGCGCGTGGAATCGTCGGGCACCACGTCGGCCGTGACGAAGGCCAGAAGTCCCGCCGCCTGCGCCAGGGCTTCGATGATCATGACGCCCGGCATCACCGGACGATTGGGGAAGTGGCCGGGGAAAAACGGCTCGTTGCACGTGACGTTCTTGATGGCCTTGATGCGATCTCCCTTGACGCATTCGAGCACGCGGTCGACCAGCAGGAAGGGATAGCGATGCGGCAGCAGCCGCCTGACGTCCATGTGGTCGAGAGAAATCGACTCGGTCATTTAGTTAGTCCTCGGAAGAATCTTTTTCGGCCGCACTGAAGCCCACGTGTTTTTCGATGGCACGCATTCGCTTGGCCATGGAATCGAGGCGCTTGATCCGCCCGACGATCCGCCGCCAGACGCCCGCCTCCTCGGTCGGAAGCCCGGAAGAATACACGCCCGGCTTGTCTATGGAGTTTGAGACGAAGGACACGCCCAGCACTACCACGTCGTCGCACAAGGTGATATGGCCGGAAATGCCCACCTGGCCGCCGATGATGTTGCGTTTACCGAGCACGGTGCTGCCGGCGATGCCCACACAGGCGGCGATGGCCGAATGTGCCCCGATGCGGCAGTTGTGCGCGACCATGATGAGGTTGTCGAGCTTCACGCCCTCCTCGATGACCGTGTCGTCGAGTGCGCCACGGTCGATGGTGGTGTTGGCGCCGATTTCCACGTCGTCGCCGACGTTCACTCCACCGATCTGCGGCACCTTGACCCAGGCGCCCTTCTCGGAAGCGAAACCGAACCCATCGCCACCGATCACGGCACCCGGTTGAACGACGCAGCGGCGGCCGAAGACGACATCGTGGCCGACGAATGCGCGCGCGACGAAGCGCGTGTCATCACCGATGACAGCACCGCGTTCGACCGTCACACCGGGACCGATGTAGCAACGAGCCCCGATTTTCACGCCGTCCGCGACATAGGCGTGCGCGCAAATTTGCGCCGTAGCATCGATCCTGGCGCCCGGCATCACGACGGCGGTGGGGTGTATTCCGGGTTCGACCGGCGGCTCGGGATGCAGGAGCGTGGCAACCCGCGCGTAGGTAGCGTGCGGATTGTCTGCCACGAGTACCGGGACGGGCGACGAACCCGCCGACCGGGCATCGAGGATGACGGCGGCAGCGCGGGTGTCCGCGAGCTGCGCCGCGTACCTGGGATTGGCGAGGAAGGTGATCGATCGGGGACCCGCCTGCGACAGGGCGCCGACGGTGTCCACGACCACGGCCGGATCGCCGCGCAATTCACATCCGAATCGTACCGCCAGTTCGCCGAGCGTCACGGTCATGGCGGTCGGAGTGCGCGGCAATCCTGGGGCCGTTGTGCTCTCAGGGCTTCGCGGGCGGCTTGGGAGCCGGAGCGGGAGCAGCGCCTGCGCCGGCTGCCGGCTTCAACGCGCGCGCCTTCAGGGAATCGAGCACGGCCGCAGTGATGTCGATCGTGGGGTTGACGTACAACACGCCACCGGCGATCACGAGATCGAATTTCTGCGCGGCCGCATACGTACGCACTTCCTCGATCAACATGCGCTGCAGCTTGTTCGTTTCTTCCTGGCGCTTGGCGTTCGAGTCGTCATTGAGCTCGGCCTGCTTGCGCTCGAGTTCGCGCGCGCTGTCACGCAGCTCCTTCTCGGCCTTGGTGCGCTGATCGGCCGTCATCGTGGCCAGATCCTTCTGGTGCTTCTCCATGCGGGTCTTCCACGCCTGTTCCTGCGCCTTGAGCTGCTGCTGGCGCGGTTGGAATTCGGCGTTGAGACCAGCCTCGACGGCCTTGGCCTGCGGCGACTGATCGAACAGCTTCGCGAATTCGACCACACCAACCTTGACCTCGGCGGTGGCGGGCATGGTGAATGCCGCGGCGACCAGCGAACCCAGAATGACTTTGCGGAAAGAAACCTGCACAGGAAATACCTCTTAGAAAGCCTGGCCGACCGAGAACTGGAATTCTTCTGTCTCGTCCGGATAGGTGTTGAAATCGCCCTTGTAGGCGTTCAGCGGAAGGGCATAGCTGAAGCGGAACACACCCAGAGGTGCGAGCCATTGAACCGCGATGCCCGTCGAATGCTTCAATTTATCATACTCGAACTCGTACTTTACCGGCTGGCCCGAGCGTCCCAGGAACAGATAGCGATCGCCCGTCGAGAAGATGTTGCCGATGTCATAGAAATAGGACAGCCGCGCTGACGACTGGAACTTCTGCGGCAGCGGAATGATGACCTCCGCCCTGCCGACGACCTTGAGGTTGCCACCGAACGGCCGGCCGAAATCGTCCTTGGGACCCAGGCGGCTTTCCTTATATCCGCGCACCGTCTCGGGACCGCCACCGTAGAACTGGCGGTACGGCGGCAGCGCCGTCGTCTCGCCAATGTCCATGCCGTACGCGATGTCGGCGCCGAACTGCAGCGTGAATCTGCCGAACAGCGGCACGTACTTGATGAACTCGTAGCTCGCGACGTAGTACTCGACGTCACTGAGTCCCGGCAACGCGTAGGCGAGGCCGAACGAGTGGCGCATGCCACGATCGGCAAACAGCGAGCGATTGCGCGAGTCGTAGTTCCAGGATGTATTCAACTCGACCGTGTTGTACTCGGTGCTCCACAACGCGACGTCGCACGATGGAACCGTGGGGTCATAGTCGACGCATTCGCGATCGGAATCACCGTTCAACGCCACCCAGGCGATCGATTGGCGCGCGCTGCCGCCTTCACTGGTGAGCAGGCTCGACTTCTGGAACTGAAGCCCCATGCGGATGCCCTGGTTCTCACCGATCGGGTAACCGATATCGAAGCCGGCGCCGATGGTCTCCGACGAGAAGTCCGACGACGCTGATACGAACTGGGTTTGATCGCGATACGTGAGGTTGCCGGTGAGGCCCACGCCGTTGGGGGTGAAGTAAGGCTCGGTGATCGAAGTACCGTAGACCTTGCTGTACTTGCCCGAATTGAGATCCACCGACACGCGGCGACCGGTGCCCAGGAAATTCGCGTCGGCATAGTTGCCGCTCAGGATGAATGACTGCGACTCCGAGTAGCCGATACCACCGCCGAGCTGAGCGGACGGACCTTCCTCGATGTCGTAGGTGACATCGACGAGATCGGTGGATCCGGCCACGGGCTTCGTCTCCGACTCCACCTTCGTGATGTACGGCAGACGCTCGAGACGCTGCTTGGAGCGATCGAGCGCGGCGTTCGAGAGCCAGCCGCCTTCGAGCTGACGCATCTCGCGGCGCAGCACTTCATCGTTGATCTTGGTCACTCCGTTGAACACGATGTGACGCACGTAGACACGGTTGCCCGGATCGACGAAGAACGTGAGCGAGAGCTCCTTGTTCTTGGGGTCACCCATGGTGGTCGGCACGGGATCGACTTTCGCGAAGGCGAACCCGTCTTCACCGAGACGGTTCTGCAGCAGTTCCTGGGTGGCGGTGATGATCTTGCGCGAGAAAGTGTCGCCCGGCTGCACGAGCACGTAGCGCCGCAACAGCGGCTCGGGCACCACGAAGGTACCGGCGAGCTTCACTTCCTTGACCTTGAACACCTCGCCTTCGTTGACGTTCACCGTGATGAAGATGTCGTCTTTCTCGGGCGCAATGGCGACCTGCGTGGATTCCACGTCGAAATTGGCGTAGCCGCGGTCCATATAAAAGGAGCGCAGGTTTTCGAGGTCGCCCTGCAGGTCTTCGCGCGAATAGCGGTCGTCCTGCTTGTAGAACGACAGCAGGTTCGGCGTCTTGAGTTTGAAGGACTCGAGAATCTCCTTTTCCTTGAACGTCTCGTTGCCCACGATATTGATCTGGCGGATCTTGGCGCGCTTGCCCTCGACGATGGTGATCTTGATCTTGACGCGATTGCCGGCGACTTCTTCGACCGACGTGTCGATCCGGGCCGCGTATTTGCCACGCGCGCCGTATTGATCCTGCAGGAAGGATTTCACGTCCTCGAGCACGGAGCGGTCGAAGGTCTTGCCCTGCGCGAGACCGACGTTGCGCAGCGACTTGCCCAGGTCTTCATCCTTGATGTCCTTGTTGCCATCGATGTCGAAGCTTTCGATGGTCGGACGCTCGTTGACGACGACGATCAGCGTGTTGCCGTCGCGACGCAATTCGACGTCGCGGAAGAAGCCGGTGTCGTAGAGCGCACGTACCGCTTCGCGGATGCGCTGCGCCGAGAGGTTGTCGCCGATGTTGATGGGTAGATAGTTGTAGACCGTGCCTTCGGTCACGCGCTGCAGACCTTCCACACGGATGTCGCCGACGGTGAACGCGGGCCCCTCCTGGGCATGCAGCGGCGCCGCCAGCAATACCGCGCCGGCAACACAAAGACTCGCGAACCGAATGATCAAGATGAACCCCTGAATTGTTTTTAAGGCCGCGCCGCGATGCCCGAAATATCGTTGAACAAGGCGACGCCCATGAGCAATACCAGCACCAGCAGGCCGGCCTGCTGGCCGACCATGTAGGTGCGATCAGACAACGGGCGTCCCTTCGCCCATTCCGCAATCTGGAACACGATCTGACCGCCGTCGAGGATCGGTATCGGCAGAAGGTTGAGGAACCCGAGCGACAACGATAGCAGCACGAGCAGCATGATGAAGGTGGCAGCGCCGGCTCGCGCGGACTCGCCCGCATACTCGGCGATGGAGACCGCGCCCGACAGGTTCTTGATGGAGACGTCGCCCGTGAGCATGCGCACGAAGAACTTCGCCTGCTTCACGGTGAGTTCCCAGGCCTGATCGACCGCCATGCCGAGCGCGACGAACGGTCCGGGTGATACCTGCGTGATCAGCTCTTTCGGATACGGCGGCACGAGCGTCGGATCTTCTTCGATGAGGATGCGGCCGATCTTGCGATCGCCGTCCTGGTTGGTGGCCACGTTCACGTGAATCTTGAGATCGCTGGTTCCGCGCCGCACGTCGAGCGCCACCGTTTCACCCGGGCGCGCGATGATGTAGTCGCGCAGGTCCTTGTAGGTGGCGATGCTCTTGCCGTCGGCCGCGACGATGAGATCACCGGCCGCAAGTCCGGCAAGCGCCGCGGGGCCGCCTTCGATGACTTTGCCGAGGCGCGCCGGCGATGCCGGTCTCCAGAAATCGAAACCCAGGCCGCGAAACAGATGCTGCGGCTCGGTGAGCTTCCGGCGCTGGGCCTTGTCGGGCACGCTCAGCGTGATGTGACGCACCTGGCCATCGCGGCCGCGCACGTCGATGGCGGCGCTGCCGTCGTCACTGACCATGTCTAACAACCCGAACACCACGTCGCCGTAGTCGCGGGTGGTTTCACCGTCGATGCTCACGAATTGATCGCCGCTGCGCAGACCCGCCGCCGCGGCAGGCGAACCGAGCAGCACGTCACCGACCACCGGCGTCTGATATTTCTGGCCGGTGCTCCAGAACACGACCCACAGAACGACGATGGCGAACAGGATGTTCGCCGCCGGCCCCGCCAGCATGACCAGGATTCGCTGCCACGGCGCCTTGCTGCCGAACGCGCGCGGAAGATCTTCCGGCGCCACTTCACCGTCACGCTCGTCGAGCATGCGCACGTAGCCGCCGAGCGGCAGCGCGGCAATGACGAATTCCGTGTGATCGGGCGCAGGACCCACGCGCTTGTACAGCGGCTTGCCGAACCCCACCGAGAAACGCAGGACCTTGAACCCGAGTTTGCGCGCCACCCAGAAATGGCCGTACTCGTGCACGGTGACCAGCAGGCTTACACCAATGATGAACCAGAGCAGATTCCAGCCGAACTCCATGGAGTGTCCTTGGGGACCTATGCGTGCGCGGCGCGAGGCCGGATTAGGGAGGAAGCGCGAATGCGTGCTTCGGCATCGGCCGCCAACACGTCGTCGAGATCGCGAATTTCGCCCCCTGAAGTGTTTGCCATCACCGATTCAATGACCGCCGGAATCCGCGCAAAGTTCAATCCACCCTCGAGAAACGCCGACACTGCCACCTCGTTGGCGGCGTTAAGTGATGCCGGCCTCAAGCCCCCCTCCCGAGCGGCCTCCTGCGCCAGCGCCAGCGCCGGAAAACGCTGCAGATCCGGGGCTTCGAACCGCAGGGTTCCGACCTTGACGAGGTCGAGGGATTGTACACCCGAGGCCACGCGCTCCGGCCATGCCAGCGCGTGCGCGATGGGCGTGCGCATGTCCGGCGCACCTAACTGCGCAAGCACGGAACCGTCGACATATTCCACGAGCGAATGGACGATGCTCTCGCGGTGGATCACCACTTCGACCTGCTGCGGCGTCACACCGAACAGCAGGCAGGCCTCGATGAATTCCAGGCCCTTGTTCATGAGCGTCGCGGAGTCGACCGAGATCTTGCGGCCCATGACCCAGTTGGGATGCGCGCAGGCCTCATCGGGGGTGACGCGCTCGAGACGCGCACGATCGGTATCGAGAAACGGTCCGCCCGAGGCGGTGAGCAGGATGCGTTTGACGCCTGGCGGCGCTTCTCCGCTGCGCGCAGTCGGCGGCAGGCACTGGAACACCGCGTTGTGCTCGCTGTCGATGGGAAGCAGCGTCGCTCCCGAGGCGCGCACGCTCTGCATGAGCAGCGGCCCCGCCATCACCAGCGACTCCTTGTTGGCTAACAACAGGCGCTTGCCGGCACGCGCCGCGGCGAATGTGGAACGCAGGCCCGCGGCACCGACAATGGCCGCCATGACGCTGTGTACTTCGGGCAGGCTCGCGATCTCGGCGAGCGGATCCGCCCCGCCAATGACGCGGGTCGGCGCCTGGCGCGCGCGCAGCTCACCTTCGAGCCGCGCCGCCGCCGCGCTGTCCGCGAGCGCCGCGTAGGGAACCGCAAACCGGCGACACTGATCCGCCAGCTTCTCGGCATTGCGATGCGCGCCGAGCGCGACGACACGGAAGCGGTCCGGATGCCGCGCGATGACATCGAGCGTGGCCTCGCCCACCGATCCGGTGGAACCCAGGATTGCGACGCCCACCGGCGCGCTCATGGAATGACCTTCATGCTGATGAGAGCGAACACCAGCGCGGGACCTGCCGCCGTCACGCTGTCGAAGCGATCGAGCATGCCGCCGTGACCCGGAAACAGCGTGCCGCTGTCCTTGAGCCCGGCCGAACGCTTCAACATGCTCTCCGTGAGATCACCGACGATCGAGACTGCTGCCACGGCGACGCAGACGAACACGAATGGCCAGACGTCCACGGCTAACAACCACCTGGCGGCGATCCACGCGACCAGCGCGCTTGCGAAGACTCCGCCGAGCGCGCCTTCCCAGGTCTTCTTCGGCGACACGCGCGGCGCCAGCGGTACGCGCCCTAACCACCGTCCCGCGAAGAACGCACCGGTATCGGCGGCCCACACCAGCGCGAGCGTGAACAGGACCCAGTAGGTGCTCTGCGTCGCGAACGTCACGTGCACGAGCGCGAGCCAGCACGGTACCAGCGACAGGAATCCCGCGAGCGCCGCCGTCGCCCGCGTCACGCGCGATGGCGCGAGGCAAAGCCACAGGAACGCCACGAACCACCAGATCATCGCCACCCACAGCATGGCGCGCACGAAGTCCGGCGTATAAAAGTAGTGACTCGCGGCGAGCGCGAGTCCCACCGCAATTGCGAACGTCGCACGGCCGCCCGGGCTCGCAAGGCCCGCGAATCCGGCCCACTCCCACGCGCCGACCAGCACCAGCACCGTGAGCAGCCACACCGTGGCGATCGGCGGCAGACCCAGCATCACGCCGAGCATGACGGCAACCATCGCCACGGCAGTGAAGACGCGCTCCTTAAGCACGCTGCTTCGCCTCACGAGCCTGTTCGCGGGTCAGCCCGAAACGCCGTTCGCGGCCTGCAAAGACCGCGATTGCGTCCTCGAGGTGGGCGACGCCGAAATCCGGCCACAACACATCGCAGACATACAGCTCGGTGTAGGCCAGGTTCCACAGCAGGAAATTGCTGATGCGATGATCGCCGCCCGTGCGGATGAACAGATCGGGATCGGCGATATCACCGAGCTGCAGCTCGCGTGCAAAGCGGTTTTCGTCGATCGCCTCGATCGGCAGCGCGCCGCTCGCGACCTCCGCAGCCAGGCGGCGCGCCGCCTGCACGATGTCCCAGCGACCGCCGTAGCTGACCGCCACCTGCACTTTGAGTCCGGAGTTGGCCGCAGTCAGCGTCTCGCTCGCCGCCATGCGCGCCTGCAGCTTGACGCTGAGCGCGTGCCGGTCGCCGATGAAACGCAACCGCACCTTGTTCTTGTGCAGTTCCTCGACCTCGTTGTCGATGGCCTCGAGGAACAGCTGCATCAGGCTGCTCACTTCGACCGAAGGCCGCTGCCAGTTCTCGCTGGAGAACGCGAACAGCGTGAGCGCGCCGACACCTCGCCGCGCGCATTCCTCGACACACATGCGCACCGGCCGCACGCCTTCCTTGTGGCCGGCATGGCGCGGGAGTCCGTGGCTTTCGGCCCACCTCCCGTTGCCATCCATGATGATGGCGATGTGTCTGGGGATGCTCACGTCAACCCGCTCACACCTGCAGGAGTTCCTTTTCCTTGGCGGCCAGCGCGGTTTCGATATCCGCGATGTATTTGTCGGTGAGCTTCTGGATATCGACTTCCGCCTTCTTCTCTTCGTCCTGCGAAATGAGTTTTTCCTTGAGCGCTTCCTTCACGTCGGCGATCACGTCGCGGCGGACGTTGCGGACGGCGACGCGCCCGTTCTCGGCGTCGGCACGCGCCACCTTGGTGATGTCCTTGCGGCGCTCTTCGGTGAGCGGC
>Ga0315912_10005041_pt1 | contig 12242 bp, 11 predicted proteins | sample VfabasoilMG_FD_204469 | JGI IMG/M metagenome (GOLD analysis project Ga0315912, IMG submission 204469) | Garden soil microbial communities collected in Santa Monica, California, United States - V. faba soil | ecosystem: Environmental > Terrestrial > Soil > Garden | place: USA: California... | reverse complement strand
GAGCGCGCTTCAGCGCGCGATCTTTACCACGTTGCGTCGGTGCGAAAAGATCGCGCGCTGAAGCGCGCTCCTACAATGGGTAGGGTGGGTCGTCGCCGGTCCGGGCAACCCCCTCAATCCCGCATCTTCCCCGGCGGCGCCATCGGGAACGGCATGATCTTCTCGCCGCTGCCCGAATCGCGGATCGAGAGCGTGCCGCGCTTCTCCACCTCCTCGATGCGCACCACCGCATGCATGGGCAGGTGCAGCACCTTGGTGTCCTTGAACTCGTCGCGCAGGCGCTCCTCGGTGGGATCGACCACGAGGCCGCCGGCATTGGGCTCGAAGGAGAGCTCGCCGATCTCGGTGTAGCCCCACAGGGGGCTCGCCGAGACGTGGCGGGCGTAGAGTTCGTAGACCTTGCCCTGGTTGAGGAAGGTCACCTTGTAGAGTTTGCGGCTGCGCATGCCGGGATTGTGCGCGATTGCGCGCGGTGGCGTCACGCGCCGGGCGATGCCATGCCTCAGGCGATGTTGCGGTTGCGCCGTGCGATGGCGTCGCGCGAACCCAGCGCGAACAGCACGCCGGCGGCGAATCCGGCCACGTGCGCTCCCCAGGCGATGCGTCCGTATTCGGGCGCGAGCCAGGCGAACAGCGCCTGCACGAGGATCCAGAACCCGATCAGCGCGAGTGCCGGGATGCGCACGAATTCCATGAACAGCCCTAGCGGCAACACCAGGCCCAGGCGCGCGTTGGGGAACAGCGCGATGTAGGCGCCCACGAGCGCCGACACCGCGCCGCTCATGCCCACGATCGGCCGCTCGCCCGCGTGCGCGAGCAGCACCGCGCCGAGGCCGGCGAGCACGCCGCAGGAGAGGAACAGCGCGAGCAGGCGGCGCGAGCCGAGCACGCGCTCGGCCGGCAGCCCGAAGATCAACAAAAAGGCGAGATTTCCAATCAGGTGCGGCCAGTCGGTATGGATGAACAGCGCGCTGAGCAGGGTCAGCGCCTCTCCCGATCCGAGCAGGTGGGCGCGGTCGAGCAGTTCGTTCGGCACCGCGCCGTAGCGCTCCAGCGCATGCGCGCGCGCCTCGGCCGATCCCAGCGTGAGCCAGACGAAGGCGCAGACCGCGAGCATGGCGATCCCGATCGTGGCCCAGGGCACGAGCTTCCGGGTGCGGGTGGGAACGCGGACGAACACCGGATCGCGCTCAACCGCCCGCGCGCGGCAGCAGGAACGGCTCGCCGTTGAGCTCCAGCACCACGCCGTCGGGCCGGATCTCCAGGATGCGTACGCCGTCCACGAGCGTGCCCTCGTTCGCGCGGTTGCCGTTCAGCACCACGAAGCGGCGCGCGGGCTCGGCGTGGAAATAGTGCAACGTGAGCTTGAGCGCGGGCATGGCCTTGCGCGTGCCCGGGTCGAGGTCGGTGATCGTCTTCAGCGGCGCGTCGCTCGGCGGCGGACGCGTGCTCGCCCGCGCGGGCGCCGCCTGCGGCGCTTCGGATGCGGCTGGCAGTGGCGGCGGCAGGGCAGCCGGCGCGGCGGGCAGGGGCTCGTCGGCCGGGCCTTCGGGCGGCGCCACGCTCGGCGTCAGGTGCTGCACGGACGAGGTGTCTGTGGTGACGGTGTAGACGTCGGTGTCGCGCGGTCGGGCCGGGCTGCGCTCGGGCGGCGGGATGACCGGAGTCGACGGCTGCGCGCGCGTCGTAGCCGGCCGGGCGGGCGTGTCGATCTGCGCGTCGGCGCGATTGGGATCCGACGCACTGGTCGCCGCCACCGGTTTGCGCGCGGCCGCGGGCGCGGTCGATGCGGTCGGCGTCGAGGGGGCCTTGCCGGGCTCCCTGGCCTCGGCGCGCGTGGCGGGTACGTTGGGTGCCGTCGCGGCGCTTGGCGCCCGCGTCGCCTGGGGTGCGGGCTCCGTCGTCGTCGGCACGCGCGACTGCAGGAACAGCGCCGTCAGCCCCGCACCGGTCGCAAGCAACAGCACGCCCAGCGCGATGGGCTGCCAGCGCGAGCGCTCGCGCGGACGCCAGGGGGAATCGCTCGCGAGCGTGGGGCTTTGCCCGAGCCGGCGTTCCGCTTCCGCCTTCTTCAGCGCTTCGAGGATGAGCGACACGGCCTACTCCGCCACCGCGGCCAGTTGCGGGCCACCCGGCAGGTGCGCGGCCAGCAGGAACTGCGTATCGGGGCCCACGATGCCATCGGCCTGGCCGCCGTATTCGATCTGCAGCGTGCGTACGGCCGATTCGAGTTCGACATCGAACGCCGCGCCGGCCACCACCTCGCGTCCGAGCATGGCGCGCACCCAGTCCACGGCCGGCCCGGCATCGCCCACGCGGATGCGCTCGGGCAGGCCGGGCGGCGCGCGCCACAGGGCCAGGTACTCGCCCCGCCAGTGTCGATCCAGTTCGGTGCGCGAGACGGTGATCGCGCTCGGGCCGGCGTCGATGCGCGCGCGCCGCTCGTCCAGTCCGCTGAGCAGCACGATGGGCGCCCGGTCGCGGATCGGCAGCGCCAGCAGCACGGGGCGCCCGAGCGCGGCGAGGCGTCCGAGATTGCTGCGGCCGAGCGCGCAATAGAGGCCGGGAACGAGTCGGGGCGGGCAGCGCAGGCCGTCGCCCGCGGGCACCTCGTTCGCCTGCCACAGTGCCAGGTAGTGCGGCCACACCGGATCGCGCGCGGCGGCTTCCGCGCTCGCGAGCTGTTCGGGCAGCGTGACCTCGACCTTCGCCGGTGCAGCCGGCGCTGCGGCGATGGGCGCCGGCGGCGTCGGCTGCGATTGGCGCCAGCGCCACGCCGCGTATCCGAGCGCCACCACGGCCGCGAGCACGGCCGTGGCGACCAGCGCGCGCAGGCGGCGCGAGCTCGCCCGGCCCAGCACCTCGTCCGCGGCGCGCTCGACCAGGCGCTCGCCCACCGAGGGTTCGTCCGCCACGTAGCCCGCGAGCAGGGCGCGATCGGCGATCAGGTTGATCAGGCGCGGCACGCCCTGCGCACGCCGATGCAGCGCGGCCAGGCCCAGGCGCGAGAACGGCGTACGGCGCGCACCGGCCACCGCGAGGCGATGCCGCACGTAGGCGCCCGTCTCGCCCGCGTCCAGCGGCGTGAGGTGGTAGCGCGCCGTGATGCGCTGCGCGAGCTGGCGCAGTTCGGGCTTCGCCAGCAGGTCGCGCAGTTCGGGCTGGCCGAGCAGCACGATCTGCAGCAGCTTCTGCGTCGGCGTCTCGAGGTTGCTGAGCAGGCGCACCTGCTCCAGCGCCTCGACCGACAGGTCCTGCGCCTCGTCCAGGATCACCACCGCGCGCTCGCCGCGCGCGTGCACGTCCAGCAGGTACCGGTTCAATCGATCGACCAGGCCCTTGAGGCTCCCGCGCACGTCCGCCACCTCGACGTGCAGCTCCTCGCACAGCGTCTCGAGCAGCTCGATCGGCGCCATGCGCGGATTCAGCACCAGCGCCACGTGCGTGCCGGCCGGCAACTGCTCGAGCAGCAGCCGCGACAGAGTCGTCTTGCCCGTGCCCACCTCGCCCGTGAGCTGCACGAAGCCGCCGCTGCCGCCCTGGCCGATGCCGTACACCAGGTGCGCGAGCGCGTCGCGATGGCGGTCGGACAGGAATACGAAGCGCGGATCGGGCGTGATCGCGAAGGGGGAGTCGGTGAGGCCGTAGTAGGGGCGGTACATGGGTCAGCCCCGGATGCCGCGATGCGACCCGGTCAGGTCGCGGCAGGCCGCACACCGTGGCGCCTGCCGCACGGCGTGCATCGTCGGGCACCACGCGGGTGCCGGTGACGCACGGGAGTCGACGACGGGGTGATGCCTCATGACTTGGGTGGACTCGCGCGGATCACGTCGGGTTCCCGGCTGCCGGGATGGCCTGCCGTGCCGACTCGCAAGCGTATCAGCCCCGCAATGGCGGTGCCGAGCCTGGCGATAGCCTCAAGCGCCGTCGCAGGAGCGCGCGCAAGCGCGCGAAGCACTCTTGCGGAGGGGTTGATCGCGCGCTTGCGCGCGTTCCTACGGGAGCAAGGAACGTCTGGAACGCTCTCGGGTGTCGATCACTTCACCCGCTTGCCATGCTTCACCACCACGTCCACCCGCTGCAGCAGGTTGATGTAGCGCAGCACGTCGCCGCGCACGGCGATCACGTCGGCGTATTTGCCCGGCGAGATCGTGCCGTAGTCCTTGTCCACCTTCATCGCAACGGACGGCCAATACGTCGCACCGCGAATGGCGTCCATCGCCGGTACGCCCAGTTCGCGCACCCAGATGTCGAGTTCGTTCCAGGTGCTCTGGCTGTGGAACTTCATGGGGATGCCCGAATCGGTGCCGATCAGCAGCACCACGCCGCTGGCGCGCAGCTGCTCGAACTTGCGGCGCAGGGTGGGCTTGCGCAGCGGGGTGAGCTGGAAGTAGCCCAGTTGCCCCGGGTGCGCGATCGAGCCCTGGATATCGGAAATCGTGTCGGGCTTCAGGCCTTCCTTCCAGGCGGGATCGTCGAGGTGCTCGTGGTGGTCGCGCACGTATTCGTAGTTCCACAGGCCCTCGATGGTCGGGGTCCACCAGAACGGGCCGAGCGCCATCTGCGCGGTGCGTTCGCGCAGGGCCGCGATCACGTCCTCGGGATACTCGGGCGCGCTCGCCAGGCCCGTGTGTTCGAAGCCGTCGACGCCGATCTTCAGCCCGATGCGGATCTCGTTCGGCCGGTGCGAGTGCGCGATCACGGGTTTCTTGCATGCGTGCGCGGTGTCCACCACGGCCTTCGCTTCGTCCAGGGTCATCTGGTCCTGGTCGATGAGCTTGATCACGTCCACGCCCGCGTCGCACAGCTTCTTCACCTTCGCGCGCGCGTCCTCGACGCCGTTCACGCCCCAGCGGAAGCGATCGGTGCCCGGATAGGCCTTCTTCTGGATGAACGGGCCCGAGACGTAGATCGTCGGACCCTCGATCTCGCCCTTGCGCAGGCGCTCGCGCACGGCGATGGAATCCTCGAGCGGGGCGCCGAGGTCGCGTGCGCTGGTCACGCCGGCGTGCAGCAACTGCTTGGCGGCGGCCGGCATGATCTCGTCGCGGAAGCGGTCGATGTAGGCCTTGTCCCAGTGCTCGTAGTCGGAATGGCCGTCGAGCATCAGGTGCACGTGCATGTCCCACAGGCCGGGCAGCACGCTCATGCCTTCGGTGGAGACCACCGTGGTGCCCTCGGGCACGGCGAGCTCGCCGACCCGGCCGATGGCCTGGATGCGTTCGCCTTCGATCAGCACCACGCTGTTCTTCAGCGGAGCGCCGCCCCAGCCGTCGATCAGGGTGCCACCGACCAGCGCCACGCGATCCGCCGCGTGCGGCGGCGTCGCGGCCAGGGCACAGGCCAGGGCCAGCGCGAGCCGGATCGAGCGGGGAGGGATGGCGCGTGTCGACATGGTCGTTCCCGGATCGAGCGAGGTCCCGATGGTGCGGCAAGCCCGCCCGGCGGCCAAGCCCCGCCGGGCGGATCGCGTTCCGAGGCGGCCACGCGGCGCCCCGGCACGTCGCTGAACCGGTCGGTCGCGGAAACGTGAAAAAGTGCGCGTCGTCACAGAATGAGTGGCGGTCGGCCCGGCCATTGGGCATGATCGATGGGAAGCGCGAGTTGCACGACCGCGCGGGCGCAGGTGCCCGCGTGGCGCGATTCCCGACGCCGGGAACCGGCGGGAGGCGAGGCGTGCGCGGGCCCAGGCCAGCCACTGACGAGCTGACGGAAGCGACGCCCTGGACCCTGGAGCGCAAGTTGGCGCTGGGTTACGTGGGCGTGCTGACGCTGTGGCTGCTCGCGCTGCTCGCGCTCCAGGCCGACGACCGGCTCGGGCCGGTGGCCCTGGAATGCTCCCGCGCGCCGCTGATCGCGCTCGGCGTCGCGGTGGTGGCCCTCGCGATCACGCGCCTTGCCGATGCGCGCCTGCGCATCGCCTGGGCGCTGATCGGGCTGGGATACCTGTGCGTGCTGATCGGCGACGCGATCGGCGGCTGGCGCATGCTGCACGGGCTGCCGCCCAGCCTGGTCTCGAACGGCCTGTGGCTCGCCTACTTCCCGTTCGTGCTCGCCGGCGTGCTGTGCCTGCCGCGCGTGTTCCACGGCGGGCTCGATCGCGGTCGCTTCTTCCTCGACGCGCTGATCGTAACCATCGGCGGCGGCCTGATGATCTGGGTGCTGGCGGTGCGCCCCACGCTCGGCGTGGATGGCGACGAGGCGGTCAATCCCTACCTCGCGCTCGCCTATCCGGTGGGCGACCTGATTTCCGCGTTCAGCATGGTGCTCGCGCTCGCGCGCGTGCCGGGCAGCCTGGTGCGGCGCGCGCACGGCCTGCTCGCGCTCTCCTTCTTCGCGAGCTTCGCGGGCGACCTGGTGTGGAGCGCCACGTTCGCGATCGGCGCCACGCAGTCCAAGCTGGTGCCGCAGATCCTGTGGAGCGTGTGGGCCGCGGCCTTCCTCGCCGCCGCCCTGGCGCTGGTGACGGCCAGCGCGCGCAAGAGCGCGGCGCGCGTGCGCAGCGACGACTGGAACGCGCGCGGCGCGCTGCCGTACCTGTCGCTGGCCGGGGCGTTCGCGATCAGCGTGTGGCTCGCCTATCTCGACGATCGCATCGCCGTGCGCGGTGCGGTGATCGCCACGGGCGTGATGGCGGCGCTCGCCATCCTGCGCATGGCGCTGACCCAGATCGCGCACGCGCGGCTGTTGACCGAATCGCTGCGCCGGCGAGGCGAGGCCAAGCTCGCCGCGCTGGTGGAGCACTCGGCCGACGCCATCCTCGTGCTCGAGCCCAACCAGGGCGTGAGCTATGCCTCGCCCGCGGCCGTGCGCCTGCTCGGCGATGGCGACCAGGCGCCGTCGGGACTGTCGTTCGGGCGCTACCTCCACCCCGACGATGCGCCCGGCCTGCAGCAGTACCTCGATGCCTGCGTGCGGCGCGAATGCCAGCGCGCCACCCTGATGCTGCGCGTGGCCTCCACCGGCGGTGGCTGGCGCACGCTGGAGACGCAGCTGGGGAACCTGCTCGACAACCCGGCCGTGGCCGGCATCGTGCTGAACCTGCACGACGTCTCCGAACACCAGGCGCTGGAGGCGCAACTGCGCTTCCAGGCCTTCCACGACGAACTCACGCAGCTGCCGAACCGCGAGCTGTTCCTCGACCGGCTCGAGCGAGCGCTCTCGCGCGCGCGCGCGGGTGGCGGCCGCGTCGCGGTGGCGCTGATCGATCTCGACCGCTTCCAGCGGCTGAACGACCGGCTGGGCCATCGGCTCGCCGACCAGGCGCTGGCGCACGTGGCCGAGCGGCTGGCCGGCGCGGTGGAGCACGCCGATTCGCTCGCGCGCTTCGGTGCGGACGATTTCGCGGTGCTGATGGAGCAGGCAGGCGACTCGGCCGAACTGGTCGCGCGCGCCGAGCGCATCCGTGCCGCGATCGCGACGCCGTTCGCGCTCACCGGACAGCGCGTCGTGCTGAGCGCGAGCGTGGGCATCGCGACCAGCGCCGAGGGCGGCGGCGCGGAAACCGTGCTGCGCAATGCCGACGTGGCGCTGCAGCAGGCGCGTGCCGGCGGTGGCGACAGCATCGAACTGTTCGATCCGGCGCGCCACCAGGGCACGCTCGACCACCTGCGCCTGGAGGACGCCCTGCCGGGCCTGGTCGAGCGCGGCGCCTTCGCCGTGCAGTTCCAGCCGGTGCTGCGCCTGCCCGAGCGGCGCCTGTCCGGCCTCGCCGTGCGCCTCGCCTGGCGCGACCCCAAGCAGGCCCTGGCGCCGATGGCCGCGATCATCACGGCCGCCGCGGACTCGGGCCGGATCTCGATGCTCGGCGAGGTGCTGCGCAAGGGCCTGGCCACGGACCTGCGCGCGCTCGTGCGCTACCAGCCCGAACTGGCGCGCCTCGAGATCCTGTTGCGGTTGCATGCGCACGAACTGCGCGATCCGGAGATTGCGCAGGGACTCGCCGACATGATGCGCGCGGCCGACCTGCGTCCGGGCCAGTTGGTCGTGCGCGTGGGCGCTGCGGATTTCCCGCGCCTGCGTGGCGCCGCCGAACGCGCGCTCGCGCCGCTCGCGAGCGCGGGATTGCGCCTCGCCGTGGCCGACCTCGGCGCACCCGGCAGCGGACTGGACCTGCTCACTTCCGCGCGCGTGCAGGCCTTGTTCCTGGCGCGCGGCGTGGTGCGCAAGCTCGGCTCGGGCGCGCGCGAAGAGGCGCTGGTGCGCGCCGCGGTCGCCGGCGGGCGGGCGCTCGACCTCGACATCTATGCGCCGGGCGTCATGGGCGATTCGCAGCTGACGGCGCTCGCCCAGTATGGCGTGCGACATGCCTACGGCGAGTGCGTGTCGGTGCCCCTGGGCTTCCAGCAGTTGCTGCCATGGCTCGGCGCGCGGGTCGCGGAGGAATCGGGCCCGCAGCTGCCGGTCAGCGCGAGCGCGTAGCAGGCTGCCGCTGGTTTGCGGCGGAAACCCTGCGGGTTCCGCCCTGCGGACCGCAACGGGTGTTCCGCGCCGTCGCCCTCAAGGCCCGCTCGGCGAGCCCGGGCCCCACAGGGCGATGGCGAACACGCCCAGCATGATGAAGGCGAGCGCGAGCTTCACCACCGAACCGAGGATGTAACCGAACGCCGCGCCGACGCCGGCGCGCGTCGCGCGTTCCACGTTCTGGCTCGCGATCAGCTCGCCCGCGAGCGCGCCGATCAGCGGCCCCACGATCAGCCCCAGCGGCCCGAGCAGCAGGCCGAACAGCGCGCCCACGCTGGCGCCGATGAACGCGTAGCGGCTCGCGCCCGCGCCTTTCGCGCCGAGTGCCGAGGCCAGGAAATCCATGGCGGTGGTCAGTGCCGCCAGCAGGCCGAGGATCAGCAGGGAGATCCAGCCCACGCGCTGGAAGTTCCCCACCCACGCCACGATCAGCATGCCCAGCCACATCACCGGCGCGCCGGGCAGCAGGGGCAGCACCGTGCCGGCGAGGCCGACGACGATCATCACGGTGGCGAGTGCGTACCAGAATTCCGGAGCCATGGGCGTGATCGTAGCGTGGCGGACGCCGGTGGGGTTCAGCGCCGCGGTGTCCGCCGCTATCCTCCCCGGTCCATGACCCTCACCACCCACACCGGCCACTGCCACTGCGGCGACGTGCGCTTCGAGGTCGACGCGCCTGCGGTGATCGAGGCGCTCGACTGCAACTGCTCGATCTGCCGGATGTCGGGGTTCCTGCACCTGATCGTGCCGCGTTCGCGTTTCCGCCTGCTGACCGACGGATCCGCGCTCGCCTGCTACCGGTTCAATTCCGGCGTCGCGCAGCACCTGTTCTGCCGCCGCTGCGGGATCAAGGGCTACTACGTGCCGCGCTCGAATCCCGATGGCATCGACGTGAACGTGCACTGCCTGGATCCGGGCACCATCGAACGCATCGAGGTGCAGCCGTTCGACGGCGCGAACTGGGAATCCTCGGGGGCGTCGCTCGCGCACTTGAGCGCGGACTGAACGGCGGGCGCGGGACGCGATCCCGCGCGTGACCGCCGCCACCGCAGCCGGGATAATCGCGATCATCCCGCGCTGGCCCCCTGCATGCCCCGTCGTCGCCGCCGCCGTTCGTTTCCCTGGTTGCCCGTGCTGATCCTCGTCGCGCTGCTGGCCGGCGCCTACGTGTTCGTGCGCGGCGTGCCAGGCGGCCTGCTGCCCGCGCGCGAGACCGGGTCGGGCACCACCGTCAGCACGCTGACGCTTCCCGGCTCGCTCGACGTGTGCGCGCTCGCGACGCCCAAGGCCGTGGCGGAGGCGCTGGGCGTGGCCCAGGCCACGGCGCGCCAGGTGGGTGCCACGGCCGACGTGCCCGCGCAGGGCGCGTGCACCTGGGACTTCGAGCGCGGCGGCAAGGCCGGCCAGGTGGTCGCGCAGGTGTTCACCGCGCGCTCGCGCGCCGCAGGCGGCATCCAGGGCGATGCCCAGGCTTATTTTCAGGGCATCGCGACCGGATTCGAGTACGCCTACAAGGAAGCGCCGGCCAGGATCGCCGGACTGGGCGACGAGGCCGCCGCGGGCGGGTACGGCGCGAGCGACCAGCCGGCCCAGCTCGCGGTGCGCCAGCGCGAGACCGTGCTCACCCTGCTCGTGACCGGCGCCGATCGCGCCGCGAGCGAGCGGCTCGCCAGGGCGCTGGTGCCGGCGCTGCCGTGATGGCGGATCGCGGCGCGCCCGTGCGCACCGAGCTCAAGCGCGACCATTTCGGCAGCATCACGCTCGAGCGGGACGCCCACGGCGCGCGCATCGTGCGCGACGCCGATGCCGCGAGCGTCGGGTTGCGCTGGCTGGCGCGCCTCGTCGCGCGTCGCGAGGCGCGAGCGCTCGCGCTGCTGGCCGGCGTGCCGGGCGTGCCCGCGCTGCTGCGCTTCGACGGCCGACGCGTCGAGCGCGGATACATCGACGGCGCCGCCATGGACGCCGCGAGGCCACGTGATCGGGCCTATTTCCGCGCCGCGCACCGGCTGCTGCGCACGCTGCGCGCGCGCGGCGTCAGCCACAACGACCTGGCGAAGGAGGCGAACTGGCTGGTCACGTCGGCGGGCGAGCCGGCCGTCGTCGACCTGCAGCTCGCGCACGTGCACCGGGATCCGCGCGGCACCTGGTTCCGCCTGCTGGCGCGCGAAGACCTGCGCCACCTGCTCAAGCACAAGCGCACGTACTGTCCCGAGTACCTCACGCCGACGGAGCGACGCCTGCTCGCGCGACGATCCTGGCCCTCGCGCCTGTGGCGGGCCACCGGCAAGCGCGTGTACATCGTGGTCGCGCGGCGATTGCTCGGCTGGGAAGACAACGAAGCGCGCGGCCGCCGGCACCTGTAGTTCCGCCTACCTTTGTAGGAGCGCGCTTCAGCGCGCGATCTTTTCGCCTTATCACGCGTTCGCCGCCAATCGAAAAGATCGCGCGCTGAAGCGCGCTCCTACAAAGGTAGGAGGCGACTCGCTATCCGCGGGCGGTGAAAGCCTGGTTCAGGTCTCCGATCAGGTCCTCGGGATCCTCGAGCCCCACCGAGATCCGGAGCAGGTTCTGCGGCGAGACCGGATTCGGTCCCTCGACCGAGGCGCGATGCTCGATCAGGCTCTCGGAGCCACCCAGGCTGGTCGCGACCGTGAAGATGGTGAGCCGCTCCAGCGCCGCCAGCGCCGCCTCGCGTCCCCCGACCATGTGCACCGACAGCATGCCGCCGGCATCCTTCATCTGCCGGCTCGCCAGCTCGTGGCCGGGATTCACCGCGAGGCCCGGGTAGTTCACCCATTCCACGGCCGGATGCTTGGACAGGAACTCCGCGATGCGGCGCGCGTTGCGGCAATGGCGTTCCATGCGGCAGCTCAGCGTGCGGATGCCGCGCAGGGTCAGCCAGGCGTTGAACGGCGCCATCACCGAGCCCACCACGTGCCGGCGATGGCGCACCTTCGCGGCGAGCGCGTCGTCGCTGCGGAAGACGAGCGCGCCGCCCATGCAGTCGCTGTGGCCCGAGAGGTACTTCGTGGTGGAGTGCATCACCACGTCGGCGCCGAGGTCCAGCGGCTGCTGCAGCAGCGGCGTGGCGAAGGTGTTGTCGACCGCGAGCAGGGCGCCGTGCGCGTGCGCGAGTTCGGCCAGGGACTTGATGTCCACGACCTCGAGCAGCGGGTTCGACGGCGTCTCCACCCACAGGCAGCGCGTGTGCGGCTTGAACGCCGCCTTGACCGCCTTGAGGTCGGTCATGTCCACGGCGTTCGACGCGATCACCTGCTCGCTCAGGAATTCGCGCGCGAGCACGCGCAGGCCGTGGTAGACGTCGTTCGGCAACAGCACGTGCGAGCCCACCGACATCGACTGCAGCAGCGCCGAGGCCGCCGCCATGCCCGAGGCGAACATCAGCGCCGTGGAACCCCCCTCGAGCGCGGCGAGCGCGTCCTCGAGCCGGTCCTGCGTGGGGTTGCTCTCGCGCACGTATTCGTAGCCCGCCTCGCGCTCGCCGGCCGGTCCGTGCCGGAACGTGGTGCTGAGGTGCAGCGGCGGCGCGAGCGCGCCGGTGGACGGATCGGGCGCGCCGCCCGCGTGCACGATGAGCGTGTCGAGTTTCATGGGATCGAGCGCGCCTTGCGAAGTCGGAGGACTAGCGTACCCGTCGCGGGGTGGCGTTGGCGACCGTGGGCGAGGGTGCGGCGCGGTGCGCGGTGTAGCGTCTTGTTACAAGGCACGCGACGCCTCGGATAAGCGATGTAGGAGCGCGCTTCAGCGCGCGATCTTTT
>Ga0315912_10005040_pt1 | contig 12243 bp, 8 predicted proteins | sample VfabasoilMG_FD_204469 | JGI IMG/M metagenome (GOLD analysis project Ga0315912, IMG submission 204469) | Garden soil microbial communities collected in Santa Monica, California, United States - V. faba soil | ecosystem: Environmental > Terrestrial > Soil > Garden | place: USA: California... | reverse complement strand
GCCCGCGGCCGGATCGGCCGTGCCCTCGGTTTCGCGCGTGAACAACATCGCGGCCGACGGCGGCAGCGCGGGCGGCAGTGTGCCATCCAGGCCGAACAGCCAGACGCTGTCGCCCTTCGACGAGCCTGCGAACAGGTTGCCGGCCGAATACGCGACGACGTACTGCTTGCCCTCGTTCTCGAACACGCTCACGGACGAGTTCATGCCCGCGCCGGTCTGGAACTCCCAGAGCTTGGCGCCGTTCGCGGAGTCGAGCGCTGTGAGCCGGCCGTCGTTGCGGCCGACGAACGTGAGGCCGCCCGCGGTCGTCGTCGAGCCGCTGTAGCACGGCTCGGGCCACTGCTGCTGCCACACGAGCTTGTTCGTGCGCACGTCGAGCGCCGCGAACACGCCGAGGTTCGGCAGGCTCGTGCTGCCGAAGATTCCCGCCACGTAACGCTCGCCGAAATCCGGGCGATCTTGAGTCAACGGATCCGCCTTGAAGACGCCGACCTTGTCCTGCGCGCAGACGTAGAAATAGCCCGACTGCGGATCGTAAGAGCTCGGCGCCCAGTTCGCGCCGCCGCTGTACGCGGGTTTGATCGGCACTTCGCGGTCCGTCCAGAACGGCGTGAAGATGCGCCCGCCGTTCACGAGCGTGAGGCCTTCGGGTGCGACCGCGATCGAGTGCGGTACGAACGGCTCGCCTCTGGGGAATGGCTGCGTCGCCGCCGTCGCTTGGCGCGGCTCCTGCGGCACGGGCTGCTCGTCGATGCCGATCAGCGGCGTGCCGTTCGTACGGTCGAGCAGATAGAGCCAGCCGGTCTTGCTCGCTTGCCCGATGCCGCGGCGCTGCGTGCCGTCGAGCTCGATGTCGAACAGCACGACGGGGTTCGGCCCGTCGTAATCCCAGAGGTCGTGGTGGACCTGTTGGAAGTGCCAGCGGTATTGGCCGGTCCTTGCGTCGAGCGCGACGATCGACGCCGAGAAGAGGTTGTCGCCGGCGCGCACGCCGCCGTTGTAGTCGGGGCCGGGATTGCCCGTCGAGAAGAAGATGAGACCGAGCTCGGGATCGACCGCCGGCGTCTGCCAGACCGACGCACCGCCGTGCATCCAGAGATCGTTGTCCTGCGGCCACGTGTCGTGACCGAGCTCGCCGGGTCCCGGGATCGTGTAGAACGTCCACTCGAGCTTGCCGGTGCGGGCGTCGAACGCCTTGACGCGGCCGCGGATGCCGAACTCGGCGCCCGCGAAGCCCGTGATCACGAGGCCGTCGTAGTAAAGAGGCGCTGCCGTGATCGAAAGGCCGTCTTGCCACCGCTCGGCTTGCACGGACCACGCGATCTTGCCGGTTTTCTGATCGAGCGCGACGAGCTTGCCGTCGAGCTGCCCGACGTACACCTTGCCGTCGCCGAGCGCGACGCCGCGGCTCGTCCAGCCGCAGCACACGACGTCGTTCGCCGCGTCGAGATTGGCCGCGTACGACCACAGGATCTCGCCGCTTTCGACACTGATCGCAAACACGTCGTCCGCGCCCGTGACGATGTAGACGACACCGTCGTACACGATGGGCTGCGCCTCCCCCGAGTATTTCGTGCCGACGCCTGAGCCGCCCAGGCGCGTGCGCCACACGCCCTTGAGATCGCGCACGTTCGTGCGATCGATCGCCGTGAGCGGCGAGTAGCGTTGGTTGTACCAATTCCCGCCATTCGTGGGCCAATTCGTCGTCGGCGGGGCAACGAGTGCGGTGCCCTTGAAAGCCGGCGCGGGTGTGATCGTTTGCGCGACCGCACTTGCCACGAGCGCGAAGGGCAGAAGGATCGACGAGAGCATGAACGTTTTCAGAGTGCACCTCATTCAATAAGCCTTGCTGAGCTCCCAGACCGTCGCTTCGAGCATGGCGCCGTTCGTATACACCGCGCGCTCGATCTTCATTCCGCGTCGACCGTCGAGCGTGATTCGCCAGTACCGCTCGGACACCGCGCCGCCCACGCGCTCGCGATAACCGAACTCGAGCCCACGCTCCGACACGTCGAGCAGCGACGCATCACCCTGGTTCACCCACAGCCGCTCGTTCCTGACCGCGATGCGGAGCGGCTCGCGATGGCTGCGGTCCCGCGCCGTGATCGTCGACTCCAGCACGAATTGCAACGCGCTCTCTGCGCGTCCCTCTGAGACGATGGTTCTGTTCAGCGACTGCCGGACGCCTGCCTCGCACGCGAAGCCCGTTTCGTTTCCCGACCACCGGTGCGCCATCGTCTTGGCGACGCGTTCGAACGTTTCGATCTGCTCGCTCGAGAGCGGCAGCGGTGGCTCCTCATCGACGGCGTACAAATCCAACCCGGCCCGCTTCGCGGGGGACTGAGTCGAACAGTCCGGCGCAGAAGGCCGAGCCGGTGGCGTCGCGGCCGCCGGCGCCTGCGGAGCAGTGTCGGCTTCGCCGACCGGCGTCCTCGTGTTCGCAGGGGGTCGAGGCGCAACGGCCGGCGCCTCGGTGGACGGAACGACGACCGTTTGGGCGGTGCCATCTTCGGGCGGCGCGTCGCTGAAGTGAACGACGCCGTTGGCGTCGACCCACTTGTAGACGCGGGGTTGCGCGTCGACGCCGACGCCGACGGCCGCGAGCAGCAGCGACAGGCAAGCCACGCGACGCATGCGTGCGAACCTTCCGCCGAAGTTCATTCGAGCCTCCCCCGCTCGCGCGGCGCGACTACTTCGTGCCTTTGAAGTGCTGTAATCCCGGCTTGTACGTCTTGTCGTCGAGGAACGCCTTCATCGCTTCCGCGCGATTGTCGCTCGCGCCCATGAACAACGCTTCGCCCATCTTCGCGTAGAGATAATCAGCCGACGCATCCCAGTCCATGTAACGCATGCGCTTCATCGCGATCTTGATGCCGCGCAGCACGACTTGGTTCTTCGTGAGCAACAGGCGTGCGACTTCCTCGGTGCGCTTCTTGAGCTTCTTGCGCGGCACGGACTCGTTCACGAGGCCGATCTCGGCGGCGCGCTTGCCTTTGAACGACTCGCCCGTCATCGCATAGAACAACGCGTGCCGAAGCCCGATCGTCTCGGACGTGGCCTTCGTGACGTTGCCGGCCGGAATGATTCCCCAGTTGACCTCGGAGAGTCCGAACGTCGCTTCGTCGGCCGCGATCGCGAGATCGCACGCGACGAGTGGCGTGAATGCGCCGCCGAAGCACCAGCCGTTCACCATCGCGATCGTGGCTTTCGGGAAGTCGCGCATGCGGCGCCACTGCCACTCTTCGGCGGTGCGGCGCACCTTCAGGATCATGTCGGGCTTGCCGTCCGTCTCGCGGAAGTACTCCTTCAAATCCATGCCCGCTGCGAACGAGTCGCCGGCGCCGGAGAGTACGAGCACGCCGCAGCGGTCATCGGTCGCGAGCGCTTCGACCGTGTCCTTCATCTCGGCGTTGAGCTGCGGGCTCATCGCATTGCGCTTGTCGGGGCGGTTCAGCGTTACCCAGGCGATGCCGTCGTCGAAATCGACGAGCACGGTCTTGCCCCAGGGGTCCTTCTTGCGGGCCATGCGGAGTGTCTCCTTGGAAAAATCGTTATTGCGGCCGAGGCCGGCGTTATTGCTTAGGTCTGGTTGCCGGAGGTGGCGCTTGGGCTTAAAGTCATTTCCATTGCCGGACCGCCAGGTTCGGACCGCAGTTTATCAAGGAGTTCGGGCGATGGCTTACGACTTGTTGGGCAAGAACTTCGTCCCGCCGGACGTGCACGGCAAAGTCACCGGTAAGGCCAAGTACGCGGAGGACTTCCGCGCCGAAGGCATGGTGTTCTGCAAGCTCCTGTTGAGCCCGATGCCGCACGCGCGTGTCCGCAACGTCGATACGAGCGCGGCGCTCGCGCTACCGGGCGTGCTCGGCGTGCTCACGGCCGCCGACGTGCCCGCGCTGCCGGCACCGGCCGAGCCGATACTGACGAACGAGCCGATGTGGATCGGACAACCCGTGCTGGCCGTGGCCGCCGAAACGGAGCAGATCGCCTCGGACGCGATCGACCTGATCAAGATCGACTTCGAGGAGCTGCCGTTCACGGTCGATCCGCTCCAGAGCCTGTTTCCGGGTGGGCCCGATGCGCGCGAGGACGGCAACGTCGTCGACAACCGATTGATCGGCCCGCCGCAGCTCAAGAAAGCGAAATGGACGGCCGGCGACTTCGCCGGCGTGACCGAGGGTCAACTGCCGACCGGCGCGCCCCTCGTCGAGTGGTCGTTCGGCGACCTCGATGCGGGCTTCGCGAAGGCGGCGCTCGTGCTCGACGAGACGTTCGTGACCGCCGGCATGTCGCACCATTCGATGGAGCCGCGCTCCGCGATGGCGTACTGGGAGAACGGCAAGTGCTTCGTGTATGGCTCGACGCAGAGCCAGAGCTTCGTCGTTCCCGGGCTCGCGGGCCTGCTCGGCATCACGCCAGCAGATCTCGTGTACGTCGCCGAGACCTGCGGTGGCGGCTTCGGCTCGAAGGGTACCGAGTACCCGGTCATGGCGATCCCGGGGCACATGTCGAAGAAGATCGGTCGGCCCGTGATGCTGCGGATCACGCGTGCCGAGGAGTATTTCTTCGGTTACGCGCGCACGGGATTCCAAGGGCGCATTCGCATGGGCTTCGACAAGGCTGGACGCGTGACGGCCGCGGACCTGTATGTCGTGCAAGAAAACGGCGCGACGCAAGGATTCCCGGATTGGCCGTCGTCCGGCGAGACCGTGTCCATCCTGTATCAGCCTCCCGCGATGCGTTTCCGCGGCATGTGCGTGATGACGAACACGGTACCGCGCTCCGCGCAGCGCGGCCCCGGCCACAATCAGACGGTGTCCGCGATCGAGCCGTTGATCGACAAAGCCGCGAAACAGCTCGGCATCGACCGCCTCGCGATTCGGCGCCTGAATGGCCCGAAGATGGACGCGAAGGTGGGCGAGAACCAAGGGCCCGTCACGAGCTGTTATCTGCAGCAAGCGATCGAGAAGGGCGCCACGTTATTCAATTACGAGGAGCGCAAGGCGCGCAGCGGCCAGCGCAACGGCACGAAGGTGACGGGTATCGGCGTCGGCCAAGCGTTCCATCCGGCCGGCTTCGCCGGATTCGACGGTCTGGTCCGTATCACGCCGGACGGCAAGCTGCACTTGCACAGCGGTGTCGGCAACCTCGGCACGTACTCCCACACGGGCACGTCGCGAATCGCGGCCGAGGTGCTGAAGGCGAATTGGGACAACTGCATCGTCGAGCGCGGCGACACGCGTAAGGGCTTGCCGTGGAACATCGGCCAGTTCGGCAGCAACACATCGTTCACGATGGCGCGCACGAATTACGTCGCGGCCGTCGACGCGGTCAACAAGCTCAAAGAGATTGCCGCCATGGACTTGGGCGGTGCGGCGGCCGATTACGACATCGGCGGCGAGCGCGTATTCTCGAAAGCCGATCCGACGAAGGGGCTCACGTACGCGCAAGCCGCGCAACGTGCGATCGAGCTCGGAGGCAAGTTCGACGGACACGAGAACCCAACCGACATCAATCCGATGACGGCTGCGTCGGCCACGTCGCTCGCGGGCACGGGGTTGATCGGCGTCGCGAAGGACAATCTGCCGATCACCGCGTCACCCGCGGCGTTCGTCGCCGGCTTCGCAGAGATCGAGCTCGACACGGAGACGGGCGCGTTCGAGATCAAGGACTACGTCGCCGTCGCGGATTGCGGCACGGTGATCCACCCGATGGGTCTCGCAACGCAGATCAAGGGCGGCGCCGTGATGGGCTTCGGCTTGGCCACGCTCGAGCGGCACATCTACGATCCGCAAAACGGCTTGCCGGGCGCGGTCAGCTTCTATCAGGCGAAGCCAGCGAGCTATCTCGACGTCGCGCAGACGTTCACGACGGATGCCGTCGATCTGCCCGACCCGCAGAGCCCACTCGGCACGAAGGGTATCGGCGAGCCGGTCATGGGCGCGGGTGCGTCGGCGTTGTTGTGCGCGATCTCGGATGCGCTCGGCGGGCACTACTTCAATCGAGTGCCCGTGACGCGCGATCACATCGTGAATGCATTGGCCGGTCGGCCGCAGTCGCACAAGCCGTTGCAGGTCAACACGGCCTGAGCGGGGATCAACGGCGGTTCTTGGCCGGGCGTTTCTTGGGCGTGGTCACGTCGTACGGGTTGTAGCCGCCGCCCGGCGGCGCCTTCTGTCGAGGGACGTCCGCGAGCTCGAGGATCTCGAGTGTGTCGTTGTCGAGCGCCCTCAGCTCGTCGAACGTTTCTGCCGTGTCGCGCGCCTGTTTCTCGCTGGCGGACACCCAGCGTGCATCGCCGCGCTCATCGTGCTCGATCGAGCCCAAGCTGCGTTCGTTCGTCAACGTGACGGATGTGTCCCGCGCTTGCTGTTTGTCGCTGCGCCGGCGCCCGCCTTTGCGTCGCTCCTGAGGCATAGTTCCAGGTTTCGAATGGATTACGTCGTATAAGTTAGCGCGACGCGACGGCCCAAAAATACGATCCATGTCGCACTCCGCACCGCCATCGAGCAGCGCCGGCCGCGTTGTGACGGACCGCTCGGCCGGCTAGGCTATTCACGGGCAGTTTTTGTCACATTCGGCTGGTCATGGAACGGTGTAAACAGAGGATTTCACGAGACTTTTGGATCGCAATCGCCGTCTGCGCTGGCGCGGTTTGTAGCGCCGGCGCGCAACCCGCGGCGGCGCAGGACGGCCGCATCGAGCCGCGCGCAGTGACGCCGCGTGGGCCGTTGTCGGGCGACGAGCGCAACACCATCGCCGTGTTCGAGAGCGTGAGCCCCTCCGTCGTGTACATCACGACCGCGCAATACGTTCGCGACTTCTTCAGCCCCAACGTCATGCGCGTGCCGCAGGGCACCGGCTCCGGTTTCGTCTGGGACGATCGCGGCCGCGTGATCACGAACTACCACGTGATTCGCGGCGCGCAGGAGGCGATGGTAAGGCTCGGGGATCAGCGCAGCTTCCCGGCGCGACTCGTCGGCGCTAGCGTCGAGCACGACATCGCCGTGCTCGAGATCGACGTGCCTGCAGACCTACCGCCGCCGATCCCGATCGGCAGCAGCGCCGAGCTGCGCGTGGGGCAAGCGGTGCTCGCGATCGGCAATCCATTCGGGCTCGATCACACGCTGACGACGGGAATCGTCTCCGCGCTCAATCGCACCGTCGATAACGAGGCAGGCGGGCAGATCGAGAACGTGATTCAAACCGATGCCGCCATCAATCCGGGCAACTCCGGAGGGCCGCTCATCGACAGTGCGGGCCGGCTCGTGGGTATCAACACGATGATCTACAGCCCGTCGGGTGCGTACGCCGGCATCGGCTTCGCGGTTCCGGTCGATACGATCAACCGCGTCGTGCCGCGGCTGATCGCTTACGGCGACTACATGCGGCCGACGCTCGGTGTCTCGATCGACGATCGCGTGAGCCGGCGCCTCGTCGGCCGCGAGGCGATCAATGGCGTGCTCGTGCTCGGCGTGTCGGAGGGCTCGCCCGCGGCGCGCGCCGGGCTTCGCGCCACGCAAATTGCCGCGAGCGGCCGCGTCACGCTCGGCGACGTCATCGAAGCCATCGACGATCGGCAAGTGCAGAGCTCGGCGGAGCTGATCAACGCGCTCGACGCGCGCGAGTTCGGCGATCGCATCACGCTCAAGATCCGCCGCGGCACACAGCGGCTCGAGGTTCCGATCACGCTGGAGCCCGCGAGCACCGGGCGCGAGCGTTAGCCCCTCAGCTGAGCAGCCACGTTCCGAACGCGTTCCACATCTGCGTTGCGCCGATCATGAGGCGCAGCGGCTGCGAGACGATCAACAGCAATCCACCCCACAGCGTCGCTGGATGAATGCGCTTGAGCGTGCGCCAGTCATAGATCGCCATCGCCACGATGAATAGGTCGGTGATACCGAAGAAAGCCACGGGTCCGATGCCGCTGATCACGGGCAGTCGCGCAACTCCGGCCGTCACGAGCTCGAGCGTCGCCAGGAGCACCAAGCGTTTATGGAAGTCCGTGCGGCGGCGCAGCCAGACGGCGCTGCCGAACAACAACGGGAACACGATCAGAGTGGCCATCGGCAACGTCAGAAACAGGAACTGCGGCGCTCCGGGCGGAGACGTCATGAAGCCGGCGCGAATTCGCGCGATGGCCACGTAACCGCCGAGGATCATCATGATCACGCCGAGCGCGACGCCGAAGACGCCGAGCGTGCGATGCACGGCCGTCTTGTTCGCCGCCACGAGCGAGGTTTGGACGACGAGCAGCACCATCCACGCCGTGAACGCGAGGCCGTGCAGATGCAGGTACCACGGAAGCTCGGGTGAGCCGAACGACGTGCGCAAGTAGTACGTGGGAGCGAAGCCCGCGAACACCGCAATCGCGAGCGCGACCGCCATGCCGCTGAAGAACACGCGCTCGGAGCGCTTGTCGGTCGCGGGTTGCCGCACGCCGGGGGCGCCCATGGCCGTGGACGAAGTCGACATGCGAGCTCCTCGGTCCAAGTGGTGCGCCGATCATAAGCCCGCACAGGACGGTTCGGTACGTCGTCTCGACGCGCTGCGGCGCGCGCGCTAAGGTGTGACGCGCCGAACAAAAAAGGGGGTGCGACATGCGAAAGCTCGAGATCGTCCTCGCGGCGACCGCCGCGTTCATGGCCCACGCCGCTCTGGCGCATCACAGCAACTCCTTCTATCAGGTCGATCAGATCATCACGTTGTCCGGCACCGTCAAAGAGTGGCGCTGGATGAACCCGCACACGTGGCTCTACATGACCGTGGTCGGTGAGGACGGCAAGCCGCAAGAATGGGCAGTCGAAGGGCGAGCGCCCGGCGTGCTCGGCCGTGCCGGTTGGGATGCCGCGAGCTTGAAGCCCGGCGAGACCGTGACCGTCCACGCGAGCCCGGCCAAGAACGGCGACCCCGTTGGCATCATCGCGCGCGTGACGAAGGCGGATGGGTCTGTGCTCGGCAACGCGCCGAACAACACGACTCGCGCGGCCGCCGCGGCGCCGGCTCCAGCTGCGGCAGCGTCGGCTAGTGCGCGGCCGAATTTCGCGGGTGTGTACTACCCGGCGCCTGCGGGTGGAGCAGGAGCAGGGGCAGGCGCAGCGGCGCCTCCGCCTGCGGCCCGTCGACCCAACGAGCCGTTGCCGCCGCCGACGCGTTCCGCGCCGACCGGCGATTTGTCTCAGGGCCGTTCGGCCGAGGCGCCGAAGCTGACGCCGGCGTACCTCGCGAAGTGGAACGTGATCCGCGAGTCGCGGATCGGCGGCTCGTACGAATACGACAACACTGCGAACTGCCTGCCGCCCGGAATGCCGGCGATGATGAGCATGGCGTACGGCATGGAGATCATGCAGGACGAGCAGAAGATCACGTTCTTCAGCGAGCACCTGGATGCGCTGCGCCGCGTGTATCTCGACGGACGCAAGCCGTCGGAGCGCGTGCTCAACGATCCGACCTACGCGGGTTATTCGACCGGCCGCTGGGAGGGCGACACGCTCGTCGTCGATACGGTGGCGTTGTCGACGAACTCATACATCGACGGCTCGTCACCGCACAGCGACAAGATGACCGTGCACGAGCGGATGCGCTTCGTGGAGCCCGGCATCCTCGAGAACCGGATTACCGTGAACGATCCGGAAGCGCTCACCGAGCCCTGGAGCGTGGTGCGCCGGTATCGAAAAGCTGCGTCGCCCGACGACGAGCTGCGCGAGTTCGCGTGCGCCGAGGGCTTGCGCGAGCGCGACGCGCCGGATCGGTGACGCGGCTTCGTTAGAGCCGCTGGCGCACTTCTAGCCGGTTGCGTACTTGGCCCGCTGGGAAGGCGGCGGCCGCGACCTGGCTCGCGCGCTCTTTCTCTGCCTCCGTCGTGACCACACCCGTCAGCGTCACGGTGTTGGTCAGGTCGTTGGCTTCGACGACGATCGAGTGCCCCGCCAACGCCGGATCCGATCGCAGGTGCGTCGCGACCGTCGACTGAATGTTGTCGCGTTCGCGATTTGCGATCGCCGCGGCTTGCTCGGCGATGGCGATCGTCGTCGGAGTGGCAACGCGGAGCTTGTTGACGACTCTGCTGACGCCGTTGATTTCGAGCGCAAGTTGTTCGGCGTGCGCCCGGTCCTCGTCCGTGTGCACCATGCCATCCAGCGTCGCCACGCCGTTGCGGACCAATGTGCTCAGATTGCTGACACCGAGCGCGTCGAACAGCCGCACCTGCACCTCCAGGCCGAGCTGTGCGTCGCTGACGTTCGAGCGCTCGGGTTCCGCGGTCACAACGTCGCGCGCGGGAGGTGCGGTTTCGGGGGGCTGCGCTGAAACACCCGTGACCGCGGCGCAGCTCAAGAGCAGCGAGAGCCGAAAGCATTGATGACGCATGTCCGTTCCTCCTTGTGCCTAGCCATTGCCTTGCAAGACACGTGCCCAAACACGCATCTCCGGGCGACTGGGGCTCAGCGAGGGCGTGGTTTCGCGCGCCGCGTGGGCTCCGCTTCGAGCGGATTCTCGGGCCAGTAATGGCGTGGGTAACGGCCGCGCATGTCCTTGCGCACGTCGACGTAGGCGTTGCGCCAGAAGCTCGCGAGGTCGCGCGTGACCTGCAGCGGCCGGTGTGCGGGTGACAGTAGCTTGAACGTGATCGGCACCTGACCGCCGCCGATCCGCGGTGTAGCGGCGAGCCCGAAGACCTCCTGCATTCGCATCGACGCGCACGGCGCGAGGTCGTCGACGTAATCGATCGGCGTCCGCGTTCCGGTGGGCAGCGTGATGTGCGTTGGCGCGAGCTCGTCGAGCGCGCGCGACTGCGTCGGAGTGAGCCTTGCGCGCAGCGCGGTCAGCAACGGGATTCGCGTGAAATGGCTGCGGCGCGTGATGCCGTCCAAGAACGGCTCGAGCCACGCCAAGTCCGCCGCGAGCGCCGGCAGCGAGAAGTCGGGCCACGCGCCGAGATCCGCTCGCCCGAGCTTGCGCACGAACTCGTTGCGGGCCAGGAGCGTGCGCGCGTCGTCATCCCATGGCAACGCTTCGAGCCCGAGCGAGCGCAAGCCTTCGAGCAGTGCGGTGCTCGTCGCGCCTTGTGGCAGCTCTTGCAGCGGCTTCTCGTCGAGCACGAGCTCGCCGAACCGGACCGCGCGCCGCGCGACTACCGTTTCCGTGCGAGCGTCCCACGCGATCTCGTCTTGCGTGACGATCTCTGCGGAGAAGTGATCGTCGAGATCGCTGCGCGCGAGCGGCGCGGCCAGCTGAATTCGCGCCTCGCGGTCTCGGTCGTCGAGCTCGACGGCGACGATCAGCGGTTCGCGTGCGATCGCTTCGGGGGTTGCGAACGATGCGCCGCGTCCGTTCGCGAGCTGATAACGACCGCCGTCGCCGGGTCTGCGCTTGCCGATGCGGTCCGGGTAGGCGAGCGCGAGCAGCCAGCCCAAGTCCGTGTCCGCCCGGCCGTCGTCGCCGTCGTAACCGAGCTCGCGCAAGTACGCGCGCTCTGCGCGCCGCACGCGCTCGAGCACGCCGCGATCGCCGCGCCCGCGTTGCAGCACCTCGAGGCGCGAGCGAACGTCGCTGTCGCGCGAATCGCCGCGCAGCAAGTCGCGCTCGGATAGCAACGCCGCGAGCTTCGCTGCCGCAGCCGGTGCGCCGTGCTCTTTGCCTTTCAGCAGCATGTGCGCGAGACGCGGATGCGCGGCGAGCGATTGCATCGCGCGTCCATGTGCGGTCGCGCGCCCCGTGCGATCGAGCGCGCCGAGCCGCGTGAGCAGGTCACGAGCGCCCGCCAGCGTCGCCGCGGGCGGAGGATCGAGCCAGCGCAAGTCCTCCGCAGAAGTGCCCCAAACGGCGAGATCCAACGCGAGCGGCGCGAGGTCGGCGACCGTGACCTCCGGCGGCGTGTAGGCGGCGAGGCTCCGGTCCGAGGTCTCGCTCCACAACCGATAACAGACACCCGGCGCCGTGCGTCCCGCGCGGCCCGCGCGCTGCTCCGCGGAGGCGCGCGCTATGCGCTGCGTCTCGAGACGGCTCATGCCGCTGGTCGGATCGAAGACGCTGCGGCGCTCGAGCCCCGAGTCGATGACCACGCGCACGCCGTCGATCGTCAAGCTCGTCTCGGCGATGTTCGTCGCGAGCACGACTTTGCGGCGTCCCGCGCGCGCCGGCGCCAGCGCGGCGTCTTGATCGCCCGGCGCGAGCTCGCCGAATAGCGGCATGAGATCGACGTCGGGCGGCAGCGACGATTCGCGGAGTCGCGCCTCCGTGCGA
>Ga0315912_10005039_pt1 | contig 12244 bp, 11 predicted proteins | sample VfabasoilMG_FD_204469 | JGI IMG/M metagenome (GOLD analysis project Ga0315912, IMG submission 204469) | Garden soil microbial communities collected in Santa Monica, California, United States - V. faba soil | ecosystem: Environmental > Terrestrial > Soil > Garden | place: USA: California... | reverse complement strand
TTTGTCGGACTCACGCCGATGGCCGGTGGCAAAGAAGAACCAGCTGTGATCGTGAATGTCACCGGCACAGCGACGGATGAGGCTCCGGTGGCACTTACTGCGATCGTGCCATGGTAGGTCCCGGTGGCCAGGGTGCCGGTTGACACACTCAGCGTGGCAGCTCCGTGCCCGGTCCCCGAAACCGGACTCAACGATAACCAGGTAGCATTGTCGATCACAGACCAGTTCAGGGTGCCGCCCCCCGTGTTGGTGATGCTCAAGGTTTGAGTCGCAGGGTTGGCGCTGCCCTGTATCGCAGCGAAGGAAATGCTCGCCGGACTCACCTCGATGACCGGCACGGGCGCGCTAGTGACGGTGAACTCCACCGGCACGGTGACTGAAGAGGCTCCGGTGGCATTTATTGTGATCGTGCCATAGTAGACACCTGCGGCCAAGCCGCTGGTCGACACATTCAGTATTACAGCTGCGGTCCCGCTCCCTAATGTCTGACTCGGCGTTAACCAGGTGGCATTGTCGCTCACAGTCCAACTGAGGGTGCCTCCTCCGGTGTTGGTGATGTTCAAGGTTTGAGTCGCAGGGTTGGCACCGCCTTGTGTCGCAGCGAAGGAAAATCTCGCCGGACTCACTCCGATGGCCTGTGGCACCGAGGAAGGTGCAGTGTAGGTCACGAGGGCGCTCGCCGCCGATTCATTGTTGGAAAAATCGACAGCCGTCAGGAAGTAGTATTGAGTCGTCGCCGGTGTGCCGATATTGAAACTTGTCACCATTCCTAGTGTGGCGAGAAGAGACGCATTCCCAGATGTTTCGCTGCAGGTTGAAACGCTGCAGTAATATACCCGATATCCTGCCAGATCCGATTCAGTGTTGGCGGTCCACGTCAACGTGTAGCCCCACGCAGAAGTCGACGAGAGCACAAGTAGCGCAGCGATGGTTCGTGCCCAATTCATTGAGAACTCCTCTTGTGTGTAAATCATCAAGGATCTGCTCATTGGATACCCACTGTGCTCAGGACAAATCCTGAGCGTCGGGTCTTTCTGCAACCCAATACACCACGACACCTCGTACACGAAGCGCCGAAACTTCCGTTTCAACCTTGCGGTTGTCTGTGTCGGATTACGGACTTGGGGAGCTGCTCAGCGATCAGAGAGGGAACAGTTCGTCTCTTCAATTCATGTCAATGAGCAAGACGTATGCCATCACAAGTCCGGCAGTTACCACGGATAATCGCAGGGAAATCGAGCATGAAATTGAAATGAATTTGAGGAAGTGTAGGGATGCGGAAAGGAAGCCCACGCAGATTAATGTGTAACCATCAGATTTGTTTGAGGAAAGGTGTTGCAGTACTTTCCCTACAAGTACGCAACACTGACAGACTGGGCCGGTGCCGGCCGTGTGATGATGCGCACGCCAGCGTTGCGTATGCGTGACGGTGAGCCAACGGAGGACTTCTGAAAGCTCGCCATCTTGCCGTGGCCAGAGCAGGAGACGTCAGTGATTTGGAATCAAGCAATAAGCGGCGATGCGGATCTGCGACCTCGTATGGGCCTTGGCGAGATCTGTTCAGACGCGGCATAGTCAGCGGGTTTTTAAGAGAGCGGGAGTCGCCCGATGCGACGATTCAGGACGTGATAGGCAAGGTCGCCGGCAGCGAGACGTGGCCGGCTCGGCATGGGGGATCTTGTAGTGAACACGGGGCCGTTGTGTCAAGAAAAGCCTCCTGACCATTTTCCTTCCCCTCCGTTCAGAAGGGTTTCGCCCTGTACCCATGATCGTGACCCGACTCGTCCTCATGTCGGCTCCGCTCTCGCAGTTCCCGTTCGGCCTCCACACGGCGCCGCTCTGCCACGATCATCCGGTCGAGTTCTGCCATGTGCTGCTGGGCGAAGGCGTTGACCGCCGGTCGTGTGTCCGTCAGCCAGCGCGCCAGCGACTCCTTCCTGACTCGCCAGGCTTCCGCCAACCCGAATTCACCGGAGACCGCGCCGGGGCTGTTGATGCTCATCCGGACTCCGTCCATTTTGCGATCGTCCTGCGTAAAGCGCGACACAATCTCTTTCAGGACGCCGTCGGCGGATGTCGAACCACGATAGTTCTGGAGCAGCGCCAGCGAGAATTCCACTTCCGTGTCGCCGCCAGATTGGACCAATGTGCCGAGCGCGGCTGCGAGTTCGGGCGTACAGACGGGAAACGCTCTGTTGAGCAGGCTCCCTCCTCGAAAGGGGAATTCCGCCCGGTCTTGAGCGAACCAGGCCAGCCCCTTGCTGACCGCCACTTCTGGATTTTTCGACAGCACCGGTTCCAGTCCTTGGAACTCAACCGGCACCAGGTTGCCCTGTCTGCCGTCGCCGTCCTCAGACGTCCTCGCGAGCCGGGCGGTCATGACGTCGTCGAGTCGCAGCCGTTCCGTTTCTCTCATTCGAACAAACGCCAGCCCGGCGAGGTCCTCGTCCGTCCACTGCACATCCGCCCCATCGATCATCAGCGCCCATTCCAAGCCGGGCACGGCGATGCGCAGTTCTAACGAGAGGCCGGGCAGCATGAGGACCTGGCTTTCCAGCCGGCATCCGCTCCGTGACAGATCGAGAATGGTGCCCGTCCCTTCAGACTGTGCGGAGCCCGACACCAGAGCGTGAAACTGCACTGCAACCCGGGGCTCTGTCCGCTGATCCTCTGCCTTTAGATTCATAATTGATCGACGCTCCGCTTGTCCATCACGGGACCAGTGTGCTCTGTTCCTTCAGGGGCACATTATCCGTCGTCGCGATCTCAATCGGCAACAGCCATTTGAGCGGAATGAAGGGGCGGGAGGCTGTGTGTAAGACGGCGATTCAGGACGTGGCAGGCGAAGTCTCCGGCAGCTTGACTTGGTAACATTTTCGAGCCTAATCTGCGCCACTTTTCGCCTGTGTTTGCATAGCACTGTTAACGGCATCACGGTAATTAGACATTCGATATGATGAACATGTTCCTAGCGGCGATCGTCCTTCTCCTGCTCTTACTGCTGATCGGGGTCGTGCTGTACGTGCGAGCCCCCCGCAAATATCAGTCTGCCGATTCTGTCGCCAATTCCTATGATGACTGGACGAATGACGGCATTCTCGAGTTCTACTGGGGCGAACATATCCATCTGGGACACTACGGCGCTCCACCCGGCAAAAAGGATTTTCTCAAAGCCAAGTCCGACTTTGTGCATGAAATGGTGCATTGGGGCGGGTTAGACAAGCTTCCTGCCGGTACGACGGTCTTAGATGTGGGCTGCGGCATCGGCGGCAGCAGTCGCATGCTGGCGCGGGAGTACGGCTTTGCTGTCACCGGAGTCACCCTCAGCCCTCAGCAAGTCAGACGGGCTCAAGAACTGACCGCCCCGGAGGTGAATGCCCGCTTTCAGGTCGATGATGCGCTGGCACTGTCGTTCCCCGATGCCAGTTTTGATGTGGTCTGGTCGGTCGAGGCAGGACCGCACATGCCGGATAAGCCCCAATTTGCCCGAGAGCTCATGCGCGTGCTGAAACCGGGCGGAATTCTGGTTGTTGCCGATTGGAACCAGCGGGACGATCGCCAGGTGCCGCTCAATTGGTGGGAAAAGCCGGTGATGCGCCAACTGCTGGATCAGTGGGCTCATCCGGCATTTTCCAGCATTGAAGAGTTTTCAGAATTACTGGAGGCAACCGGTCTGGTGGCGGGCGAAGTCACCACAGCAGATTGGACCGCCGAAACCCTACCCTCATGGCTCGATTCCATCTGGCAGGGCATTATCCGTCCGGCAGGGATTGTTCGATTCGGCGTGAGCGGGTTCGTTAAATCATTGCGAGAAGTGCCCACGATTCTGTTAATGCGTCTGGCATTCGGGGCAGGGCTGTGTCGCTTTGGCATGTTTCGGGCCGTGCATGCCAATGTCCCGACGAGTGCGCGGTTGTCTGCGCAGACGGATGACAGGCTGGTACGGTCATAAACATTGAGACGCCATGAGGTGGGAGCTATGAGTTTCTACGACATCGACCTCGTCACGATCGACGGCACGCCGCAGAAGATGGATGTTTACCGGGGCAAGACGCTGCTCATCGTAAATGTCGCGAGCCAGTGCGGCTACACGCCGCAGTATGAGGGACTCCAGGCGCTCTACGGAAAATTCAAAGATCGGGGTCTCGTGGTGCTCGGGTTCCCCTGTAACCAGTTCGGACAGCAGGAGCCGGGTGGCGAGGCAGAGATTGAGCAGTTCTGCACCAGCAAATTCAGTGTCACCTTTCCGATGTTCGCCAAGATCGACGTCAACGGCGCGAACGCACACCCGCTCTACCAATACCTGAAATCGGAGAAGCCCGGGATTCTCGGCACCGAGGCGATCAAATGGAACTTTACCAAGTTCCTCGTCGGTTCCGACGGCACGGTCCTGAAACGCTATGCGCCGGGCGATAAGCCGGAGACGATTGCGGCCGACCTAGCTACGAAGCTCTAGCCGACTGGGAGCGTCGAGAAGCGAAGTCTTTACCTGTTTGAAAATTCAGAATATCCTCCTTTATCTTCACGTTCCGGGATTCACTCGGAATTGGCGGCCGGATTCAGCGGAATAGGCACTGGATGAGTATCTGGGAAATCCTGGAGCTGAGAAGAAAGGAAGACAATAAAGCGCGCGGCTTTTGTATAGAGGCCATGAATTTCCTCGGCCGTCTTGTCAAGAAAGTAATTGCCTATATTTTGGTGGGTCAGGGCATTCCTGGTCTTTCCTATCTCGAGAAATGCACGCACGGATTCCTCTAGCTCGCTATCATTTGCCACCTTCTCTTTTGCTGCTTCGCTGAACTCGCTACCAAAAAGTGCAAAGAATTGGTTGGCATTCCTGCTGCTCCAATCGAAATAGGTATGGTATTGGCGATCAACCGCTTTGGCTTTGACTATGGAAATAACAACTGTATTTGCATTTGTCTGGCGTGAAACAAACTGTAGGATTAGGTCTTGGATCAGGAATTCGAAGTAGCTTGCTGCGGCTAGTAGGAGGAGCTTCTTAAACCTATCGTCGGCAATGTTTTTTAAGGAAACCTCGTTGTGCTTTTCAAGGAATTCGAGCACCGCCTTATGGTCAGCGTATAATTTGTCTATGATTGATACTGTTGCCACACTAGCTTGCTATGCCGCTGTGAAAATTTGTTGAGCTTTGCGAAGCCTCAATTCTACGTTCTTTTTTCTTGCGGTTTGTGATTGAGACGCTTCAATGAAATCAGAGTCGTTTTGTAGCTGCTCAATCCTTGAGGCGCTTATCTGTTCCGTCACTAAGCCTTTCGATTCCAGAGGCTTTTGGCAAATTGCGGTGAAGATTGCTTCGAAAAGGGAAATGTTGAACCTGCCCCGCTTGCTGAGGAAGGCCTGGCCTAAATTGAGGGATTGGCAGTTATCAAGAAAAGATTTGCAGAGATCCTCATAATATTCGATGTCTGCCGGTCTTAGGGACTTGCATGTTTTTGAGAAGCCGTTCAGAAACTTTGTCATTGAAGGATTATAGGCCTTTCCTTTGACTAGCATGGCAAAAGCACGGAGGAGAATTTCTGTATCCTTCATGTGGAGGTCAGGGGATTCTAGCCCAACGATTGTCCGCCATCGAGGGTCCAAGTTAATCCTATAAAGCATCTCGTAGAACGCTGAATGGTAAAGACTCGTGCGTATTTCTTGAGGCTTAAGATTTACGCCGCCCGAATTAAGTCTATTGAAGATTTCATAAATTGCAGAATCATCATCGGGGGGAGATGTCTGTTTGATAATTACGTTCCGAATTGTCCTGAGATCAAATGTGGTCTTGTAATCGCCGAGCGTAGAATAGTTGAGTGAATTAAATTTGTTGGGTTGATTAGGGACTGTTTCAGGTAGTTGTAAATTGAACTTCGTGAAATATTCATCGTTGTGAATTATTTCCTCTGGTAACTTCCCTTGGGAGTAGAAGTAGCCTCGCAATGCAGTTCTCTTTTCCTTCCTGGGGAATCTTTGCTTCATGAAGTAATAAATCGACATCAGGCGTTGCTGTCCATCGATCACCAAAAATGAATTCCTCCCTTCTTCATACAGGAAGACCTGTGGAATCGGGAGCCCTATGATGATCGACTCGATAAGCTTGGAAGCCCTCTTTATATCCCAGACGTAGTGCCTTTGAAATCCAGGTATCTTGACTGCTCCCGATTCGATGAAGTCGAATATGGTTTTTATGTTGAAGTCGTTAGGGGCTGCCGTAACCTCATATTCTTTTATCGATTGATCCTCGGCCCCTTCAGTATCGTCTTCGTACCAAGTATTTCCGTTGTCTGTGGTGGTCATAGATTGCCTCTCCTAATGGAGGTACGCCGGTGGAAAGCGGTATGGAAATATACGCCTATGAACAGAATAACTCCACACCGGATAAGAGGATCGCTCCTCTGCCTTGAACCTGATGTGTGACTAGTGCGGCTTAGATCCGAGCTGATTCCACTGACTAGGACAACCGGGGTGCGACGACGTCACACGACCGGCACGCGAGGGGACACGTGATCTGAACACGTGTCCCGTTCGGAGAAGACGGAGGGACGAGGGCTGTGCCCGCTTATCCGGCGCCTTCGGGATGGGCGACACCTTTTGGGGTCCCTCTGAAATGCAAGGGTTTGGCGATCCCCTAAATCACATATCCTGCTCTCACCATTATGTAGAACGCATTACCCACTGATTTCCCAGCGCGCCTACTTGGGTGCGGCGCCGCTGCGAGTCGTCGTGTGGGATCCCGTCGATACTCATGCGTATATCCGCGTTGGTATTGCCAACCAGATAGTAGCTATGTTCCACAAGACCTTTGACAATACTTGAGCAGTCCACCTGATGCACCTTATGGTGGACTAGGGACGGTCGCGCTGCTCCGTTTGATCCTAGCCGATCAGGGTTGCCTTTGGTGTAATCTGATACGACTAAGGCCACATCGCCACGGTTGTGGTAAACAGTAACACTCCTGGCCAATTCGTGTAGACGTGCTAATGGTTGCTCCGTTTCCAATGCTGTATCATCAACATCGGGTGCGCAGAGAAAGATATGTTCGAATAATCGTGGCAAGGCGTTGCCAGGCGTGAAAGCGTCACACCGTTCGAGTGCATTCTGCAACAGGTAATTGCCCATGGAATGACACAACAGGTGAAGGTCCTGCTTGCAGAGCATCGTATTGTCGCGGCGCAAGCTTGCGAGAAAGTCTCGAACCTTCAGGATTCCGCGGCCAATAGCGTTGCCGGATCCAGCTGCTTCCGATCGATCTGACTTATAGGAGACGAACGGCAACGCCATTCCGTCGGATGGCCAAGTGAAGAGTACCACCTGCACATGCTGTGCAGGATCCTTGTCGGGACAGTGGCTCAACATTTCCTGAAGCGACAGAGCCGAGCCCACTGCGTCATGCCATGAAACATTGAAGCCGTGGATGTAAAGCAGTACATCCGTATTCCCGCGCATGATCGCTTGCAGATCGGAAAACGCCGCTTGCGATCCCAGCTTGACGTTCTCCTGTTGGTCCTCGGCGACTGACCGCTTGATGCTTTCCTTATAGGCAACGATGTCGGCGGACTCGGCGCACTTAGATAGATACTTGATCAGATCCTCGCCGTTTCCTTTCCCCATGGTCCCACAGTCTGAATCAAGATACTTGGTCATCTTAGACTCATCAGCTTCTACCAGCACTCTGCCAAAGCGGAGATTCTCGACCCCATCATCGCTAAATTTCTTGCCGTAGCCATCGGGGCGCCAGCGATCACTGCCGACATGGTTTCGGTTGGTTGCGTAAAAGAGTCGTAACTTAGTCATCATCGAGCTCCTTATCCATTATGGTACTAGAGAGTTAATTGTGGCCTTCTCAAAGGTCCTCGTTCTCGTCATCATTCCTCTGTTGCGGTGCAGAATATCCATGGTTTGCGGCAAAGGTTAATTCTTGATGAAGGTTTCAATAAGAGCCAGTATCGCATATGCGCCGGTCGGCAGGGTGACGACCTGAAAGACCGGCAGTTGAGTGAGCGGCATGAATGCGCCTTCGGTCAACTCTTTCGCCTCATCGATCGCTTCCTGAATCTCCTTCTCATCCTGGTTCATTTCTCGATCCGCTTTGTTCCATTTTAACAAAGACAATTTAGCGAGAACGCGGCGGCGTGCACGCTCTGAGGCCCGCCTCAGCTGAAATGCACTGACGATGACGTAGGAAGCGCTCAAGCCGATGACGATTATCAACCCGATTGGGAAATCCCAGTTGTCGATGTAGTCGGACCGAGCCGATAACATCAATATCAATAGCCCGGCAGGGTAATAAATGAATGTGTCGGGAAAGAAAAAGATGTCAGGAACCAATCTGCAACAGAATTCATAGCCGTCAATTGAATCAATGGTTCCGGCCACCATTTTCTGTTCCCTTTTGTGTCCTTTCTATCGCATTCGGGCCAGCCCCTTCTTAGCCCCTTGTAGAAGGCCTTGTTATCCCAGCGACAACAATATAGCCAAGTGCTGAAAATACCAACACGAACTTGATCCCAGCGCACCACCCCGCTACTTTGGCCATACCTTCGGATGCGCCGGATTCGACCATCTTGAGGAGTGCATAGTTCTCGATCGCATCTAAAGGGCCAGTCAGTAATACTCCCCAGGAAACGAAGGCTCCGACAACGGCGCGCGCGTTACCTAAAGAATCGGCCAGCATGCCGCACGCCAATGACAACAAGAGCGGGTAGAGTACCAGAAACGGGTAGTCCCATATGAGTTGCTCACGAGCTACCGGTGCCAGTCCCTCCCATGAATCAAGAATGGTTTGGGCACCTGATCTGCTCCAGCTAAACTCATAGGATAAGATACCGTTTGGTGCGGTGGCCGTTGTTAGAGGCTTTCCTTGTGACGATAGCTTCCAGGCTAATGTGGCAACAGCGATAAAGAATACGGCTAGTGCGTAATATCGATACGAGTGGGTGACCCATGAGAACGGATGCATTATCAGCTACTCCTTAACTGTATGTCGTTACCATTTGTTCTCCGAAGTGTTGAGGGGACACTTTGACTAGCTCTTGTTGTGGTTACAGGGTCGAGCGGTGCCAAAGGGTATCCTTACGCCTGCATTTATCAACAAGACCTACTCGAGCCTCTTGCTGGATACGACAATGACAACGCATCGCCTAGACTTCAGGCTGGATTGAAGTCCATTCTGTTTATAGTTAATTTTGGTGATGTCTCCAATACAGCATTCTTACTGCCTCACCATCTAGCTCTGATCCGGTGCTGTATTCCATGCTACAGCGGAGGGCGTACTCGCAACTCCGGAACGGGAATGGGCTTGAATGGTACGGACTGAGCCGGGTTCGCCATAGCTTGCGCAAGACTCTTCAGCGCTGTCACAAAGCGATCTAGCTCCTGTTGATCTTCTTGCGTCATTGGATTGTCATACCCCGGTGGTGATTTAGGGGCGCCCTCCTGATCCCTCGCGGCCCTCATATTCAGTATCAGAATTCTGAAATCTGTTGCATGCACGCATTTAGAATCGAGCGCACCGACGATCCCATGTGCTCGTGCTTCGAGCATCTTGTGGAGCAGGTTCAGACGAACGAACCGATGTTCGTCCCAACCGTCCGCTTGCGCGCCAGTAGTGGATGTACTTGCGAATCGTTCTACGAGTTCTTGAACGGCTTCGACACCTCGACCTGCGATGTTACTGATGAGCCTGTCCTCCATGTTGAGGTTCATGCCTCCCTCATTGTTGTTGAACCTGACACGAGCCACTCGGTCCCTCACCCCTGGCATACGTGAGAGGGAATTGTCATTCCAGTTTTGCATCGTACTCACAATGGCGCCGAGGAATCCTCCCAGCTTGCTAGCAGGCTCCACCTGTTCAGCAAAGTGGTTCCAACGTTCCCCGTAGCCTTGGTCATATTTTTTCGGGAGAAAGACTAGGCCCCGCTCCTCCACTTTTGGCTCAAGATTGATACCGAATGTTGGCCACATCGGCACTAAATCATCGAAGAGATGCATCGGGAAGTTGGAGCTGATACCTCCGTCGGAAAACCAGCATTGGCGAAACTGTCGATTTTTAGGAGGGTCATGGTCAATGGCATGGAGCGGAATTGCAGTAAAGAGGAACGGGAAGGATAGACTCATGCGTGCCGCTAGTAACACAGGAAAATCTTGTGGGTCCGGCAACGTTCGTCTCCCATCCGCCGCACTGGTCGGCGGATCCTTTCCATCTCTGCCGGGCTCTAGTGTGTAGGGTGTGGACTTCTCCACCATCCAGGCGACCACGTCGGGAGGCAGACAGCGCTTCATTTCTTCTTCCTTGAAGTAGAGACGTTCGCGGTTGCGAAATTGTGTCGGCAGAGGATCCGCCTCGGGCAATGGAAATATGTATGGGCGTCCATGTGACAAATTCGTTGAGAACATCTGTAGATCTATCGATCGCGGTGCGGTATTGGCGGGCATTTGTAGCCATTTGGGAGGGAAACCAGGGGCTTCCCACAACTGGCCGAATGTGAGGGGTCTATTCTCTGGTAGTCCTGCCGCCTTCTGAATGAGCGCATGTAGCCAAGGCGTGAGCGCCTCGCCTTTCTCGTCCTCGGTCAGGCCCGTGCAGAGCCCAAAGTCATTAGCCACCATCTGTTGCGTGATGTCACGATATACCCACCAGCCGATCCATCCTAATGAGATAAAGACGAGAACCAGCGCTGCAGCCAACCAGCCTAGTCCCCAGGCTCCGACTGATACAGCAGTAACCAAAGCACCTAATGTTGCAGGCCAATACGCTAAGAGCAGGCCAGCGACAATGTTGAAGATGCGCTCACTAGTACTCCCGCAATTCAAGGCTTTCGTGAGAACAAAAAACAGGCGTCGCATCTTCGGCTGTGGCTGGAACAAGCTGAGCAACCTACTCTTCCCGGACGCCAGTTTGCCCCCAAGCTCGTCCGGAATCTTCGAGAGAAGTTCGAAACCTGCCGGGGAGTCCGTACAGCGCCGCCGGTACTCCGCGGCAGCCGTCACGGCTGCCGCAATTGCCCCTGCGGAGGTTCCTCCAATGCCATTGAATCGGTAATGACGAGACAACAGCTCAATCGCTTTCGGATATACCACGCCGCTGGTAATGCCACCCTTCATCACCAAGTCACAGAAACGATCTGCTGGAGGTTCTTGAAGTTGAGTCATGGGGATGCCCTCATTTTGTGACGGAGTAACGCAATATTTAGCCTACGCTTGCTATCCTCTTCCGCCTTCATCTCGGAGACCTCGTATTTCAGGCCTCAGTTCAGAAGAGTTTTAAATTCATCATCCTCTCGGAATATCACGAGATCATTATCTTCTGCATCCGGCGGTGGTCTCCACATTTCCCGCAATTTCTCTTTCCATTTCGGGTCCATTGCAATGGCTTGTCTGCTGGAGGAAAGAAAGAGATGTCAGGAACCAATCCGCAACAGAATTCATACCCGTCAATTGAATCAATGGTTCCTGCCACCATTTTCTGTTCGCAGACTGGTACGGAGAGTAATGACCACAAAGTGTTCGGTAATAGCCTGCTAAGGCGATGAAACTCTGTGGCCCCCCTCGTCGCTGAAACTCCGTCATTGTCCTTCGAAGGGCGGGCAGTTCTTCCGGCGTAAGGGAGAGGATATCTTTCCTGGTGCGCATGTCAGTGTCCTCCTGTACCAGGCGTGCGAAAAAAGCCACTGATCGAGGGATGAGCCCAACTTTTGGTTCGCACTGAGCCCCATCGGTTTGTTTGATGTTGGCATCTCAGAGGTCTGTGCCACTCGCAACGGAGTGTTTCTCCGGAGTGCGTCGCCCCCACTAACCGAGCACACCTTTTGCCGTGTTGAATAAATCTCCAGCTGCCGAGGCAATCGCAGCGGGGTTCTGAGAGGCAATCGCACCGCCCAAGACGATTACAGCTGCCGTGACATTTAAGACGTCTTTGACCGTATCGATTGTTGCAATGACCCGTTTCGCTTTAGTAGTGGCTTCAGAGATCGCATTAAGGTCCTCCTGCATATCCTGGAGGGCAATGCCTACTGCAGATGTAATAAAATCGCTTGAGTAGTTGAGCAATGTCCACTCGGCATCCTCGATGCGTTGTCGTTGAGCAGGAGATAACTCGCCCCAGTGCCTGAACCTAAAGTCTCCTAGCAGGCTGTTGACAAACTAACGGGTGAGACGAGTTTTTACGTTGAATGTACCGGATGAGTGCGCTGATCCTGGTGCAGCCCGTAGATCATGGGGCACAGTCCTCCCTCGTCTCCCA
>Ga0315912_10005038_pt1 | contig 12252 bp, 12 predicted proteins | sample VfabasoilMG_FD_204469 | JGI IMG/M metagenome (GOLD analysis project Ga0315912, IMG submission 204469) | Garden soil microbial communities collected in Santa Monica, California, United States - V. faba soil | ecosystem: Environmental > Terrestrial > Soil > Garden | place: USA: California... | reverse complement strand
TCGCCACGGCTCGGGTCTGGGATGCCGCCAACGCCGACCTCCAAAACCTTTGGGTGCGCGGAAATGGCTTCCTCCACCTCACGGGGCCACACCTGGAAGCCGCCCGGCTTGATGAGTTCCTTTTTGCGGTCAACAATATAGAAGTAGCCGTCTTCATCCATACGAGCGATGTCGCCAGTGAACAGCCAGGTTTTGCCGTCTTTCATCGGGCGCAGGGAATTGGCTGTCTCGGTGGGCATGTTGTGATAACCCTTCATCACCTGAGGAGCGTTGACCACGATCTCACCGATCTCACCCTGTGGCAGTTCGGTTTCGCCGTCATCGAGGCTGATCAGTTTTATATCCACGTTGGGCAGAGGCATGCCGATGGAGCCGATCTTATTGACGCCGTTCAGCGGATTGCAATGTGTGGCGGTGGGAGTCTCCGACATGCCGTAGCCTTCAAAGACCTTGCCGCCTGTTAACCGCTCGAATTCCTCCTTCGTCTCACGCATCAATGCCGCGGAACCGGAGATACAAGCCTTGATGGAGGAAAGATCGTACTTGCCAGCCTTCACATCGGGATGATTGTTGATGGCGTTATACAGTAACGGCACACCAGGGAATAAAGTAGCCTTGAATTTGCTGATGTTCTCCAGCACATCCTTGATATCGCGTGCATTGGGAACCATCACCATGCTCGCACCGATGGTCATCCCAAAATTCATCCCCGCGATCATGCCATACACATGAAAGAGCGGGATTCCCATCAATACCACCTCTGTTCCTTCCTTCGCGGTGATGAACCAGGCTTTCATTTGCAAGGTATTTGCCACCACATTCTTGTGCATGGCAACCGCCCCTTTTGGTACGCCTGTTGTGCCTCCTGAATACTGGAACAGTGCCGTATCTTCGGGCAGGATCTCCACATTGGGTTTGGATGAACCGGCATGTTTTTTCAACAGGTCCTGCATCCACATGTCACCGCTTTCCAACTGGTCGATGCGGTCGCCTTCCTTCTTCTCTTTTGCCAGCGTAAATAACAAACGCAGGAGGGGCGGCAGAGTCTCCTTGATATTGGTGACGATGATCTTCTTTAACTTTGATTTCTGTCTTACTTCCTTCAACCTGCCATAAAACCGACTCAGGGTAAACATCACCTCGATGCTTGCGTCATTCACCGGGGTCAATATCTCCTCCACAGGATAGGTTGGATTTACTGCCACCACAACCCCACCCGCTTTGAGAATGCCGAAATAGGCGATCACAAATTGCGGCGTATTCGGCATGAAGATCCCCACCCGGTCACCCTTCTTCACACCCAATTCCACCAACGCGGCCGCCATCTGGTCGGTTAGTGTGTTCATCTCCCGGTAAGAAATGACCGCGCCCTTAAAGATCGTACAGGCGCGGTCTGGATACTTTTTTGCCGCCTCTTCCAAAAAATGAAACAACGGCACTTTGGGAAATTCAATGGTCTGTGGAACCCCCTTGTCGTAATGAGCAAGCCACGGTCTATCGTTCATGATGTCTCCTCTTTTACTGTTGTGTTCCTCAGTATATACAAGGAAGAATCAAAAGTCAACTGATTGAATTGTCATTCTGAGCGAAGCGAAGAATCTCTAAGATTGCCATCAATGTACTTGCTGATTGCTTCCACAACTCCCTCATCCACCTTGAACCACCGAATATTCGGATCAGACTCTTTGAACCAATTTGCCTGCCTGCGGACGAAAACCCGCGTCGCGCGACGGATAGCCTGCTTCGCCTCTTCAAGCTTTATCTTCCCTTCAATCACCTCCACACATTCCCGATACCCAATCGCAGACATCGTCGGCAGGGAGGGGGACAAGCCCGCATCCAACAAACCTTTCACCTCATCCAAGAATCCATTTGCGAACATCGCCTCGATGCGTTCATCCACCCTTCGATACAACTCCTCGCGTGGACGAGTCAACCCGATTGTAATGAGGTGATACGGCGAATCACTTTGCCCTCGTAGCTCCGAGAATTTCCTTCCCGTTGTCATAATGACTTCCAATGCGCGTATTGTTCGGCGGTAATTGCGTGCATCGATCTTCTCCGCGGCAACTGGGTCAAGTCCTTTTAATTTTTCGTGTAACCACTCTATCCCTTTTTCCTCTTTCATCTTTTCCAACTCATTCCGTAAACTCTCATTAGGAACGACTTCCGGCGGAGTCCATCCCTCCGTCACCGCGCGGACATATTGTCCCGTCCCTCCAACCAGGAATGGCAACTTGCCTTGTGCGTGAATTTCAGCAATTGCCTCTCGCGCTTTCTGTTGAAAAACTGCCAGACTCAATATCTCATCAGGGTTTGCGATATCGATCAAATGATGTGGCACACGCGCCTGATCTTCACGTGTAGGTTTTGCCGTGCCAATATCCATCCCGCGATAAAAGAGGCGTGAATCCGCAGAGACGATCTCTCCATTCAAATGTTCAACTAGTTGAATAGAGATCTCTGTTTTACCAACAGCGGTAGGTCCTACAATGAGGATTAGATGGAATTTTGACATTGAAATGTATATTTTATGGCTGTGCCAGATGCTCGATGGAATATTCGAAGATTTGATTATCATCGAATGGCAAAGTGATATTTTTTATAGCGACAATTTTCTGATTGTCTATCCATATGAAATCCAGAAAATCACCTTCATCAATCAATGCCAGGGATTTGGTGTTTGTGTCAAAAAGCCACAATGCACATTTAAATTGAAAACCGATACAGCCGCTGAATAAAAGTTGCCTGCTGTCAGGCGACCAGCGCAACCCAAGAGAATTGGGAATTTCCAGGATAACTTGAACCGGTTTCAGATCGTCTACATTCATTAAGTACAATGCGCGCTTGGCATTCATCTTTGGACGTGGCTCTTCACGAATTCCATATGCCGACGCAAAGAAAGCAATTGTCTTACCATCTGGTGACCAGGCAGGGTAACTGGCGGAACCAACATGTTCTGTCTTTCCCTCGAAGTAATCTTTCAAATTCCATTTCAAACCCTGATCTTCAATTTCAATATCCATCGGGGAAGAACCTTCGGGTGAAATCCAATATATCGTACCCTCGATACCATTACCCATTTGTTGAACCCCTTTTGTCATTGGAGGATTCCAAGTAAACGTTTTGGGCAATGGACCTTCCGCTATCGGACCATTAACAATTTGTTCAAGAGTATCTTTCTGCCAATTGTATGCAAATATTGAGGATGTGGGTCTTAGTGCTTCCGTCCAACAATCTCTCAATAGCCCCAAACGACCATCCGGTAGTATTCCGCCAAAAACAGTAAAGTCTATTAGCCTGCAAGTTGGGTCTTGTCCGGGCTTGAAGGGATATAAGTTTGAATCTCCTTCATATGTAAATGACATTATTTCTGAACGAGGCTTGCTTAAGTCAAGAGAAAATGCAATCAATTTATTGTCGATATACACTACATTGTCATAAAATGCCGCAGGAAACGACAAGAGTTGTGAACTTATTTTGAGAGAATCATCAATGGGAGTGCTCTTAGGTGTGCACGACATGAGAACCAAACTCATAAAAAAGAATAGAACCCACTTCATAGTTATATCTCCTCTCTTGTTGATGGCTTAAATCGCATTCTCAAAATGAGTGATCTTTGGCGTGGACTCTGGCTTGCCTTCAATCGCGATCACATCCACTTGCCAGTGGTCAACTTCGTTCTCTGCTGCGTAGTGGTCTCCGGCGGCGAGCATGTGTTCACGTTTGCGCGGTGTGATGGATTCTTCGGGCAAGCCCATTTTATTCGATGTCCGTGTTTTGACTTCGACGAAGATGATAACATCGCCTTGTTTGGCAACGATGTCAATTTCACCATAGGGAGTGCGGGCATTGCGCGTGACGATCTCGTAGCCTTTTTGTGTGAGATACTCCGTCGCCACGTCTTCACCCCATTTGCCAATGCGCTGGTTATGCTTCATTTCAAGAACTCTTCCAGAATGGCTTGAAGCCGTTCGTCCAGTTTTTGTTTGACCGGCTTGGTGTTCTGTGTAAGACGACTGTAATGACTGAGCATGATCTTTGTTGTCCGCTCGATGGAATATTGTTCGGATGATTTTCGAGCCGCCGCGCCGAATTTCTTTTGTAGATCCCGGTTCAGACAGAGATAGGTGAGTTTGGCTGTAAAGGAGGCAATATCCTCCTTCGCAAGCAGACCAGACTCCCCGTCCGCGACCGAATCGCCGACTCCGGGTGAATCAATGCCCATGATGGGGAGTCCTGTTCCCATCGCTTCGATGACCGATAGCGGATGAACTTCCGTGACGGAGGCAGTGACGAAGGCATCACACATTCCCAGATAAGACGGAAGATTTTCGTAGGGGATCATCCCCACAAAACGGACGCGGTCTTGTATGCCCAACTCTGTAGGGAGAGGTGTCACAGCCTCCATGTGTTCCTTTTGCCCGCCGCCGACGATCAACAAATGTACATTTGAAATGATCTGCGAAACCCCGGCAAAAGATCGGATGAGAAATTCAAGATTCTTCTCAGGCGCGATTCGACCCGCGTAGACCAAAAGGATATCGTCCTCTGTAAAACCGAACTCCGCGCGGGGGAGTGGTTCGGCAGTGTGAAAGCGAGTCAGGTCAACGCCGTTGGGGACGACCTCGACATGGCTCTTCACGCCATATTGCCTCAGGATTTTTTTCATGCCCTCTGATGGAGAAATGACCAGATCCATCTCTTCGCAGAAATCAGGCATGTAGGCGTGAAGCAAACCGTGACTGATCTCCATGGGCATGTGTGGAAGGCGGGCTTGTGCGTAGAGGTCGTAGCGGGTGTGATTGGTAAAGATGATGGGGATTTGCGAGTGGCGGCAATAGGCGAGCGCGAGGCGTCCGCTGAGGAAGGGGTGATGCACGTGAACCACATCCATGGTTTGGAGGAGTTTCTTATATTGGGTTTTGTAGCGCAGGGAGAGGTAAAAGCCGGTATCTGCAAGAGGCAAGCCCGGACTGCGAATGACGCGGGGTTCTTCATCTGGATGTTCGAGATCGCCAAAGGTGAAGACGTACACTTCGTGCCCGGCGCTTTCGAGGGCACGTTTGTTTAAATCAATATAATTTGTGATGCCGCTGACGTACGGTTTGTATGTGTCTGCCATCATCCCAATTCGCATGAGTCAATCGTACAGGGAAGTGATGAGAGAGTCAAGAAGGATGAAGCAGCGTGATAGAATTTGGATATGACCGTGAAATTGATCCTGCGTGATAAGGAATATGAAGTAAAGCATGGCATGATGTTGCTCGACGCGTTGAAGAAGTGTAACATCGTGCCTGAGTCGGTGATCGCCACGCGTGACGGCGAGATGATTTTGGATGATGAGATATTGAAGGATGGCGAAGTAATCAAGTTGGTCGCGGTGATCTCTGGAGGAAGAAATTAACCACGAAGGGCACTACGGTCACGAAGGTTTAATGCCTTAAGGCAAAAAAGCCTTTCCCTCCTTTGTGTACTCACCTGCACTTGCGCCAGGTGCAAGTGTCGTGTCCTTTGTGGTGAAAAGGTTCTTATGAAATGTAGAAAATGTGGCAGTAAAGCCTCGGTCAATATGCGCCAGCATAAACTGGCGTTGTGCAAGGAACATTATCTCGAATGGATTCCCGAGCAGACCGAACGCTTCATCAAAAAATACGAGATGTTCACGCATTACGAAAAAATCCTTGTGGCGGTTTCCGGCGGCAAGGACTCGCTTGCGTTGTGGGATATTCTCCATCGCCTCGGCTATGATGTCGATGGGTTGTATCTCGGTCTCGGCATTGACGGTGGGATAAATTACTCGCACGAATCGCAACGACTTGCTCAGAAATTTGCAGATGAAAATAATTTGAAACTTCACATTGTGGATATCGAAAAGGAATATGGACAGCCCATCCCCGTGCTTTCGGAAATTTCCCATCGTGGATATGGCAAACCGTGCGCTGTGTGTGGATTGGCAAAACGCCACGAGATGAACCGCATCGCGCGTGACCTGGGGTATGCTGTGCTTGCGACTGGGCATAACCTCGACGATGAAGCCGCGGTTTTATTCGGCAACACGTTGAGTTGGTCGAGCGAGTATCTCTTGCGGCAGGGACCAGTCCTCCCCGAAGCGGATGGGTTGGCGCGCAAGGTCAAGCCGTTGTGCCGTTTCTATGAGCGTGAGATGACAGCCTATTGTCTGGCGCGTGGGATTGAATATATTTATGAAGAATGTCCGTTTGCAGAAGGTTCGCAATCCATTTACTACAAGGAATTGCTCAATCAACTCGAAACGACCCGCCCCGGCGCAAAGTTGACCTTCTACCTGAATTTTCTCGAAGCTCGCAAACGCGGTGACTTGTTCATCGAACAGAATATCGAGCGCGCTCACCTGCATCCCTGTTCCAAGTGTGGACAACCCACTTCCGCGCCAGATATGTGCTCGTTTTGCAGGATGATCGAGAAGGCGAATTCCCTGCCTGTTTCGTAAAATTGTAGGTCGGATTGCCAATCCGACTTACCTGTTCTTTCTTAGAATGTTTGTGCTAAAATATGCGGTATGACAGTTTCCATTGAAAACGCGGAACATTACATTTGGGGTGAAGTCTGCGATGGCTGGCATTTACTCAAGAGGGATGATATGAGCGTGATACAGGAACAAGTCCCTGCGGGCGGCGCGGAGGTGATGCATTATCACAACGTGGCGCGGCAGTTCTTTTATATCCTTGAAGGCGAAGGGACGATGGTCTTTGAGGATCGTGAAGTGGTTTTGCAAAAAGGTCAGGGACTTGAAATCCAGCCGCAGGTGAAGCATCAATTCAAGAATCAATCGAGTGCCGACGTGCATTTTCTGGTGATCTCTGTTCCGTCCACGCGAGGGGATAGGGTGAATGTATAGCATGTACTGCGAGATTTATCTCGCTATTTGATAAAAAGCGACATGAATGTCGCATTACGAATACGAGGTAATTTATAAATGACTCCAATCAACATCTCCAATCAAACAGCAAGACGATTTATTTTAGGCAAGCAGGGACTCTGGCCCGGTCGCAGGTGGAACGGGAAGAAGGGCGCTGAGCAGGCGATTAACGCTTGTGAGGCTGTGCAACTCGATCCGTTGAATGTGATTGCGCGGAGTCATGATATTGTTTTGCACAGCCGCGTGTTGGATTACAAGCCAGATTATCTGTATCAGGTTGCCTACAAGGAGCGGAAGGCGTTCGATTATGGCGGCTGGCTGGCGATGTATCCGATGTCGAACTTGCCGTATTTTCGTTACCACATGGAGAAACGTCAGCGTGACGAGTATGTGAAATACCATGTCCCGAATGGACATCAGGAAGTGCTGGACCTTGTACGCGCCGAATTGCGGAAGCGCGGTCCACTCGGCAACCGGGATTTCGATGGCAAGCGTCTGGATGGCTGGAGTTACCGCGGGCGAAAGGAATCATCCGTGGCGTTGTTTGATATGTGGTTGTCGGGCGAGTTGATGATCCATCACCGCGAGGGGTTTGAGCGTCTCTATGATTTCCGTGAGAACATTGCGCCGAAGGAATTTGATTCTGTTGCAAACGAAAAAGATGCAGAGGAATTCTTTGCGCGCAAGGCAGTCTCTTTCCATGGGTTGTTGCGCGAAGCAGGGGTGAGGATTAGCCTGGATGGCGATATGCACCGAAAATATGGACGTGATGAAGTGGATCGAAAACTCAAAGCGTGGATCGAGTCTGAGATGTTTGAGCAGGTACAAGTGGATGGAAGACGCGAGACCTTTCTCATTTTGGGAGAGGATGTTCAGGTGTTACATGAGGTCGCTAGAGGAAGAGTCCCCAAAGGGTGGAATCCCAAAGAGACGACCACGCTGGAGGAAGTGACGTTCCTCGCGCCGCTGGATATTGTGAGTGCACGCGGACGGGCGAAGAAGCTATTCGATTTTGAATATACGTGGGAGGTGTATACGCCTGCCGTGAAGCGGCGCTGGGGGTATTACGTTTTGCCGATTTTGTATGGTGATGACCTGGTGGCGCGGCTCGACCCAAAACTTGACCGCACGACGATGACGTTGGAGATTAAGGGCTTTTGGCACGAGGACGACGCGCCGGTGAAGGACGCGGTATTTGCAGATGCGCTGGCGAAAGGGTTGCTCCGCTTTGCGAAGTTTGTGGAAGCGAAGAAGGTGGATGTGAGGGCGATCAAACCAGTAGGGTTGAGGAGGGAAGTGAAGAGGGTGATGAGTGAGCAGTTATCGGTGAAGTAACGTAGAACTCGGAAGTCTCGCAGACTTCCGAGTTCTTATTTGGAACCCATAACTACGATTTTCAAATTATAGCCAACGAAAACAATATTTGATCTTTATAAGAAAATAATCCCTGATAGTTTTTGACAGTGAAGGCATGGAGAATATCCCAACTTCGGAAAACGATGGCTTCCTCATGAACAATATTTTCCTTGCCTTCTACCTCGCGCTCAAAGAGATTATCCGCAACCGCGGACGATTCCTACTCGTCAGCCTTGTCATCGCGCTGATCACATTACTTGTGCTCTTCATCGCCGCGCTTGGTGAAGGGCTCGCTACCGCCAATCGTCAATATGTTGGCAATCTCAACGCGGAGTTGATCGTCTTCCTCGAAAAATCGGACTACATCATCGCTTCGAGTCGGTTGGATACAAACACCGAACGCACGGTTCGCCGCGTTGACGGGGTGGCGGATGTCGGTCCGATCTACACGTCCTCCACTGAGATCGTTTCTCTCGAAGAGCCACTCAAAGTGTCCCTGCTTGGTGTGGAAGCGGGTCGCCCGGGGATGCCTCCCCTCATCGAAGGCAGGGATTTCCGCGGAGGCTCTGCGCGTGAAACCGTCATTGACCGCGGCGTGGCGCTCCGTTCGGGTATCAAAGTTGGCGATACGATTGAGATCCGCTCCACACAAGGAACCGAGGATGAATTCTTCCGCCTGACCGTTGTTGGCATGGTGGAGGGGCAATCCTATTTCTTCCAACCGACCCTCTTTGTCCCGCCTGCCACGTGGGAATTGATCCGCCCGCAATCGGAAGCGGACTTGAACAGCGACACGGCGTACCCGAACATTCTCGCCGTCAAATTGATGGATCCGAATCAAGTGGAAATCATGGCACAACGTTTGACCTCGAACGTGAAGAACATCGAAGTGACCGACATCGAAACGACGATCAATAACATCCCCGGCTACTCGGCTCAGCAGGGGACTGTCCAAACGCAGGGATTCTTTACCTTGTTGATCGGTGTGCTGGTCATCGGCGGGTTCTTCCAAATTCAGATTTTGCAAAAAGTCCCGCAGATCGGTGTGTTGAAAGCCATCGGTTCCTCGAACGGAGTCGTGGGTTGGGCGGCGGTGATTCAAATCATCGTGGTAACAGCCATCGGCGTCGCGATTGGAGGCGTGTTCACGTATCTCTTCTCGCTGGGACTCCCGCCCACGATTCCCTTTGTCTTCAATGGGACTCGTTCTCTCATCGCCATTGCTCTGTTGCTGTTCATCGGTCCCCTTGGCGGCATGGTCTCGATCATCTACGCCGTCCGCATCGAACCGCTGAAAGCGCTACGTTTAGGATAATCGTATTTTGTAGGGGCGGGATCCTCCCGCCCTTATTTCAGGAAATGTAAATGAATTCAATCGCTCTCGAAGTAAAAGACCTCGTCAAAACATTCGCACTGGACGGAACCACCATCAATGCCGTGGACAATGTCTCGTTTCAGGTGCACTCCGGTGAATTCATCGCGCTCGTCGGTCCCAGCGGATCGGGCAAGACCACCATGCTATCCATCCTTGCCGCGTTGCTCTCTCCCACCAGCGGACAAGTCCTCATTGACGGGCAAGACCTCTCGCAGATGAACGAAAAGCGCCGGGTGAAACTGCGCCGTGAAAAGATCGGGTTTACGTTCCAGTCGAACAACCTGATCCCCTTTTTGACCGCGCAGGAAAACGTGGAATTCATGTTGCGCCTCAATGGGCAGGCGGATAAAGCCGGGCGTATGCGTTCCGCAGAGATCCTTGCCCGCCTCGGACTCAGCGACCGACTGCACAATCTCCCCGCCCAACTCTCCGGCGGACAGCAACAACGCGTCGCCATTGCGCGTGCCCTCATCCATAATCCTGCCGTGGTGCTGGCAGACGAACCGACCGCCTCCCTCGACACCGAACGCGCCTTTCAAGTGGTGGAAACGTTTGCCAAACTGGTACACGAAAACAACCGTGCCGGCATCATGGTCACTCACGACCTGCGGATGTGCCAGTATGTGGACCGCGTCCTGCAAATGCAGGATGGCAAACTGGTCCGTGTGGTGGATACAAAAGCTGAGATCATGGAACTGGCGCAGGGAACCATGAAGCATTAACAAAAACATCCGACGTTTCTCAACGTCGGATGTTTTGCTAAACGCTAAAAGCGGATAGCTAACAGCTAATAAATCGGGTCCACATCCTGTTCGACCGTGATCAACTTCCCCAGAACGTAGACCGTCGAATGTTCCGTGTTCGCCTTATATAAGGTGAATAACTTTTTGAAATGCTCCAGGTACTCGTCCCTCTCTGTGATCTTCATGATGGTTTCATGGAGATCGGTCTTGCCTGCGACCTCGAGCATCTCGTCATCCGAACACACGCTCATAGTGCCCATCCATATATTCGGCATTTGCAGATAATGGACATTGATGAAGGTCAGGTGGACGTTGTGTTTCTTTTTGTCCTTGTGCGTAGCGCGTACGGTCAGTTCAGAGTCGACCACGTTGAATGACCAGATCTGATAAGAGTATCCTGTCAGTTCTTTGAGTTCATTGTCGAGTATGGGCATGCCCACATTATACACGCACCTCTTTTGTTCCAGCAGGTTTTTGCCGCGCATAATTGATATAGAAGACAGACCCGATGATGATGGCGCTGGCGACAAAGATGCGGGTGTCCAGTAATTCATTGGCAAATATCCATCCCAGGAAGACCGCCACGACCGGATTCACATACGCATACGTGGATACCAATGAGATGGGCGCATTGTGCAACAACCATCCGTATGATACGAATCCGACAAGTGACCCAAACGTGATCAAATACAGGAGTCCCCACCACGAGCGCATCGAGACGTCCCCGAAGCTGAATCCGTTTAATTCGCCTGTTGCCACGCTGACAATGAAGAGCGAGACCGCGCCCGTCAGCATCTGCATCCCTGTGGAGAGCAAGCCCGACTGGGGCATATCCGCTCCCTTGGCATAGATCGAGCCCATTGACCAGAGAACAGGAGCGATCAGGAGGAGGATGACACTAAGCGTGTTGAAGTGTTGTTCCGAGCCTGTGATGCTTGCAGGACCGATCAACAGGAAGACGCCACCGAAGCCGATCACCAGTCCAAGAATGGACTGCCAGTTTGGTTTTACGCCGCCTGAGCGTAATGCTTCGAATAGGACGAGCCAGAAAGGCGATGTGGAAATGACCAGCGCCGCGATACTTGATGGGATGTTCTTTTCCGCCAGCGCAACCAGCCCATTCCCACCGAGGAGCAGGAATGTGCCGACAATGGCGGTTGCTTTCCAGTTGCCGGGAGTTGGCGCAGGGTCACCAGCAGAACGACGCCAGAGATACAAGACCAGACCAGAGACCAGAAACCGCACCGAGGCGTGCAGGAACGGTGGCATGGTCTCCACCGCGAATCGAATAGCCAGATACGTGGACCCCCAAACAATATATAAAGCAAACAAAGCAACCCAGAGTTTTGTTTTCATTGATGTCCTTATACATTCGCGCTGAGCGGAGGGATGGCGGTGTTCCATCCCGCAGACGACACTTGCACCTGGTGCAAGTGCAGGTGAGCGTAGGTTACAAGAATTTATTGCGAAACTACGCTTCGTCTCCGCTACCCTTTGGGCACGATGTCAGCGCGAAGAGCTACTCCATCACCGATGCCGTATTCACAAACTCTCTTACCAGTAACGCCTTCTTCCTCAACGAACCATAGCGATACTTGCCGATGATCCCTGCCGTGTTAATCACACGGTGACAGGGGATCAGAACCGCGATGGGGTTGTGCCCAACTGCCGTTCCAACCGCGCGCAAGGCTTTCGGGTTCCCGATGCGTTCCGCGATATCTTTATAAGTTGTGACTGTCCCTGTTGGGATTTGCAGTAAAGCCTCCCACACCTTCAACTGGAAGTTCGTCCCGCGCAGGTGCAAGCCCAAGGGTTTACCTCGATAATCCAGATCGAAGATCGGCTCCAGCATCAACTCTGTGGATTTATAGTCCTCG
>Ga0315912_10005037_pt1 | contig 12253 bp, 9 predicted proteins | sample VfabasoilMG_FD_204469 | JGI IMG/M metagenome (GOLD analysis project Ga0315912, IMG submission 204469) | Garden soil microbial communities collected in Santa Monica, California, United States - V. faba soil | ecosystem: Environmental > Terrestrial > Soil > Garden | place: USA: California... | reverse complement strand
TCACCCGTGTTGGCGGAAGGCGTGGCGGCTGCCTCCTGCGCGAGTGAAAGTAATGGGCACAGCAAAAAGCCGAGCGCCGCCGGCACCCGGATAACGGAAGCACGCATTTTTTTCATCCCCTCGTCGAGCGGCGGGAAGGCGCCGCAATCTCTTCGCACGCCCGTCGCTGTCAGGCAGCGGGCGTATTTATCTAGCCAGTGGCTTGCGCCACGAATTCAAACGCCGGCCCGCTCAGAGCAGCGGGCCGTCGTACATCTAGCTAAGAGTCGTTTCTTTCGCGCTTACAGCGCCGAGTTGTCCGTCTCGCCCGTGCGAATGCGGATGACGCGATCGATATCGGTGATGAAGATCTTGCCGTCGCCGACCTTGCCGGTCTTCGCTGCCTTGAGGATGGCTTCGACCACTTGGTCGACGAGGTCGCTACGAACCGCGACTTCGATTTTGGTCTTGGGGACGAAGTCGACGACGTATTCAGCGCCGCGATAGAGCTCAGTGTGGCCGCGCTGGCGACCGAAGCCCTTAACCTCCGTCACCGTCATGCCGGAAACGCCTATCTCCGACAGCGCTGCACGCACGTCGTCGAGTTTGAAAGGCTTGATGATGGCGGTGACCAATTTCATTTGTTTTCTCCCAACTCTTTAGTGAATCTGGACGCCGACTTCGGCGAGCCTTAATCGCAGTGCACCTTCCGTGCCAGTATCCCGAAAGCTCAACATAGCGGCAATTTCGTTATTGGCCATCCAGCGGACGATTTTGTGAGCACTAATTTAGCGCGCTGAAACTCCAGCCGCCCAACATTGGTGCGGGATGGCTGGCGAAGGCGCCTCTCTTATCTATATGGTGTGAACGCAATGAGTGACCCTTTGACCCCCGAGATCGCAAGCCAACGCGTCGTCATCGTCGGCGCGGGACAGTCTGCGGCACAGGCGGTCGAGACGCTGCGCAAGCGGGGTCATACCGGCCCCATCACCGTGGTCGGCGACGAAACTTCGCTGCCCTATCAACGTCCACCGCTGTCCAAGAAATACCTGGCGGGCACGCTGGATCGTGACCGCCTGCTCTTCCGGCACGCCGCTCACTACGCCGAGCACCACATCGACCTGCGGCTGGGATTTCCCGTGGTCCGCATCGATCGGCAGCGGCGCCGCGTCGAGATCGCCGATGGCAGCGCGGTCGATTACGACGCGCTGCTGCTCGCGACGGGCAGTCACCCCCGCCCGCTGCCTTTGCCAGGTGCCGAACTCGCAGGGGTGTACTCCCTCCGGACTGTCGCGGATGTGGATCGGCTGCGAGCCGAGCTCGTGCCAGGCCGGCGCGGCGTCATCCTCGGTGGCGGCTACATCGGACTCGAGGTCGCAGCCACCTGTCGTGAAGCCGGCCTCGACATGGTGGTTCTCGAGGCCGCTGACCGCGTGATGAAGCGCGTGGTCGCGCCCGAAGTCTCGCGCTTCTATGAAGCCGAGCATGCGCGGCATGGCGTCCGGATCGTGTGCAATGCGCGCATTGCACAACTCACGGCGCACGCGGGCTCCTCTCCCGGCACCGAACGGGTGGCGGCAGTACGGCTGGCAGACGCCAGCAAAGTTCCCGCCGACTTCGTGCTGGTGGCGATTGGTGTCGCGCCCACGGATGCACTCGCGCGCGAAGCCGGGCTCGCCTGCGACAACGGCATCGTGGTGAACGAGTTCTGCCAGACGTCCGACGAGCGCATCTGGGCAGCGGGTGATTGCACGCGGCACCTGAGCATTCACTACGGCGCCCGTGTACGGCTCGAATCCGTGGACAGTGCGTTCGAGCAGGGCACGAGTGCCGCGCTGAACATGCTCGGAATCCGCACCGCGCACGACAAAGTGCCCTGGTTCTGGTCGGATCAGTTCGATCTCAAGATGGTCATCGTCGGCCTTGCCGCCGGATACGACGCCATGGTGCTCCGCGGCGACCCTGCGAGCCGCGCCTTCAGCGTCTGCTATTTGAAGGCCGGCGAGTTGATCGCGGTCGAGACGGTCAACCACATCAAGGACCAGATGGCCGCCCGCAAGTTGATTCCCTCGAGGGCGCGACCGGACCCTGCTCGCCTCGCCGACGATTCGGTCCCGCTCAAGGACGCTATGTAGCTCGCGTCCGCCAGCGCGCGAACAACTGTTCGAATCCACCGCTCGAATCGTCGCCGACGATGCCCGTCATCAGCTGGCGCCCCAGCTCGCGGTAGCTGTCGAACTGCAGCTCGCCATAGAACTGGTTGGACGTGGGCTGATTCGGAAACTCCGGATTCGTACGCCAGTAGCCGTAGATGTCGGCGCTGAGGTGCGCGCGAAGCAACGCCTTGAGGTAGAGGATTTCGCCGCGCGTGCCGTCGGCGTACGTGACGTCGCCCACCAGGTGAGCCTGGCCCCGCGTCGCGGGATCACCGCCATGCAGCAGCGGATCGGCGCAGATGTTGACCTCGGCACCGAGGTCGGCTCGCGCACGCTGCACGGCCTGGCCGAGATCGGCGAGCGTGCACGCGGGGTCCGCGCCGGCATCACTGACGATGATGTAGCGGCAACGCCGTCGCAGCAGCTCATAGAGCCCGAGATTTTCGAAGTGCCCACCGTCCGCGAGATGGATGCGCGCATCCTTTTCGTCGAGACCCACGCCTAACATCTCGCGCATCATCAGGAGGTACCAGGCCGGCCACCGCAGGCGTCGCGGTTCGTGGCGGGGATTGAGCACCCAGATGCCGAGCCGGATATTGAGCAACGCCATGAGGAAACTGACCGAGCGGGATTTCGTCGCGTAGGTATCGGGATCGACCGCGGCGCCGGAGACAGCGAGCGCGGTCGACAGCGTGAGTTCGCCCCGGAGGTATTGGGTCGTGCGGCGATATCCGGTCGAACTCGAGCCGCAATAGAGCGGCGTCAGAATCATGTTTTCGCCGTTGCGCGCCCGCAGCTTCGAGTCCGTGGAGCTCGTGGTGTTGAGTGTCGTGTTGATGATGTGGAATGGCCCGCCCGATGCCGCGCGAACGTCGGCGAGTCGGAACAGCATCGGATGATTCGCGTCGGCGCCGTGTTTGTCGCCGACCTCGGGAAGAAACGCTTCGGCGAGCCGGCTGCGGTAGTAGCTATGCATCGATACCGCGTTGATGTCGCAGACGAAGGCGAACAGCACGGACGCGCCGAGCCACCCCATGAATGCGGGCGTCGAGAGCAGCGTCGTGTGATGCGCCAGGTGATAGAGCGCGGTGAAGAGCCCGCACAGCACCAATGCGAGACCTGCCACGGCAAAGGTGCCCGCATGCTCACCCTGCTTGTTGGCCTGGCGCACCGACAAAAGGCCCGTGACGAGCGGCGCGATCCAGGTGAGATGGCGGGTCAGTTCATCCGCATAGTCCACGCGCAGGTAATGCGCAGCCGTTTCCTCGATGCCGGCGAGCACGGGCAACATCCCGATGCCGATGCAGGTGAGGCCGGTGCCCAGCAACTCTCCGAGTCGCTGTCGCAGGTACTGGCCGGCGCTCAACTGCCGCAACGGCGGCAAGACCGTGCTGAGTGCGAACACCAGCGTCGCGAGTAGATAGACAGCGATCAATCCCACGCCCGCGATCGCGAGGATCATGAAGCCGTCGTGCGCGGGCACGGCGCCCGCCCCTGGCATCCGAAGCTCCGGGGGCCAGCGGAACTCGAACCAGTCGCCCGAGGCGAGGCCGATCGAGAGCAGGATGACCGGCAGCAGCACGAAGAGATTGAGCAGCGTGCCCGAGAGAATGCTGGCGCCGAGCGTCCAGCCCGACAGTCCCTTGCCCGCGATGAGGTAGCGGCCGTGGGCGCGCAGCCAGTCGAGCACGGTGCCGGTGCCATTCGCGAGCGGCACGGCGCCGAGCCGCTGCAGTGAATTCGCCGGCACGTGGGCACGCAGCCACGTGAGACAGGACGCGATGTATCCGCCACCGGACACCGAGGAAAGATAGTCGACGCGCGCGAGCAAACCGCTGTGCGCCAGCGTCTGCAGGACCCCCATGTTGAACGCGGCGGAACGGATGCCACCGCCCGATAACGCGAGACCCACGAGCGGCGAGTCGGGGGCGACGGATCCGGCGGCGGCCCGCCGTTCGCGTATCCACTCGGACTCCGCGCGTTCTACTGCAGCGAAATCCGGAGAGTAGTCGGCGTGCGCCGCACCCGGCGCTTGGCTCACAACGTTTCCCCGCGCAGCTTGCAGACCGGCGGTAGATAGTTGGCCGGCGTATCCGGCAGATCGCGATGGACCTTGAGGTACTCGATGATGTCGTAGCGCTGTTCGTCGGTGAACTCGGGTCCGATCACGCCATGCGGAAGCGGATTCGCCTTCGGATCCTGCAGGTGTCTTGCCCAGGTGGCGGCATCGGCCGAGAACGCGTGACCGGTGTTGTGATTGCCGGCGATCGTGGTGTCCAGCCAGAAACCGTCGTCTTCTCCATCGGCATCCGGCGTCGTGACGAAGCCGACGTGCACGGGATCGTACTCGCGGCGTCCGACGAAGAACCTGCCGTCACGCTTCACCGGTGGCAGCAGCATCTGGTACAGCGTGGGCACCGAGCCGTTGTGCAGGAACGGCGCCGTCGCCCAGACGCCTTCGAGCGGCCGTGGCTTGTAGCCGGCAATCTGCTGCGGCAGGTCGAGCGCGCCGAAGCCTTCGATGCACTGCTGCGTCGCGTAGTCGATGCCATTGTCGGCGTAGTAGCGGTTCTTGATGAGAATTCCGACGAGGTTGAGCGCGATGCCTTCGGTGAGGCTCGTTACATCGAGCGACTTGAGCGTGCGGTCGATGTTCTTGCCGCCCTCGCGCAGATCCCACAGCAGGTTGATGACGTGGCACTCGAGCGCGCAGTCAAATGGATCGGCCGGCCGCCACGCCGCGTCGGGCAACTTCTCCGGCACTGGAAGCGGCGCTGCGACGGCCGCATCGATGCTCCCGAACAATTCCACGGGGATAGCGGGATTCGGCAGGTCGTTGTTCAGTGGATAGGCTCTCGCCAGTTCCGAGAGCTTCACGACCTCCGCGGGAATTCCCTGGACCATGGCCGTGTTGTCCTTGTTTGCCTCCAGCGTCTTGAGGCGGACGATCTCGCGCACGCGGAATCCCACGTCGCGCAGCAGTTGTTGCGTGAAGAGCGGCCGTAGTGCCGCGTCGATCTCGCCATTCGTGATGCCCGTGGCCGACAGGTCGTAGCGCCGGTTCATGAAGCCATTCGCCGCGGCCGGATCCGTGCCGATGTGGTCGAGCGGGATCACCTCCATGCGCCACTCCATTTGCGCGGGCTTGAGCGGTGCATTGGCCTTCTGGCGATTGTCTTCAGCGACGTGCGGGCCATGGCATTCCTGGCAACGCTCCCTGAACAGGGCTTCGCCCCTGGCGACCTTGGCCTGGTCGATCGCGCCCAGCAGATCCGCCGGCCACTGCGGCGGCCGGAGCTGCTGCAGCGTGTGTTCGATGCGCAGCAGGCCCGGGATGTCCACCGAACTGCGGTAGCGCTCGGATGCCGGAATCGGGCCACCGACGGAGGAAAGGAGCGGAATGACGGCGCCGACGCCGAGCGCTTCGCCGACGTTGCGTGCGAGCGGCTGCGACACCGAGCCGTTGTATTGCACCCAGTCGAACTTCCAGATGTTCCAGACGTACGGGTAGCTGACCGGTGCGTCGCCGTTCTGATAGTTGGCGGCGGACAGGTGATCGCCGAAGGCGGTATTGCCGATGCGGCCGAGGGCATCGGTGCGTCCGAAGCCTTCGTGCACGGGATACAGCTTGCGGAACGGGCTGTTCTGGCCGCTGCCGAGCATCGCCTTGATGGTCGAGCGCAAGCCGGCCCGGAGTTCGGACTTGCCGTCCGGGTACCTCTCCGCCAGCACCTTCTTCGCGAAGCGATCGAACTTCCACGGAATCACGGCGGTGTCGATGAGCGAGGCGAGCAGTTCGGGCGCAAAGCTGCCGCGCGACATGTCCGTGAAGGCGTGCATGGCCGGCCCGCCGTCGATGCGGATGGCGCTCGTCTTGCCGTCCTGGGTGCGATGGATTTCGCCGGTGTGACAGGCCGCGCAGGTGATGTCGAGCACGTAGTCGCCGATGCGCGAATCGAAGTGACGCGTGAACCCGACCGGCAGCTGATGCGGATTGGCCTCGCTCGGCTGCGGGTCGACGATGAAGCGATATCGGCGCATGTGTTCCGGCGCGGCGAACCGCGTGCTCGACAGCGGCAACTCCAGGTTCACGAACCAGTCGTAACGCAGCGCCGCGTCCGAAGCGCCCTGGGGCATCGAGGTGCCTTGAGGCGTGTAGTAGTAACGCTGTCGCAGCGCAGCGTTCTGCCCGGGTCCCCATCCCTGGTCGAGCCAGACGTATTCATTGACGGGCTCCAGCGCGGGAATGCGGTTCGCCGGCAACAACACGAACCACACGAAAAGTCCCGCCACCAGGACGGCGACGACCACGAGCACCCGCACTAGCCACTTCAGGAATCGCCGCATCTCGTTACTCCCTCAACGAACTGACGCATACTACAAACAACAATCTCGCAGGACGGTGATTCTGACCGTGTCACGCAACGTTGCAAATATGGGCTGGGGCTGGCTGGCAACCCTCACCCTGTTAGTTAGTTTGCCATTGCCCGTTCTCGGGGATTCACCGATCGTCATCACGCTGCAGCCCGACGCGCCCGTGCACGTCGAAAAGCTGACGGGCGCGATCTACCAGCTCGAGGACCGTGAGAGATCGTTCGACATCGCCGCGGTGAACAGCTCCCCGGTCAATACGGGATTCGTCGTCGCCACGCCGAGATCGACCAACGTCGGCTTCTCGTCTTCCGCATGGTGGGTGCAGCTGACGATCCGGAATCCGTCGGAGACGAACCGGCTCGTCTACCTGCGGCAGGACTATCCGCTCATCGATTCGCTCGACCTCTTCGAGCCTGACGGCTCCGGCTGGCAGGTCCACTCCACCGGCGATCGCAAGCCCTTCAGCAGCCGGGACGTGATGCACAAGGACTATCTCTTCCCGCTCACGCTGCCGGCCGGCAGCGAAAGCACGTTCTATCTGCGTTACGAGTCGCAGGGACCGGTGGACATCAACCTGTCGCTGTTCGATTCCAGCGAGCTTGCCGGTGAGTTGAGCCGGGAGCAGCTCGCCTACGGCGTCTACTTCGGTTGCGTGATCATGCTCCTCGTGTGGAGCGGGCTCGTTTTCCTGGCAGTGCGCGACGTCGCGTTCCTCGCGTATTTCTCGTACGTCGCGACCTTCGGCCTCTACATGATGGTCAACACGGGTTTCGCGTATCAGTTCCTGTGGCCGGACAGCCCGAGGTGGGGCAACACCGTGCTGCCCATACTGCTGAACGTCGCGATCGTCGCGGCGCTGCAGTTCTCGCTCACCATCCTTCGCGCGAGGGACTACACGCCACGGATGTTCCGCGCGGCGCGCGTGTTGCAGATCGTTTCCCTGGTTGCCGTCGCGTTGTGTCCTTTCGTCGAGTACGCGACGCTGATCAAGCCTGTCACCGCGCTGATCCTCGTGACCGTCGTCTTCATGATTGCGCTCGGCATGATCAGCCTGATCGCGGGCTCGCGGCCCGCGCGCTACTACGTCATCGCCTGGGGCGCCCTGCTCTGCGGTTCGGTCGTGTTCCTGCTCAAGAACTTCGGACTGGTGCCGCACACGTTCATGACACAGCACAGCTGGCAGGTCGGCGCGCTGTTCGAAATGATCCTGCTGTCGATGTCTCTCTCGAGCCGCATGAACGAACTCAAGCACCAGAGCCGCACCGATTCGCTCACCCTGCTCGGCAACCGGCGCGAGTTCGACGCGATGCTGCCGGTCGAATTCGCGCGCGCCAACAACCAGGAAAGCCCGCTGTCGCTCCTGGTCATAGACATCGACCAGTTCAAGCTCTACAACGACCTTCACGGTCATGCGCAGGGCGACGAGGCGGTCAAGATCGTGGCGCAGGCACTGCGCAAACACGCGCGCAAACCTTTCATCTCCTGCCGCTACGGTGGCGATGAATTCTGCGCGATCCTCCCGGGAACGAACGAAGCCCTCGCGGCGGTGCTCGCCGAGCGGGTTCGCTCCTCGGTGCAAAGCGCGTTGACGGGCGAACAGACTGTCACCGTCAGCATCGGATACGCGTGCCAGTCGCACGGGCGCTTCCAGACTTCCGACCAGTTGTTCCACGCCGCCGATGCCGCGCTGTATTCCGCCAAGCAGCAGGGCCGCAACTGCATTTCGGATTTCAAGGACCGCCGCAGCGAGCCGCCCGGCCCGGTCGTCAGCGAAGAAAAGCGCGCCTGAACTGACCGGACATAAGCCGGGGTAACTCGCCGCGCCTGCGATTCGGAGTAGTGAGCTTCGAATTCGTGCCGATTCATTCACTTGCGATCCTGGGAGCACGCCTACACCCGGGCCAGGGAATCTGGCACTTGCGTTACTACTACTAGTGTCATAGATTCGACCACAGTTGTGATGAGGTACCCGCGATGGCCGAACCGAAGTTGAGCGCACTCGAACTCAAGATCATGGGCGAATTCTGGAGCCGCGGTCCCTGCGCCATCCGCGAAGTCCATGAAGCCATCGTGAAACGCGATCGTCCTGCCTACACCACCGTGCAGACGATGATCTACCGGCTCGAAGCCAAGGGCGCGGTGCGGCGCACGAAGAAAATCGGCAATGCCCACGTGTTCGAAGCCACCACGTCGCGCGCGTCGGTGCAGACGCGACTGCTGAAAGAGTTGTTAGGCCTGTTCGACGGCAGTGCGCGCCCGGTCATGGCGCACCTCGTCGAGATGGGCAAGATCTCGCGTGAAGACATCGAGGACGCCCAGAAACTCCTTCGCGAACACAACGCGCGCGAGCAGGCGGGCAAGGACAAGATCAAATGATCGCCGCGCTGGTCAATCACCTCTGGCAGTCGACCTTGTTCTGCTGCGGCGCGTGGCTGATCACCCTGGCCCTGCGCGCGAACAGCGCATCACTGCGGCACTGGATCTGGTTGCTGGCTTCGGTGAAGTTCCTGGTGCCGTTCTCGCTGCTGTTCCTCATCGGTTCCCTCATCGGATTGCCCGCGGCGCGTATCGCCGACGAACAGCCCGTGATGCTTGGCGACGCTCTGCAAAGCGCCTCCCTGCTGGTGTCACCGACGGGCGCGCTGCGGGCGATTGAAGCCTCCGGAAGCTCCGTACTTCTCGTCGCCCTCCTCGCGGCCTGGCTGGGAGGCGCGCTGTTCGTCGCCGTGCGATGGACACTCGCCTGGCGTGCGGCGAATTTTTTAGCCAGGGCAGCGCGGCCGGCGCCGGGCGCACCAGCGGATGCACGCATCACGGATGCCGACATTGAACCGGCCGTGGCGCGGGTTTTTCGTCCGGTGGTGTTGCTGCCGGCCGCGCTGCTCGGGAGACTCTCGGCGCCGCAGATGGACGCCGTGCTCGCGCACGAGCAAGAACACATCGAGCGGAATGACAACCTCAAGGCGAATCTCCACCGCCTGGTCGAAACCCTGTTCTGGTTCTATCCCATGGTCTGGTGGATAGGCCGGCAGATGCTCGAGGAACGCGAGCGGGCCTGCGACGAGCGCGTGCTCGAGTCGGGGCATGCGGGCGCCGACTACGCGGCTGGAATACTTGCCGTCTGCCAGCATTGCCGCCCCGGCCAATTTGTCTCCGCCGCGGCCACTTCGGGCGATCTCACACGGCGCGTTCGATACATTCTCGGCAGCGCGCGTCCGAAGTCGGTCGGCCTCGTCAAGACGCTGTGCCTGATGGGGGCCACCATTCTCACCACGGCCGCGCCGCTGTTCGCGGGTGCCGTGGTGGAGGGTGCGCATCGCCAGGAACTCTTCGTCGTCAATTCACGCGCGCTGGACGCCGCGGAACTGACGATCCAGCCTGCGTCCGGCCGCAACGCCGACCCGCAGCGCGTGATCGCCGGCGGTAACGAGGTGGTCATCCGCGACACGAGCCTGCGGGATCTCATCGCGATCGCCTATGGCGTGGACCGCTGGAGAGTCGTCGGCGGTCCGGACTGGCTCGACTCGCCGCGCTACGACATGCGCGTCGTAACCCAATCCGCGGTCGCCGATCCGGAGAATCTCGACATGCTCGCGTTGCGGAAGCCCGTCACGCGGTTGCTCGCATCGCGCTTCGGCCTCGCGATCCAGGTCAACCGGAGTTGCCAGGCGCCCTGCGGCAGGTCCGAAGCCGATTCGGGAAGCGCCACGCGCTAACTACCATGCTGCCCGCGCTCGCCGATCACCTGTGGCAATCGGCGTGGTTCTGCGCCGTCATCACGCTACTGGCATTCGTCTCCCGCGATCAGTTCGCGTTGTTGAGACTCTGGATGTGGCGAATTGCCGCGCTCAAGTTCGTATTTCCGTTTGCGTTGCTCGAGCGGGTCGGCAGGCACCTGGAGTTTGCCGTGAAGTATCCCGACGATCCGGCACCCGCTTCGCTTCTCGTGGCTTCGCGCACGATCCAGTCTTTCTTCTCACCTGCGCGCATGAATGAATGGAGCGGCTGGAGACTCGTGCTGGCGGTGCTGTTGTCCTTGTTGCTGGCCGGCGCATGCGCCTGGTGGACGCGCAGCCGCTTGCGCCTCGAGCGATTGCACGTGCTGGAAGAAGACCGGCGGCTAGAGCAGGACATCAACGACTTCGTTAGACGCCCTGGGTTCTTTCACTCCGCAGTGCTCACCGCTTGTGCCCTGCTGTTCGTCGCGCTTCCCGTCATCGGTGGCGGCCTCGAAGGTCGCCAGCGCCATTACGAACTGCTGATCGCGAACGCCGTGTCGCTGCGCGATGCGCCGGTGACCATGACGCCGGCAGAGCCCGGCATGGGGCAGCGGTTTCGCGTCGAAGCCGATGAACACGGCGTGCTCATCCGCAATGCCACCATCCAGGAGCTCGCCGGCATTGCGTATGGCGTCACGCGCTACTACGTCCGCGGGGAGCATTGGCACTACGAAGGCGAACTCGACTGGTTCATCGTGCCGCGCTACGACGTGCGCGTGACCGGTCGCGTGATCGAACCCGGGCGGTTCGATCCCTTCGCGTTGCGCGGGAGGATCACGCGCATGCTGGCCGAAAAGCACAGCCTCGAAATCTACGTCGACAGCAAATGCCAGCCGCCCTGTGGCAAGTACGGAGTGGCGATGCCCGCCGACCCACTGTGAAAAGGAGATCGACATGAAACGACGAACCATCAAAGGACGAAAGATGCTGGAACTGATGCTGCTGAGTCTGTCGGGTGGCGCGGTGTTGGCGGGCGCACCTTCTCCCGCGCGGATGCAACTCGACGGCTTCCTGGCCGCATTCAATACCGGTGACCGCGCGACGATCACCGCTTTCGGAAAAGACCACGCGCCACCGGATTTCCTCAGGCCGGCGATCGTCGACCAGACGCTCGAGATGTCCCGAACTTCGGGCGGCTACGACGTGATCGAAGTGAACGAAACCGACGCGTTGTCACTGACTAGTTGGGTACGAGCACGGGCCACGAAGGAAGTGGTGCTGCTCACGATCGTGGTCGGCGCCGATTCGCCCGAGCGCATCCGCGTCATCACGTTCCAGGACGCTCCGTCGGACCCACTGGTCACTTCGCCGGATAAGTGACAGCTCTCACTTGAACCCGGGCCCGCGGAGGTTCATTTTCCGCGGGCACCGTCGAAACCGGTGCTCCCCGTTCGTTTGGTGGAGAGGGCACCATGACTGATGTACTGGCTTCCGCGATCACCACGGCCACCGTAAGGCCCGTCGAAGACCGGCAACGGCTGCAACAGCGCATTTTCCGGTTCGCGGTCGCGGTCAACCTCGCGCTGACCTTCTTCGCGCTGATCGCCGCATTCACGGGCTTCGGCAACCGCATCGCGGGGCAATACATCTTCAACCGGGAGGCCGTCGGACGGTTCCTGTTCTCGCTCATCGTCTTCAACGGCATCTGGGCGGTCATCTGGTACGGCGTAAAGAATCTGCTGCTCGCGAAATTCGTGGGCATGTCGCGCGACGACCGTCGCCTGGTGTTTTCGTCGCGCATGTCCCAGCCCTTCGATCTCCAGGGTTTGCTCGCGCGCTATCCGGAACGTCGCATCCGCATCACGGACATGATCGGCCGCCGCGGACGATTCATCACGCTCGCCATGGCCGGTGTCTACTTCCTGTACGTGAATATCTCGGCGACGCATTCGGACAATTTCGCGAGCGCGTTCGGGCCGCAAACCGTGTTCGACGCGGTGCTCACCAACTGGATCTTCATCGCGC
>Ga0315912_10005036_pt1 | contig 12255 bp, 8 predicted proteins | sample VfabasoilMG_FD_204469 | JGI IMG/M metagenome (GOLD analysis project Ga0315912, IMG submission 204469) | Garden soil microbial communities collected in Santa Monica, California, United States - V. faba soil | ecosystem: Environmental > Terrestrial > Soil > Garden | place: USA: California... | reverse complement strand
GCCAGCAGGAACTTGCGGATGTTGGCCGGCGAGACCTTCTTGCCGGCGCCGGTCAGGCCGCCGCCCGGGACGCTTTCGACCTCCAGGCCCTTCTCGAGCGTGTAGAGGCTCTTGAAGAACTTGTTGAAGGCCTTCTGGTACTTGCCGTTCTCGAAGTTGTTGAGGAAGTACACGAACGACCAGCCGAAGGCGTACTGGAAGCCGTCGTACTCGTCGTCGCTGAGGAAGAAGAGCTCCTCGAGCTTGGTGAACGGGCGCTCCGAGTAGCCCTTGCGCTTCGATTTCCCGCCCCCCGCGCCGGTCTTCGCGCCCGCCTCGGCCTCGCCCTTGATGGCCTCCTGCACGGTCAGCACGCGGTCGGTCTGCAGCTCGCCGGGCTTGATCACGAGCTTGCCGTTCTTGTCGCGCTCGACCTTCGACGAGCCGAAGTAGTCCGCCATGCCCTCGTTGAGCCAGATCTGCGGGTCGTACTGCTGGTCGATCAGGTAGGTCAGGAGGTGCGTGCACTCGTGCAGCGCCACCCAGGTCGAGAGCGAGGGCTCCGAGTAGTCGTGGAAGAAGTTGAGCGTCTTGTCGAACGACCAGAAGTAGCCCAGCACGCCCGGTCCGACGCCCGCGCGCGCGTCGGAGAGCGTCAGGAACTCGTCGTAGGTCTTGTAGATGTTGATCGTCATCTTCGTGCGCCGCATCGACGGCGTCGGGTTGATGCCGATCCTCTGGTCCATCAGGTTGTAGTAGCACTCGAGCAGCTCGCAGTAGTAGTCGAGCAGCTCGGGCGAGGTGTCGGACTTGAAGCTGAAGTGCTGCGTCTCCTTGGTCCAGGCGTTGCGCCAGTCCGCATGCGCCGCCAGCTCCGCGGTGCGCGCCTTGCTCTTCTCGTGCTCCTTCTTGAGCTCCTCCTCGTAGGCCGGCTTCGAGAGCCACTTGCCGCGGTACTTGACGAAGCCGTCGGCCAGCTTCTTCTTCTCGTCCTCGTTCTTGGGGACGTACTCCGACATGTCGCCTTCGATCTCGACCGATTGCACGGCGCTCTTGTCGGGCAGCACGAGCTCGCCGTGCTCGAAGGTGAGCCTGTAGCCGGCGCCCTCTGCGCGCGCCTTCTTGGGCGCGAGCACGCGCCCGTCCTCCGTCAGCACGCGGTCGGCCAGCGCCGGCGTGGCCAGGAACAGCGCGCCGCCAAGGAACAAGGTCCCGTGGCGCCTCACTTGGTGTAGTCCTTCCACGACTCCTCGAGCGCGTCCCAGTCGACGCCTTCGAAGGCCTTGTTGACCGCCTGCTCGAGGTCCTCGGTCGCGCCGAGCTCGCGGAAGTAGATCTCGAGGATGTTCTCCCAGGCCGGATTCCAGCCGCTGGCGTGCTTCTGCTTGCCCGTGCGCAGGAAGTAGATGAACGACCAGCCCTGGGCGTAGTGCACGCCGACGTCGGTGCCGTACTTGTCGAGCTTCCCGTAGTAGTCCTGCTGCGAGAGCTTGGTGAACTCCTTGAGCGGCACGTACTTGCCCTCGCGCACCTTGCCCGCGATCAGGTCCTTGCGCCAGGAGAACTTCTCGAGCTCGAACTGCCCGTTCTTCTGGCGCTGGTAGCCCGAGTAGTAGTCGCCGGTGCCCTCGTTGTACCAGCTGTGCGGAGCGAGGTTGCCGTAGAGGTAGTAGATGTACTGGTGGAAGCCCTCGTGGTTGAGGACGGCCCAGGTGTCGCCGCGCCCGCCGCCCGCGCGGTCGTCGTAGAGCACGAGCTCCTTGGCCATCGAGTTCCAGTAGCCGGCCGAGCCGCCCGGCCCGCCGTAGCTGTGGTACTCGCCTTCGTCCTTGCAGACGCGCACCAGGCTGCAGGTGCTGGCCTCGCGCGGGTCGGCGCCGTCGTTGATCAGCTTGTCGAACTCCTTCTCGGCCTCCTTCTGGGCCTCCTTCTCGGGGTCCTTCTCGCGCCCGTCGCCGGTGCGCGCCTGCGCCGCCGCGGCCTTGATCTCTTGCATCTTGGCGTAGGGGTAGTCGCGCTCGTAGACGTCGCGGATCGCCTCGAGGCGCAGCTTGAGCTCGTCGAGGAAGGCCTTGTCCTTGTTGTCCGAGACGATGAAGTAGCGCGGCGTTTCGTACAGGCTCCAGGCGCCGTTGGTCTTGGCCATGTCGGCCTGCAACTCGGCCCGGCGCTTGTCGCGGTAGGTCGCGCCCGCCGCGAGCGCGACCGAGATATCCTTGATCGCGACTGGCGCGAAGGACTTGGCCATCTGCTGGAAGGGCTGCTCGTACTTGGGCCAGCGTTTGCCGCCCGGCCCGACACCCACCCAGGCGATTTCGGTGTTCGGGTTGAGCTTGTAGACGACGGCGTAGATGCGCACCTCCTCGATGCCCTTGTCGGTCTTGCGCTCGGCGGAGAACTGGTACTCGGTGGCCTTGACCTTGTTGACCTCGAACTCCCGCTTCGACTCCTCGCGCGCGGCTGCGCCATCGGGGATCTCGCGCTTCATGAAGGACACGAGGTCCTTCGAGCGCATCTTGATGTCGAACTTCTTGCCCGAGTCCTTGTCCTTCTTGGGCGGATTCGTGTCGAAACGCACCAGCCAGACGTGCAGGAACAGCGGCTGCTGCCCGATCTCGATGTACTTGTTCAGCTTGGGGTCGTACTTCGCGATGATGTTCCCCTCGCTGGGATCGGGCGGGATCAACTGGTAGTCGCCCGGAACGCGGACCTTGAAGCCCAACTCGCTCGATTCGGTGTACCAGTCTCCGACTTTGGGAGCTTGCGCGCGGGCCGGCGTCGCGAGCAGCAGCAGGCCGGCCAGGTAGAGCGCGACGGTCATCAGGGTTCGCATCACGGAATGCTCCTGCGAGGGAAGTTCTCGGCCCCAGCGTAGCAAGATTGCCCGCAGGGGACGGCCAGGAGCTGACGACCGGGGTCGCTTTTTCCAGTGCCTTCCTCCAAGCTTTACCAACCGGGGCGGGAGCGGGGCGTAGCGCGCTCCTCCCGATTCCCAGAGACCGCTTCCTCGGAAAGAGTCGCCCCATGCGCCCCCTGCACGGCCTGATCCTGCTCCTCGCGCTCATCGCTTTGCTCGTCGGTGGACTCCTTTGGCTCGGTGGAGACCGGTCCGCGAACGGACTGGAAAAGAACGTCGCCGAGGCTCCGCTCGTGCCCGGCGGCCCGACGCCGGTGACCGAACTCTCGACCACGGACAGCCCGAATGCGCAGGCCGAACGCGCCGCGCAGCCGGGAGCCGCCGTGCGTCTGGAGGGCTCCGCGACTGCGAAGGAGGCCATCGGCCTGCTCGGGCGCGTCGTCGGTCCCGACGGCCGACCGGTCCCGGGCGCGAAAGTCTTCGCCGGCCCGGCGGGCGAGTTCGACTTCCTGCCGCTCGACGCGCTCGATCCCAAGCTGATGCCCGAGGGCAAGCGGGCCGACGGCGTGACCGATGCCGAGGGCCGGTTCCAGCTCGGCCTCAGCGGCGAGACGCACGTGCGCCTGGCCGTGCGGGCCAGCGGCTTCGCGCCCCTCGACGCCGAGCGCACGCTCGCGCGCGGCGAGCGCGATCTCGGCGACGTCGCCCTCGAGCAAGGCGTCGTGCTCGAGGGCCGCGTGATCGACGAGAAAGGCCGGCCCGTCGCCGAGGCGCAGATCCATTCGCGACCGCGCACGGCGGGGTTCGGGATCGAGATGATGGGCCGTGGCCGGCCGCCGATCGCGACGACGGATGCCGCGGGCCGGTTCAAGATCGACATGCTGGCCAGCGGACCCTGGCGCATGCTGGTCAATTCGGAGGATCACCCCGAAAAGACCTTCGACGGCGAGACGGATCGGCCGGGTGCCGCAGTGCGCGACCTGGAGTTCGCGCTCGACGAGGGCGCGCAGATCGCTGGTCACGTCACCGGCGCGGCGGGGGATCTGCTGGCCAGGCTCGAGGTCAGCGCCCAGCAGCGCACGGAGAGCGAGGACGGTGCCGGCAACGCGATCGTCTTCGGCCCGGGCGGATTCTCGATGCCGCGCAAGGCCAAGGTCGGCGCCGACGGGAGCTTCGTCGTGCGCGGCCTGAAGCCCAACCAGAACTACCGCCTCGATGCGCAGAGGTCCGAGCGCGGATTGTTCGGCCTGGGCCAGAACACACGCGGCGGGGTGAGCGCGAAGTCCGGCGACCGCGGGATCTCCGTGCCCTACAAGCCGGCCCCCGCGATCGTGTGCCAGGTCGTCGACGCCGCGAGCGGCAAGCCGGTGACCGAGATGGACGTCAAGGCGGGCTTCGGCTGGATGATGCCGCTGCTGGACGGCGAGGGGCGGACCAAGAGCTCCTTCCCCGACGGCAACGTGCGCTTCGATCGCCTGCCCCCGCGCTTCGATGGCAGCGGCAGCGGGCTCAAGCTGCGCATCGACGCGACCGGCTACAAGAGCTACGAGAGCGCGGAGCTGAGGCAGCTCGACGGCCAGGATCTCGACCTCGGTATCGTGCGCCTCGAACGCGCTCCGGTCTGCCGCGTGCAGGTGCTCGATCTCGGCACGGGCCAGCCGATCGCGGGCGCCGAGGTCTCGCTGCGCGAGCAGAGCGGCAACGACGTCAACATGCTGGGCAACGTCCAGATCCGCCGCAGCCGCGGCGGGCGCACGATCAACGACGAAGGCCTCAGCCAAGGCACGACCGGTGCCGACGGCAGCATCGTGCTCTCGAGCTTCCCGGGCAAACTGGCCACGCTCAAGGTCAAGCACGCCGACTACGCGAGCTGGCAATCCGCGCCGATCACGCTCCCGGACAGCAGCGATCACGAGCAGACGGTCAAGCTCTCGCACGGCGGCGACGTGCTGGTGACGGTCCAGGACTCGCAGGGCCGGCCCGTCCCGGGCGTCGAGATCGAGCACGCGGCCCGGGGCGGCGAGGAGCAGCAGCCCTGGATGCGGCGCTTCTCGGGCGAGGGCCCGTCGCGCACGGACGCGCGCGGCGAACTGCTCTTCGCGCACCTCGAGCCCGGATCGCACCGCTTCCGCGTCGCGAGCGACGTCGGCATGGTCGGCGGCTTCTCCACCGGTGGCGGACGCGCGGTGCGCGTGGCGTTCGCGGGCAACGGCGAAAACGCCGAGCCGCCCCAGCAGCAGGAAGCCTGGACGGCGGTCGACGTCCCCGAGGGCGGCCAGGCGGCCCTGCGGCTCATCGCGCCCATGCGCGGCAGCGTCGTCGGACGCGTGCGCGAGGGCGGCAAGGCGCTCGCCGGAGCCAGCGTGCACTTCGAGCAGAAGGGCGAAGGCCGCCCGGGCTTCATGAACATGCCTTTCTTCGGCGGGCAGAACGGTCCGCGCACGAACGGCAGCGGCCAGTACACGCAGGAGGGCCTCAAGCCCGGCAAGTACACGGTCCAGGTCTCGCACCCCGCGCGTTCGATGAACTGGGAGGGCGAAATCGAGGTGACCGAGGGCGAGCAACGCTTCGACGTCGAGTTGCCGATCGCGATCGTCGAAGGCCGGATCACCGGCCCCGACGGCAAGCCGATCGTCGGCGCGCGCGTCACCGCCGAGCGCGCGCAGGAGAAGGGCGAGCGGCAGACGATGATGTCCTTCAGCCTCGCGATCGCCGGCGACAGCGGCGACGTGATGAGCTTCGGCGGCAGCGGCGGGGCCGAACCCGTGCGCACCGATGCCGATGGTCGCTACACCCTGCGCGGCCTCCTGACCGATGCGGACCTCGTCGTGCACGTCACGGGCAAGGATTTCTCGCCCGCGAACTCGGAGAAGTTCCGCTGCGCGCCGGATCAGACCGTGCGCGGCATCGACGTGAAGGTCAAGCAGGGCGGGATCCTCGAAGTGCGTGTCCGGCGCGCGGGCCAGCCGGCGACGGGCGTGCTCGTCAGCGCCTACCACAAGGGCAAGGACGGCTCGAACGAGAGCCAGCACTCGGAGATGACGGGGCCGGGAGGCATCGCCCAGTTCACCGGCCTCGAACCCGGAACGTGGGAGTTCGACGTGAGCGACTTCGCCAATCCGGACGCCGATGCAGAACCGCACGAGAGCGCGCGCAAGCCGGTCGAGATCAAGCCCGGCGAGACCAGCAAGGTCGACCACGATCTGGACTGAGCACCCGCGCCAGCGCGCTGACAGCGCAGGCGCCGCGGGCTACGATGCGCGGAATGTCCGCCCGCGACTACGACGCGCTGTTGCTCGACCTCGACGGGACGCTGCTCGACGACCTGGGCCGGCTGCCGGCGCGCACGGCCGAGGCGCTGCGCGCGGCGAGCGCCCAGGGCGTGCGCGTCATGGTCGCGACGGGGCGCTCGAACCTGTCGGCCCACGATCTGCTCGTCGAACTGGGGCTCGAGGCGCCGGCGATCGTGTTCAACGGAGCGGGGCTGTACTGCGCGCGGCGCCAGCGTCTGCTCGAGGAGCGCACGCTCTCGAACCGCTGCCTGCAGCGCACGCTGGAGTTCGCGCGGGCGCTCGGGCACCTGCCGGTGCTCATGTGCGCCGATCGCAAGCTCGCGCTGGCCCCGCGCGACCCGGAAGAGGAATCGGCGCTGGCCTTGATGACGGGCCTGAAGATCGTCGCGCCGCAGGACCTCGTCGCCGAGTACGTCATGCGCGTGACGCTCTTCTCGACGCGCCATGCGCGCTCCGAGCACTTCGCGGCCGAGCTCGAGGCGGCCGTCGGCCTGCCGCTCTACACCACGCATTTCCCGCTCAACGCGCTGGCCTCGCACCGCTCCAGCCCGCTGCACGTGCTCGACATCCACCCGCCCTGCCGCGGCAAGGGCGAGGCCCTGCGCGTGCTGCAAGAGCTGTACGAGATCCCGCCCGCGCGCGTGGTCGCGGTGGGAGACGCGACCAACGACATCCCGATGTTCGAGCTGGCCGGGCTCTCTGTGGCGATGGAGAACTCGATGAGTGAGGCCAAGCTCGTCGCGCAGCGCGTGATCGGCTCGAACAACGGACCCGCGATCGCCGAGCTCGTCGAGGAGCTCTTCCTCGCGCCCGCCCGGACGACCGCCCAGCCCGGTCGGGTCGGCGACTAGGGGATCCAGGTCGCGGCGACGCCGTTCGTGCGATTCGACGTGGAGGGCGTGCAGTAGCCCGCGGTTCCGTTGCGGTAGAGGCACTGGTAGTAATACGTGCCGCCCGCGGCCGGGATCGCACCGCGCACGTGGATCCGCGCATCGGAAGCGCCAGGAAAATGGCCCACGCCGTCTTGCACCGGCCGTACTCCCAGGCGCACGAATGGGGCCCCCACGCAGGCGAGGCCGTCGTCGACCGCGAAGGGGACCCGCGCCGCGGATCCCTGATAGAAGAGGCAGATCTTGCCGCTCATCCCGCTGGCGGTGAGGCGCAGCGAGTCTGCGCCCAGGCGCGCGTCCCCGCTGGCCGAGAGCTGCGCGCCGGCGGAGACGGTGGAGTTGGCGCAGCCGTGCCCGGTCGCCCCGTCGTTGCTGCACGGGCACGGGGTCTGGATGCCGTCGCCGAATCCGAACGGCTCCAGCCGCTCGGCCCCGATCGGACGCAGCACGAACGCGCGCGACAGCGCGCCGGGGGTACCGAAGCGCCCATTGCCCGCGATCCAGCCGGCCTGGTTGATCGCGGTCGCCGTCAGCACCTGGAAGCCACCGGGGTTGACGATCAGCGCGTTGAGGTCGCGCATGCCGTGCGACTCGTCCCAGACGAAGGCCGCGCTCGCGCCCGTTCCCGTGCTCGAGTAGCCCACCACCTGGCCCAGGTCGTTGAGCGCCTCCGCGCGGCCCTGGTCGTAGCTCGTGCCCGAGAGCGCGCCCAGATCCTGCATGCCCGTCGACGCCTTCCAGAGGAACGGTCGCGGGTTGTAGTTGGCGTTGCGCGCCTGTCCGCAGACCGCGCCAGCCTCGTTGATCCCCTTCGCCTCGCTGGTCGGACCGCCGAGCGTGCCGAGATCGACCAGAGTCTGCGTGTCGAGGTCGAAACGGTAGGCCTTGTAGTTGCCGATCAGGCGCTGCCCGACGATCTGGTTGCGGTTGTTGATGCGCATCGCGCTGGTGCAGTTCGCGACGCCCAGGCTGGTGAGTTCGCGCGTGCCCTGCTGCGCGTCCCAGACCCAGCCGCGCGTCAGGTTGGACGAGATCGAGGCCAGTCCCACGACGATCGCGCGGTCGTTCAGGCCCTGGGCGAAAGGCGCGTACGTGCCCGCGGGCGCGGGCAGGAACTGGATCTGGTCCGGCGCCGTCCAGAGCACCGCCGTGTCGTAGAGCGAGATGCCGCTCGAGCTGCCGGCCACCCAGCCCGAGAACGCGATGCCGGCTCCGTCGCTGGCGAGCGCATTGGGCGCTTCGCCGAGGTCGACGGCTCCGCCCGCGACACTCCAGCGAAAGGCGCGCAGCTCGGGCGCTGTGGACCAGCCTGTCACCTGGCCGAGCAGATTGATCGAGGCCGCCAAGCTCTCGGCCGTGGGCCCAGGCTGGAACGGCTCGATCACGAACAACTCGTACTGCTGCGCCTGGGCCGACGGGAGCAGCGAGACGAGAAGCAGTGCGGGGCCCGCGACTCGGAATGGGATGGGTGTGCGCATGCCGCTGGTATGCACCCGCGCGCCTCCGGCGGCCATCCGCACCAGTCCGTAGGCGTCGCCCGGCTAGTGCTGCTTCCCGCCCTTGCCGTGCTTCTTGGGCTTGGCAGGCGGCTCCGGGGCGGCGGGCGCGGGAGTCTCCGCGGCAGGTTTGGCCGCGGGCGCGCTGTCCTGCTTCGCGGCCTCCGTGTACGACTTCGAGCGATAGTCGGTCAGGTAGAAGCCGCTGCCCTTGAAGACCAGGCCCGCGCCGGCGGAGATCAGGCGCTCGAGCTTGGGCTTCTTGCACTTCGGGCATGTGCGCCGCGGGCGCTCGGAGATCCCGTGGAAGATCTCGAGCGCGTGCCCGCAGGCTGCGCAGCGATAGTCGTAGGTCGGCATCAGCCTTCCTCTCCGGCCGCCCGGCTCACCGCGGCGGCCACGCGCACGTGCGCGGGCCTGAGGATCTGCGCGCCGAGCGTGTAGCCGCGCCGCAGCGTCGCGAGGATCGTGCCTTCGGGCTCGTCCGTGGTCTCGACGCGCTCGACGGCCTGGTGCAGGGCCGCGTCGAAGCGGCCGGACTCGGGCACGAGCTTCACGCCCTCGCGCTCGAGCACCGTCCAGAGCTGCGCGCGCGTGAGTTCGACGCCGGCGTGCAGGTTCTTGCCCTCGCTGCTCGCGCACGGCGCCGCGAGCGCCATCTCGAGGTAGTCGAGCACGAGCAGAAGCTCCGCCAGCAGCGACTGTTTCGAGCGCGCCAGCGCGGCCTCGGTGTCGCTGCCGATGCGGCGGCGCAGGTTCTGGTAGTCGGCCTGCGCGCGCTGCCAGCTGGCGAGGTACTCGTCGCGCGCGGCGCAGGCCTTGGCCAGCTCCGCCTCGAGCGCGCTGCTCTCGGCGCCCTGCGTCTCGTCCTGGGGCTCGTTCTCGCTCATGGCCGGATCAGTTGAAATAGCTCGAGATCTTCTCGAAGAAGCTCTTGTCGCCGCTGCGCTTCTGCTCGATCGCCGCGAACTCGCGCAAGAGCTCCTTCTGGCGCTCGGAGAGCTTCTCGGGCACCTCGATGAAGACGCGCACGAGCTGGTCGCCGCGCCCGGAGCCCTCGAGCTCGGGCAGCCCCTGGTTGCGCAGCCGGAAGACCTTGCCGCTCTGCGTGCCGGGCGGGATCGACATCTCGGCCCGGCCGCGCAGCGTCGGGATCTCGACCTTGTCGCCCAGCGCGAGCTGCTGGAAGGCGAAGGGCAGCTCGCACAAGAGGTCGGCGCCGTTGCGCTGAAAGACGCGGTGTTCGCGCTCGCGCACGACCACGTACAGGTCGCCGCGCGGAGCGCCCTGGTCGCCGACGTCGCCCTGCTGCGGGACGCGCAGGCGCAGCCCATCCTCGACGCCGGCGGGGATCTTGAGCTTGATCTCGCTCTTCTCGGGCTGCTTGCCGGCGCCGCGGCAGGCGCTGCAGGGGTGCTCGATGAAAGTGCCTTCGCCGCGGCAGCGCGGGCAGGTGGTCGCGAGCGTGAAGAAGCCCTGGTTGCGGTGCACCTGGCCGCGGCCGCCGCAGGTGGCGCACACGACCGGCTGCGTGCCGGCCTTCGCGCCCGAACCCTTGCAGGTCTTGCAGGCCTCGTTGCGCTTGAGCGCGATCGTGCGCTCGACGCCGGCGTCGATCTCCTCGAGCGAGAGCTCGAGGTCGATCTTCAGGTCGCGACCGGGCTGCGGGCCGGCGCGCCGGCCGCGTCCGGAGGCTTCGCCGAAGCCGAAGACGTCGCCGAACGCGGAGAAGATGTCCTCCATGTTCGTGAAGCGCTGGCCTTCGTAGCCGCCGCCCTGCCCGAAGGCCTGGTGCCCGAACTGGTCGTACTGCTTGCGCTTGCCCTCGTCGCCGAGCACCGCATAGGCCTCGGCGCACTCCTTGAAGCGCGTCTCGGCGACCTTGTCGCCGGGGTTGCGATCGGGGTGGAACTGCAGCGCGGCCTTGCGGTAGGCCTTCTTGATCTCCTCTTCGCTCGCGGTGCGCGGGACGCCGAGGATTTCGTAGTAGTCGCTCTTGCCGCTCATCCGGGCGGCCTCAGCTGAGGCTGCCCTCGACCTTGGGCTTCTCGTCCTTCAATTCGGTGACCATCGAGTCGGTCGTCAACAGCAGGCCGGCGATCGAAGCCGCATTCTGCAGCGCCGAGCGCACGACCTTGGCCGGATCGATGATGCCGGCCTTGAACATGTCGACGTACTCGCCCTTGAGAGCATCGAAGCCGAAGCTCTTGCCCTTCTCGCGCGCGTTCTCGACCACCACGGCGCCGTCCTCGCCCGCGTTGGATGCGATCTGGCGCATGGGGGCCTCGAGGGCCTTCTCGATGATGCGTGCGCCGAAGCGCTCGTCACCTGCGAGCTCGAGCTTGGCCACGGCCTCGACCGCGCGCATCAGGCACACGCCGCCGCCGGGCACGATGCCCTCCTGGATGGCGGCGCGCGTCGCATTGAGCGCGTCCTCCATCAGGTCCTTGCGCGACTTCATCTCGGCCTCGGTCTTGCCGCCGACCTTGACCACGGCCACGCCGCCCGTGAGCTTCGCCGCGCGCTCCTCGAGCTTCTCCTTGTCGTAGTCGGACTTGGTGTTCTCGATCTGCACGCGAATCTGGGCCACGCGTTCGTCGATCGACTTCCTCGCGCCGCGGCCGCCGATGAGCGTGGTGTCGTCCTTCGTGACGCGCACGCGGCGCGCGCCGCCGAAGTGTTCCAGCGTCACCTTCTCGAGCGGCAGGCCGAGCTCTTCGGTGATCGCGGTGCCGCCGGTCAGCACGGCGATGTCGCCCAGGTAGGCCTTGCGGCGGTCGCCGAAGCCCGGGGCCTTCACGGCGCAGACGTTGAGCACGCCCTTCAGGCGGTTGACGACGAGTGCGGCGAGCGCTTCGGACTCGACGTCCTCGGCGATGATCACGAGCGCCTTGCCGGCGCGCGAGACCTGCTCGAGCAGCGGGATCAGCTCGCGCACGTTGGAGATCTTCTTCTCGTGCACCAGGATCCGGCAGTCCTCGAACGATGCCTCCATCGACTTCGGGTCGGTGATGAAGTACGGCGAGATGTAGCCCTTGTCGAACTGCATGCCGTCGACGTGCTCCAGTTCCGTCGTGGCACTCTTGCCCTCCTCGACGGTGACCACGCCCTCTTGACCGACCTGCAGCATCGCCTTGGCCAGCATCGCACCGATCTCGGCGTCGTTGTTGGCGGAGATCGAACCGACCTGGGCGATCTCGTCCTGGCTCTTGCTGTTGATCTTCTTGGCGACTCGCGCGAGTTCCGCGGTGATCGCCTCGACGGCCGCGTCGATCCCGGCGCGGAGGTCGTTCGGATCCACGCCCGACGTCAGGAAGCGCTGACCGGTGGTCAGGATCGCTTCGGCGAGCACCGTCGCGGTCGTGGTGCCGTCGCCCGCGACGTCGTTGGTCTTGCTGGCGACCTCGCGCACGAGCTTGGCGCCCATGCTCTCGAAGGGATCGGAGAGCTCGATCTCCTTGGCCACCGAGACGCCGTCCTTGGTCACCGAGGGCGAGCCGAAGGACTTCTGCAGGATCACGTTGCGGCCGGCGGGTCCGAGGGTCACGCGGACGGTGCGGGCGAGCTTCTCGATGCCGTTGCGCATCTTCAGGCGCGCGGCGTCGTCGAACAGGATTTGCTTGGCCATGGTTCTTCTCGAGGTTGTTTCGGTGTGCGTGCTGGGGTGTGGGGGAGTGCGGCGTCGCGTCTAGAAGTCCATGCCTCCCATGCCGCCCATCCCGCCCATGCCACCCATCCCG
>Ga0315912_10005035_pt1 | contig 12256 bp, 7 predicted proteins | sample VfabasoilMG_FD_204469 | JGI IMG/M metagenome (GOLD analysis project Ga0315912, IMG submission 204469) | Garden soil microbial communities collected in Santa Monica, California, United States - V. faba soil | ecosystem: Environmental > Terrestrial > Soil > Garden | place: USA: California... | reverse complement strand
CGGCCTCGCGCTCGTCTACTCGGGGGCGACCAAGAAGCCGATCTTCGGCGTCTGGGCGCTCCCCGGAACGAGGTCGGGCCTGGGCCAAGCCATGCTCGCTCTCCCCGACATCAGCGGCGACAAGTACCCGGATCTGCTCGTGACCGATGGGGGATCGGCCTACGTGTTCGCGGGGCCTGGACCCGTGCCTGCAAAGAAGTAGCTCGAGAAGAGTCCCGACTACCCCGTGGACTTCCCGATTTCCAGTCCGCATAAGTGGGTGCGGAGGGGCATGCATGGCAGCAGTGAGGGATTTGACGGATGTCCAGGCGGCGGCCATCCCATTTCGTTGGAGTTCGGGCCGCCTCGAGGTGGCCTTGATCACGCGCCGTCAGGGCAAACACTGGATCGTCCCGAAGGGCAACATCGAGCGCGGTGAAACCCCGCGGCTCTCGGCCCGGCGCGAAGCCACGGAGGAGGCGGGCCTCGTGGGCCGCATCGGTCATCAGCCCTTCGGCGTCTACGAGTATCGCAAGGGCCGCGAGGCGCGCAGGGTCGTAGTCTTCCTGCTCGAGGTCACGCGCGAGCTCTCGCGCTGGAGCGAGGACGACGTCCGCGACCGGAAGTGGCTGCGCGTCGAGCGCGCCATCGACCGCGTGAGCGAGCGCGGCTTGCGCGTGCTCCTGCGCGGCATGGCCGAGCGCCTCTCGGCCTGAGCGCGGAAACTTCCCGGGAAGGTCCCGTGCCGTGGTCTCGACGATGGAACGCGAACGAGAGACTTCGGACACCGCCCAGGCCGGGGTGCCGTGCCGTGCCTTCGACGTGCGTGCGGACGGCGCGGCGTGGCGCTCGGCGCTCCAGGGCACACCTCTACGTCCCGAGCCGGAGCGGCGCTCGAAGGTAGTCGTGCTCGACAGCTTCGACCGCCGGCTGCAGGAGGCCGGTGTCGAGCTCGAGATCGTCCCAGGCGACCGGGTTCCCGTATTCGTGTGGGACCTCGAGCCCGCGCTCGCTCAGAAGCTGGCCGGCGTCCTCGAGGCTCGCGCGCTGCGCCCGCTCGGTGAGCATGCGCTGATCGCGACCTGCTGGGCCGTGCTCGACGACCAGCGCAAGGTGGTCGCGCGCATCGAGGAGCAGGTTCACGACCTTCGCCCGAGCGCGCGGCTCGAACCGATCCGCATCCGGCGCCTCGTGCTGCAAGGCGTGCGCGGCTACGACGCCGAGTTCACGCGGCTCGCTGCGCTGTTGCAGCTCGTGCCCGGACTCGTGCCCGTCGCGGAGGCGGGGTTCGATCCACGCGTGCAGCTCTCGCCCCCGGCGCGATCCGTGGGGCGCTGGCCGCGGCTCTCGCCCGACGTGACCGCGATCGAAGCGCTCGCGCGCATCGCGCGCGCGCAGCTCGCGATCCTGCGCTCGAACGGCGCCGGCCTGCTCGCGAACGAGGATGCGGAGTTCCTGCACGACGCGCGTGTCGCCATGCGCCGGCTGCGCTCGCTGCTCTCGCAGTTGAAGGGCGTCCTCGAAGCGCACGAGCAGCAGGCGCTGGTCGACGAGCTGCGCTGGCTCGCCTCCTGCACGGGTCCCGCGCGGGACCTCGACACGCTGCTGTTCGAGCTGCGCATGAGCGAGCCCGAGCTGCGTGCGGAGCTCGAGCCGGTCGTGGCGGCATTCGCGTTCGAACGCGAGCGGCTCCAGGCGGCCTTGCGCGAAGAGTACGGCTCGAAACGCGCCCAGGCGCTGCGCGCGCGGCTGCGCTCGGTCTTCTCCGGCAAGCCGGATCCGCGCTTTTCCGGCCCGAACGCGGGAGAGCCCTTCCAGGTCCTGCTCGCGAAACGCCTGCGGCGCCGGTTCCGGCAGGTCGTCGAACTCGTCGGCCGGCTCAGCGCCCACAGCCCGGCGCCGGAGCTGCACGAGCTGCGCATCTCCTGCAAGAAGTTGCGCTACCCGCTCGAGTGCTGTCGCGGCCTCGTGCCGAAGAACGAGCTCGCGGGCGCGTTCGCGCACTTGAAGGGCCTGCAGAGCGATCTCGGGACGCTGCAGGACTCGGTCGTCCACATCCAGCTCGCGCGCTCGCTCGCGCTCGAGCACGCCGGCGGCGCGGGAGCGCGCGCGCACCTCGCGCTCGGACGGTTCCTCGAGCGCCTCACGCAGAACGGCGCCGCGGCGCGCGCGCGCGCGACCGAGCTCACGACCAGATTCCTCGCGCCCGACTCGCGCGCGGGCTTCAAGTCGATCTTGCGCGCGCTCGAGCCGCGCGAGGGGGAGGCGCCTTGAAGGTCCTCGCGCTGCACAACCTGAAGGGCGGCGTGGGCAAGACGACGGCCGCCGTGCACCTCGCGCACCTCGGCGCGCGCAACGGGCGCACGACGCTGCTCTGGGATCTCGATGCGCAGGGCGCGGCGAGCTGGATCCTGCGCGTGCGCGTGGGCGCGGGCACGCGCCCGCGGCGTCTCTTGCGCGACCGCCAGAACCTGTGGGAGGCGATCCGCGGCAGCGATTGGCCGAACCTCGACGTGCTCCCGTCGGATCTCTCGCTGCGCAAGCTCGAGCACTGGCTGCACGGCGAGGACGATCCCTCGCGCGCCTTCGCGCGCGCGCTCGAGGACCTCTCCAGCCGCTACGAGCGCGTCGTGCTCGACTGCCCGCCCGGGCTCTCGAGCCTGACGGCCTGCGTCTTCGACGCGGCGGACGCGCTGGTCGTGCCGACGATCCCGAGCACGCTCTCGCTGCGTGCGCTCGCGAGCCTCTATCAGCACCTGAAACCCCAGCGCGAGAGCGGACTGCAACTGCTGCCGTTCCTCTCGATGCTCGACGCGCGCAAGGCGCTGCACCGGCACGTGCGCGAGTTCGTGCGCGCGAAGGGGCTGGGATTCCTGGGCACCGAGATCCCGTACTCGGCCCAGATCGAGAACATGGCCGCGCAGCGCCTGCCGCTCTCGGTCGACGGCAGGCAGCCGGCCGCGGCGGCCTTCGCCAGCCTGGCGCGCGAGATCGAGGCACGCCTCGACGCGGGCGGCCCCGGCCCGAAGCTCGGGCGCTCGCACCTGATGCAGTTCCTCGAGGACGCGGAATCCGGCGCCGCTCAGCGCAACTCGAGCTCGTAGCCGACGGTCTTCAGCCGCTCGCGCTCTTCCTCGAGGTCCGCCAGGCTGAGCGGGTTCTGCTCCAGCCAACCCTCGGGGAACGCGAGCAGGTAGCCCGACTTGCGCGCGCGCATCGCGACCGGCGGCGCCTGCTGCACGCCGCGGCTGCGGTTGAGCAGCACCGCCAGGCGCAAGAGCAGCACGAGTCGCAACGCCGTCGGACGCAACGGCTCGGGCAGGTCCTCGATCGGCTCCGTCTCGATCTTGCGGCGGTGGCCCTGGATCAGCGCCGCGAGCAGCTGCTGATCCGGGCGCGAGAAACCCGGCATGTCGGAGTTGGCGACGATGTAGGCGCCGTGCTTGTGATAGCCCTGGTGCGAGATCGAGAGCCCGATCTCGTGCATGCGCGCGGCCCACGAAAGAAAGCTGGTCGAGCTCTCGCGCTCGAGCTCCCATTCCTCGCCGCACTGGCCGAAGAGGTCGAGCGCAGTGCGCTGCACGCGGCCGGACTGCACGAGATCCGCGGCGTAGCGCTCGCCCATGCGGCGGATCGTGAGCTCGCGCAGGTCCTCGTGGCGGATGCGGCCGACGAGGTCCCAGAGCACGCCCTCGCGCAGCGCGCCGAGCGAGCCGTGCATCTGTTCGATGCCGAGACCTTCGAAGAGCGCGATCAGGATCGCGAGACCCCCGGGGAGCACGTCGCGGCGATCGTCGGCCAGCCCCTTGAGGTCGAGCTTCTCGCAGTGACCGGCCTCGACGAGCTCCTTCTTGAGCCGCTTCAGGCCCTTCTCGCTGATGCCGTCGCCGTTCCAGCCGTTCTCGGTCAGGATCTGCTCGATCGAGAGGATCGTGCCCGACGATCCGACGCACTCGCTCCAGCCCAGCGCGCGGTAGTGGCGCTCGAGCGAGCGCACCTCCAGGCGCGCGGCGACCACGGCCGCCTCCATGCGCTGCTTGTCGATCTCGCCGCGCGGGAAGAAGCGCAGCGACCAGTTGACGCAGCCCATGTGCAGGCTGTCGGCCTCGATCGGCTGGAAGCGCTCGCCCAGGATGCACTCGGTCGAGCCGCCGCCGATGTCGACCACCAGGCGCCGGTCCGGGCCTTCGGCCATGTCGTGCGCGACGCCCAGGTAGATCAGACGCGCCTCCTCCTGGCCGGAGACGATCTCGATCCGGTGTCCGAGCACGTCGCTGGCCTTCTGCAGGAAGGAGGTCGAGTTGCGCGCCACGCGCAGCGCGCTCGTGCCGACGGCGCGCACGCTGCCGCGCGGCATGCCGCGCACGCGCTCGCCGAAGCGCGAGAGGCAGGCCAGCGCGCGCTCCTGCGACTCCTCGTCCAGGCGCTTCTTCTCGCCCAGGCCCGCGCCCAGCTGCACGCGCTCGCGCAGCCGGTCGAGGATCGAGAGCTGGTCGCCGACGAGTCGCGCGACCACCATGTGGAAGCTGTTCGAACCGAGGTCGACGGCGGCGACGCTCTCGAACGGCGGGGCCTTGGCCTTCACGCCGCAGTCTTACGCCAGCGCGCAGCGCGCTTCAACGTCCCACCGGGGCGTCGGGGAAGACCCAGGCCGCGCGCAGGCTCTCGAGCACGGCGCGCTTGATCACGACCGGGTCGAGGCGGCTCGGGGCGAGCGCGCCGTTGTGCTCGGCAAAGGACTCGAGCGGCGCGCGGCCGAACCAGAGCTCGGGCGCGGGATTCTCGATCGGCTGTGCGCGCCAGGCGAGCGCGTTCCCGGGAGCCGTGCCCTCGAGCGCGTTGAGCCGCGCCGCGAGCGTCTCGAGGTCCGGGCGGGGCAGCGCGGGGCGCGAGACGAGCTCGAACCAGGACGTGGTGTTGACGACCAGGCGCGCCTCGGTGCCGCCCGGCCCGCGCGCGAGCACCAGGGCGCGGTCGCACTCACTGCTTCCGAAGAGCGCGTGCCGGCCCGGCGCGATCGGACGCTCGCTGGTCCAGACGGCGAGCTCGAGGTGCACGATCTCGTCCTTCGCGGCCCCGCGCAGCGCCTCCAGGTCCGCGCGCAGGCGCTCGAGCTGCGGCTGCCAGTGCTCGCGCAGCCCCTCGAGCCCGCCCGCGAGGATCTCGGGCAACCTCCCTACGAGATCGAGCACGACCGCCTGGTGCGCGGCGGCGCCGCCCCGGCCCTTCCCGAGCGATGTGACCAGCGCGTCGAGCGCGAAGGCGCGCTCCGAGGGAACGCGGTAGAGGTCGCCCGCGGCCGCGGCCTCGAGCAGGAAATCCGCCTGCGCCAGCGCCTCCTCCGGCCGCGCCAGCGCGAAGAGCGCCAGCAGGCCGTCGGTGTCGTAGTGGTTGTTCGCGAGCGCCGTGCAGCCGCGCGCCAGCTCGGCCTGACGCTGCTCGGGGAGGCGCGCGAAGTTCAACGCGATGCCGGTCGAGAGGTCGTGGCGCAGCTCGGGCGGCGTGCGGTTGCCGGGCCAGTGCGAGAGGTTCAGGCCCGGAGCGTCCCAGGCGCCGTCGACGCTCAGGACCGGCTCGGACGGGAGGCCGTCGAGGATGCGGATCGGCAGCGAGGCGACGCGCACGCTAGCCCTGGGTCTTGATGCCCTTCTCGAGCTTGACGAGGTTGTTCTTCGAGTCGCGCAGCGCGATCGAGTAGAGCTCGCGGTCGGCCGGGCTCAGGTCCTTCTTCTCCAGCAGCGCCGTCGCGCGTTCCTGCGCCTTCTGGTAGAGCGCCTTGGCGCGATCGAGGTCGCGGTCGAGGCAGTAGTGCAGCATGACCGCGGTGTCGTTCAGGTAGTTCGGGTGCTCGGGCTCGAGCGCCAGCGCGGTCTCGTAGTTCTTGAGCGCCGACTCGTAGTACTGCGTGGCCAGCTTCTTGTCGGGCGCCTGCTTGTCGCGCATCAGTCCGTCGCCCGCGTCGCGCCAGAAGAGCCCGGCGTTGTTCCAGTAGCGCGAGGTCTTGCCGGCAGCGAGGCCCTGCACCTCGGAGAACTGCGCGGCCAGGACCTGCCGGTCCTCGGCGCACTTGCCGACGAGGAAGTCCAGGATCGCTAGGTAGCGCTCCGGGTTCTGCTGCACGGTCGCGACCAGGTCGTCCCTGTTCTCCTTGAGGTGCCGCGCGATCGACTCGATCGCGCCGTTGTAGTCCTGGCGCGAGTAGCGGCTGACGCCGATGAAGAACCAGGCGTTGGCGTAACCGGGCCACTTCTTGACCGCGCCGGCGAAGGCCGCCTCGGCCGTCTCGTACTGCTTCTGGTCCAGGCGCGCCCAGCCCAGCCACCAGAGCAGCGTCGCATCGCCCGCGTTCTCCGCTCCCCAGGTCGCGACGAAGGTCTGCTCGGCCGTCTCCATCATGGAGAGGAAGAGCTCCGGGGATTCCTTCTCGAACGTGCCCGCGAGCTGCGAGTAGAGCTGCTCGAGCTTGACGACGTCCGGGTCGATCCCCAGCGCGCGCCCGTAGGCCGCACCGGCGGCGGCCTTGTCCTTGGTCCACGAAGCGATGTCGCCGAGCTGCTTCTGGGCCAGCGCGCGTTGCACGCGGTCGGCCTTCTCGCTCGAGGGGGCGAGCAGCGTGTCGGCCTTCTCGAAGGCCGTCTTCGCCGCGGCGAGGTGCGCGTCCGCCTGCGCCTTCTGCGCCTCGTCCGCGCGCACGCCGACGTACTGCGAGAAGGCGACCTGGCCCAGCATCATGAGCGCCGGCGCGTCCTGGGGCTCGGCCTTGCAGGCCTGCTCGGCCGCGGCGCGCGCGCCGGGGAGGTCTTGCCCGTACCAGGCCGACTCGGCCAGCGGCAGCCAGGCGTCGGAGTAGCGCTTGCCGTCCGCCGCTGTGGCCTTCTTCAGGTACACCACCGCGTCGGCGAAGTTCATGCCGATGATCGAGCCGCCGGCGTTCTGCGCGATGCGGTCCTTGGCGATGAACCAGAAGCCCATGCCGTAGAGGTAGTCGAGATCCGGCCCCTTCTCGGTCTTGGCCAGCTTGTCGATCGCGTCGAGCGTGTCGTTGATCTTGCCCATCTGCATCTGGCAGCGCAGCACCCACACGTGCGTCGAGAGCGCGTGCTTGCCGAGCTCGTCCGCGCGCACGAAGAGCGGCAGCGCCTGGTCGGCCTTGTTGCGCGCGAGCAGCGCCCGGCCCTGTTGCACGAGCGCGTCGGGCGTCTCCTGCGCGCGCAGGGGAGCGAAGCCGAGGAAGAGACAGAGGAGCGTGAGCATCGGTTTCATCATGGGGGTCATTTGTCCTTGCAGGGCGCGGCCCAGCGCGTGGCAGCGTTGACGCGCGGGTCGAGCGTGCCCGCGAGCGACGCCTGCGCCTGTTCGATGTAGCCTCCGGGGCCCGTGACGTCCTGGCGCGGGTCCGGTCCCTTGCCGCGGCACTTCTCGAGGAATTCGAGCGCGCTGCGGGCATCGCCGCGCAGCGTGAGGTAGAGCACACCCAGGTTCTGCCAGGCATCGCCCACGGCCGACACGAGGCGCTGCTGTGCGAGCTGGTTGCGGCTCTTCTGCTCGCTGTCGAGGCCTTCCTCGCCCAGCGCGCGCGCCAGCTCGGGCAGCTGCTGCTCGCCGAGCTCGATCGCGCGCCGCAGCATGCGCTCGGCCTCGTCGGGATCGCGCTGCAGGTGGTAGACCAGGATCAGCGCGCAGTCGTTCAGCAGGCCCACGTCCTCGGGCGCGAGCTGCACCGCGTCCTGGTAGGCGCGGTAGCTGCGCTCCATCTGATCGCGCGCGCGCACGAGCAGCGCCTCCGCCTCGGCCGGTGTCGCGCGCGCGCAGGCCGCGCGGGCGCGCGACTCGAGGTCGACGGCGGCGTCGCGCAGCGCGAGCCCGGCATCGTTGGCCCATCCGGGGTTGGCCGGAGCGAGGCGGTGTAGCTCCTCGTAGATCGCGGAGGCGCGCCCGAGCGAGCTCTCGGCCCAGCGTCGTCCGAGTCGGTCGAGTCCATCGAGTCCCGAGCGCAGGCCGGCGGGCAGTTCGCGCGCCAGCGTGCCGCTGACGAGCGCCTCCGCGGAGCGGAAAGCGGCTTCGGAGGGCTCGCTCTCGCCCGCACCGAGCAGCGACCAGCCCAGGCCGACGCGGCAGGCGGCGAGGTACTCCGCGCAAGGCGCCTGGAGCGCGGGATCGAGCTCGACGGTGTGCGCGAAGAGCTTCTCGGCCGCTTCGAACTCGACCCGTCCGTCGCGCTCGGAGGCGACGAGCAGGCAACCGGCCTCGTAGTGCTGCACGGCCGGGTACCAGGCCGCGAGCGCGACCGTCGGATGGCGCGCCGCGAAGTCGGCGTAGTCCGCCAGCAGCCGCTCTCGGCCGCCGAGCGCCAGCGAAAGTCGGGCGTAGCGCTCGTGCAGCAGCGGATCGGCAGGGTGGAACTCGAGCGCGCGCGCCGTCGCGACCACGGCTCTCCCGGCGAGTTCGTAGAGCTCGAGGACCTCGGTCAACTGCTGCCAGGTCCACAAGTCGCCCGGCGCGAAGCCCAGGTACTCCTCGAGTGCGCGCCGCGTGCGCGTCGCGGGCTCGGCGAGCTCGCCCGGTTGGGTCGCGCTCATGGCGAGCGCGCGCAGCTCCGCCACGCTGGCCTGCGCGCGCGCCCGTTCCGCATCGCCGTCGGCCCGCGCGGCTCCGCGCTCGACCGCCAGGTCGGAGTATTCGCGCGCGGCCCCGACCTCGCCCAGCCAGAAGGCGGCCACGCTGGCCTGCGTCCAGTCTTCCGGCCCGCCGCGGGCGCGGGCCGAGCGCAAGCCGTCGTCGAGGGCGGCCTGCACGAGTTGCTTGCCGTCCGCGCCGAGCTGCAATCCGACCAGGTAGCGCGCGCGGGCCCGCAGCGAGTACAGGCGCGCGCTCTCGGGATTCGTGCGCGCCGCCCGGTCGAGCATCGCCAGCGCCCGCTCGGGGTCGCCGGCGTCGAGAACGCGCTCGGCCTGATCGAGTTCGTGCGGGCCGAGCCACTCGACCAGGAGGTCGCGCGTGCGCTGGAAATCGGCCTGGGCCAGCGCGGCCTGCACCTCTTCGCGCAGCTCTTCTTCCATGGGGCTGGCGGCGGGCACCTCGACCGGCTTCGGCGGCGCGAGGGCCGCGAGCAAGCTGCCGCGGTCGACGGGCGTGCGGGCCTCCGGGAACCAGCGCGCGAGCAGCGCCTGGGCCCGGGCCTCGGCCTCCCGCTCGCGTGCGGCCGGACTCTGGCAGGCTCCGCTGAGGAACGCGCACGCGCTGGCGGCGATCAGGATGGCTAGGGGACGCAGCATCGCTCGAGGAACGGGGGTGCAGATTCTAGCGGGGGCCCGTCGGCGGCGCGGCAGATACCTTTCCCACTCGGGCGGGTCACCGAGGGAAGAACCGCGGGGCCGGCGCGTCCTTGGCCTGCTCGCGCCCGCCGGACCCGCCTGCTAGCCTCGTCCCAAACCATGCACAGCACGCAGCGAGCCCGCCTCAGCGCCCTGGCCGTCCTCGTCGGAGCGGCCCTGTGGCTCCCGGGATGCGACAATCCCGCCTGCGTTTTCGGCGGCGACTGCTTTGGTAGGGGGGGGACAGGCACCCTCGGGACGCAAGCCGCCAGCGTTCCGGCCAACAACGAATGGCTCGGTACGGGAGCCCCGACGGTCACCAGTATCGTGCCGAGCGGAACCGCCACGGTCGATTCGCGCACCCCGCTGGCAGTGATCTTCAGTGAGTCGATGTCGCCGAACGGCATGCAGTCGCTCTTCGTGCTCCACAACGAGAGCGGGGTCCTGGCGGCAACCGTGGCCTCCCTGATCGGAGATGGACGCGTATTGGTCCTCCTGCCTACGAGCAAGCTCGCGGCCGGCGAAACCTACACGCTCAGCTACCTCTCCACCGCGCAGGTTCAGGACCGCAACGGGCAGGCGTTCGTGCTCCCCACCGACCTGGAAGCGGCGAGCTTCACGGTTTCCGCGACCGACGCGATCATCCCCAAGCTGGTTCTGAATTGGCCTATCGACAACTCGATCAACCAGGGCGGCAAGTGCGAAATCCTGGCCCTGTTCGACCGGCCGCTCGACGTGTCGACGCTCGACGCGGACTCGTTCCACGTGCAGGTGAATGCCGCGGATCTTGCGCCACCCGTCGACCCCGAGGTCCTGTCCCTGGCTGGCGGCGCCGCCACAGACGCGCGCGTCGTGCGCTGGCGCAACGTGGACAATGCGGGCAGCCCGCTCGCCCTGGGGCTCGACGCGGCCGTGACGGTCGAGCTGTCACCTGCCGGACACCCGCTCGAGGACGCAGCCGGCAACGCACTCCCGAACAAGGTTTTCGACTACCACACGTTGCCCTTCGGCTCGCCGCTCGCGGCCTCGATCACCTCCGATCCAACCGACGCGATCGGCGTCGATTCGATCAGCGGCCCCGAAAACCTGGCGGTCAATGTTCTGCTCGAGGGCGCGCAGGCCGGTGACCGCATCGGGGTCTACCTGATTGGGACCGAGCCGGATGTCCCTCAGAATCCCAAGCTGATCTGTCTCACGCGCGAGGTGGCGATCACGGCGCCGTTCACGGATTTCACGCTCACCGCCGCGGAGCTCGACCTGCGCACCACGACCTCGCCGCTGCGGCCGCGCTTCAAGGACGGCGATGTGCACTTCGCGTTCACGCTGCGACGCGGGACTTCCGAGAGCCCGGTGACGCTGCTCGACGTCGATGCCACCCAATCGGGCGAGCAGCCCCCCGTGCTCGACACGCAGCCGCCCACGCTGCTCGGCCTCTCGCCCAGCGGCACGGTGACGAGCAGTTTCCGCTCGGACATGCGCGGTCTGGTCGTGACCGGCCGCGCGAACGAGACTGTGCGCGCGGCCACGGTCAGCTGCGCGCTGGGGGACAACATGGGCGGCAGCGCGGAACCGCCTTTGGTCGAGGGCAGCGGCTCGGGAGGCCTGTTCCTCTGCCGCCAGGTCGCGGACGGGACCGGGACCCCGCTCGGGCTGATCGATCCGGCGAGCATGCCCTTGAGCTTCGATCTGACGATCTACGACCGCGCGCTCAACCACACCGGACCCCTGACATCGAGCTTCGTGCAGGTGGGCGCCGTCGGGCCCGGGCAGACGAACTACATCAGGATCGCCGTGCTCGTGATCGACGCCAACTCGCGCGCACCGATCGCGGGGGCGAACGTCTACACGCACGAGTGGCTGCCCGGTCTGGGCGTGCTCTCGCTCGGCCCGGCGCAGGTGACCGACAGCAGCGGTGCCGCACTGGTGCTGGCCGACCAGGGAGAGCGCAACATCCTGACCGTGCAGGCGAGCGGGTACGAGCTGTTCACGTTCGACGGCGTCCCGGCGCACCGAGTGGAGGTGCCGTTGCACCCGCTGACCAGCGCCGGGGCGACGGTCGAGGGTTCGGTCACGGCGTCCGTGCCGCAGATCTCCGTCTACTCGAACTTCGTCGCCGACTCGCGGCTCGACGATCCGGGCGAGGTCTTCGAGCCGGTCTCGGTCTGCGGCTTCGACCCGACGACCCAACGGCTCGATTGTCCCTACGATCCGTATCCGATCCATGCGCGCGTGCTCGGCGCGCAATCGGCCTTCGCCGTGGTCCCGCTCCCGAGCATCCTGGTCTACACGCCGGCCACCTTCCTCAAGGCCGCCAGCTTCCAGATCCCGGTCGTGGCCGCAGCACCCGGCGCGGCGGTGGTCAGCGACCTGTCGCACGACTTTCTGCTCGACGCCGCGGGGCTCGATCCTGAGGAGGCCGCGCTCGACGCTCCGCCCCAGATCTTCACCACGGCGGCCTACCCTTCCCTCGACGGCGAGCCCGCCGTCAGCATCGAGGCGACGACGCCCGGATTGCCGGGCACGGTCGTGGTGGGGGTCGGCAAGGCCTTCACCGACGCGCTCCCGCCGGGGACCTTCGGCGTCCGGGCCGCGTACCCCGGCTCCGTGGACGGGATCCAGGACGATCCCGACGACGAGCTCGGGTCGTATGTGACGAAGGGTACCGTCGACGCCGACCTCCTCTTCCGCATGCAGGTCATCGACACCACGGGCAACATCGGCGGCGTCCGCCCGCGCTTCTCGACCAACCCGGTGGCCGCGGCCGCGACCGCGGCGGCGCAGCTGGGCGCGACCCCGATGACCGCCGATCCGCTCCTCGAAGCGAACACGCTCTGGTTCACCGACGTCCTGCCCGATGCGGCCGGCCAGCCCGGGCTCTACCGCGTCGTCCTGACCGACGGCGCGGGCGGACGCTGGGTGATCTGGACCGCCGACCCGCCGGACATCGACGGCCCCGAGGTCCC
>Ga0315912_10005034_pt1 | contig 12257 bp, 14 predicted proteins | sample VfabasoilMG_FD_204469 | JGI IMG/M metagenome (GOLD analysis project Ga0315912, IMG submission 204469) | Garden soil microbial communities collected in Santa Monica, California, United States - V. faba soil | ecosystem: Environmental > Terrestrial > Soil > Garden | place: USA: California... | reverse complement strand
TGAGAACCCTGCGAAGGAAACTGCGGACCATGAAATTGCTGACCGTGGCCGGCGCTTCCTTGAGCCTCGGAGGCTGTTCATGGATGTTCAATGACCAGCACTTCGGACGTTCGAGCCAGACATCGACGCCGCTCGTCGACTTCCTCTACACCGAAGGCAAGGTGCCCCAAATCGACGCGCAGCCGGAATTGCAGCTGCCGATCCGCGTCGCCATCAGCTTTCTGCCGAGCGACAGCGGTCCGCGCGCCTTCCAGCCCGGCGCCATCGATCGCGAAAAAATACTGAGCTCCCTGCGTGAGCACTTCAGTGCCCTGCCCTACGTCAGCGAGATCATCATTGTCCCCGACTACTACCTGCATTCCGGCAAGGGCGACGGCCTCATGCAGATCGAACAGCTGTCGCGGCTCTATCACTTCGATCTCTTCGCGCTGGTGTCGTACGACCAGGTACAGGACTCGTACCAGACCGATCGATCACTCGCGTACTGGACGATCGTCGGCGCCTACTTCGTGCGCGGCGACCGCAATGAAACCCACACGCTGCTCGATCTCGCGGTGATCGATCCGAAAAGCCGCTCGCTGGTCATGCGCGCCGGCGGGACCAGCGCGCTGAAGGGCAACGCCACGGCGGTCGATTCCGTGCGGCATGCGGACAACCAGAGCGAGCGTGGCTTCGAACTCGCCACGGGCGAGCTCATCGCCAACTTCAGCCGCGAGCTCACCGCGTTCGAACAACGCGTGCGCGATGGAACGGCGCCGATCAAGGTAGTGAGACAAGGCGAAAAGCGCGGCGGTACCGGCGCGCTCGACCCGCTGCTGCTGACGCTCTTCGGCTGCCTCGTACTTACTGCGACTCGCGAGTTGCGCGGAAGGAGATCTTCGGCCAGCGTTCGATCGTGAGCTCGAGGTTCACGCGCGAGGGCGCGAGATACACCAGCGCCCCCGAGTGGTCGATGGCGAGGTTGTCATAGGCCTTCGTGCGGAATTCCGCGAGGTGCTTTTCGTCGTCGCAGTAGATCCATCGCGCGGTATGCACGGCGATGGTTTCGAACACGCTGGTCACGGCGTATTCGTCCTGCAGGCGGAACGCGACGACTTCGAACTGCAGCTGGCCCACGGCGCCCAGGATCATGTCGTTGTTGCGCAGGGGCTTGAAGAGCTGCGTGGCGCCCTCTTCGCACAGCTGGTCGAGCCCCTTGGCGAGCTGCTTGATCTTGAGCGGGTCCTTGAGCACGGCGCGGCGAAACATTTCGGGCGCGAAATTCGGAATGCCGGTGAAGGTGAGCTTCTCGCCCTCGGTGAAGGTGTCACCGATGTTGATCGTGCCGTGGTTGTGCAGGCCGATGATGTCGCCCGCGAAGGCCTCATCGGCGGCGCTGCGATCCGAGGCCATGAACGTGAGCGCGTCCGCGATGCGCATCTCCTTGTCGAGGCGCACGTGGTACATGCGCATGCCGCGCGTGTACTTGCCCGAGCACAGGCGCATGAAAGCAATGCGGTCGCGATGCTGCGGATCCATGTTCGCCTGGATCTTGAACACGAAGCCGGTGAGCTCCTCCTCGTCACTCGCCACTTCGCGCTGCACGGCGGCGCGCGGCAGCGGGCCGGGCGCATTGCGCGAGAAATGCGCCAGCAACTCCTCGACTCCAAAGTTGGAAATGGCGGAGCCGAAGAACACCGGCGTCTGTGCTCCATCGCGATAGGCGTCGACGTCGAATTCCGCCGTGCCGCCACGCACGAGTTCGATTTCGTCGTCGAACCGCGCGGCGCGGTCGCCGAGGAACTCGCGCCCTTCCGCGCTGTGCAACCCCTCGATGGTGCGGTTGGTGCCACGCTCGCCGCGGGCTGCCGCTTCGTACACGTAGATGCGGTCTTCGAGCAGGTGGTAGACGCCCGCGAGCTCACGTCCCATGCCGATGGGCCAGGTCACGGGCGCGGTGCGGATCTTGAGCACGCTTTCGATTTCATCGAGCAACTCGATGGGCGGGCGCCCTTCACGATCGAGCTTGTTGATGAAGGTCATGATGGGTGTGTCGCGCATGCGGCAGACTTCCATCAGCTTGATGGTTCTTTCCTCGACGCCCTTCGCGCAGTCGATGACCATGAGGGCGCTGTCGACCGCGGTGAGCGTGCGATAGGTGTCTTCCGAGAAATCCTCGTGGCCGGGCGTGTCGAGCAAGTTGATGATGTTTTCGCGAAATGGAAATTGCATCACCGAGGAGGTGATGGAGATTCCGCGCTGCTTCTCGAGCGCCATCCAGTCGGAGGTGGCGTGGCGCGCGGCCTTGCGGCCCTTGACCGTGCCCGCGAGCTGAATCGCGCCGCCGAACAGCAGCAGCTTCTCCGTGAGCGTGGTCTTGCCCGCGTCAGGATGGGAAATGATGGCAAAAGTCCTTCTTTTCCGTATTTCTCCGCTAGTTACATCAGCCGGCATAACCCATCGCTCGAAAAAGAGGACACATTGAGGGACATCGATCCAAAAGTCTTTCGGACGCCGAAACTCGCCCCAATAGCCTCCCAGCCTCGCCCAATTCGGGGCGGGCAAGTGTTTCCGTAGTCACGGGATCGCCAGCAGAGCGGTTCGCGAATGAGGCGGGGATGATGTTTCGGCAACCCCGAAAAGCGGGGGATCATACCAAAGCGTTGCGGCCGCCTCACGGGCGATCCACCTCGCGGCGCTACATCGTCGCGCCGCTCGTGTTCAGCTACGTCCTCTCCAGCGGAATGCCGCGCGAAACGGGTGCGAGAGCTGCCGCACGACGCCGTGACCGACGTGCGACCCGAATCCGTCGGGTTCGCCGTCGGGCAATGAGAACGTGCCGAACGCGACGTCGATGAACGCGAACATGCCCGCGAAGTTCGCGCGCGTGTTGCCGCGCGCGTGGTGCCAGCGGTGCATTGCGGGCGACACGAAGACGTAGCGCAGCGGGCCGAAGCGCCAGCTCACGTCGAGGTGCGTGAGCATCGTGTGCAAGATCAGGATCGGGCCTATCGCTGCGAACACCGCGCGATCGAAGCCGCATGCCAGCAAGACGACGCCGACGAAGACGTTGTCGATCACGTCGTCGAGCGGGTGCATGCGCGCGCCGGAGGCCCAGTCGAGCTTCGTCGACGCGTGATGGATCGCGTGCAGCTCCCAGAGCCCGCGGCAGTGGCGCACGCGATGCGTGAGGTAGCCGGCGACGTCGGCGACGACGAGAGCCGCCGCGAGCTGCGCGGCGATCGGCCACGTGAGCTCGCGCGAGAAAGACGGCGCGAGCAGCGCGAAGCCGCCGAGCGTGGCGAAGCGCGTGAGGGATCCCGTGAAGATCGGGGAGATCACCCACCAGGCCCAGTCGTCGCGCGCCTGCTCGCGTCGGCGCGAAACGAGCGCGCAGATGGGTCCGAGCGCAAGGAGTCCGAGATAAACAACGGCAAGCGAGAGCACCCGCCGACTATAGCCTCAGTTGTCTAGGTGTTTGATTGCCGAAGCGCGAGCTTCAGGACAATGGCGTCTTCGCGCCCATCCGGGGCCTGATAGTAGCCGCGCCGGATGCCGATCTGTTCGAATCCCAGCCGCTGATAGAGGCGGATGGCGGCGAGATTGCTAGGCCGGACCTCGAGGAAGGCTTCGCTGACGCCGGCGGCCGCGGCCCGCTCCATCAGATGCTCGAGCAACCGGCGGCCAAACCCGACGGTGCGGAACTCTTCGCGCACGCAGACGTTGAGGATGTGCGCCTCCCCGGCGCCGAGGCTCATGACGCCGTAGCCGATGACCTGTCCCGCAAGATCGAGCGCGCGGCAGGTGTATCCCACGCGCAGGCAGTCGCGAAAGATGTTCTCGCTCCACGGGAACGCGTAGCTCCCCTGCTCGATGGCCGCCACCTCCGGCAGGTCGATCTCCATCATCGGCCGGATGTGCACTTCGGGCACGTCGCGCATGTCTTCGCGGGCCGCGGCCATTATCCATTCCCCGGGGCGTTCCCGCCGGCAGTGACGCGCGCATGGGCGGCACGCGCGAACTTGAGGTCTTCCCAGGCCTTGCGCTTGTCGGAAGGCGTGCGCAGTAGATAGGCCGGGTGGTAGGTGATGACGAGCGGCGTCGCCGCCTCGCCGAAGGTATGCAGCTTGCCGCGCAGGCGTGCGAGCGGCGCGTCGGTCGCCAGCAGGTTCTGCGCCGCGATGCGCCCCACGGCGAGAATGATCTTCGGCTTGAGCAATGCGATCTGATTCGAGAGGAACGGCAGGCAGCGCGAGACCTCCTCGGGCTTCGGATCGCGGTTGGCCGGCGGACGGCACTTGAGGATGTTCGCGATGAACACCGTCTCGCGCGGCAGACCGATCGCAAGCAGCATGGCGTTGAGCAGCTGGCCCGCACGCCCGACGAACGGCTCACCCTGGCGGTCTTCTTCCGCACCGGGAGCTTCGCCGATGATCAGCCATTCGGCGCGTGTATTGCCGACGCCGAACACGGTCTGCGTGCGTGTCTTGCAAAGGTCGCAGGCGGTGCAGGCCGCCACGCGTTCGCGCAGTTCGCTCCAGTCGCCGCTCGGCGGCAACGGCACGAACGGAGCGGGCGCCGGCGCGGGTGTGGGCAATCGGCTGACTGCAGGTGAAACCTGCGCGGGCGAAATCTCAGGCATCGCGGCGACTTCGGCCGGCGCGTTTCGGGATACCCAGCGGTCGATGCCGAGCGCGTCGAGGTACGCGTTGCGCAGCGGTCCCATCGTCAACTCAGGCAGCACCCGCGCTGCGCGGGCGGCGCAACTTGCGCACTAACCACTGCACCGGACCGTAGGTCGCGTAGGACACGAACATGGCAAACAGCATGGTGGGCGGATCCCACGCGATCATCAGCAGCATGGGCAGGATGACGAAGCCGAGATACGAGTACTTGACTCGCTTGTCGACGTCGACCTGCTTCAGGCTGACATAGCTGAATGGCGAGACCATGAGCGCGGCGGCATAGCCGGTGACTGCGAAGGCCAGCAGCAGGCCCGTGAGGCCGGGCTCGCGCCAGTTGCTGAACAACCAGACGAACGACGCCACGAGAATGGCCGCCGAGGGGCTCGCGAGGCCCTCGAAATAACCTTTGCCGACCTTCGAGGCACGGGTGTTGAAACGCGCGAGGCGCAATGCCGCGCAGGCGCAATAGAAGAACGCGATGACCCACCCGAACTGCCGCCACTTGTCACCGTGCTCGGCGATGCGGATCACACCCCACTGGTACACGAGAACCGCCGGGGCGACACCGAAAGCCACCATGTCGGCGAGGCTGTCGTACTCCTTGCCGAACGAGCTTTCTGTTCCGGTCCAGCGCGCGACACGGCCATCGAGCCCGTCGAACAGCATGGCGATGAAAACGGCCGCGCCCGCGAATGCGAAATTGGTGTCGATGGAGGCGACGATGGAATAGAAACCCGAGAAGAGACAGCCGGTGGTCAGCAGATTGGGCAGCAGATACACGCCACGGCGAGGCGGATTGGCGGCGGATTCCGGGGGAGTCTGAGCGTCGGTCGTCACGGCCGGCATCATAGGCGAATCGCCCACCTGATACACTCTCGCGCCCCTATGCGCTGGTCCCAATACCCGGTCAACACGACCAAAGAAACTCCCGCCGATGCCGAAGTCGTGAGCCATCAGCTCATGCTGCGCGCGGGCCTCATCCGCAAACTGGCCGCCGGCCTGTACACCTGGATGCCGCTTGGCCTGCGAGCCATGCGCAAGGTCGAGAACATCGTGCGCGAAGAAATGAATCGCGCCGGCGCTCTCGAGTGCCTGATGCCCGGCGTCATTCCCTCCGAGTTGTGGGTGGAATCCGGCAGATGGGGCGCGTTCGGCCCGGAACTGCTGCGCTTGAAGGACCGCCACGAGCGTGACTTCTGCCTGGGCCCCACGCACGAAGAGGTCATCACCGACATCGCGCGCAACGAGCTGAAGAGCTATCGCCAGTTGCCGGTGAACTTCTACCAGATCCAGATGAAGTTCCGTGACGAGCGCCGCCCGCGCTTCGGCGTGATGCGCGCACGAGAATTCCTCATGAAGGACGCGTACTCCTTCGACATCAGCCCCGAGGCGATGGAGAAGAGTTACGACGCCATGCACAAGGCCTACACGGCCATCTTCACGCGCCTGCAGCTGAAGTTCCGCTCGGTGGTCGCCGACACCGGCGCCATCGGCGGCAGCAAGTCCGAAGAATTCCACGTGCTCGCCGATTCCGGAGAAGACGCCATCGCCTTTTCCGATGGCGACAGCTACGCCGCCAACCTCGAGATGGCCGTGGCAGTGCCGCCCGCGACCAAGCGCGGTGCCGCGACTACGCCCATGAGCGAAGTCCACACGCCGGATGCCGGGACGATCGACGCGCTCACCGCGTTCCTGAAGCTTCCCGCCGACAAAGTGGCGAAGACCTTGTTAGTCGAAGGCACGGACGGCGGAGTGGTTGCGCTCGTGGTCCGGGGCGATCACGAGCTCAATGCCGTGAAGGCGCAGAAACTTCCGGGTGTCGCTTCGCCGCTGCAAATGGCCAAGCCCGCGGCGATTGCCCAGGCAACTGGCGCCGCGGCGGGCTACATCGGCCCGGTCGGTTTCAAGGGAAAGGTGTACGCCGATCACTCGGCGCTAGCGCTTTCGGACTTCGTGTGCGGCGCCAACAAGAAGGACGCCCATCTGACCGGTGTGAACTGGGGCCGCGATCTGCCCGAGCCTGCCGCTGTCGATATCCGCAACGTCGTCGCTGGCGACCCCTCGCCTTCGGGCAAGGGCAAGCTGGGCATCGCGCGCGGCATCGAGGTCGGGCACATCTTCGCGCTCGGGCAGAAATACAGCGAGTCCATGGGCTCCAGCGTGCTCGACGTTTCGGGCAAGCAGGCCACGCTGTACATGGGTTGCTATGGAATCGGTGTGACGCGCGTCGTTGCCGCCGCCATCGAGCAGAACCATGATTCGCGCGGCATCATCTGGCCGGACGCCATCGCGCCGTTCCAGGTGGTGGTGGTCCCGATCAACGCACCGAAGTCACCCAGTGTCCGCGACACCGCCGAACGCATATATTCCGAGCTCCTGGCCGCAGGCGTCGACGTCCTGCTCGACGATCGCGACGAGCGGCCCGGCGTCAAGTTCGCCGACACCGAGCTCATCGGCATTCCGCACCGTGTGGTCGTGGGCGATCGCGGGCTTGCGGCCGGCAAACTCGAGTACCGGCACCGCCGTGCGGAAGCCGCCGAAGAATTCCCGTTGTCAGACGCGATCGGCTTCCTCCGTGGCCGGCTCGCGACCAATCCAGGCTAACTACGGCAGGCGGGCCATGGCACTACTCCTGCCCCGCCTCGCCCTGTTGATCGCCATGGTGCCGGCCGCTGGGCTCGCCGCGCCCGCACCCGAAGCCCAGCGGGAACCCGAGATCCGCAGCGCGGTTCAGCACGCCATCGACCAGGCGGAATGTTTCGAGGATCGTTACGACTCGGCGGTCTGGTACAAGATGATGGAACCTCGCCTGCGCAAGAGAGTTCCGGACCGCGAAGAGCGCATGGCGATCCTCAAGACCGTCTTCTGCGAAGCCAACCGGCCGGGTGAGTTGCGCCTGCCTCCGGGGCTCGTCATGGCGATCATGGAGATCGAGAGCAACTTCAATCGCTACGCGGTTTCATACGCGGGCGCCGTCGGGCTCATGCAGGTCATGCCGTTCTGGCCGGAGAACCTCGGCATGCGCCGCCATCAGCTCATCAAGGTTCCGGAAAACATCCGCATGGGCTGCGCCATCCTGCGCGCCTATCTCAAGCGCGAGAAAAACAACATTTCGCGCGCGCTGGCTCGCTACAACGGCAGCACCGGCAAGCGTTGGTACTCGGACAAGGTCATCAACCAGTGGACGCGCTGGAATGGCGCCGATGATCTCGGCGCTGCCAGCGAGCGTCACGCGGACACGAAGCTCACGGTCCGCTGACCTTCCGCCGGATCGGCGTGTTCGGTGGCGACGTCGGTGACTCGCGAAGCCGGCGATCCTTCCCACAACCAGGCGAGCAACTCGTTGACCGCGGCCTCCTCGCCGCACGCCACGACCTCCACGCGCCCGTCTGCGAGATTGCGCGCGTAGCCCGTGAGCCCGAGCGACTCGGCTTTGCGCACGCAGGTGCCTCGATAGAACACGCCCTGCACCCGACCCGAAACAAAGGACCGTCGACAGATCATGCGGCATGATAGCCACTCATGACCGAGATACTCATTGTCTATTACTCGCGACATGGCGCGACGGCGGAGCTCGCCCGCCATGCGGCGCGCGGTGTCGAATCCGTGTCGGGTTGCACCGCCACATTGCGTACCGTGCCGGCGGTGAGCGCCGAGAGCGAACGGCCCGTCAAGGTGGTCCCGGACGCGGGCGCACCTTACGCCACCATCGACGATCTGCGCCGCGCCGATGGCTTGTTGTTAGGCAGCCCGACGCGCTTCGGCAACATGGCGGCGCCGCTCAAGTATTTCCTCGATGGCACCTCCGGCCTGTGGCTGGACGGCACGCTCGCCGGCAAGCCGGCCGGGATGTTCTCCGCCTCGACGACGATGCACGGTGGCCAGGAATCCACGCTGCTGACCATGGCCGTGCCGCTCCTGCACCACGGCATGCTGGTGCTCGGCCTGCCATTCACCGAACGCGCGCTCAACCAGACACGCACCGGCGGCACGCCGTACGGCGCTTCGCATGTCGCCGGCATGGCGCCACAGCCGGGCAAGCTTTCGGAAGACGAGATCACGCTCGCCCAGGCGCTCGGCAAGCGCGTCGCGGATGTCGCGGCGACGCTCGCGGCGGGCCGCGCGGCGCGGCGCAACGCCTGATAGCTAGGCCTTCGGCGCGTCGATGATGTCGCGGATGAACGGCACGGTGATGCGCCGCTGCGCCGCGAACGCGGCATCGTCGAGGGTATCGAGGATTTCACACAGCGTGCGCATGTCGCGCGGAAAACGGCGCTGCAGGTAACGCGCGGTTTCCGGCGGCAACTCGAAGCCGCGCAGGTCCGCGCGCAGATTCAGCGCCTCGACCTGTTCCTCGTCGTTCAGCTCGCGCACCGCGAACACCGCGGAAGACGCCAGCCGCGACTTGAGGTCCGGGAGATCGAACTGCACCTGCGCAGGATTCTCGCGCGCCGCGAACAACAGCGTGGAATTGCGCTCGATCGAGTGTTGCCACAGCGAGAACAGGCAGCGTTCCCAATCCGGGAGTCCGGCGATCGTCTGCACGTCGTCATAACAGGCGATGTCGAGCTGTTCCGCTCCTTCGAGCGCTGCGGGGCCGAAGGGCAGCAAGGATTCGAGCGGAAGATAGGCGGCGCGCTTTCCGGGTGCTGCCGCAGCGCACACCGCCTGGAGCAGGTGCGACTTGCCCGCGGTGTGCGGGCCTGCCAGCCAGGTGGATCCCGGGGATGCGTTCACCGCGACATGATGCAGGTGCGCGACCAGCTCGACATTGCGCGCGGTGAGGAAACTCGCGAAGGTGGCACGCTCCTTGAGCTGCACACCCAGCGTCAATTGCTTCGGGGCCATCAGGTTGCGAGCGCGCGTCGCGTGAACGCGGATAGATAGTCGGCGCCGGACACGAGCGTGGTGATCAGTGTGACGATGGCGAGCGCGGTGACCATTTCGGGCGTGGGCAGTCCGGTGGCACCGCCGAGGATCGCGGCCAGCGCAACGGCGAGCTGCATGCCGGTGTTGATCTTGCTCACCAGGGTCGGCCGGCCATGCAGCGGACCATAGAAGAACATGTAGATCAGGGCGCCGAGACCGATCATCACGTCACGCGCGACGACCACGGCCGTGAGCCACCAGGGCAGCAGGTTGATCCAGGCGGCGGTGAGGAACAGTGAGACGAGCAGTAGTTTGTCGGCCAGCGGATCCAGGACCTTGCCGAGCTGCGAGGTCCAGTTGAAGCGCTTTGCGAGCCAGCCATCGAGGCCGTCCGACACCGCGCACACCGCCACGAGGACGAGCGCCGTCCAGTAGAGGCCGGTGTACAGCGCGTCGATGGTGGGCCAGATCAGCGCGATGCGCACCAGGCAGATGAAGTTGGGTAGATGGCGCAGCATCGCGATGCGTTACTGACGCAGGCGGAATGCGATCGTGCCACCGGCCGTGGGATCAACCCTTTCGAGACGCGCGTTGGAGCTCAGCGTCCCGAGCAACGCATCACTGCCACCGCGCGTCAGCACGGAGAAGGTGGCACGCGTGCCGGCCACTTCGGCGAGCTGCACGCTGCGGACAGGCGCGGCCTCGCCGAGCATCTCCGCCGCACGTGCGTAGTCCCGTAGCGTGGGCACGCCCTCCACTTCGACCAGCAGCGTGGTCTCGGGCTGCGCCGCATACATCACGGCATTGCGCGCGAACACATCCGCCGCGCCATTCAATCCTTCTTCGAGCGTGCCATTCCAGGATTCGCTGACGCCCGAGGCATTCAGCGTCCACCGCCAGGCTCCGCCACCGGGGACCGCATCGCCGTAGCCGACCAGAACTCCTTCAGCACCTCGACGCTGTGCCGCGGCCAAGGCCGCTTCGACCGGAATGTCGCCGGACGTCGGCAGGTTCACGCCTTCGGGGCGCACGACGGAAATGGGCTGGCCGCGACGATTGCTCGCCGCGTCGAGCGCGCCTTCGACCTGGCGGCGAGTCTCGAAGGCACCCGATGCGGGACCGCCCGTGAGCACGATGAGCAGCAGCGGGCGTTCGCTGCTCCATACGGTGCGTCCCGCGGCAGTGATGTCTCGTTCCAGCGCCGCCGCATCGAACACGAGCGTGGTGGCACTGCCTGTCGCCGCCGGGCGCGTGGCAATCACGTAGGTTTGCGCCTGCGCAAGTATTCCGGCGAGAGCCGGATCGTTGGCCGCATCGCGCGAGCCCGTGGCACGCACCAGCACCACGCGCAGCGCGGCCTGCGCCTGCACCGCAGGATCGGTCTGCGAGGAGACATTGGTCTCGAACACGCGCACCTGGCGCGTGGCGGCTGCGGGGTTGGCGAAAACGAGCAAACCGACGGCGATGAAACTGACGATAAGTGTGCGCATTGGCTACAATATCGCACGTTTTTTCCTGAGCTGCCGCGCCCCAATACATGACTGAATCCGGACTGACCTATCGCGACGCTGGCGTCGACATCGACGCAGGCGACGAACTCGTCGAGCGCATCAAACCCGTCGTAAAGAAGACCATGCGCAAGGAGGTCCTGGCTGGCATCGGCGGCTTCGGAGCGCTGGTTGAAGTGCCGCTCGACCGTTATCGCCGGCCGGTGCTGGTTTCGGGCACCGATGGCGTCGGCACCAAGCTGCGGCTCGCCATTGATACCGGCCGGCACGACAGGATCGGCATCGACCTCGTGGCCATGTGCGCCAACGACATCGCGGTTTCCGGCGCCGAGCCCCTGTTCTTCCTCGACTACTACGCCACCGGCAAACTACGCGTCGAAGTCGCCGAGTCCGTCATCCGCGGAATTGCCGAAGGCTGCGAGCTCGCCGGCGCCGCGCTCGTCGGTGGTGAGACTGCCGAGATGCCCGGCATGTATCACGGCGACGACTATGACCTCGCGGGCTTCTGTGTAGGCGTCGTCGAGCGCGATCGCATCATCGACGGATCGAAGACCACTGCAGGCGACGTCGTCATTGGCCTCACCTCCTCCGGCCCGCACTCCAATGGGTATTCGCTGATTCGCAAGCTGGTGTCGGTCGCCGGCGCGGACGAAAAAACCCAGCTCGATGGCAAGCCGCTTTTCGACCGGCTGCTGACTCCGACGCGCATTTACGTGAAGTCGATGCTGGCGCTCGCGCAGAAGGTGAACGTGAAAGGTTTCGCCCACATCACGGGCGGCGGTCTCACCGACAACATCCCGCGCGTGCTGCCAGACGGATTCGAAGTCGTGCTGCACCGGCGCAGCTGGGCTCGCGATCCCGTGTTCGACTGGCTGGCGGCCACCGGAAAAGTCGCCGCAGGCGAGATGTACCGGACCTTCAACTGCGGTATCGGCATGATCGTCATCGTTGCGCCCGCCGATGTCGACGCGACGCTGGCGCAGCTCAAGTCGACCGGCGAAACCGCGACCATCATTGGCGGAGTCGGACGCGGTTCGCGCGGCGTGGTGATCGAAGAGTGAGTGCCGTTCTGCCAGTCGCCGTGGTCATTTCCGGGCGTGGCAGCAACATGGAGGCCATCGCCCGCGCCTCGCTGGGCGGCGCCAGCCGTTACCGCGTAGTTAGGGTGATCGCCGATCGGGACGCGGCCGGCGGCCTGGCGCGTGCCGCGGCACTC
>Ga0315912_10005033_pt1 | contig 12259 bp, 10 predicted proteins | sample VfabasoilMG_FD_204469 | JGI IMG/M metagenome (GOLD analysis project Ga0315912, IMG submission 204469) | Garden soil microbial communities collected in Santa Monica, California, United States - V. faba soil | ecosystem: Environmental > Terrestrial > Soil > Garden | place: USA: California... | reverse complement strand
CCGAACGACGAGCTGTACCGTTTCGCGCTCGAGTTCACGCTGTCGTCGCACCTGACGCTGTGCCGCGACCTGTACGGCGAGTCGTTCGGATTCTCCGCGGTGCGCGCGGTGTACCCGGCCCCGGCGCACGAAGCCGCGTACCGGCGGCTGTTCGGCGGCACGGTACGCTTCGGCCAGCTGGCCAACGAGATGGACGTCGACCCCGGCTCGAAGGACCGCAGGCCGCGCATGCCCGACATGGTCACGCACGCGATGGCGCGCGAGATGTGCCAGCAGTTCCTGTCCGAGCTGACGAGCGCGGCCGGCTTCGCTTCGGTGGTGCGCCGCAAGCTCGTCGAGCAGATGCCGTGGCGCTTCCCGCACATCGAAGCCATGGCCGACGAGCTGTCGATGAATCCGCGCACATTGCGTCGCCGGCTCGAGACCGAGGGCACGAGCTACCGCGAGCTGCTGGCGCAGGTGCGGCAGCGGTTGGCCATCGAGTACCTGCGCAAGACCAGCATGACCACCGAGGAGATCGCCAGCCGTCTCGGCTACAGCGACGCCGCGAACTTCCGCCACGCCTTCGTGCGCTGGACCGGCAAGACGCCGCACGAGTACCGCTGATGCGAGATTGCGTTCAATCGGATAGAAGTCGTTGGCTGCTGACGGCGCAAAGCCGCCGGTCGCTGCTCTCGGCGAGGCCGGCGTGCGAGCGTTCAGCGTGGCGGGCACTCCGGGCCTGCGGCGGTGACGAGGTGAGGGTGGCCCACCCAAGCCGTTGGCCCGCGAGCGTGGGCCGGAGAACGCGGGCGCCGCCAGCGCGCTACCGCAGCCGACTCGGCACGCCGGCCTGTGAAAACCAAGCGGGGTCCGGAGCGGCGGCTATGCGCCGACTGCCGCCGCCGGATTTCCACGCGCTTGATCGCAACTCGGTATGAGGCCCCGCGGCGGCCGTTTCGCCGCCTCAGTGCCGACCGCGCGGGTAGAGCAGCCGCAGCGGCGCGGGCGGCGCGAAGGGCTGCCATTGCCCTTCGGGCTGGGCCAGCCGGTCGGCGACCGCGTACAGCACCGCGGCGTTGACGCCCAGCCCGATGTGGCTGGCGTGCACCTCGATGTTCTCGGCCTGGGGCGCCGGCGGATGCACGCTGTTGCGCCACGCCACGATGCCGTCGCCCCGGCTCCAGATCGACGAGGTCGGCACCGCGGGCAGCTCGTCGGGTCGGGGCCAGCCGTCGGTGTCGTCGACGCGCCGGCCGCTGGTCCACTCGTACAGGCGCCAGGCGTTGGACGCGCGGTGATGGCCGCCGATCGGGCTGCCCAGCATCAGCACGCTGCGTATCGCATCCGGTCTTTCGTGCGCCAGCATGCGCGCGTACACGCCGCCCAGGCTCCAGCCGACCAGGCTCAGCCTGCGGCCGCTGGACGCGTGCAGCCGCTCCACCTGCCGCAGCATGTGCTCGCGCACGCCTTCGCGCGGGCCGTAGTTGCGGCCCTGTCCCCAGCCGTGCACCGCGTAGCCGCGGCCTTGCAGGTAGCCGCGCAGCAGTTCGGTCGAGCGGTCGTCGGCGACCAGGCCCGGCAGCACGAGCACGGCGTGGCCGTCGCCGCGCGGCGCCAGCGCGAGCCATGGGGAAGCGAGTGTCGTCTGCGCGAACTCGGCAACGGCACGCCATTCGAGCCATTGCAGCAGGCGCGAGGGCGGGGCGACGGTGGTCTGGTTGCTCATGGGGTGTCTCCAGGGTTGAGGTACTTGGCGCGCAGGAAGTTCAGGTAGTCACGCGACTGTCCCACCACGTAGGGCGACAGCAGCGTCAGCGTGTAGTAGGCGGCCAATGCGGCATCGCCGTAGGTCTTGGCGCGGCGTCGCGGCATGAGCCGCTTGAACGAGAACCAGCAGGTGGTCGAGAAGACGATCTGCAGCGCCAGCATTTCCAGGTCCTCGGGCGTCGCGGCGATCACGCCGGCCCGCGCCAGCCCCTCGCACAGGCTGCGCGCGGCCAGCAGCTGACGCGCGGTGAGCGCCTGCGCCCGGGCTTCGAGCGGCGGGTTCTCGTTGAGCAGCACCTCGAGGTCGCGGGTCACGAAACGGTACTCGTCGATGGCTTCGAAGGTCAGGTGCAGCGACAGCCACAGGTCGTCGAGCGCGGTGGCCGAGGCCGCCGCGTCGATGCAGGGCGCGAGCCGCTCCTCGAAGCGGCGGAACAGCCAGGCGACGATCACGCGCTTGGACTTGAAGTGGTAGTGCAGGTTGCCCGGGCTGATGCCGACCTCGGCCGCGATCCGATGCGTGCTCACCGCCGCCAGGCCCTCGTGATTGAACAGCCGCAGCGCGGCCCCGAGGATGCGCTCCCGAGTGTTCGTGGCCACGGGCGCGGAGGGTCAGCGCTTCGCGCGGCCGCGCTGCGGCTCGAGCAGGCGCTCGAGCTTGCGCAGGCGCGCGTCGATCTCGGCGAGCTGCGTGCGCAGCGCCTCGATCGAGCGCGGAATCCCCAGGTGCTCCAGCGCACGCGCGACGCGCTGATCGAACAGGTCTTCGAAGCTCGGCCATTTGAACAGCTCCTTCTGCCGCTGCTTGTGCGTCGCGTCGAGGCCGAGCAGCGCGTCGAACAAGGGGTTGTGCGCGGCGACCGCCTTCAGTCCCGCTTGCAGCATGTCGGCCGCGGCAGGCGCGCACGGGTCCGGCCTCGCGGTGGCGGCCGCAGTACTGCGGCTCGGCCGCTTTCGGGGTGCGCGCGTCGCCATCGCCGGTCAGGCGCGGCTGCCGCGCCGCGCCGGTTTGCGCGGGGCAGGGGGCGCGTCGACAACCTGCTCGTCGCCGGCGGCACGGGCCTCGATGCGCTCGGCGCCCTCAGCCCAGGCGGTCGCGACCGACAGCGACAGCTGGGCCGAGGGCAGGCCGAGCAGTGCCAGCGTGTCGAGCGCCTTGCCGTCGGCGCGGGCCTCCAGGCCGTTGACGGCGCCGATCGCCTGCTTCAGCTGCTGCGCGATGCGTTCGTTCGCGCCGGACACGGCGGCGCTGCCGGCCTGCAGGCCCTGCACGACGATCTCCGACAGGCGCTGCTGCGCTTCGATCAAGCTGCTCTTGACGCGGTCGTCGACCAGCGGCAGCTCGCGCTGCTGCAGCGCGGCGGCGAAGCGTTCGCGGTCGATGCGCGCTGCGCGTTCCACGGCGGCCAGGTAGGCGCGTGCCAGGTGCTGTGCCGCGCGCTCGTAGCGGTCGACGGTTTCGAGGGTGACGTTGCTCAGGGTGTCGATGGACATGAGTTCTCTCCTTGACGGTTCGATGTGAAAGCGCTGGCCGCGACCTGCGACCGCTGGCGCCATCGTCGCGCGAAAGGGCTGGGCGTGTGAAGCCAGAATCGCGCGGAATTTAGGCCATGGCGCCTAGATCGGGTTCTTCGGATTGGGGGGTGTGGCCCGCGCCGTCCCGAATTCACCGCTCTGCGGTCAATTCGAACCTTTCCGTCCGCGCCCTTGCGCGAAAAGATCCGGGCCACACAAGGCGTGCGGCGCATCGACGCGATCGCGCGGCCACCATCAAAACCACGGAGACATCGCATGAAGGACATGCCCTGGATCGACTCGTATCCCGCCGGCACGCGCTGGGACATCGACATCGAGCCCGCACCGGTGCAGCGCATCCTCGAGACCACCGCCGCGAAATGGCCGGACAAGCCGGCGCTGGAGTTCATGGGCAAGCGCCTGTCCTACCGCGAGCTGGCGGCACTCACCGACCGCGCCGCGAAGGGCCTGCAGGATCTGGGCGTGAAGCCCGGCGTGCACGTGGGGCTGTATCTGCCGAACACGCCGCACTACGTGATCGCCTTCTTCGCCGTGCTCAAGGCCGGCGGCACGGTGGTCAACTATTCGCCGCTCGATGCGGCCAAGGTGCTGGAGCACAAGATCGAGGACAGCCGCACCGACCTGCTGTTCACGCTCGACCTGGCCGCGCTGTATCCGCAGATGGGCGCGATGCTCGGCAAGACGCGGCTGAAGACGCTGATCGTCGGCAGCCTGGCCGAGATGACGCCGGCGCCCGATGTGGTGGCGGCGCAGATGCGCGCCGGCAAGCAGCTCGCCGACGTGGCCTGGGACGAGCGTCACCTGCGCTTCACCGCGCTGCTCGACAACGACGGCCGCTACACCGCGCACCCGATCGCCGACCCGAACGAGGCGATCGCCGTGCTGCAGTACACCGGCGGCACCACTGGCCTGCCGAAGGGCGCGATGCTGACGCACGCCAACCTCAGCGCGGCCTGCGAGCAGTACAACGAGAGCTGTTCGGGCACGCCGCCGGTGCTGGTCGTGGGGTGGGAACGCCTCCTCGCGGTGCTGCCGCCGTTCCACATCTACGCGCTGTCGGTGAACATGCTGCTGGGCATCCGGCTCGGCGCCGAGCTGATCCTGCATACGCGCTTCGACGCCGAGGCGGCGCTGAAGGACATCTCCAGCAAGAAGGTGAGCACCTTCTGCGGCGTGCCGACGATGTTCACCGCGCTGGTCGGCCATGCCGACACGCCGAAGTACGACCTGCACTCGCTGAAGTACTGCGGCTCCGGCGGCGCACCGCTGCCGCTGGAGGTGGCGCAGCGCTTCAAGGAGGTGACCGGCTGCGCGCTGAGCGAAGGCTGGGGCATGACCGAGACGTCGCCGACCGGCACCTTCACGCCGGTGCACGGCATGCGCAAGGCCGGTTCCTGCGGCATGCCGCTGCCGCGTATCGTGATCAAGATCCTCGACCTCGAGAACCCGAAGCGCTATGTGCCGATCGGCGAGAAGGGTGAGATCTGCATCGCCGGCCCTAACGTGATGAAGGGTTACTGGAACCGGCCCGACGCCACCGCCGAGGTCACGACCTTCGACGGCTTCATGCGCACCGGCGACGTCGGCTACATGGACGAGGATGGCTTCGTCTTCATCGTCGATCGCTGCAAGGACATGCTGCTGTGCAGCGGCTTCAACGTCTACCCGCGCGTGCTTGAGGAGGCGATCTACCAGCACCCGGCCGTCGAGGAGGTTTGCGTCATCGGCATTCCGGACGAGTACCGCGGCCAGTCGCCTAAGGCCTTCGTCGTGCTGAAGGTCGGCGCCCAGCCGTTCACGCTCGAGCAGCTGCAGGCCTTCCTGAAGGACAAGCTGGGCAAGCACGAGATGGTGCAGGCGCTGGAGACCCGCGACAGCCTGCCGAAGACGCCGGTGGGCAAGCTGTCGAAGAAGGATCTGGTCAACGAAGAGGAACGCAAGCGCGCGGCGCAGGCCTGAACCACATTCGCGGAGACCGGATCTTGCAGTTCCCCATCGACTCGCGCCTCGTGCGCATTGCCGCTGCGGCGGCGGCCTTGTTCGCCGGCGCCGCCGGTGCCCAGACGCTGGACGCCCAGAGCCTCCAGGACCTCGAACGCCGCGCGCTCGCGCTGCAGCCGAAGATGGTCGCGTGGCGGCGCGACATCCACCAGCACCCCGAGCTGTCGGGGCAGGAGCTGCGCACCGCCAAGCGGGTTGCCGACCACCTGCGCGCGCTCTTCGGCGCCAAATGGATGATCGCGGACGGCGCTCGACAACCCGAAGGTCGATGCGATCTACGGTCTGCACATCAGCCCCGGCATGCAGGTGGGCATGGTCGGCTACCGCGTCGGCTCGATGATGGCCGGCGCCGACGGCTTCCGCATCAAGGTCAGCGGACGCCAGACGCACGGTTCGCGCCCCTGGGACGGCGTCGACCCGATCGTCGCGTCGGCGCAGATCGTCAACGGCCTGCAGACCATCGTCAGTCGCCAGCTCGACATCGCCAAGCTGCCGGCGGTGGTGACGATCGGCGCGATCAACGGCGGCAATCGCGAGAACATCATCCCCGACACGGTGGAGATGCTCGGCACGCTGCGCACCTTCGACAACGAGGTGCGCGCCGACGCGAAGAAGCGCATCATCGCCACCGCCACCTCGATCGCCGCGGCCAGCGGCGCGAAGGCCGAGGTCAGCTTCACGGCCGTGGCCTATCCGTCGACCGTGAACCCCGCCGGGCTGTCCGAACAGGCCGTGCCGGTGCTGAAGGCGACCACCGGCGACCGGGCGGTGGTGATCCCGCTGGTGCCCGGCTCGGAGGACTTCTCCGACTTCCAGCTCGCGGGTGCCCGGCTTCTTCTTCATCTCGGCGCTCCGCCGCAGGGCAGGGGGCCCGGGCAGGCGGCGCCGAACCACTCGCCGCTGTTCGACTTCGACGAAGAAGCGATGCCGGTGGGCGCCAAGACGCTGGCTGCGCTCGCACTCGATCAACTGGCCCGGGCGAACAAGCCCTGACCGAAAGGCCACGATGGACCATCTGAGCAACATAGACGCCTCGTTCCTGCACCTGGAGACGCCCGAGACGCCGATGCACGTGGGCAGCCTGATGCTGCTGGACTTGCCCGCCGGCTATCAGGGCGACTACTACGAGGACGTGAAGGCGATGATCGGCAAGCGCATGCACCTGGCCTCGGTGCTGACGCGCAAGCTCGCGCCGATGCCCTTCGAGCTGGCCGAGCCGGTGTGGATCGAGGACGACGACATCGACCTCGACTACCACGTGCGCCATCTGACGCTGCGCCGGCCCGGCACGACGGACCAGCTGCAGCGGCTGATCGCCCGGCTGCATTCGAGCCTGCTGGACCGCAGCCGCCCGCTGTGGGAGATGTACGTGATCGAAGGCCTGGGCAGCGGCCCGGTCGCCTTCTACACCAAGGCCCATCACAGCGGCGTCGACGGCAAGGCCGGCACCGAACTGGCCAAGGTGATGTACGACGTCTCGCCGCAGCTGCGCGAGGTACCGCCGCCGCGACGCAAGCACGCCAGCCGCAGCGGCAACTACCAGCTCGGCATGGCCGAGCTGCTGCAGGCGGCGATCGCCAACTCCGCGCAGCGCTATCGCCAGCTCGCGGAGCTGCTGCCCACGGCCGCCAAGGCGCTGACCGCGGCCGGCCGCGTGCTCGCGCGCCAGCGCACGGCCAAGGGCGAACGGCCGCTGAACATCGGCATGGCGCCGAAGACGATCTTCAACGACTCGATCACCAACCAGCGCTCGTACAGCACGCTGTCGCTGCCCTTCGACGAGCTGAAGCAACTGGGCAGGCGCGTCGGCGGCACCGTCAACACCATCGTCATGACGATGTGCAGCGAGGCGTTGCTGCGCTTCCTGAAGGCGCGCAACCTGCTGCCGAAGCAGGCGCTGATCGCCGGCGTGCCGGTGAGCCTGCGCGCCGAGGGCGACGACTCGATGAACAACCAGGTGTCGATGGTGCGTGTCGACCTGGCGACCGACATCGCCGACCTGGGCGAGCGCTTCAAGGCCATCCATGCGTCCTCCGAAGCGGCCAAGGCCGTGGTCAAGGAGCTGAAGCCGGTGCTCGGCGTGGACGTGCCCTTCACCGGCTCGCCATGGATCATGACCAGCCTGGCCTCGCTGTACGGCCGCTCGAACCTGGCGCGGCGGCTGCCGCCCGTGGCCAACGTGCTGATCTCCAACGTGCCCGGGCCGCCGGTGCCGCTGTTCGTGGCCGGCGCGCGCATGACCAGCTTCTACCCGGTGTCCATTCCGTACCACGGCAATGCGCTGAACATCACCGTGCAGAGCTACGCCGGCGCGCTCGACTTCGGCATCACCGCCTGCCGGCGCATCCTGTCTCAGGAGGAGTCCTACGAGCTGATCGAGCACCTGCGCGCCGCGTTGCGCGGCATCGAGCGGCTGCCCGGCGCCGATGAAGCGGCGGTGGCGGCGCCTGCGCAGGCCGTGGCCAAGCCGAAGCCCGTGGTCCTGGAGGCCACGGCATCGGCCCCGTCGGCTGCGGCGCCGACCTCGGGCAACGGCAAGAGGACGGCGCGCAAGGCGCGTGCGCCGGCCGCAGCGGTCAAGCCACCAGTCGCGAAGTCACACCCCGGCGCGGGCAAGCGGTCGCACTGAGAGCCGAGATCACAAGATCACAAGATCACAAGACGGAGACGCACCCCATGCACCACCCGACCCACCAGCATCCTCATCAGGACTACACCCCCAACGACGAGGTCCTGTTCGCCAAGGTCAGCTGGCACCTGCTGCCGCTGTTGATCGTCTGCTACATCATCGCCTTCCTCGACCGCGTCAACATCGGCTTCGCGCAGCTGCAGATGAAGCAGACGCTGACCTTCAGCGACGCGGCCTACGCCTTCGGCGCCGGGGTGTTCTTCCTCGGCTACTTCCTGTTCGAGGTGCCGAGCAACCTGATGCTGGAGAAGATCGGTGCGCGCAAGACGCTGCTGCGCATCATGTTCTGCTGGGGCATCGTCGCCTCGGCGATGATGTTCGTGCAGACGCCCACGCAGTTCTACATCCTGCGCTTCCTGCTCGGCGCCTTCGAGGCCGGCTTCTTCCCAGGCATCATCCTGTACCTGACCTACTGGTACCCGTCGGCACGGCGCGCCAAGGCCATCGCGACCTTCATGACCGGCGCGACCATCGCCTACCTGCTTGCCGGGCCGGTCTCCGGCGCGATCCTGAAATACATGGACGGCTGGTTCGGCTTCCACGGTTGGCAGTGGCTGTTCGTCGTGCAGGGCCTGCCGGCGAGCGTCCTCGGCCTCGTTGCCTTCTTCTACCTGAAAGACAAGCCCGAGCAGGCGCACTGGCTCACGCCCGCAGAGAAGGCGTCGCTGCGCAGCCACATCGACAACGACGCGCACATCGTTGCCACCGCGTCGCACGGTTCGTTGTGGGCATTGCTGCGCGACCCGAAGGTCTACACGATGTCGCTCGCGTACTTCCTGTTGCTCGGCGCCACCTACGTGATGGTGTTCTGGACGCCGACGCTGATCAGGAGCTGGGGCATCGCAGACCTCTTGATTGTCGGCCTGCTGTCATCCATCGGGCCGGCGTTCGCCATCGTCGGCATGGTGCTGATCGGCCGCAGTTCGGACAGGCACATGGAGCGGCGCTGGCACTTCTTCCTGTGCGCGAGCTTCGTGGCGGTGGGCGCATTCATCGTCACGCTGACGGTGGGCAATGTGCCTGCATCGTTGTTCGGCCTGGCCGTCCTGTCGATCGGCCAGTCGTCGGCCACGCCGATCTTCTTCGCTGCGCTCAGCGAATACCTGCCGAAGAAGACCGCGGCCGGCGGCATTGCGCTGATCAGCAGCCTGGGCAATCTCGGGCCCTTCGTGATGCCGTCGGTCACGACCTGGATCAACACGACCACCGGCTCGCCGACGATGAGCCTGTACCTGATGATGGCACTGTGGATCGGGGCTGCGTTGATTCTGCTGGTTGTCTTGCGGCCGGCCGCGGTCGGCAGCACGCGGTTCGCGACGACGTGAGCCCACCCGAGTGCCAGCGGCTCGCATCGCCCGCGGTCCCCGCCAATCGACCCTTGAACCCCGAAGGAGATGAATGATGGCAACCCCCAGGAAGGCGGCCGGCGCACCCGTCGGCCCGACGCCCAGCCTGCCGTCGCTTGGCGATCTGACCCATTGGTCGAGCAGTTCAAGCTTCCCGGCATCGACATGGGCGCGCTGGTCGATTGGCAGCGCAAGGACATCGAGGCGCTCGCCGAAGCGTACCGGCAGGCTTATGACGGCATCAGGACGCTGGTCGAGCGGCGCAACGAGATGCTGAAGGAAACACTGACGCTGTGGCAGGCGTCGGCGCAGGGCGCTGCCGGCGAGGACATCCTGACCCGGCAGCAGGAGGCGATCAAGCGCGGCATCGAGCAGGCGATCGGGAACTTTCGCGAGCTGTCAGCCATGGACGCGGAGTCCCGCAGCAATGCGTGGAAGGTGGTGCAGGACCGGTTGCAGGAGAACATGGCCAACCTGCAGAAGCTGCTGCAGCCGAGATAGCGGCACGCCTGCATTCTGCGTGACGGGATGTCGCTCCGCGGCGGCGCCTCGAAGGCGGAAGGCATAGAAGGCTTGAAGAAGAACGATTGCGATCCCGGTCGAAGAGGAGCGAATGCATATTCTGGTGGCCGGTCCACGGAAGTCGTGAAACGATCGCGTTGTTGAACCCCTGCCAGCTGGCGGGCACGTTGGTCGACTCGGCGTGCGATTGGGCATTGGCGTGTGACGCGTTGGTGGGGGACTGCTTCGACATTGCGGTGGTCGACCTTGGATGCGATGCAGGTGGCGTTGTGCATGCGGTCACTTCCTTGCGAGAGGCAGGCAGCGATGTCTATCTGCTGGTACGGGTTGGCGCTGACAGAGAGGCCGATCGGGTCTGTGCGCTGGACGCTGGCGTCGATGGCTGCGTCGGCATTCAAAGCTCTATCGCCGAGGTCGTGGCTTTGGTGCGATGCTGGGTTCGACGACAGATCGGTGCCGCATCCAAGTGGATTCGCCACGGCTCTTTGAGCTTCGACACCGCCAAACGGATGGCCTATCTGGGCGGGCATCCGCTGCGCCTGACGCCTCGGAACTTTCGTTGCTTGAAGCGCTGCTGCAGTGCGCGGGCCCCTGTGTTTCCACCAGCTCGCCGGCCGGATGTTCCAATGGGGAGACGACGTCAGCGAGACTGCGATCGAAGTGTGCGTGTCGCGACCGCGCCGCAAGATTGGCCCCGTGCGGATTGCGACGATGCGTGGATTGGGGGGCGTCAGGGTTTCTGTGTCTGAGGTTCCTGGATGACTTGTCCACGGCGGCGGTCGTCGCCTGCGACGAACGGCCGACGCGGTGGACAAGTCGCGGCTGCATTCTCACGCAGCCGGTCTCGTGAACCTGTCGCCGTAGGCGATGGCGAACTGGTTCATCGCTTTGCGCCACTCCTTGGCCGCCCGTCCCCAGTCGGCCGTGATGTTGCGCAGCGCCAGCCAGATCAGTTTGCTTGCAGCGTCGTCACTGGGGAAGTGTCCGCGCGTCTTGATGATCTTGCGCAGCTGGCTGTGGATGCTCTCGATGGCGTTGGTCGTGTACACCACGCGCCGTACCGCTGGCGCGAACGCGAAGAACGGGATCACGCGATCCCACGCCCTGCGCCAGGCTGCCGGCACGGTCGGGTATTTCTGGCCCCAGGGGCCGGCGTCGAACGCGTCCAGCGCTTGGGCTGCCATCTCGGCACTGACGGCCGTGTAGACCGGCTTGAGCGCCGTGGCCAGCAGCTTGCGGTCCTTCCAGCTCGCGTAGTCCAGGCTGTTGCGGATCAGGTGCACGATGCACGTCTGCAGCGTGGTGGCCGGGAACACCGTGCCGAGCGCCTCGCCGATGCCCTTCAGCCCATCGGTGACAGCGATCAGGATGTCGGCCACGCCGCGGGTCTTCAGATCGTTGAAGACCTTGAGCCAGAACTTCGCGCCCTCGGTGTTCTCGATCCACAACCCGAGGACATCGCGCGTGCCGTCGGGTAGTACGCCCAGCGCCAGGTAGATGGCCTTGTTGCGCACGACGGCGTCCTCGCGGATCTTCACGCGCAGCGCATTCGAAGAACACCACCGGGCACATCGGCTCCAGCGGCCGGGCCTGCCAGGCCGTGACCTCGGCCATCACCGCGTCGGGGACCGAGCTGATGAACTCCGGCGACACGTCGGTGCCGTACTGCTCGGCCAGGAAGCCCTGGATCTCGCGCACAGTCATGCCGCGCGCGTACATGGCCACGATCTTGTCGTCGAAGCCGGTGAAGCGCCGCTCGTGCTTGGGGATGAGCACGGGCTCGAAGCTGCGCAGCGGGCCGTCCTCGGTCAGCACCGTCTTGGCGCTGGCGCCATTGCGGTGGTTTCCCGCCTCAGCCGGCTTATCGCCGCCACGCGCATAGCCCAGGTGATGGCTCAGTTCGCCGCCCAGCGCACGCTCGATGAGCGCCTTCTTGAACGCCATCGACGCGGCTTGCACCGCCTCCGCGCTCATCGGGCCAGTCACGAACTGGTCAATGAGTTCCTTGGGGATCGGCGGCAGCGCCGCCGCAGCGCCCTCCGCCGCCTTGGTCGTCTTCCTCTTCGTCGGCATAGATGCTCCTGTCGGTCATGCTATGCCTCACACACAAAATTCCAGACACCCTCCGCGGTGGTGCCGCAACGCCGCAACCGCCAATCTCGCCCCGGAAGACTCCATATGTCCGCGTAGAAGTCCGTGGACAAAAGAATCGCTGGCCGACTATCGAAAATCAATGTGGGTTGGCCAGACGCGCAACATGCACTGGACATCCGCCCAGTCAATGTCGGAGGAGCCAGCCTACGATCGGTGCCGGTCTGCCAAGCTGTTCACATCCGATCCTAAGGCCCCAAGCGGTCGCCCTCGCAACCGCCCCACGATGCCCGACTCCTCGTCCACCGAGAATCCAAACGGATAC
>Ga0315912_10005032_pt1 | contig 12260 bp, 7 predicted proteins | sample VfabasoilMG_FD_204469 | JGI IMG/M metagenome (GOLD analysis project Ga0315912, IMG submission 204469) | Garden soil microbial communities collected in Santa Monica, California, United States - V. faba soil | ecosystem: Environmental > Terrestrial > Soil > Garden | place: USA: California... | reverse complement strand
TCCTGGGCGTCCGCGCCGAGGTACGCTCCCCACGGCCAGGCCGCGATCGCGACGTGCACGGTCGCGCCCTTGGGCGACACGCCCATTTTTTCCGAGCCGTAGAACGCGATCGGCCGGATGTAGCACGAGTCGAGCCGGTTGGCCCGCACCACTTCCTTCTGCGCCTCCATGATTTCTTCGCGCGTGAACGGAATCTTCATCATGTAGATGTGCGCCGAATTGAACAACCGCTCGGTATGCTCCTTCAGCCGGAAGATCGCGGTGCCGTGCACGGTATGGTAGGCGCGCACGCCTTCGAATACCGCCAGTCCGTAGTGCAGCGAGTGGGTGAGCACGTGAGTGGTGGCGTTGCGCCAGGGCACGAGCCGGCCATCGTACCAGATCTGCCCGTCGCGGTCTGCCATCGACATGTGAGCGCTCCATGGGAAAAATGCTATTTTATCGCATCCGTCATCACTTCATCCCATAGCTCGCCCACGGCGCGCGCCGGCGCTTCGACTTCGGCGAGCGGCACGCGCGCGTACTTCTCGCCCTGCAACCGCAGCCCGTGCTGCAGCTGGCGAAATCGCCGGTACGCCGCGTGCACGGCGAGCGCCCGCGAGCCGTCGATCAGGTCCAGCTCGGCCGCGAGCTTGAGCAGCGCCAGGTTGCCGATGTTGCCGGCGAGCGCGGCATGCCGACAGGCATGGCCCAGCACCAGGTACTGAACGATGAACTCGACGTCGATGATCCCGCCGCGGTCGTGCTTGAGATCGAACCGTCCGCTCGAGTTCGGGTGCGCGTCGAGCATCTTCTGCCGCATGGCGACCACTTCCCGCCGCAGATGCCCGAGGTCGCGCTGCTTGCGCAGTATCGTCACCCGCAACGCTTCGAATTCACGTCCGATCGCGGCATCGCCCGCGGCGTAGCGGGCGCGCGTCAGGGCCTGGTGCTCCCAAACCCAGGCCTGCTTCAGCTGGTAGTCGCGATAACCCTCGAACGGGCTCACCAGCAGGCCGCTTGCGCCGTCGGGTCGCAGCCGCAGGTCGGTTTCGTACAGCACCCCGGCCGAGGTGGTGCTGGTAAGTTGGTGATTGATGCGTTGCGCGAACCGGGCGTAGTTCTCCGCCGCTTCCGCCGCCGGGTCGTCGTACAGGAAGACCAGGTCGAGGTCGGAGGCGTATCCGAGTTCCTTGCCGCCGAGCTTGCCGTAGCCGATGACGGCAAAGCGCGGCTCGGGGCGGTGACGCTGGCGCAGGCTCTGCCACGCGATGCGCTGCACTTCGCCGAGTATGACGCACGCAAGGTCCGACAAGTGGTCGCTCAGAGCTTCCAGCGGCAGCGTGCCGGCGAGATCCTGGGCGATGAGCCGCATCGTCTGCGCATGCTTGAAATGGCGCAGCACATCCATCTGGCGCTCGGCGTCGGCGGTGGCGTCGTCCAACTGCCCGCGCAGCGCGCGCAGCAGCGCCGGCCAGTCGGGCGCGGCGTGCAGCGAGCGCGTGTCGAGGAGTTCATCCAGAAGTATCGGATGCTGCGTGAGGTACTGCGCGACCCACGCGCTCGCGCTCATCAGGTCCGCGACGCGCGCCAGCGCCTGCGGGTACTGCTCGAGGAGCGCGAGATAGGATTCCCTGCGGCTGATCGCATCGAGCAGATCGAGCATGCGCGCAAGCGTCGCGTCCGGCGCGCCGCGCGCGGCCGCTGCTTCGATGGCAAGGGGCACGATGCGATCGAGGCGGGCCTGGCTGGCAGCGGGCATCTGCCGGTAGCGGGCGCCCGTGCGCATGGCCGCCAGGCGTCGGCTGATCTCCGGGCCGCTCCTGAATCCGAGTTGCCCGAGCAGAGCGAGGCTATTACTGTCTTCCTCCGAGTCGTGCCATAACGCCGCCAGCGCGTGGTGTTCCTGGGGCGTTGCGGCGAAGATCGCCTCGAAGTGACGGGTGACGGCGGCGCGGTGGCGATCCAGTTCCCCGAGCAGATGCGCCGCGTCCGCGCATCCCATGGCGCGGGCGAGCGCCTGCCGATCCGCCGGCGCGGCGGGCAGGGCATGCGTCTGCTGGTCGTCCACGTACTGCAGCCGGTGCTCGAGATTGCGCAGGAATACGTAGGCCGGCCCGAGTTCCTGCGCCGCCGCCGGGGGCAGCAGGCCGCGCTCCGTCAGCAGGGGCAGCACTTCGAGCGTCGGCTGACGACGCAGCGCCGGATCGCGTCCGCCCCGGATCAACTGAAACACCTGCACGATGAATTCGATTTCGCGTATGCCGCCAGGGCCGAGCTTGATGTCTTCCAGGCGGTCGCGGCGTGTCACCTCGCGCCGCACCTGGCGATGCAGTTCGCGCATCGAGGCGAACGCGCTGAAGTCGAGATGGCGCCGGTAGACGAAAGGACGCACCACCTCCATCACCTCGGTTTCCCGGTCGCCGGTCAACACCCGCGCCTTGATCCAGGCGTAGCGCTCCCATTCCCGGCCCTGCGTGATGAAGTAGTTCTCGAGCATGTCGAGGCTCACCACCAGCGGTCCGGCGTCGCCGTAGGGGCGCAGGCGCATGTCGACCCGGAACACGTATCCGTCTTCGGTCATGTCGTTCAATGCGGCGATGAAGCGCCGCGCAAGCCGCGTGAAGTACTCATGGTTGCTCAGTGGCTGGGCGCCGTCGGTTACGCCGTCCTCGGGGTATGCGAAGACGAGATCGATGTCGGACGAGGCATTGAGTTCGCGGCCGCCGAGCTTGCCCATGCCGACCACGTGCAGCCGCTGGGTCGCGGCGCTACGTTCACCGATCGGGTGTCCGTACTGCGCGGCAAGCCGCGCATTCAGCGAGTCGAGGGCGGTTGAGGCGGCGATCTCCGCGAGCGCGGTGGTCGTCGCCACCACTTCGGCGAGATCGGCGCGGCCCGAAAGGTCGCGCGCGATGATGCGCAGCATGACCTGCTTGCGCAACACGCGCAGGGCGCGCTTGAGCGCGGCTTCGTCCGGCTGCGGCAGATTCGCGAGCAACGTCTTCATCTCGCCGCTGTCGAACGGATGATCGCAGCCGGCGCTTGCGGCAAGTTGCGGTTCGGCCTCGACCAGGCGTCGCGCGTAGCGGCTGAACTCGCAGGCGCGTTGGATATCGGGGTCGGCGCGTGCCGCCGGTGGCGCGTTATTCAGGTTCATGCGGGGTTGGCGTAAAATAGCTAAATTGTTGTTTGAATATCGCATTTTTTCGAAATCCAGGCAAAAAATAGTGGCGCTGCCCACCCTCGAACGATGGCTCGGCCGTCCTACCCGCGTGGCCTATCGCTTGCTTGCCTGGGCGCTGGTGATCGTCGTTCTCGCCTTCGGCACGTGCGCGCTGGCGGTGCGCTACTGGTTCTTCCCGAATATCGGGAATTACCGTGAAAACATCGAGCTGGCGGTCAGCAAGGCGGTCGACCAGCGGGTGACGATCGGCAAGGTCACCGGCAACTGGAACGGTCTGCGCCCGGAACTGATCCTGGAGGACGTGACGTTCCTGGACCGCGCCGGGCGTCCGGCGCTGAGGCTCGAGCGCATCGATCAGACCTTGTCCTGGACATCGATCGTGGTCTGGGAACCGCGCTTCCGCTCGATCGAGCTGCATCGGCCTGTATTGCATGTCGTGCGCAACACGCGCGGTGTCGTCTCGGTCGCGGGCGTTGAGCTGAAGGGGCACGATGGCGCCGACGGCTTCAGCGACTGGTTGCTGCGGCAGGACGAGCTGGTGGTGCGCGACGCATCGATTACCTGGCGCGACGAGCTGCGCGGCGCGCCGCCGCTGCTGCTGCGCAACGTCGAGCTGGTGGTGCGCAATGACGGCGACCAGCACCGCTTTGGCCTGCGGGCCGTGCCGCCGAACGAGCTCGCCGGACCGCTCGATCTGCGCGGGGATATGAATGGATCGACGGTGGCGGCGCTCGCGCAATGGACCGGCCGGTTGTTTGCCAAGCTCGACGCGGCCGACGTTGCGGCATGGCGCACATGGGTGCCGTTCCCCATCGATATCTACCAAGGCGCAGGCGCGTTGCGCGTGTGGCTCACCGTCGGCCGGCAGATGCGCCTCACCGATCTCATCGCCGACGTGAGACTCGCAAACGTGAGGACCCGCCTCGCGCCGGAACTGCCCGAGCTCGACCTCAACGAGCTGTCGGGCCGGATCGCGTGGAAGGCGACCGCCACCAGCTTCGAGATCTCGACCGTGAAGCTCGGACTGGTGACGCAGAAGGGTCGCGCGCTGCCGCCGGCTGACTTTCTGCTGCGCCTGGAATCAGGCAGGGACAGGAAGTCGCCCCGCGGCGAACTGCGTGCCAATGCGCTCGAGCTCGAGCCGCTCGCAGCGCTCGCCGACCGGTTGCCGCTGGCGGCGGAGGTGCGCAAGCAACTCCTGGAGGCCGAGCCCCGCGGCAGCCTGTTCGACGTCGTCGCGCGCTGGAACGGGGAATGGCACGCGCCGACCCAGATGAACGTCCGTGGACGTTTCCAGGGGCTGGCGCTGGCGCGCACCCAGAAACTGCCCGGCTTCTCCGGCCTGAGCGGCAGTATCGACGGCACCGAGAAGTCGGGGACGCTGCATTTCAACAACGTCAACGCGACACTCGATATGCCGCAGGTGTTTGCCGCGCCGGTCACGCTCGATACGTTGACCGGCCAGATGCAGTGGGCGCGCGACGCCGGCAGCACGCAGATTCGTCTGAACAACGTCGCTTTCTCCAACCCCGACATGGCGGGCAATCTGTTCGGCTCGCATCGCTGGGGCGAAGGCGGTCCCGGGACCATGGATCTGACCGGGCATCTCACCCGCGCCGATGCGCGCAGCGTCGTCCGCTATTTTCCCGTTGCCGTCGCTGCGGGTGCGCGGCCATGGCTGTCGAGCGCGTTCGTCGCCGGATACTCGAATGACGTCCGCTTCCAAGTCAAGGGCGACCTCGCGAAGTTTCCGTTTCCCGATGGCAAGGGCGGGACGTTTTTCGTCGCCGCCAAGGTTGCCGGCGGCACCCTCAACTACGCCGAGGGCTGGCCGCGCATCGAAAACATCGAAGGCGAATTTGCTTTTCGCGGCAAGCGCCTGGACGTCCACGCGCGCCAGGGTTCGATCCTCGGCGTCGGCCTGCCCAAGGTGCACGCGGAGCTCGCGGACCTGACGGCGGATGAGCAGGTGCTGGTCGTCAACGGGGAAGCGGAGGGTGCCACCGCCGACTACCTCGATTTCATCCATAAGAGCCCGGTATCGGCCATGATCGACCACTTCACCGCCGGCATGCAGGCCCAGGGTCGCGGGCGGCTCGCGCTGAAGCTCACGCTGCCGCTCGAAAAGCCCGGCAACACCAAGGTGAGCGGTGTCTATCAGTTCAACGCCAATCGGCTGCTGCCGGAACCCGATCTGCCGCCGCTGGAGCAGCTGTCGGGCCGGCTGGAATTCAGCGAAACCGAAGTGCGCGTGCCGGCCGCGACCGCGACCTTCCTTGGGGGGCCGGTGACGATCTCCGCGGGCACGCAGCGCGACGCCGCGATCCGGATCGGGATGCAGGGCCGGGTCAACGCCGACAACGTGCGCCGCAGCGGCGGTCCGGCCTGGATGCGATTTCTGCGCGGGTCGAGCGACTGGCGCGGCACATTGACGATACGACGGAAGCTGGTCGACGTGGTGGTGGAATCCAACTTGCAGGGGATAGCCTCCGCGCTGCCGGCGCCGTTCGTGAAGAGCGCCGCGGAAAGCGTTCCGCTGCGTATCGAGCGCCAGTTTTCGGGTTCGCAGCAGGACCGGGTCGCGCTCGCCTACGGCAACGTCGTGAACGCGGTGTTCGTGCGCCGCCATGACGGCAAGAACAGCAGCATCGAGCGCGGGACGATCCGTTTGGGCGATGGCGCCGCCCCGGACCCGGAGCGCGCCGGGTTGTGGATCACGGGGACGCTGAAGACACTCGATGGCGACGATTGGCTCACGCTCCTGGGCGAAACAGGGGCGGGCTCGGGTCTGAGCCTGGGCGGGATCGACGTCAAGGTTGATGAATTCGATGCGTTCGACCGCAAGTTTCATGATCTCACGGTGAAGACGGCAAGCCAGGCCGGAGGCATGCACATCGCTCTCGCGGGCCGGGAACTCGAAGGCTCCGCGACCTGGCAGCCGCAGGGCAAAGGGCGGCTCGTCGCGCGCTTCAGCCGCCTTGCCATACCGGAGAAACGTCCCGGGAGCGGCTTCCCTGAGACCGAGAATTCCACGGCGGCCGACCGGTTATCGGATTTGCCCGCGCTCGAAGTGACGGCCGAACAGTTTCAGTTCGGCGACAAGCAGCTCGGAAAGTTTGAATTGAACGCGACGCCGGAGGGGCGTGACTGGCGCATCGAACGTCTGCACCTGACCAACCCCGACGGTACGCTCGCAATCGACGGTTACTGGCAGGACTGGCTGGCACGGCCGCTGACGCGCATCAACCTGCGCTTCAACGTGGCGGATGTGGGCCGGATGCTGCTGCGATTCGGCTATCCGGAGGGCGTGCGCCGCGGCGTTGCGAAAATTGAGGGCAATCTGGCGTGGAGCGGCAGCCCGCACCGCATCGATTATCCGACGCTGAGCGGCAATTTTGTGCTCGATTCCGCCAAAGGGCAGTTCAGCAAGCTTGAACCGGGCTTCGGCAAGCTGCTGGGAATATTGAGCCTGCAGTCGTTGCCCCGGCGCATGACGCTCGATTTCCGCGACATCTTCAGCGATGGCTTCGCCTACGACCATATCATCGGTGCGGTCAAGGTCGCGCGTGGCATTGCGACCACTGACAATTTCCGTATCGAAGGCCCTTCCGCGCGCGTCAACATGACCGGCGAAGTCGATCTGGCCCGCGAGACCCAAAAACTCAGTGTGAAGGTGATCCCGAGCATCAGCGATGGGGTCGCGCTGGTGGGAGGGTTGATCGGCGGTCCGATAGCAGGGGTGGGCATGTTCCTGGCGCAAAAGATACTGAAGGAACCGCTCGATCAGTTCGTGGCGTATGAGTATGCGGTGACCGGAAACTGGAGCGAGCCGGTCGTGAGCCGGGCGCAGCGCCCCACATTGTTCGAGACAGGACGGCCCGAATGACGCCGCGAATCGCGGGCGCGCTGTGCCTGCTGGTGTGGGCCGCGCAGACGCAGGCGCAGTCCGCGCTCGTCCCGGCGGAGTTATGGGATCGCCCGCGCAGCGCCCGCGTCGTGCTGGCCGAAGCGGCGGTGAAGCAGGCCGTCAACGGCTATCTGGCGCAACCGGGCGCGCGGCTGGTGATCCAGCATGGCCCGGCCCAGGAATCCCTGTTGCAGGCGGAAGAACTCCGTTCGTGGCTGGTGGCGCTCGCCGTGGAACCGCAGCGCATCACGGTGCGCCGTGATCTCAAGCCCGGCGAAGGGCTCCGCATCGGTACGGCTCCATCACCATGAGCACCCGGGTGCGAACGTCTCCAGGCCGCGTGCGGCCGCAGTCGAAGCCGGCGGCTGTGTCATCCGGCACGGTGCGTATTGCCGGGGTGCAGATGGCGTCCGGTCCCAACGTCGAGGGCAACTTGAACGAAGCCGCCCGGCTCATCGCCATGGCGGCCACGCAAGGCGCGCGGCTCATCGTGCTGCCAGAGAATTTCGCGGTCATGGGGATGCATGAGCGCGACAAAGTCGCATTGCGGGAGCCGGATGGCGAGGGTCCGATCCAGGCATTCCTGGCGGCGACCGCCAGGCGCCACGGCATATGGCTCGCCGGGGGGTCGGTACCGTTGGTATCGTCCGATGCGGGCAAGATCCGCAGCGCCTGCCTGATCTACGATGACAAGGGCCGGCGCGCCGCGCGCTATGACAAGATCCACCTGTTCGGCTTCGAGATGGGGCAGGAGAGCTACCGTGAGGCGCGCACCATCGAACCGGGCAGCGAGGTGGTCACCCTGGATTCCCCCGTCGGCCGGCTCGGGCTTTCGATCTGTTACGATCTGCGCTTTCCGGAACTGTACCGTGCGATGGGAGAGGTCGACATATTGCTGGTGCCGTCGGCCTTCACGGAAACCACTGGCCGGGCGCACTGGGAAACGCTGGTGCGCGCGCGCGCCATCGAAAACCTGGCATACGTGCTGGCGCCGGCCCAGGGCGGCTACCACGTGAACGGCCGCGAAACACATGGCGACTCGATGATCGTCGATCCCTGGGGCGTCGTGCTGGACCGGCTGCCGCGGGGTTCCGGCATCGTGGTCGCGGGAGTGAATCTCGCGCATCTCGAGCGGTTGCGCCAGAGCCTGCCGGCTCTCAAGCACCGCACGCTCACCCGGTGCTGAATTCACCGGCCCCTGAATTTTCCATTCCGGAACTGCTCATGGCTGAAGCGCACAGCGCAACGACCCTCCACCGTCCCGAAGCCCTCTTCGCGACCGCCGATTCGGTACTCCTCGCACCCTATGGGCTCGACGGCGCGCACCTGCAGTCCGTATTCGGTCAGATCATGACGCATCGCGTCGACTATGCCGATCTCTACTTTCAGTACACGCGCGGGGAAGCATGGAGCCTGGAGGAAGGCATCGTCAAGAGCGGCAGCTTCAGCATCGACCAGGGCGTGGGTGTGCGCGCCGTGAGCGGCGAAAAGACCGCGTTTGCGTACTCGGACGACATCAGCTTCGATGCGCTCACGAGCGCGGCGGGGGCGGCGCGCGCCATCGCGCGCCAGGGTGCGGGCGGCGCCACGCAGGTGGTACGGCGCGGCGATGGTCACCGGCTTTATCCGCCGGTCGATCCCTGGTCGAGCCTCAAGGATGGCGAGAAAGTCGCGCTGCTCGAGCGACTCGAGCGCCATGCCCGCGCCCGCGACCCGCGCGTGACCCAGGTCATGGCTTGGCTATCGGGCGAATATGAGGTCGTGCTGGTGGCGCGCAGCGACGGTCTCACCGGCGCCGACGTGCGGCCGCTGGTGAGAGTGTCGCTGCAGGTCATCGTCGAGCATGACGGCCGGCGCGAGCAGGGCAGCGCCGGCGGCGGCGGACGTTTCGACTACGCCTATTTTACCGACGCGGTCTTGCAGGACTATGCCGCGAAGGCGGTGGATCAGGCGCTGGTCAACCTCGAAGCGCGCCCCGCGCCCGCCGGCACCATGACGGTGGTGCTCGGCCCGGGCTGGCCCGGCGTACTGCTGCATGAAGCCGTCGGCCACGGGCTCGAGGGCGATTTCAACCGCAAGGGCACATCGACGTTCAGCGGGCGCATAGGCGAGCGCGTCGCCGCGCCCGGCGTGACGGTCGTCGACGACGGCACCATTGCCAGCCGGCGCGGCTCGCTCAATATCGACGATGAGGGCAATCCCACCCGGCGCAACGTGCTGATCGAGGACGGGGTGCTGAAGGGGTACCTGCAGGACAGCCTGAACGCGCGTTTGATGGGCGTGCCGGTCACGGGCAACGGGCGGCGCGAGTCGTTTGCCCACATCCCGATGCCGCGCATGACCAATACCTACATGCTGAACGGCGAGCGCGATCCGCAGGAGATCGTCGCCTCGGTCAGGAATGGTCTCTACGCCGTGAACTTTGGCGGCGGGCAGGTCGACATCACCAGCGGCAAGTTCGTGTTCTCCGCGTCGGAGGCGTACATCATCGAGAATGGCAAGCTGACGCATCCGGTCAAGGGGGCAACGCTGATCGGCAACGGCCCGGATGCACTGACGCGCGTGGTCATGGTGGGAAACGACATGGCGCTGGACCCGGGCGTGGGCACCTGCGGCAAGGAGGGCCAGAGCGTACCGGTGGGCGTCGGCCAGCCCACGCTACGCATCGACGGGCTCACCGTCGGCGGGACGGTCTGACAATTCATCTATAATTCATAGATTTAACGGACTTTGGACGGATATGCAACACAAGACTGACGATCTGCGGATCAAGGAGATCAAGGAACTCGTTCCCCCCTCGCACGTGCTGAGGGAGTTTCCGATTTCGGACAAGGCGGCCGACACGGTGTACGAGACGCGCTCGGCGATCCACCGCATTCTGCACGGCGCCGACGACCGCCTGCTGGTGATCATGGGGCCGTGCTCGATCCACGACGTGAAGGCGGCGAAGGAATACGCGGGGCGGCTGAAAGAGGTGAAGGCGCGTCTCGGGCACGATCTGCTGGTGATGATGCGCGTTTACTTCGAGAAGCCGCGCACCACCGTCGGCTGGAAGGGGCTCATCAATGACCCGAAGCTCGATGGCAGCTTCAGTATCAACGAGGGCCTGCGCATCGGGCGGCAACTGCTGCTCGATCTCAACGAGATGGGCATGCCGGCCGCTTGCGAGTTCCTCGACATGATCACGCCGCAGTACATCGCCGATCTCGTGTCGTGGGGCGCGATCGGCGCGCGCACCACGGAGAGCCAGATCCACCGCGAACTAGCCTCGGGGTTGTCGTGCCCGGTGGGCTTCAAGAATGGCACCGACGGCAACATCAAGATCGCGGTGGACGCGATCCGCGCGGCGCAGGCGCCGCATCACTTTCTCTCCGTCACCAAGGGCGGCCACTCGGCGATCGTGTCCACCACCGGCAACGAGGACTGCCACATCATTCTGCGCGGCGGCAAGGCGCCCAACTACGACGCGGCAAGCGTCGACGCCGCGGCGCGCGGGCTGGCCGAAACCGGCATTCCGGGTCGGCTGATGATCGATTTCAGCCACGGCAACAGCAGCAAGAACCCGCAGAAGCAGATCGATGTCGGCCGCGACGTCGCGCAGCAGGTGGCTGGAGGCGAGGATCGTATTTTCGGCATCATGGCCGAGAGCCATCTCAAGGCGGGACGGCAGGACCTGGTGCCGGGGAAGGAACTCGTGTACGGGTTGAGCATTACCGACGGCTGCATCGGTTGGGAGGACAGCCGTGCGGTACTCGAGGCGCTGGCGGATGCCGTGCGCAAGCGCCGGGTAAGGGCCGAAACCGAGGCGGAATAGAGTCCCCCTCAGCGCCTTTGAGCATGGGGCCGCTCCATTGCAAGGACTGCGGGCATTGACCCGCGCGGATGGGAGGACGCGACCCCGGTGTCGTCTTGGTACGCCCAGGTCATGCTGCTCGGCCTGCTCGCGATACCCGCTGCTGGCGCGGCGCCTCCCGATGACCGCGGCGTAGCGCCGCGACTCAGCGCGGCCGCCGCGCGCATCGTGACGTTGGCCCCGCACCTCGCCGAGATCGTGTTTTCCGCAGGAGCGGGCGACCGTCTGGTGGGCGTGGCGCGCTACAGCGATTTTCCGCCCGCCGTGCAGCACGTGCCCCGGATCGGGGACGCCGCACGGGTCGATGTCGAGCGCATCTTGGCGCTTAAACCGGATCTCGTGCTCGCGTGGCGCAGTGGCAATCAGGCGAGCGACATCGCGCGTCTCGAACGGATGGGGCAGCGGGTCTTCGTGACCGAGCCGCGGCGCCTCGATGACATTGATCGCCTGTTGCGCGCGGTCGGCGCCCTTGCCGGGTCGGAAGAAGCTGCCGGCAGGACGGCGCTGGCGCTTCAGGCAGACATCGCCGCGCTGCGCGCGCGGCATGCCGGCCTCGCGCCGGTGCGGGTGTTCTACGAGATCTGGCACCGGCCGCTGCTCACCGTGAACGGTGAACACATGATCAGCGATGTGATCGCACTCTGCGGGGGGATCAATGTGTTCGCGGCGGTGCCGCTGCTGACGCCCGCGGTTTCACTCGAAGCGGTTCTCGCCGCGCGACCGGAGGTGATCCTGGGCGGGAGTTCGAGCGCAACGCCGAGGCAATTTGAGGCGCAGTGGCGTAACCATGAGGTCGCAACGCTGGGCAGAGTTCCGGCGTTCCACATCGCGCCGGATGACATCCAGCGCGCGACGCCGCGCATCGTGAATGGCGCCCGCGCGATCTGCCGGATACTTGACGAAGTCAGGCGCGGTCATCTCGACGGACAGGTCGCGCGCAAAATGTAACAACCTGGTTACAACCTTAACGCGTTGTTTCACTTCATAACAGACATTTCGATTGCGGTGCGCTCTAATGGGTGCGTCACTTCGAAAGGAGACTGTCATGAAAACGAGCATCGTGATCGGCGTGTTGAGTGCGGGAACCCTGCTGGCGGCGTCTGCGTCCGTATCGGCGCACAACTACGGATATGGTTACGCGCCGACGAGAACGGTCGTGGTCGAGCGGTACTATCGGCCTGCCGTCGTGCAGCGGGTCTACGTCGAACGGCCGGTATACGTGGCACCGCGCCGGGTCGTGGTAGTGGAGCGTCCGGTGTACTACGCGCCCCGGCCGGCGTACGTGGCGCCGGTCTATGCGGCGCCGGCTTATTACAACCCGGTAGGCGCGTTGG
>Ga0315912_10005031_pt1 | contig 12261 bp, 12 predicted proteins | sample VfabasoilMG_FD_204469 | JGI IMG/M metagenome (GOLD analysis project Ga0315912, IMG submission 204469) | Garden soil microbial communities collected in Santa Monica, California, United States - V. faba soil | ecosystem: Environmental > Terrestrial > Soil > Garden | place: USA: California... | reverse complement strand
ACCGAATTTCCAGTTGTCGGAGCAGCGAAAGAAACTGGAGGGGCTCGGTGAGATCCGGCTCGACGGGGTTCTCAGGATTCACGCCGAACGCGTAGCGATACGGAAGCAGTCCTGCGAGGGGTTCCGGCGCTCCGGACTTACCGAAAGGAACGGTGTCGACCGCGGAAAGGCGCACACCCAACTGCATTCCAGGTGCGATCGCACGAATGCCCTCTACTACCTCTCGCAAAAACCGCGTCCTGTTTTCGAAGCTGCCTCCATAGGCCCCTTCGCGTGAATGCGCGCTGAGGAACTCGTGTCCCAGGTAGCCGTGGCAATGTTTGATGTCGAGAAAATCGAACCCCAGATCCCGGGCCAGGCGGGCGGCGTTGTGGAAATCTTCGATGATCCCGCGCACATCGCCGTCGGTGAGTACCGGATAATCTGCCGGAAGGTTCATGCGGCGATCCATGATGGGATGCCGATAGAGGATGAGCGGTTCCGGCCGGCTCGAATTTGGACGGCTGAACCGTCCGGAGTGGGTGAGCTGCAAGCCGACAAGGACGTCTGTTCCAGTGGCCGACCGCAGTAGCGTTTCGCGCAACCGCGCCAGTTCGGAGCGCGTATCTTCGTTGATCAACAGCTGATTAGGATTTGCCCGCCCGTCATGACGCACGGCTACGGCTTCGCCGCCCCAGATCAACCCGGCGCCGCTGCGGCCGAAGTGTTCCCATCTTCGGAATGTGAGCGGACTCGGACGTCCATCCGGCGTTCCATCCCAACCTTCCATCGGCTGGATCGCAAAGCGGTTCGCCATCTTGAAGGGAGGCGATTGAAGCGAGCTACCCAGTGGGGATGTGGGGCCTGTGTGCAGTTCGCGGTCTAGCGGAATCGTCAGCCCGAGCTTTCGCAGATGTGCTTCGAGCGCATCAACGTTGCGCAGCGACCCTACCGGAACGAAGCTGCTCATTTCCGGGGCGAGCCTTCAGCCTTTCGCATAGCTGTCCCAGAGCCTGTTTAACTCTGCGGCGTTGACATCGCCGTCGTAGGCAACAAAACGATAGCGGGAGACGTACGGCTTGCCCGGCGAGATTTCCCACTGCCCGCGCTTGGATGGCGAGAAGTTGAAGTAAGGATCGTCTGGATGAATGCGCAGCGGCTGGGGCGCGCGGAAATTTCCAGGATGGTCGAGCGCGGCGAGTCCGACCAGCTGTCCGTCAACACGACCGTTGATTGCGCACCAGCGCGCTGTCGTATCGTCGCCTGAAATTCGATCTTTGCCTTCCGATGTAAGGAACGACACGTTGGCTTTCATGCGCCAATTCCGATGGCCGCGGATGCCGATGCCACCGTAACGGTAGTCGGGAAGAATCAATGGGCTTGCGGTGGCGCATTCCTGGGTGGAAGCTATGTCAAACATGGAATATCGGCTCATCCCCGGCGCAGCACGGTGGACCGTAACATCCCAAACTTCGTTCAGTACAGTCCGGGGTTGAGGCGCGCTGAGATCGAGGTGACGCAAACGCGCCTTGAAGGTGGCGCGCTCGGGCCCACTACGTACATCCTCGACCTTGTCGAAGACAACGGCGCCTGTTCCATCGCCCATGTTCCAGAAATCCGGATGGCGCCCTTCAAACTCCGTTTTGGTCCAGGCGAAGAAGATTCCGTGTTGATGGGGATGATCGTCTGGATAGTCGTCGGTCACTATTCGTCCGCCAGGAGTGAAGACCGGATGAATGTAGCCGGCACGGAGGAATGCCGATCGCGTCGCCGCGCCAGGCGCCTCGGCTTTCAGGCGGAAATCGAGAACCGGGCTGCCTCCGGCCTTGATGTGCAGCGCGTTTTGATCGGCGATAGCCTCCACGCTGCCTTCCGGCAAGCGCTGCGACGGTCCGCCCGACAGAAACGCTGAGGCGCTGGCAGCAATGAAGCCGCGACGAGATAAAAGTGGGTCATGCATAAGGGTTCCGCGTCAGTTTGTCGGGCAGATTAACACATCGCCTTACGGCAGCAGTACATCGACCGGAATGACACATTCCGGTAAGAGTTCAGGTGTAATAGTGTCTCCGCGCTGCAGCGTCCTCATCGTGCGGTAACCGCTCCGGGTTGGCTCGGAGTATGCGAAGAGGCATTCGTGTTCGACATCGGAGATCCAATACTCGGGAACCCCTGTTTCGGCGTACAACTCCATTTTCACCGTTTGGTCGTATTTCAGGGACGAATCGGCCATTTCAACGATGAGGAACAGGTCTGACGGGCCCGCGTGCCCGGAAGCATAAAAGTCACTTCTGGGTCGCAGAAGATAGATGTCGGGTTGAGGCTCGTCGTACTCGTCTAGTCGTATGGAACCTTGGCAGCCCACAAGTGCTCGATCTCCTACGAACCTTAACAGAGTATTAAGCGCACGGAGGACGGCACCGTTGTGCTTTGTGCCGATCGGGCTCATCGTGACGATTTCGCCGCGAATGAGTTCAACCCGATCGCCTTCCCGCAGAATTCCCGCGTGAACCATCTTGTGGTAGTCGTGGACGGTGAAAAGTCGTCTTGAAATTTCCGTGGACATAAACGCACCTGCAGGATATCGCAATCGTTGAACCAAGTTAAGGAATGCTAACTCGGTGGAAGATCAGGGAAGTATTGGCAGAGACGGCTAGAAGTCGCGGAAAACCCGGAAATGTTTGTCGCCTTGTCAGCGCGGAAGCGAGAGCTGCGCGCGAAGGCCACCCATTGCCGAATCGTTCAGATGGATCGTGCCGCCATAGAGTTCGGCGAGATCGCGCACAATGGCGAGGCCGAGGCCCGAACCGGGTGCCGCTTCGTCCGCCCGGACGCCGCGCTTCAGCACAAGGTCTCGCTTCGCAGGGTCCAGTCCCGGACCATCGTCGTCAACGTGGATCAGGATGTTCGGACCTTCGACGGTCGAAGATATGAAGACCCGAGAGCGTGCCCACTTGCAGGCGTTATCGAGAAGGTTGCCCAGCATCTCGTCGAGATCTTCACGTTGAGCACGGGCGATGTGACCGGCAGCCACTTGCGATTCGATTGTCAGGCCGCGGTCGGCGTGGAGGCGCCGCAGCGCTCGAATCAGCCCTTCCGCGGAGTCCGCGACAGAACAGCTCGCCCCGGCAGTCGCGCCGGACGCAGCGGCCCGTGCGTGTGCCAGGTGGTAATCCACCTGGCGCTGCATGCGTCCCACCTGCTCGGTGATCGTTTCGGCGAGCTCATGCTCTCCCGCAGCCTTCGCGCGATCCGCTTCGCGCGACAACACCGCGAGAGGCGTCTTCAATCCGTGTGCCAGATCGCCTGCTTTTGCGACGGCTCTTGCGATCGCCTTGTCGCGATGCTCCAGCAGGGCATTCAGGTCGTCAACCAATGGCTGGACCTCGGTGGGATAGAGACCTTCGATCCGATGACTTCTGCCTTCGCGCACGTCAGAAAGATTCGCGCGCAACTGGTTGAACTCGTTTAATCCCTTCTTGATGGACCACAACCCGCCGAGCACAAAAGTCACAGCGAGGCTGCCGAAAAGGACGGCGTGGCTGACGATGAAGTCCGACGGGTTTCGAAAGATGTGCAGTGCGAAAAAGGAAACAAGAGCAAGCACACCGATAAACGCCAAAGTGACTGCGACGACCAGCCGTGACTTAAACGACTTCACGGCAGTCATGACCTCGCCTCGATGCGATACCCCATGCCGCGGACCGTCTCGATAAACGACGCGCCGAGTTTGCGGCGCAGCCGGCCGACAAACACTTCCACGGTATTGGAATCGCGGTCGAAGTCCTGGGAGTAGATGTGCTCCGTCAGTTCACCTTGCGAGACGATGCGTCCGCGGTGATGCATCAGGTAGGAAAGGACGCGGAACTCGTGCCCGGTGAGTTTCACCGGTGTTCCGTTGAGCGTCACCCTGGAAGTTTTCGGTTCAAGCACCACAGCCCCGCAGCGCAGTTCCGGAGTAATTTGTCCTGCCGATCGCCGGATCAGTGCGCGGAGGCGCGCCAGCACCTCTTCCATCCTGAATGGTTTCGAAACGTAGTCGTCCGCGCCGCCGTCGATGCCTTGAACTTTTTCATGCCAGCTTCCGCGCGCGGTTAGGATAAGCACGGGCATGACGATGCCGGCCTCGCGCCAACGTCGAAGCACGGTGAGTCCGTCCACGCCGGGCAATCCAAGATCGAGAATTGCCGCGTCGTAAGGTTCGGTCTGGCCGAGGAAGTCCGCCTGCTCGCCGTTGTCGATGCAGTCCACCGCATAGCCGGCGCCCAGAATGGCGCTGCCGAGTTGTTCACGGAGGCGCGTCTCGTCCTCCACAACCAGAATCCGCAAGCAAACCTCCGTGCCCATCTTAGCCGGAAGTGACCTGAACGCCAGATGAACGACGCGTTCACGGTTGGTTCAGGCGGTCCAGCGTAGTCTCGGGCCATCTCAACCTGTATAGGAGGAACTATGAACAAGCTGATGATTGGTTTCGGGCTCCTGATTGCACTTGTGCTTTCGGCCGTAGCGCTGCACGCACAACAAGGTGTCGCCGGCACGTGGGCACTGTCGTTTCCGGGAATATCGATGCAGATGGTATTGGCTCAGGATGGCGAGCGCGTGTCTGGTTCGATCGATAGTCCGCACGGCGTCATTCAATTGAAGGGTGACTTCTCGAAAGGGAAGTTGACTCTTACCGGCGAAGCGACGGCGCAACACCCGGTCCAGATTTCGGCGCTCGCAACAGTTGCTGCTGACGGCTCGCTGACGGGAACGTTGTCTGTAAACCTTATGGAGATGGCGTTCACCGCGGTACGCGCTGCCGCCAGGTAGTGTTCACCACAGAGACGCAGCGACACGGAGAATTCAGCACAATTTTTCTCTGTGCCGCCGTGCCTCTGTGGTGAATTTCCGTATAGAATGTGCCTCGACCAAAGCTGGATGGAGGGGACCAAATGAAACAGATCAATAGACGTGGATTTGTAAAAGGCGCTGGCGCGTTGATGGCGGTACCAGTGTTGGCGGGAATCCCGACCGCGGCGGCTCAGGCCCCGGCCCAGGCTCCGAACAACGCGGACCTGCGAGTGGACAAGGACATTGTCTTCGGCAAGGGGGGCGACATCGATCTCCTGCTCGATGTCTATCATCCGCCTCAGGGTGTGACACCGAAGCGGATGGCGATCATTCATTTGTTCGGCGGTGGCTTTTCGAGCGGCAGCAAGAATGCCGGATACATCGTCAACGATGTGCGGGCTCTTGGCCGTCTCGGCTACACGAATGTTTCGGCAAACTACCGCCTGCAGGCCCAGGGCTTGTGGCCGGCGCAGATCCATGACACGAAGGCCGCGATTCGCTGGGTGCGCGCGAACGCCGACAAAATCGGCATCGATGCCGACAAGATTGCCATTGCGGGCTACTCGGCAGGAGGAATGCTTTCGCTCCTTGCAGCGGGAACCAACGGCATGGCTGAGTTCGAGGGCAACGGCGGCAACGCGGGCGTCAGCTCCAAGGTGCAGGCCAGCATCGGCGTCTATCCGCTCGCGAGTGCTCAAACTGCACGAGGCCTGTTTCCGACCACGTTGAGCGATCAGGAGCGTGCGACGGCAATGGAGATCGCATCGCCCACGAAATACATCGGCAAGGACTTCGCTCCGACGATCTTCGTACACGGCACAGGGGATACAACGGTGCCGATGACATCGAGCATCGACTTCTTCAACAAGCTTCATTCGGCCGGAGTGCCGTCATCGCTCACGCTGATCCAGGGTGCGGCCCACGCTTTCGATAACGCTGCACTGGATGCGGTTCAGGTCATGGCTCAGTCGATCGATCTGTTCCTGGATCGGCTGATCGTGAAACCGACGCCCTATGCAGGCTTCGGCGGCGGTGGCGGACGTGGGGGCGCGCGTGGCGGGGGTCAGGGTGGCGGCCGTGGGGGCGCCAGGGGAGCCGGGCAGCAGTAATTTATTCACCGTCGCTGAAGCATCTCAACGATCTCTGTATGACCTCGACGCATAGCCCAAGCGAGGGGTGTCGACCATGGTTCGTCCTCCGGCAGCCTGGTCGGCGCTCCGCGCGCCAGTAGAAACTCCACCATCTTGACCGCGTTGGTTCGCGCGGCCCAGCCGAGGGGCGTGGATCGGTATTCCTCGTCTCGTGCTGTGAGGCTGGCGCCGGCATCGAGCAAAACTTCGGCGCACTCTGTATCCGGCCGGGTAGACGCGTGATGCAGCAGCGTCTGATGCTGCCAGTTCATCTGCTCGGGACTCATGCCATGCGCAAGTAGAATCCGCAGTGCGTTCGCGTTGATCAAATACCCCTGGCAGGCTGTATGAACCTGCGGCATGCGAAGGCCCGCGCCGAGCATTCGCAAGAGCTTGTCAGGCTGTTCTGCAATCATTGTAAACGCCGCACCGATCCGGTAGACATCACTCGGCTGTGCCGCAACACGGCGTAGTTCGCCATCGTCATCAACCCAACTCGGGTCGAACAGGCCGAGGCCTGCGCCGTGAGATTCGAGCAGCGCACGAATCTCCGGAGTTGCCGCAAACGCCAGCGCGCTGTCCGTTGAGTCAACGTCCTCATTCGGATCGGCTCCATGCTCAAGCAGGGCCTTGACGATCGCAAAGTTGCCGCGTTGGGAAGCAGCGTGCAGCGCCGATCCGTGAGGTGCGCCGGGCTCCTCCCACTTGGGATCCGCACCACGCTGAAGAAGAAGGACCGCGACCTCGTCGTGTCCGGCTTCGACGGCGGCCGACAACGGGCGTCGTCCAGCCGGCCTCGACTCGCGGATTCGTGACGGATTCTGATCGAGGATCTGTCTAACGGCATCGAGATCACCCAGCGCTGAGGCCACGGCCAGGTCGTAGGTTGCTCCCCGTTGGATAAGCAACCGCGCGATTTCGGGATCTCCGGATCGCCCTCGCCAGCCCCACACGGCAAGATCGATCGCCTGTAGATCCTCTCCGCTGACACACGCATGCAAATTGGCGCCACGATCAAGCAGCAAAGTTACGACCGCCGAACTGCCGCCCATCACTCCCAGATGCAGGGGCGTCAGCCCGCCAGAATGTCCGCGGTTGATGACCGACCTGTCGGCGTCGAGCAGTGAAGCAACCATCCCGACATCTCCGAGCATGGCTGCCCGATGAATCGGATGATTCTCCTTGTGTGCGACGACTCGACCGCGTCTGTCACGTTCCCGCTCGAGGAATTGTGCAATCTTTTCAAGACCGCGCTCTCGTGCCATCTCGATCAGGTTGCGGTCGTTCAACCCGTTCTGTTCAGGGTCTGCTCCGGCCTCGAGCAGGAGTTGAACTACTTCAAAGTGCCCCCGGCGCGTTGCGAAATGTATGGCAGGCGTGTACCAATACTCCGCTTTGGCCAGTCGGGGATCAAGAGCGAGCAGTTGCCTGAGAGCGGTCAGATCCCCCGCCTCTGCCGCAATTAGCGTGCTCCAGATAACGTTACCTTGGGGCGACTCGAGTTCGATCGGTCTAATCATTCGGACTCATTCTACTTTGGCGTTGCACGTTCTCGTCGGGCGAAGATCGGGCTCATAACCACTGTTGGCCGCTGGATTGCTTCCTTTGTAAGTACAGGATTCTATTAGGAGGCCGACGATGAGTTTCCGTAAAGCCTTCAAAGCAGGGGTGCTGGGCGCGATGGCCATGACGGTGCTCATGGCCATCGCCAGGGGATTGGGCGTGACCTCATTGAATGTCGAGTTGGCGTTGGGCAGCTTCTTGACGGGGAGCCTGGGTGCGGGGTCGTGGATGCTCGGATTTGTGATGCACCTGGTTGTTGGCGGACTCCTGGCTCAGTTGTACGCGTTCGGTTTTGACTTCATCGCGGAGCGCTCGAATGTCTGGATCGGGGCGGGCTTCTCCTTGATTCACGTTTCGATAGCCGCGGTCACGTTGTTTCTTCTGGGATCGGTACACCCCCTGATGAGAAACAACGGTGTGCTGCAGGCGCCCGGCCCTTTCGCGATCAATTACGGTGTGATGACGGCGGTTATGCTTGTCGGGTTGCATCTTGTCTATGGGGCATGGGTCGGTAGCTTGTATTCCGTCAAGCCGATAGTTGAGGAGCAAATCGAGGATCAAGAGATGCCGAGAGCGGCGTAAGCTGCGCGGCAGTTTCTTTCCCGGTCCGTTTCGCTTACGCTTTCTCCACCATGACCGGGACTGGTTTGCTTCACGACCCTGTGAGCGGGACGACACGCCGCGTGACGTTCGACTGCGAGACTAAGTTCCAGCCGACGCTCCGCGTTGTCGATAAATCAGGCAATTCTCTCGATGTCGCCCTGGCGGATTTGTCGATCAGCCGTGGCGGGTGGCGTGGCGACGCCATCACGTTCGTCTGGAAGCAGGAAGCGCACGATTGGGCCCTGACTGTTGACGATCCACAGACCATTGCCAACCTGACGCGACAGCTACCCGCACCGTTATCCAGTTCGATCGAGTCGTGGCAAAAGAATAGTCGGCGAGGTACCCGCTGGTCGAAAGCCGCACTGGTCGCCGGCGCCGTTATCGCGTTGCTTCCGATATTTGTCATCATCGCGCTATTTGTCATGCGAGATCGGATCATCGATGCAGTGATCTCGAGGATCCCTACCTCGGTCGATGCGCAGATCGGCGACCAGATGCATCAGGATCTCTCGGCATCCGGGAAACTGATCAAGGACGGACCTGGCGTCGACGCGTTGCGGGAGGTTAGCCGGCGCTTCGCGCCGCACCTTCCTGCGCAAGACTTCCAGTTCCGGTTTGAAGTCGTGAACGACGCTTCGGTGAACGCGTATGCCGCTCCTGGCGGACTGGTCGTGGTTCACACAGGACTGCTGGCGAAGGCGGATTCCGCGGACCAACTCGCTGGCGTCTTGGGTCACGAGATTGTTCACGTCACCCGCCGGCATTCGCTGCGACAACTCATCTACAAACTTGGATTGTCTACGGCCGCGCGCTGGCTGCTTGGCGTTCCAGACAGCGCCGCCGACACACTTGCGGGGGCGGCCGTGAACTTGAGTGGCTTGAAGTTCAGCCGCGATCAGGAAAGCGATGCCGATGCGGGAGGTGTGGATCTGCTTCAAAAAGCCCGGTTGCCTGCCGCGGGACTGCATTCGTTTTTCAGAATGCTTGCCGAGAATCAGGAGGCTGTCCCCGCAATTCTCTCCACGCATCCGGCCGATGCGGATCGAATGGCTGCGCTGGAGAAGTTGGTAGCGGAGCGCGGGGCGTGGGAGATCGAACCCCTGACGATCGATTGGAGCGCGGTTCGCCTCGACGCCCAGGAACGGACGAAAAAGCAATGATGGCCGGCACATCCAAAGTAACAATTCACATGGTTTCCAGTCTTGATGGCTTTGTTGAGAAGAAAGACGGAAGCATGGAGTGGTTTGAAACGAAGGACACGTACGAGAAGGGCGTCGCGGGGGACGACAGCGACGGATCCATGAAAGCGATCGATTGCTTTGTCATCGGCGCGCGAACCTATGAACTGGCGTTGAAAGTGGGATGGCCTTATGGCGACACCCGCACGATCGTATTGACGCATCGAGCCCTGCAATCGGACAGGGAAAGCGTCGAATTCTATTCGGGGGACTTAAATACTTTTGTTAACGATCGCCTCAAGCCACGCTACAAAGACATCTGGCTCGCAGGTGGTCCGTCGCTGGCTCAGGAGTTTATCCGCCTGAACCTTGCCGACGAGCTGAGACTCTCCATCCTTCCGATCATTCTCGGTGATGGCACCCTGTTCCTGGATCGCGTGGGGAAGGAATGCGCGTTGCATTTGAAGGATGTGACGGCGTACAAGAATGGAATTGTGGAACTCTGGTACGAACTCCGAAAGAACTAGAAGGGAATGGATGTCTGTTCAACTGGGTGTCCCCTCCTGAGTCAGGAGGGGTGGCTGCGCGGAACGCGCAGACGGGGTGGTTCCTGAGAACGTTGCAGGTTTGGGAACCACCCCGTCCGCGGCTACCGCCGCGGCCACCCCGCCTAACTTAGGCGGGGACACCTGTTCGAATCGGTGCCCCATTTTGAAAGGCATTGCTGACCTATGCAGCACCAAGTCGAATTTCGCCTTGACGATCTTTCCGGAGAGCCAACCCGCGCGCTGATCGTGCACCATCTGCAGGGCATGTCTACGGCCTCGCCGCCGGAGAGCGTTCACGCGTTTGGTGTCGAGGCACTGCGCCAGCCCGATGTCGTCTTCTGGTCGGCGTGGGCCGGAGATGAAATTGCGGGGTGCGGCGCACTGAAGCGCCTGGACCACGCCAGGGTCGAGATCAAATCCATGCGTGTCGCGGATAAGTTCCTCGGCCGCGGAATCGGCCGCGCCATGCTGCAGCACCTGCTTGCCGAGGCTCGTCACCGGGGATTCGCCAGCGTCTGGCTGGAAACAGGATCGAATGAGCCGTTCATTCCGGCTTTAAAGCTTTACGAGAGTGCCGGTTTCGTCAGGTGCGGTCCGTTCGACGACTACGTTGAAGATCCGTTCAGCGTCTACATGACGATGAACTTGAGGAGGCCCGAATGCGGAAGGTGAGTTTCGCAACATTTCTCGGTTTGGTTTTGGTAATGACCCTCTCGTCGTCAGCTCAAATCCGGAAGGCCAAGCCGAAGGTCGGCGAAACCTTCAAAGAGTGCCGTAATTGTCCTGAGATGGTAGTCGTTCCCCGCGGGATATTCTTGATGGGATCTCCATCGGATGAACCGGAACGCCGCGAGAATGAGCGCCAGCACCAGGTCACCCTCGCCCGGCCTTTCGCAATCGCGAAAACGGAAACAACGTGGGACCAGTGGGAGTCTTGCGTGCGGGATCGCTGGTGCGATGGAGTCGGCGTGGAGAATGCGCTTCGCAGTCTCGAAACCGGAGCACCGAATCCTGACTTCAAGGATTGGGGCCGCGGGACTCGTCCGGTTGTCGCAGTGAGTTGGTTCGACGCACAAACATTCGTTGGCTGGCTCAACTGGAAGATCGGCGAGGACGATGCCTATCGGTTGCCGTCGGAATCGGAATGGGAGTATGCGTCGCGTGCCGGTACGACCACGCCGTATCCCTGGGGCACCAAGCTCGATCACAACTTCGGAAACTTCGGTATCGCTGGTCCGGGGCTCGGAGGCAAGGCTGAAGGACGCGATGAGTGGACGGATCGAACCGCTCCTGTCGCCTCATTCCCACCGAATGCATGGGGCCTCTACGACATGCACGGCAATGTCTTCGAGTGGGTTGAGGACTGTTACGAAGCCGACTTCGCGCACGCACCCATCGATGGATCGGCGAACAAGCAGGGCGACTGCGCCGTGCGCGTCTTCCGGGATGGCACGTTCATGAGCAATCCTTACATGCAGCGTTCGGCCCGTCGGGGCGCGCCGTACCCGTCAACGCGCCGCGGCCGAAACTATCTTGGTTTCCGCGTGGCCAAGACGCTCGACTGAAGCGTGAGTTACTTGTTCAGGTACTTGATGAACTGCTCGTTCTCAAGGCAAATCTCATCGATCAGTTCGGTATCTGGAACGATCTTCTGCTTGAGCGTGACGCTCCAGGGCTTCGTATAGGCCTTCGGATCATCGACGGTCACTCGGATTTCGAGGTGACCGAAGTCTGGCCGCCGGATCTCTTCGCGAATCTTGGCGGCTTCGGTCACGACACTCCCATTCCAGTCGATCCACGTATCGTCCCGGAGTCCGATGGTATCGATCACCAGCGTGTCTCCGGACCATTTCGCCGACGAGTATCCCTGCCATGTCGGATTGGGATTTGTGGGAAGCGGTCTTGCGTCCGTAAATACCTGACGGTAGCCTGCGTTCATCTCATTCAACACAACCAAAAGATTCGGTGTGTGTACGAACTTCAGTAGATGAGGAAGTCCATAGGCGCGCAGAAAGTTGTCCGGCAGGCAGCGGATGTGGGGATCGTCAATCGCCTGGTTCTCGGTACGCTTCTTGACGATTGGGACGAGCCACGGTTGATAGGGCAATCCACCGGGGATATCGACGCCGATGTTCGACATGTGGCGCGACGAGCGGATGGACGCCTGGTCGCCCGGGACGTCGGCTGCGGCCGCGCCCTGCGCATTGTTCGCCTCTCCCGTCATCCAGATGCCTGAAAAATCGGGCTTGCCATCGGACAGGCGCGGAACGGGAGCAGTCATGTTCACGCTGCCATCGGCTTTGCGAGGCACACCGGCCGTCGGATACTTGATCCACTGTGCCATCAATGCAGGCGTTGCGAGGAGCGTGCTGAGAAGCAGAATCGTGAGTCGCATGCGGCGAAGCATACACCACATTGGTATCATGC
>Ga0315912_10005030_pt1 | contig 12261 bp, 9 predicted proteins | sample VfabasoilMG_FD_204469 | JGI IMG/M metagenome (GOLD analysis project Ga0315912, IMG submission 204469) | Garden soil microbial communities collected in Santa Monica, California, United States - V. faba soil | ecosystem: Environmental > Terrestrial > Soil > Garden | place: USA: California... | reverse complement strand
CACCACGGAGGTGGAAAAAATCAGTTTTGGTGCTGACGGGCTTGCGCGCGACTCGGCGACCAAGGCACTCGTGACAGGCGAGATCACCGTGTGTATGGCAACGACCAACCCCGCGCAGAACAAGCGAGTGTTGAACATTGCTTCGGGCAGCCGCGTGGTCATCACCACGCCGACAGAGGATGGCGGGGGATCATGCTAATGAGCGCACGCAAACACCAACGTGGTTTCGGCCTTATCGAAGTGCTGGTCTCGCTGCTCATCGTGTCCGTGGGACTGCTGGGCATCGCGTCGCTGCAGATCGTGGCGCTGAAGAATGTCGGCTCTTCGATGGAGCGCAGCCAGGCGGTTATCCAGACCTATTCGTACATGGACATCCTCCGCGCCAACAAGGACAAGGCTACGAGCTCCGCGCTGGATATCGCGACGATGTCCTGCGATCCCGAGAACCTGGCCGCCTCGATGGTCGAGCAACGCAAATGGCTCACCCAGTTGCACGAGACTCTGGGGCCGGATTCGTGTGGCCAGGTCGATTGCCTGGGCGGCGGCAAGTGCACCATCACCGTCCAGTGGGACGATTCCCGCGCCGAGGGTGGTTCGGCCACTCAGCAACTCGTGACGGAGACGATCCTATGAAGCGCAGGCACTTCTCCGCGCTCAGTCGACGCCGCGCCCGGGGCTTCTCGATGGTCGAGTTGATGACGGCAATGCTGCTGTCGCTGCTGCTCGTTGCAGCCGCTGTCAGCGTGTTCGTCAGCAACAAGCGCGTGTACAGCTCCACCGAAGGCCTGGGTCGTATCCAGGAAAGTTCGCGCATCGCATTCGAACTGATGTCACGCGATATCCGCGAAGCGGGCGGAAACCCCTGCGACGTTAGAATGAAAGTGGTCAACGTGTTGTCCGATACGGTCAACTGGTGGGCTGCTTTCGACGGCGTTACCAAAACTGGCGTTACGGGTTTTGCAAACGGCGCTTTCACGGGCAGCACCGCTGGAACGGATGCCATCCGGATCCAGTTTTTCGAAGACACCGGTCTCGTGACCTCGGCGGGTATGGGTAGCACCACCGGTCAACTGTCGGTCACCGGCGCCAGTCAGATCGAGCCTCAACAGATCCTGATGGCGTGCGGCTTCTTTCCCGCCAGCCCGAGCGAGCCCGTGACGGACACGGCCGCCATTTTCAGTGCCGGCAAGACCTCCACCGCCATCACCCACGCCGAGGCCAGTGGAAATGCGAGCGATGATTTCACGGATGCGGCGCATCCGACGCCGGTGGTTTATCCGGCCGATACGCTGATCGGTAGTTTGAGGGCCATGGAGTGGTACGTGGCAGAAAACGACCAGGGCCGGAATTCCCTCTTTCGGCGGCAACTGACTTATACGGGCGGTGCCCCAGTAATGGGCGATGCCGAAGAAATCGTCAACGATGTAGTTGGTCTGCAGTTGACCTACCTCGAGGGCAGCACCTGGACGGCTGCCCCGACCAGCTGGAACAACGTGACCGCCGTGCAGGTCGAGCTGGAGCTCGAGGCGGGCGATAACCGCGCCGGCGGCGTCGAGGGCCAGATGATCAAACGCAAACTGACGAACGTCATCGCACTGAGGAACAAGCTGTGATCGCGGCAAGCCCGGGCATTCGCTCCTCGCGCAAGCAACGCGGCGCGGTATTGGTTGTGGCGCTGATCTTCCTGGTCGTGATGACCATGCTGATCCTGGCCAGCATCCGCGGCACCGTGATGCAGGAACGCATGGCCTCCAATCTTTATGACCGCAGCCTGGCGTTCCAGGCGGCGGAGGCTGCTCTCCGAGAGGGTGAGCGTTACGTCCTGGAAGCCCCGCCCAAGCCCACCGGGGGATGCACAGCAGGCAACTGCAGCAAGCCGGAATCTGGAGATGCGCCTGTCTGGCAAGACGACGACATCTGGGACGGCGCGCACAGCACCGCCGACGGCCATGGCCACGTCATCCAGATCGGCGACTTGCCTGTGCCGCCGACATTCCTTGTCGAGTTGCTGGCCGATGACATGCCCGAAGTGAATATCTGCGAATCCACCGCCATCGATCCTGACGCGCCTTGTTACGCGGGCCCCGAAGGTCTGCGCTATCGAATCACCGCCCGCAGCGGTGAAGAAGGTCGCGCGGTGGTTCTCCTACAGTCTGTTTATGCCGTGCCGAAACCGGCAGGTTGGTAAGCCCATATGACTCTCAACACCCGAGCCATGAATCCCATGCACGAATCTGCTCCGGCCAATGACTGGAGGCGGCGTACATCGACTCGCGTAGCGGTCTGCCTGCTCAGCTGGTGGGCATGCGGAGCCAGCTATGCGGTGACTTCAGTGAGCTTCCCATCGCTGCCGTTGCAGACCGGCACGTCGCAGGCAGCGCCGAACGTCATCTTCATCCTTGACGACTCGTTGTCGATGACGAGCGTCGGTGGTAACGCGCTGGATACGCGTCTGACCTGGTGCACGAATGCCACGTGTCCGAACCAGCCGCAGCTGGGCCCTGACTCGGACAGCGAAGGCGAGGGTGCGCCGTACACCAAGAACCCGCTCTCCTACAATCCCGCCACTGACTACCTTCCGTGGGCTTACGCGAATACCACCAATACCGCTGTGGAGCGCCGGCCCGCTGCCGACTACACGGATGTCAGCGACGATCTTCAGTTGTACACGGGCGGTACTGGCAACATCGATTTGAGCGACGACACGCAGACCTATTACGTCCCGAAACCGAACACGACACAGACGGATCGGCGCAACTACTACCGCTACCAGATTCTCAGCGGCGGCGCGAAAGTCGTGCGCGCGGAATGGACCAACACTAACAACACTCCGACCATGGTCGCCGGTTCGACCTGGACCGAATCTGCCAACGCGGGTCGCTGGACCAATAGCGGCAGTACGGGCAATACGAGCACCTCGCGCCGGACTTACACCGTGCCGGCAAACGCAACCCGGGTCGTGATTTCAGTCAGCGGTGGCATCAGCACCAACGCGAACCCCGCCATCTACGTAAACGTGGGCGCAGCTGCATACCCAAGCCGTACCTCCCCCACTTATCAGTCAAACGCCGCCGGAACTGGCGCAGGAGAGACGCTGACCATCGAAAATCCTGCGCCTTTGGCTTTACTGCAGATCGGCGTCTGGAATGCCGGCAGCGGCACCAACTCGGGCATCACGAACACGACCCTCTCTGTGACCTACAGCACTTCGACCGAATTGCTGTTGGGCTGCACGGTGCACGCCACCAACTGGGGCTGGAAAAACTGCGCCGATGTCAGCGGCGGCGGTGATCTCGCTACCACCAAGGTGCGCGCAGTGGCTGCGGAAAAGCAGAACTATGCCAACTGGTACCAGTACCACCGCACCCGCATGAAGACCGCCAAGGCGGGCGGCAGCGAAGCCTTCGCCGCCCTGGATGAAAACTATCGCGTCGGTCTCATGGGCTTGTACCCGTCGGGAAGCAATCAGCAGGTGCTCGGCGGCTCAACGAGCGGGGCCGCTCCCACGGCCGCGAATCCAGGAAATCTGAACGACATCATTCCGGTCGACACCAACGGTGGCTTGTTCATCAAGGCCAACCGCCAGAGCTGGTTCAATGCTTTCCACGGCATGTCCGGCAAGAACTACACGCCGCTGCGCAAGGCGCTGAATGCCGCAGGCAAGTACTTCTCCAGCGAGCGGGCCTACCAATCCACCGTCGGCACCGACACCACGTACCTGGCCTGCCGTCAGAATTTCACGATCCTGACTACCGACGGCTACTGGAACAATTTCAGCGGCACCGACGACCCGGACAGCAACTACTCGGGTACGAACATCAGCGGTGATGAGGAGAACGGCACCCAGATCACCGGGCCCAACAATGATCCCTACACGTATGAAAGGGCGGCGCCGTATTGGTACAACATCGCCGGCAGCGACAAGGACGACACCACGACGCTGGCCGACATCGCCATGCACTACTGGAAGACCGACCTGCGCACCACGGATGGCACTCATCCCGGCTCTTCCGACAACAAGGTGCCCACGTCTACTTCCAATCCTGCGTTCTGGCAGCACATGGTGACTTTCGGTGTTGGCCTTGGCGTCCGCGGAAAGCTGACCGATGCCCAGGCGGCCCTTGCCGTGGCGGGTACCGGCACCTTGGCGAACGGCGGTTTCTGGCCTGCACCCATACACGCCACCAACGGCAATGAGAATCCCGAAAACGTCGATGACCTGCGCCATGCCGCGCTCAACGGCCGCGGCTCCTTCATCAATGCCAATGACTCGACGCAGTTTGCGAACGGCATCAGGGACGCGCTGGGCCGAATTGGCGAGCGCCGCGGCTCCGCCTCCAACGTGCTGGCCAATTCCACGTCCATCAGCACCGAGAGTTTCGTTTACCAGGCGACATACACCGCAGGCGCCTGGCGCGGTGAGCTGATTGCCTATCCCATTACTTCCTCCACGGGACTGGGTAACGCTCAATGGTATGCGGGCGAACACATCCGCGCGTGGGACCACGCAACCGCGCCGCGCAAGGTAATCACGGCAAGTAGTTCGACTGCTGGCAGCACTTTCCCCAGCACTGCTCAATTGTCGGCGCTGGGAACCGCAGCAAGTTCGTTGAGCGCGACTCTCACTGGCACCCAGTTGGCCAACTACCTGAAAGGCGATGCCACCCGTGAGAAGCGCAACGGCGGCGTGCTTCGCGACCGTGCGGTTCGTTCGACGCCTACTCAGTTCGTTCCCAGGGTGCTGGGCGACATCGTGGACTCCTCCCCGTTCTACGTGGCGGACAACCAGACCGTTTTCGTCGGCGCCAACGACGGTATGCTGCATGCCTTCGATGCGACCAACTCGACCGCGAACGCCGACAATACTTCAGGCGGCGGTACGGAAAGATTCGTCTACATCCCGCTCGGCGTGTCCATGAGCCAGCTGGCGGAGCTGGCGGACCCGTTGTACGGCACGAATACCACCACCAAGCCGCACCGCTTCTTCGCGGACGGACCGATCGTGGTATCGAGCCGGGCGCGCACGCCTGGCAAGAACTACCTCGTCGGCGCCCTGGGTCGTGGTGGGCGGGGCGTTTTCGGCCTCGATGTAACCAATCCGAATTCGTTCGGTACCGGTAGTGTCTTGTGGGACCACACGGGTGCCACCGTGCCCGACAACATGGGCAACGTGATTGCCGAGCCGCTGATCTCGAAGTTGAACAATGACGTCACCGCGGCCGTGGTGGCCAATGGTCCTAACAGTGTCACGGGCACGGCCAGTTTGTTCCTCCTCAACCTTGACACTGGTGCCGCCATTTACGAATTCGACACCGGCACCACCGGCAATGGTCTTTCCGCGCCGCGCGCGGTCGACGTGAATGCCGACGGCAAGGTCGACTTCTTCTTTGCGGGCGACCTGCTTGGCAACCTGTGGAGATTCAACGTCAGCGACGCCAACTCTTCGAACTGGACATACAACAAGGTGTTCGTTGCCAGGGATGCCGCAAACGCTGTTCAGCCGATCAGTTCGGCACCGGGTGTGGCACGTGATCCCAGCAACGGCAATATCTGGGTCTTCTTCGGAACGGGCCGCTACATGACTTCGGACGATCAGTCCAGCGTTGCAACGCAGACTTACTACGGAGTCCAGGTGGGTACTACGGGTACCACCGGCACGAATCTGGGGCGCGCCAACCTGGACCAGCGGTCGATTCAAGTGATCGACGCGGCGGGCCGACGCGCTTTCGAGCCGGCCGAAACTGGCATCGAGGCCGGCAAGAGTGGCTGGTACATCGATCTCAACGACCCGCCAGGCAAGGGCGAGCGCGTGATATCCGCTCCGCTGCTCTACGATCACATCCTGATTTTCTCGAGCATCGTCCCGCCGTCGGCGAGCACCGTGAACAGCTGTGACGCGGGTGGTTCCGGCTACATCAACGCCCTGGATGCTTTCAGCGGCACGGGCCTGGACACGCAGTTCTTCACCAATGTTCCGTTGATTGATGACGGGGATGACGAGCTTCCGGTTGGCTCCCTGCCCATCAACACGGGCATGCCGACCGCGCCCATCATCATCGGCGACCAGCTGGTGGTTGGTGATTCCAGTGGCGGTAAACCCACTGACTGGGGTGTGAACGCGCCCGGCGGCACCTCGACGAAGCGCGTGTCGTGGCGCGAGTTGGTCACCCAGTAAGCGCAATGCTTTCAGCGAGAAATGACATGAAAAAGCAGAAAGGATTCACCCTGATCGAACTCATGATCACGGTGGTGGTGGTCTCGATCCTGGCGGCCATCGCCATTCCGAGTTACACCAATTACATCAAGAGGACCCGTCGCAGCATGGCGGCGGCCTGCTTGCAGGAGAACGCGCAGTTCCTGGAGCGTTGGTACACGAGCAAGATGACCTATGAAGGTGCCGCCGTGCAGCCTTGCACGAGCGAAATCCAGGGCTTCTACAACGTGACCGTCGACATCACGGGGCCGAGGGAATACTCGTTGACGGCTGAGCCCAAGGCGGGCGCGCAGGCCAGCGACATGTGCGGCTCGCTGTCACTCGACGAAAAGGGCGCGCGCTCTCAAACCGCAGGTACCACGGCCAAGTGCTGGTAGGAAGTTAGGGTGCCGCGACGGGAAATGGGGAGTGTCCCCATTTCCCCTTATTTAGTTCTTGAGTTTGTAGCCGGTGCGGAACATCCAATGCACCACCGCCAGGCACAACAGCAGGAACGCGAGCGTCATGCCGAAACTCAGCACGACGTTTACGTCTGACTTCCCGTAGAAGCTCCATCGGAAGCCGTTGACCAGGTACACCACCGGGTTGAACAGCGTGATCTTCTGCCAGATGGGCGGAAGCATCGAGATCGAGTAGAAGCTGCCGCCGAGGAACGTCAGCGGCGTCACCACCATCATCGGCACGATCTGGATCTTCTCCCAGCTGTCGGCCCAGATGCCGATCAGGAAGCCGAGCAGCGCAAAGGTGACCGACGTCAGCACCAGGAACGCGATCATCCAGAACGGATGCTCGATGGAGAACGGCACGAACAGCCGCGCCGTGACCAGGATGACGAGCCCCAGGATGACGGACTTGCTCGCCGCGGCGCCCGTGTAGCCTAACAACGTCTCGGTGAGCCCGACCGGCGCCGACAGCAGCTCGTAGATGGTGCCGGCGAACTTCGGCATGTAGATGCCGAACGACCCATTGGACACGCTCTCCATGAGCACGGTGAGCATGATGAGGCCCGGCACGATGAACGCGCCGTAACTCACGCCGTCGATGGACATCATGCGCGAGCCGATCGCCGAGCCGAACACCACGAAGTACAGCGAGGTGGTCATGACGGGCGTGGCGATGCTCTGGAACAGCGTGCGCCAGGTGCGCGCCATCTCGAACTGGTAGATAGCCCTCACTGCATGGAAGTTCATGGCCGCGCCCTCACGAGCGACACGAAGATCTCTTCGAGCGAGCTCTCCTCCGTGTGCAGGTCCTTGAACTCGATGCCGAGCTCGTGAAGCCTGCGCAGCAGCCCGGGAATGCCGGTCTCGCTCGCCTGCGTGTCGAAGCTGTAGATGAGTTCGTTGCCGTCCTTCACCAGCTCGAGCGGCAGCCCGGCCAGTCCGTCGGGAATCGCCGCCAGCGGCGCCTGCAGCTGCAGCGTGAGCTGCTTCTTGCCCAGCTTGCGCATGAGCGCCGTCTTCTCTTCGACGACGATCAGCGAGCCCTTGCTGATCACGCCGATGCGATCGGCCATCTCCTCGGCTTCTTCGATGTAGTGGGTGGTCAGGATGATCGTGACCCCGCTGTCACGCAGCTTCCGAACCATCTCCCACATGTCCCGCCGGAGCTCGACGTCGACACCCGCCGACGGCTCGTCGAGGAACAGGATGGTGGGTTCGTGGGACAGCGCCTTGCCGATCATGACGCGGCGTTTCATGCCGCCCGACAGCGTCATGATCTTCGCGTCCTTCTTGTCCCACAGCGAGAGGTCGCGCAACACCTTCTCGATGATGGCGGGATTGCGCGGCTTGCCGAACAATCCGCGACTGAAAGTGAGCGTGTTCCACACCGTCTCGAACATGTCGGTGGTGAGCTCCTGCGGCACCAGCCCGATCCTGGCGCGCGCCGCACGGAACTCGCGCACGTGGTCGTGGCCGTCGGCATGGACCGTGCCCGTGGAAGCGGTGACGATGCCGCAGATGATGTTGATGAGGGTCGTCTTGCCAGCGCCGTTCGGACCCAGCAGCGCGAATATCTCGCCGCGGTGGATCTCCAGGTCGACGTTCTTCAGCGCGTGGAAGCCGGATGCGTAGGTCTTGGACAGACCCGAGACGGTGAGTACGGACATGGGCACGGAACATAACTACTGCCACGGCCTTGCTCAATGGCCCAATGGGGGTAGGGCGGCTAGACTTCGTGAATCCCGATTAAGCGACGCTTGCGTCCGGTGAACCGATGAACCGCTCCTGGATGGCCTACATTTCCGCCGGACTCGGCGGAACCGCTTTGTTCGGCGTCTTGTGCTTCCACTTCCCGACGCTGCTGACGAGCCGGGATTTCCGCGCGGTCTACAGCGAAGACTTCGCGCGCAACCTGCTGTTGTTAGGGCTCGCGCTGTCGTTCACCCTCGGGACAGTGGCGGTGCTGCGGCGTCGCAGCGTCAAGGTGGCGCTCGCGGGTGTCTGCCTGTCGGCGCTGGCCGTGTTCCTGGGCGGCGCCACCATCGAGCTCGACCCGATCCGGAACACGCCGTTCTCGCTGGGCCTCGACTGGTTCGTGATCTCCCTGTTCTTTTCGGCGCTGGTGTTCATCCCGCTGGAGCGGGCACTCGCCGTGCACGCGCTGTCACCGCTGCGCGCGGAATGGCGCACGGACCTCGTCTACTTCTTCATCAGCCACGTGCTGGTGCAATTCATCCTGATTGCCGTGACCGCATCCACGACGGCGGTTGCCGCGCTCGCTCTGTTCCCGACGGTGAAGGCGTGGATCCAGGATCTGCCTGCCTGGCTTCAGTTCCTGCTGGCCGTGTTCCTGGCGGATCTTTTCCAGGCAGGGTTGCATCGCATCTATCACAAGGTGCCGTTCTTGTGGCGCTTCCACGCTGTGCATCACTCGAGCCGCAATCTCGACTGGCTGGCCGGCTCGCGCGTGCACATCGTGGAGATCGTGCTGACGCGAAGCGCCGTCTTGCTGCCGCTCGTGGTGTTGGGATTCTCGCAGCCGGCCGTCAATGCGTACGTGATCCTCGTGGGCGTCCAGGCCGTGCTGGCGCACGCCAACCTGCGCACCCACTTCGGCTGGCTGGAATACCTGCTCGTGACGCCGCGTTACCACCACTGGCATCACGCCCGGCATGCCGACTTCATGGACGTGAACTACGCCATCCACCTGCCGCTGGTCGACATGCTCATGGGAACGTTCAAGCGGCCGCCGGCCAGGGTCTGGCCCGAGGAATACGGTGTGATGAAGCTGGAGACCGTGCCGCGAGGAATCTGGGCCCAAACCCTCATGCCGCTCGGACCGAAGAAGACCTTCGAAGATCACGTGGGTAGTGAGAGATGAAGAACACCGCCTGGGTCCTTGTGGGTTGCCTCGTGTCCTGCGCCGTGGTCGGTAATGCGGCCGCCGCCGAGCCTGCGCCTTGCGCATACGAGGAGATCCGCGACGGAAAAATCGAGGTCGAGCCCGGCGCGAGCGGCAAGGACCCTTCGATCAAGCTCCTGAAAGTCGATCCGGTCGAGGGGGCCTGGATTTCCCGGGACACGATGTTGCGATTGGACGTGGAGTTCGCGATCCCGGACTTCAGGCCGGGCACCTACTTCCTGATGGTCCGGTTCCGGATGGCGGGAGGTGACTCGATGACTCCCGAGACGAATGTCGAGCAGATCGACCTCACGTCGGCGCGCGGTCACGCGACGGTGTGTGCGCCCCTCGCGGAAGTGTTCGACAACCCCCGGGTCCGGTGGCCGCTGAGCGTCGTCGTCAGCGTCAACCAGCGACTGGGCGATGGGTCGACACCGCTCGCGGACACCCACCCGGTGTCCTTCAGCGCCCTCGACACCCCGGCCGCAGCGGTGGCGGGCCAGGCCAAGGAAGCGTCCGACGAGTACGTGACCGCGCTGTCGCAAGCCTTTTCGTATTTCGCGAGCAAGCGGGCGCTCAACGAGGTATGCGTCAGGCTTTTCCCGGACATGCGGGAGGAGTTCGCGCGGACCTATCCCGCCTGGGCTGAACGTCACGATGCCGTAATCGAATGGGTCGACCGGCTACAGCGGGAGAGGTACGCCTCCGGCACCCGCAATGGCGGGCAAGGCGCGCGCCAGATCGATGAATCCGTGCGGCGGCTCATCGCAGGCAAGTACGAAGCTCTTGGCGAACCACTGCGCGAGACATGCCGCGCTCTCCCGGGCGAGCTTTCCGATCCCACCGTTGACATCGAGGTCGTACTCGGCAAAGAGCTGCGAATCCTGCGCAAGTGGCAGTGATCCCCTGGATGTGTCGATGGATGCTGACGCCATTCCCTTGACGATTCACGGTAATCTTCGCGCGCCAATATGGTCGCCAAGCCCCGCATAGCCAAACAAGCCGACATCCACGGCGAAGCCCTCAATTCTCCGCGACAGTTCTTCGGTGTCTTCCGGTATGGAGCCCGCGCGTTGCAGCTGTTGTGGTCGACCAGCCGTCCGCTCGCCTTCTTCCTCGGCTTCTGCACGATTCTCGCCGGCGTGTTGCCGTCGGGCGTGGCCTGGGTAGGAGCGCGCATCGTCGACAGCGTCGTCGACGCTACTCAGACACACAGGGCCGGCACCGACGTCGACATCATGCCGGTGCTGCTGTGGGTGCTGGCCGAGGCTCTGATCATCGTCGTCATCACCGCGGCTCACCGCGGCATCACGTTCTGCAGCGCGCTGCTCAAGGCGAAACTTTCCAATCGCGTGAACGTGCTCATCCTCGAGAAGGCGCTGACGCTGGAACTCACGCAATTCGAAGACTCGGAGTTCTACGACAAGCTCACACGCGCGCGGCGCGAGGCGTCGAGCCGGCCGCTGTCGCTCGTGATGCGGACGTCGGGGCTGTTCCAGAACGGCCTGGCCATCGTGAGCTTCGCGGTGCTGCTCGCCAGCTTTTCGCCTTGGGCGGTGCTGATCCTGTTGTTCGGTGGCCTGCCGGCGTTCTTCGCCGAGACGAAGTTTTCGGGTGACGCCTTCCGGCTGTTCCGCTGGCGCGCGCCGGAAACGCGCATGCAGAGTTACCTCGAAACCGCACTGGCGCGGGAAGACCATGCCAAGGAGGTCAAGCTGTTCGACCTCGGCAAGCTGTTCCTCGGCCGGTACAAGGCGATCTACGAAGGCCTCTACGAGAAGGACCGCAATCTCACGGTCCGGCGCGATATCTGGGGATTCACGTTCACGCTCGTGAGCATCACGGCGTTGTACAGCGCCTATGCGTGGTGTGCGGTGGAAGCCGTGCGCGGGCAGATAACGCTCGGTGAGATGACGATGTACATCATGCTGTTCCGCCAGGGCCAGGCGGCGGTGACCGCGAGCCTGGGCGCCATCGGCGGCATGTACGAAGACAACCTCTATCTATCGACGCTGTACGAATACCTCGAGCAGCCCGTGGAAGAGAGCAAGGGCACGGCGGTGAGCGGGCCGGATCCCGAGGCCGGCGTGCAGTTCGAGGACGTCGAGTTCCGTTACCCGGGGTCGGACCAGATCGCGATCACCGGCGTGAATCTGCAGATCAAGCGCGGCGAGAGCCTGGCGCTCGTCGGCGAGAACGGTTCGGGCAAGACCACGCTCATCAAGCTGCTCACGCGCCTGTACAAGCCGACGCATGGCCGCGTGCTGCTCGATGGTCGCGACCTGCAGGAGTGGGATCCCATCGTGCTGCGCCGGCGCATCGGCGTCATTTTCCAGGACTTCGTGCGCTACCAGCTCATGGTGGGCGAAAACGTGGGCGCCGGCGACGTGCGCGCCTTCGAGGACGAACAGAGATGGCGCGAGGCGGCGGTGTCCGGCAAGGCGGCGCCGTTCATCGAAGAGATGCCGCTCCAGTACCAGACGCAGCTCGGCAAGTGGTTCAAGGACGGGCGCGAGCTGTCGGGCGGGCAGTGGCAGAAGATCGCCTTGTCGCGCGCGTTCATGCGCAATGACGCCGACATCCTCGTGCTGGACGAACCCACTGCCGCCATGGACGCCGCGGCCGAAGCCGAGGTGTTCGAGCATTTCCGCTCGCTGATGGGCCAGCGCATCGCCATCGTGATCTCGCACCGGTTCTCGACC
>Ga0315912_10005029_pt1 | contig 12262 bp, 9 predicted proteins | sample VfabasoilMG_FD_204469 | JGI IMG/M metagenome (GOLD analysis project Ga0315912, IMG submission 204469) | Garden soil microbial communities collected in Santa Monica, California, United States - V. faba soil | ecosystem: Environmental > Terrestrial > Soil > Garden | place: USA: California... | reverse complement strand
GTCTGCACGCCGGTCGCGCCGGTGCCGATTACCGCCACGCGCTTGCCCTCGAAGCTCACCGGCTCATGCGGCCAGTGCGCGGTGTGGCAGGACTGGCCCTTGAAATCCGCCACGCCGGGGATGATCGGCATGGTGGGGGCGGAGAGGGGGCCGACGGCGGTGATCATGATCGGCGCGCTGTACTGCTCGCCGTTTTCCGTCGTGATGTCCCATTCGTTGGTCGCCTCGTTGTAGTGGGCGGACTTCACGCGGGAGCGGAAGGTGATGTCCTTCTTCAGGTCGAACTTGTCGGCGACGTGGTTCAGGTAGCGCAGGGTCTCCGGCTGGCCGGCGAAGTGCTCGGACCAGTCCCATTCGTCCAGCAGGCCCTTGTCGAAGGAAAAGGCGTAGGAATAGCTCTCGGAATCGAAGCGCGCGCCCGGGTAGCGGTTCCAGTACCAGGTGCCGCCCACGCCGGTGCCGGCTTCCAGCACCCGCACGTTCATGCCCAGCTTGCGCAGCCGGTACAGCTCATACATGCCGGACATGCCGGCGCCGATGATGATGGCGTCGAATTTCTGGCTCATCCGCAACTCACTCCCTCGCCGGCGCGCGGACTCCCCGGAGCCCGACCAATCCTCGCCGCGCCGCAACATGTCGCGCGGGAGCACCCGGCGGGTCAATACCCGCCGGTAGGTTTTCTTGTACGGGAGACTACGTAGTCCTCACGCAGGCTGCACGTGCACCCGCTTTGCCTCCCGCACCGGCAGGCTCACCACCGCCGCCAGAAGCGCCAGCAGCGCGTCGGCCACGAACATCCAGGTGTAGTCGCCGTAGCGCGCCACCGCGTAGCCGCCGAGCCAGGCGCCGAAGAACGCGCCCACCTGGTGCGCCAGCATCGCGATGCCGAACAGGGTGGAGAGGTACTGCGTGCCGAACAGCTTGCCCACCAGCCCCGCCGTCGCCGGCACGTTGGCCAGCCACGTAAAGCCCAGGGCGACGGAGAACACGTAGAAGGTCAGCTCCGTCTTCGGCGCCAGCAGGAACAGCCCCAGCGTGATGGAACGTGAGAGGTAGAGCCAGAACAGGATGGACTTCAGCCGGAACCGCACGCTCAGCCAGCCGGCGCTGAGCGTGCCGACGAGGTTGGCGATGCCGATCAGGCCGATCGAGGCCGCGGCGACGGAGGCCGGCAGGCCGCAGATCTGCACCTCGCCCGGCATGTGCGTCACCAGGAACGCCACGTGGAAGCCGCAGGTGGAAAAGCCCAGCAACAGCCACAGGTAGCTGGAGTCACCGAACGCGGTGCGCATCTGCGCGCGCAGCGACGTCTCGGTCTTTGCCCCGACGGGGGCAGCCGCCACTGGCGCGCCTTCCCGCCGGCGCAGCGGCAGGGCCAGCGGCAGGGTGGAAAGCGCCGCCGCCGCCAGCGCCAGCATGGCGGACACCCAGCCCAGGCTGCTGATCAGCACCTGCGTCAGCGGCGCGAATACGAACTGCCCCAGCGACCCGCCGGAGGAGATCAGGCTTACCGCCAGCGTCCGCCGTTCGGCGGGAATGGCGCGGGACGCGGCGCCGATCAGGATCGTCAGGCTGCCCGCCCCGGCGCCCGCGGCGCTGAGGACACCCAACGCGAAGATCAAGGCCCATTCGGAGGCGACGAAGGGCGTCAGCGCCATGCCGATGGCGATCATGATGCCGCCCGTGGCGATCACGCGGCCGGGGCCATACCGGTCCGCCACCGCGCCGAACACCGGCTGCGCCAGGCCCCAGGTGAACTGGCCGATGGCGATCGCAAAGCTGATGGCGATGATGCCGAGGCCGGTGGACGTATCCAGCGGCGCCACGAACAGGCCGGTTACCTGGCGCCCGCCCATGGTGATCATGATGATCAGGGTGGCGCAGACAATCATCAGCCAGGGCATGCGGTGGGTCTGTGTCATGGTCAGTATCCTCAGTTGTCGGGCCGCAGCCCGCGCAGGCGGGCCATGGCCCCGGAAAGCGCGCCGTGCAGGCCGCTCACGGCGTCCTGCCCCAGCGTCGTGTCGATCAGTGCCTGTGCCTCTGCCCATGCGGGCTGAGCGCGGCGCAGGGTTTCCGCCCCGGCGGCGGTCAGTGCCGCGACGCGCTGGCGCGCGTCCGGGCCGGGGATCATGTCCACCCAGCCGGCCTTGATCAGCGGCTTCAGGTTGCGCGTCAGGGTCGTGCGGTCCGTCGCGGCGCGGCGCGCCAGCCGCCCCAGCGGTACCGCGCCGAGGGAGAGCGTCATCAGCAGGGAATACTGGTTGGTGGTCAGTCCCGCCGGTTCCAGGTGCCGGTCGTAGATGGCGGAGACAAGCCGGCTCAGCCGACGCAGCGCGGCGCAGGTGCAGACGACGGGCGAACCCACTGGGGACTGCGGCGCGACGACCTGCTCGGTGGCGGGCTGGGACGGGACCATGCCGTGCAGGCTATGTGCAATTGCACAGATTATACCATGAAAATTTGTGCGCCGCAGCGCATACCCGTCATGCGCCGGGTTTTACGTGCTGACCTGGAGAGCTTCCCGCCGCAGAAGCTCCAGCGCCGCGTCCGGCCCGGCCAGCAGTTCCACCAACCGCGCCCGGTCCGCCGCCGCCAACCCGGTGCCCACCGGCCGCCGGGCCACGTCGTCCCCGGCGGCGCGCAGCATGCGCTCATACGGTTCGCCCCCGCCGAAGCGCCGTCCCATGGCTTCCAGCGCACGCAGTCCGCGGGCGGTGTGTTCCAGGGTCTCCATCGCCGCGTCCGCCGGTTCCGCGGCCGCCGGTCCGGCCCCCGCCGCCGTGTCCAGCGCCGGGGCCAGGACGTCCTGCAACTGCCGGCTCATCCAGTCCTGGCACGCCTGGCCGATCTGCCCGCGCGCCGCGCCGATCGCCTGCCGCCGTTCCGGGCCGGCGCCGTTCTCCTCCAACTGCGCCAGCAATTCCTCCACCCGCCCGAGTTCCGCCAGCGCGGCGCCGGCATGTGCACCAGCGTCGCCCTGCAGCAGCGTGCCGGAGCCGGCCATCTCGGCAACCCGCGCCAGCGCCGCGTCGGCGGCATGTTCGGTGGCGATGCGCAGGGCCGGGTCGCCCTTGCGCGCGGTGGCCAGCATGGCGCGCAGCACCTCCCCTGGCTCCGGCAGTTGCAGCAGCAGCAGGGTGGTCACCGCATGCCACGCCGCCGGACCATGCGCGGCGGTCTCCGCCAGGATTTCGCCCAGCAACGCAAGGTCCAGACCCAGGCCGCGCCCCGCATTCTCCCGCAGCACCGCCACGCGCGGTGCCGGGCGCAGCAGCGCGGCGGTGGTGGCCGCGATGGCGCCGAAAACGGAAGCGGGCAGGCCGGACTCCGCCCAGCGTGCCGGCATCGCCAGCCCGGGCAGTGCACGGGCCGCCAGCGGCCACAGCATGCCGCCGGCCAGGGTGATCATCTCCGTGTCCGCCGTGCTGTGCCCGGCGATCATCACGTCGATATCCCGCCCGCCATCCCCCAGCGCCTGCCGCACCGCGTCCGCGATCGGCAGGATCGCACCGCGCGGCACGCCCGGCGCATCCACCCGCCAGCGCGGCGTCTCGACGATCATCGGATCCAGCGGCAGGAACAGCAGCCGGGCGAAGCGCAGCGGCCGGGGCGGGCGCAGCGTGGCCAGCCGCGGGCGCAGCGGCGCCACCAGCCGGTCCGCCTCCCCCCGCTCCACCAGCGCGTCCACCATGGCGATCACTTCCGCCAGCTTCGCGTCGCTGGCCGATTGCAGGTCCGCCTGCACGGACCGCATGGCGGCGCGCGACGGCCCCGCCGCTGGCTTGGCAACCACTGGTTTGGCATCCACCGGCTGGTCCACCACGGGCTTGCGCAAACCGGCAAGCACTTCCTGCGCCGTGGTGCCGTTCATAACGGTATTGTTCATGCCGCCACCGCCCGCAGCCTTTCGTTGCGCCCGATCAGTTCGAACACCATCGCCCCTGTCCGCCAGTCCTCGTTGCGCTGCACGGTGCGGCGGTGGCGCAGCACGAAGTCCATGTCGCAGGCCGCGCCGGTCCATTGCGCCACCTCGCGCGGCAGCACCGGCACAATCAGGGCAATCTCCGCCAGTGCCGCCCGCCGCACCGCCTCCGTCTCGGCGTCCCGCCACAGGGCGATGATCTGTTCCCAGCCATCCAGCAGCCAGTCCGGCCGCGTGGTCAGGCGCACCACGTCCTCCGCGTCCGCCCGCCACGTGCGGAGTAATTGCTGCATGTCGCCGGCCAGGCCGCGCACCTGGCCCAGCACGGTGGTGCCGCAGGCCAGCGTGAGGGCGGCGGTTTCCGCCAGCACGCGCGCGTGCCCACGGCTGGCATCGTCCGGTGCCTCGGCCCAGCCCAGTGCGTCGTCGTGCAGCGCCGCCAGGGCCCGCATGGTGCGGCCGTGGCGGGATGCGGCGGCGTCCTGCCCGATGCCGATGGCGGCGAACTGGTGCGCCAGCTGTTCCAGTGCCGTGGCGACGAACGTCGCACTCGCGCCCATTGCCGGGGCGACGCGGGCGATGACGGCGCGGGCGCGGCGTTCCAGCAGCGCGGGCATTTCCCGGTGCGGCGGCACGGCATGGAGGCCCGGTTTCTCGTTTTGCCTGACCAGTTCCAGCAGCAGCTGGAAATTCGTCAGCAGCATGGCGTGCTGTGTCTCCGCCCGGCGCGCATCCACGGCACGGCGGGCGGCGCGCCCGGCCAGGCCTTCCGACGCGATGTCGTCCGCCGTGTCGCGGATCGTCAGCGGGGTGATCGGCGCCGTCTCCGCCACCTTCTCGTTCAGCCGCATGTCGTGCAGCGTCGGGCGGCAGAAATCGCGCAGCGCCGTCCAGGGCAGGATGTAGTAGCCGGCACCGCCGGAGGGGTTGGGCACCAGCAGTTCGGTGCCGTTGCGTTCATCCGGCCGCGCGCGGGTGCCGGCCAGCATGGGGGTGGTGAAGGGCACCGCCACGCCGCGTTCCAGGAACGTGGCGGGCTGGTAGGCCGGCATCAAGCGAAGATCCAGGGGCACGGCCGCACCTCGGGGTTTGCGATTCCCGCCGGATGCTGCGCCACGTTGATGAAGAAGCGGTTAACCCCACCCCGCCCTACGCGATCTCCTGCCACAGCGCGCGCGCCGCCCTGCCGTGGTCGTCGTCGATCCGGCTTGGCGCGTCCAGCACCAGCGTGGCGCGGCGCTCCAGGTCATACACCGGCCAGGGCGGAATGCCGCCATGGTGGGGCACGCCGGTATGCGCGAAGGCCGCCCAGGCGCCGGACATGGCTTCCGCCAGGCCGAAGGCGGCCGGGCTGCAATCGGTCGCCTGCGTCAGGTCGATCGTGTCGAAGCAGAACGGCACGTCCAGCGCGTGCGGCGCCTTCAGCCGCCCGCCGAACACCGGCGTTTCCCAGGCGAAGTTGTACATCCAGGTGGGGCCGTGGCCGGCCTTTACCCGGTTCTCCGCCAGGCGCAGGGAACGGAGCCGGAAATTGCAGTCCGTCTGCGCCGCGACCAGCCGCTCGGCCGGCGTGGCGCCCGGGTGCAGCGACGCATACAGCGCAAGGACGCGATCGGTCTGCGCCCCGGCGATGGGTTCGATGCGCGCCCGCAATTCCGCCTCCGTCAGCGTGCGGTGCCACACCTTGTCGTCCCCGGCGGTGAACAGGGATGCCTCGTCCTTCATGTCGCCGACGATAACGGGGACGGCGGCGGAGATGGCGGGGGACGACGTGTCGAACGGATGCGCCGGGATCAGCGTGCCGTCGACACTCGGCCCCAGCGGATAACGGTCGTACAGCGGCCAGCGCGACGGCCCGATCGCCTTCTGCGCCGGTTCCACCACTGCCTTGAGCTGCTCGATGGAGACGTCGTGGATGCGGCCGATGCCGTCTCGCGTCAGGCCGAGTTCCTTCAGCACCGCCTCCGTCAGCTGCAGCGCGCGTTCCGGCTCGCGCAGGCGCGTGGCGGCGCCGGACTGCACGATGGCCTTGTGGAACAGGCCCATGGCGCGCGGCATCGCCAGCAGGGTGCAGACCTTCGCCCCGCCGCCGGACTCCCCGAAGATGGTGACGTTGCCGGCATCGCCGCCGAACGCGGCGATGTTGTCGCGCACCCATTCCAGCGCCGCGACCATGTCCAGCGCGCCCGCGTTGCCGGATTGCGCGTACTGGTCGCCATAGGCCGACAGGTCGAGGTGGCCGAAGATGTTCAGGCGCTGGTTCACCGTGACGACGACCACGCCGCCGCGCCGCGCCAGGCGCGATCCCTGCAGCCGCGCGTTGTTGGCCGAGCCGAAGGAGAAGGCACCGCCATGGAACCACACCATCACCGGGCGCCTGCCGGCGGTGTCCGTGGTCCACACGTTCAGGCTCAGGCAGTCCTCGGTCTCGGGCGTCGGGTCGAAGGAGCCGCCGAAATCGCCGAGTTCCTCCCGCCGCGGAAAGCCGACGCGGACCTGCGGCGACTGGCCGCGATACGCCGTGGCGTCCCGCACCCCGGCCCAGGACGCCGGCGGTTGCGGGGGCCGGAACCGGTTGGCGCCGGAGGTGGGCGCGCCATACGGGATCGCCTTGAAGGCGGCGACGCCCTCGATGACGCTGCCCTGGACTTTCCCTTGTGCGGTCTCGGCGATGGGGGTCACGGCACGAAGCGCCAGGCTTCCGGCACCAGGTGGTAGCCGCTGGCAGTCCGCGCCAGGTTGCCGAAGCCGGGATAGTGCAAATGCATCCCCGCCACCGCGATGCGGTCCGTCGCCACCATGTCGAACACGCGCCCGCGCATCGCGGCCGCCGCGCCGGGGTCCGTGTCGAAGGCGATCGTCACTTCCGGGCGCGGGATCTGCACTTCCGGGATGTGGACGATGTCACCCCAGACCAACAATTGTTCTCCGCCGGAGGCGATGCGGTAGCTGGTATGGCCCGGCGTGTGGCCGGGGATCGGCTCGGCGGTGACGCCGGGGAAGATCTCCGTCGGCTTGCTGAACAGGCGCATGCGGTCCTTGTACGGCGCCATCTGGTCGCGCGCGCACTGGAAATACATCAGCTTCTCGCGCTCCGTGCCGCGCGCCATCGCCGCGTCGTCGTTCCAGTGGCGCGGCTCGTTCTCATGCACCGCCAGTTCCGCGTTGGGGAAGAAGCGTTCGCCGGTCTCCCGGTGCGCCAGCCCGGCGGAGTGGTCCGGGTGCATGTGCGTCAGCATCACCGTCTCGATGGACGCGGGATCGACGCCGGCGTGCTTGAGGTTGCCGAGCAGCCAGCCCAGCGTGCCGCCCATGTAGGTGCCGGACCCGGTCTCGATCAGCGCCGTGCGGTTGCCGTTGCGGACCAGGTAGGCGTTCACGGAGATGCGGCGGGACGGGCGGAACCGCTCGGCCAGCATCGCCATGCCTTCCTCCGGCGTCACCCCGCGCAGCACGTCCAGCCCGCCATCCACATAGCCATCCGCCAGCGCGGTGACGGTGATGTCGCCCACCTTGCGGTGGTAGACGCCGGGTACTTGGGTCAGGTCGGTCATGCTGGGTGCTCCTTGGTCTGGCGGGAGTGTAGCCCGGGTCCGCCGCGCCGTCAGGACGCCATTTGCAGCCCGATTGTTAGTGACCGTACGGCCCCCGCGCCTGCGCCCGGTGCGCCGAATTGCGCCATACCCGGCCCTGGCCGTGGGGCGAATGGCGCGGGCGGGGACGGTCTGCGCCATACCTCCTTGGCCGATATTGGCCAAGGAGTATGGCGCACCCCGCCCTGCGCCATTCGCTGCGCCAAACTCCGCGCCAAACTTCGGGGGCAAACCGCCCATCCGCCGCCCCAGGGACCGGGCGGCGGTCGCGGGGTCACTAACAATCGCCGCGTCAAGGCAAAAATCGGCACGCAACGGACCAGCAAGGGAAGCGCCACAGGCAGCAGCAGGAGCAGCAGCAGGGCAAGGAACAGATCCGGCATCGGCGGTCTTTCGGCTTGAAACCGAGAAAAATATCCTTATTTTCCTACAAAACCGCAACCTTGGCAATGCCTTTCCACCCTTGACCCGGCCGCCCGCCGGTGGGAGACGCCCGGCATGAGCAGCACCGCATCCCAGGACATCGGCGCCGAGATCGCCCGCCGCCGCACCTTCGCCATCATCTCCCACCCGGACGCTGGCAAGACGACGCTGACCGAACGCCTGCTGCGCGCCGGTGGCGCCATCCAGATGGCCGGCAACGTGCGCGCCAAGGGCGAACGCCGGCGCACGCGGTCCGACTGGATGGCGATCGAGCGCGAGCGCGGCATCTCCGTCGTCACGTCCGTGATGACGTTCGAGCACAATGGCTGCGTGTTCAACCTGCTGGACACGCCGGGCCACGAGGATTTCTCCGAGGATACCTACCGCACGCTCACCGCCGTCGATTCCGCCGTGATGGTGATCGACGCCGCCAAGGGCATCGAGGACCGGACCAGGAAACTGTTCGAGATCTGCCGCCTGCGCGACATTCCCATCCTGACCTTCATCAACAAGATGGACCGCGAGGCGCGCGACCCGTTCGAATCGCTGGATGAGATTTCCTCCGCCCTGGCGCTGGACACGGCGCCGGTGACCTGGCCGGTCGGCCGGGCAGCGACGTTCGCCGGCACCTACGACCTGCGCAAGCGCCACCTGAACGTGGCGCAGGAACTGCCGCAGTCCGACCCGCGCATGGTCGCGCTGGGCGAGGAAGTCGATCTCGTCCACGCCGCCCTGCCGGAATTCAACGAGGAGGAATTCGCCGCCGGGCACCTGACGCCGGTGTTCTTCGGCTCCGCCATCAAGGACATCGGCGTGCTGGACCTGCTGGACGCGCTGGCCGAATACGGCCCCCGCCCGCGCGCGCAGCCGGCGGATACGCGCACTGTGGTCGCCAGTGAGCAGGCACTCACCGCCCTGGTGTTCAAGATCCAGGCGAACATGGATCCGCAGCACCGCGACCGCATCGCCTTCGCCCGCGTCTGCTCCGGCAAGCTGGTGCGCGGCATGCGGCTGAAGCAGACGCGCACCGGCAAGCAGATACCTCTCCATGCCCCGCAATTCTTCTTCGCCCGCGACCGCGAACTGGCGGAGGAAGCCTATGCCGGTGATGTCGTTGGCATTCCCAACCACGGCACCTTGCGCATCGGCGACACGCTGACCGACGGTGAGGACCTCCACTTCACTGGCGTCCCCCACTTTGCCCCGGAAATCCTCCGACGTGTCCGGCTGGACGACGCGATGAAGGCCAAGAAGCTGCGCCAGGCCCTGGTGGAACTGGCCGAGGAAGGCGTGGTGCAGCTGTTCCGCCCGCAGGACGGCGCGCCGCCCATCGTCGGCGTGGTCGGGACGTTGCAGCTGGACGTGCTGCAGGTGCGGTTGAAGAACGAATACGGCGTGCCGATCGGGTTCGAGCCAGTGCCCTACAACCTGGCGCGCTGGATCAGCAGTGACGACAAGGCGGCCATGGAGAAGTTCATCGCCGTCAACCGCACCGCCATGGCCGACGACGTGGACGGTGACCCGGTGTTCCTCGCCAGCTCCGCCTTCATGCTGCGCCGCACAGCGGAGAACGCGCCGGAGATCACCTTCCGCGACATCAAGGACGTGCGGGCGGAAACGCTGGCGGCGTGAGCGTGGTCGTTTCGGGTTGACCTGGATCAACGCCAGGGCGACCATTGCGGGTGCAAACGGGTCGGACTGCGCCGTGGCGCGCCGGACAAACAATTCATCGGGAGAGGTCTTCATGCCCAGCATCACCCTGGCCGGCCGCCGTGCCGTCGCCCTGTCCATCATCTCCGCCATCGCGCTGGGCGGCTGCGTCTCGCGCAGCGAGTTCGACGCCGTGCAGGCGCAGAACCAGCAGCTGCGCCAGGAAGTCGGCCGGCTGCAGGGCGCCATCCGCTACACGGTGAACAGCGACCTGCTGTTCGCCTCCGGCGGCTGGCAGATGAGTGCGGAAGGCAAGGACACCATCGCCAAGATCGCGTCGCAGCTCGTCTCCGGCCAGCGCAACCGGCTGGTGGTGAACGGCTACACGGACAATGCGCCGATCGGCGCCAGCCTGCGCCGCCAGGGCATCACCAGCAACGAGCAGCTGTCCCAGAAGCGCGCCGACGAGGTGATGAGCTTCCTGATTTCCCAAGGCGTGAAGCCGGACATGGTGACGGCGGTGGGCCATGGCGCGGAGAACCCGGTGGCGCCGAACGACACGGCACAGGGTCGCGCGCGGAACCGCCGCGTGGAGATCGCGCTGGCCGACGAGGTGAACCTGGACCCGGTGGGCCAGATCAACTTCACCGGCGGGGCCGTCGCGGCGGGGATCGGCTTCTCCTGGGGCTCCGGCACGCTGAACTTCCGTGGCAAGACCTATAACGTGCGGGTCGAGGGCTTCAACGTGGGCGACGTCGGCGTGGCCAGGACGGACGCGACCGGCGGCGTATACAACCTGACCGACATTTCCCAGTTCAGCGGCACCTATGTGGCCGTGGACGTCGGCGTGGCGATTGCTGCCGGCGGGTCGCTGATCACCATGCGCAACCCGCATGGGGTGGTGATCCAGATCCGCTCCACGCAGTCCGGGCTGCGCCTGACCCTTGGCGGCCAGGGCGTGACGATGACGATCCGCCAGTAGAAGCTGGCAATGGGGTAGGGCAGGGGGCGGCATCGCGCCGCCCCTTCGCGCGTACGGGCGCCTACTTCTTCTTCAACTCATCGCTCGGCTTCACGTCCCGGCTGCGGCTGTAGACGCAGAGGGCGGTGAACAGCACGACGGTAAGCGTCGCGAACAGGGCGCGGTAGGCGGTTTCCGTGCGCGCCCCGTCCGGCAGCGGCGGGAAGGCGCCGACGATCACGCCGGACAGCGTCTGCATGCAGGCGACGCCGAGCATGACGGCGGTGTTGATGGTGGCCATGCCGCGGCCGATCAGCCGGTCCGGAAAAATGCCGCGCCCGTGCGTCATCACCATCGTGCTGGCGGCGCTGAAGAAGCCGATGCCGAGGATTCCGGCGACCGGCAGCCAGGAAGGCGGGTTGTGAGCGATGGCGAGCGTGGCGAGGATGCCGACGATGACCGAACTGCCGCTGATGGCGATCCATTTGCGCGTATCCAGCACCCGGTCCAGCGGGCCGAAGCACAGCACGCCGACCTGGTAGCACACCACCGCGCCAAGCAGCACGTTGCCGGCCTGCAGCGGGGTGAAGCCGTACACCTCCCGCAGGAAGGGGCCGCCCCACAGGCCCTGCACGGTGAAGGTGCAGGCGTAGTTGCAGAAATTCATCGCCAGGATCGGCTTCAGGCGGGGATTGCGCAGCACCTCCACCAGGCCGCGCAGCATCTCCATCGGCGGTTCCGGGGTGCGGGACAGGAACGGGTGGCCATCCGGCGCATCGCGCACGATGACCCACACCGCCACAGTGGCGAGCGCGGTGAACACCACCACCGCGCCGAACACCGGCCGCCAGCCCACCGCCTGCGTGGCCCAGGCCAGCGGCGTGGTGGCGGCCAGGTTGCCCAGCAGGCCGATGGACATCACCATCGCCGCCATGGTGGAAAACCGGTCCGGCGGGAACCAGCGGGAGATCACCACCATGGACCCGATCAGCATCACCCCGAACCCGGCGCCCATCAGCACGCGCCCGGTGAGCAGCACGGGCCAGCCCGGCGCCAGGGTGAAGATGGTGCCGCCGATGGTGGCCAGGATCAGCATGCCGACGATGGTACGGCGCGGGCCGTAGCGGTCGAAGAAGAAGCCGGTGGGGATCTGCATGGCCGAGAAGCCAAAGAAGAACGCCCCGGTCAGCGCGCCCAGCGCCTCCGGCCCGATATGCAGGTCCCGCATCAGGTCCAGCCCGATGGTGACGTTGGAGGCGCGGAAGAAATGGCTCGCCACGTAGGCCGTGGCGAGCGTGGCGACGATGACCAGGCCCTGCATGTTCTGGCGGCTTGGCATGGATGGGCGTTTCCCCTCGGTGGGGCATCTGTAGCCAAGCCGGGCCCGCCGTGCGACCCCGCCGCAAGCCGGGGAGATATTCCCGTGAATCCCTCCCCGCGGCGCTTGACCGGGGACGGGGCGGGCGACCACACTCGGCAGAATCCCCGGAGCCGGAAGCACACGCTTCCGGCGACCGGCTTTACTTCATGGCTTCGATACGTAATGGGGGAAACACCATGCCTCAGGTCACCCTGACGGTGAACGGCAAGCAGCACACCGTGGCCGTTGAAGGCCGCACGCTGCTGGTCGAACTGCTGCGCGAGAAACTGGGCCTGACGGGCACGCATGTGGGCTGCGACACCAGCCAGTGCGGTGCCTGCGTGGTGCAT